>Ga0114922_10003080_pt1 | contig 15552 bp, 14 predicted proteins | sample AartaG_FD_100975 | JGI IMG/M metagenome (GOLD analysis project Ga0114922, IMG submission 100975) | Deep subsurface microbial communities from Aarhus Bay to uncover new lineages of life (NeLLi) - Aarhus_00045 metaG | ecosystem: Environmental > Aquatic > Marine > Oceanic > Sediment | place...
ACCTTATTATTTAACTCTAATCTATTCTTAAAATGAAATGTTCCTATAATTTGACTTTCGCTTAATTTAAAAATTCCTTTATTTCCAATTGCTAAAACTTCATGAATGGGAGGTTTCGTATTTAAAGATAAGTGTATGGAAGCTGAAGCATTTCCAAAATCAAGAAATATATCTCCTTCATCAACTAAGGCAAAGTTCTTAACAAAATTGTTTGAAAATACTTTTAGTGGAATCTTATCAAATAACCAAATGTTAGTATCAATTGAATGGCTACCTTGAAGTAGAGTAATCAATTCCCCAGCTGATTTTTTTATATTCCACCAGTTAGTAGGTGCTTCTTTAAAAAAAACTAAAAAATTTATTATTACCCTAAATAAATCTCCTATTTCACCATTATCTATCATTTCCTTCATCTTTAATGAAGCATAACTATATCTTCTACTTTGACCAACCATTAATCTTCTTTGATTTTTTTTAGCTTTATTTACCATATTTTTTGCTTGCTTATAATCCAAAGCCATTGGTTTTTCAATTAATACATGCTTCCTCATTTCTAAAGCATCAATCGTTATCTTTTCATGTAAATCATGAGGAACACAAATAATTACAGCATCTACATTTTTATCTTGTAATATTTTATGGTAATCGTTAAAAATATGTGGAACTCTACATCCTTCTGTAAATCTGGATAGATTTTCATTATTTATATCCGCGATAGCTTCTATCTTAACTTTATCAATCAAATTTTTACAAGCTTCTCTATGAGCCAAAGAGATTCTCCCACAACCAATAATCCCAATCCTAATCTTTTTTTTCATAGCTTATAATTTCCTTCCTAGTTACATTTAAATATAAAATTGAATAGAATATTCAATGCTGAGAAATTAAAACCGTACTAAAATAATCTATAAATATTTATATAATTATTTGTAAATTTCACCCATAATATATTATATATTGATAATTTCATTCCATATTATTTCTGCAACCCATGTACTACATTTACCTACGACATTCGGGCATTTTTCTTTATGCCCACCGGCTTCCTCAAACAATTTCATTTCTTCTTTATCTAATAAATTAAAACTTCTATTAAATATCTTTTTTTGAACACCTTTACAAATACAGGTGCCATATTCTTGAATAAATTTATCGTATAAAGGCTTACTTATAAATAAAGCCCTTCTATTAAATACATTTTTTTTAAACTCTTCTCTATCCCTTCCAAAAAGATATCCAATAATTAAAACTCCTCCGGACAGAGCTCCACAAGTACCTTCTGTAGTAGTTGCTACACCACCAGCAAGGGGGTAAGATGATTTAACCAAATCCGGGAAATCGAAACCAAATACATTTTCTATTGCTGCCACTACACACTGTGAGCAACCATATCTAGTTCTTTCATATTCAAACCCTATTTGATATGCTCTCTCTAACATCTCTACTTTTGAAATCGATTTTATCCTTTTTAAATCTATTTTTTTAAATACTTCGTTTACCATATAACACTCCATTATTTATTAATTTCTTTATTAAAATCATTTATCATCTTCTCTAAAGAATATTCGAGTTTCCAGCCTAATTCTTCTCTTGCCTTTGTATCATCATATTTTAAAGGAATAGCCAAATGAGGTTTTATAGGATTATTAGAAAAATTTAATAAGGCATTGGGAACACATTTTTTAATAGCTTCTACTATTTCCTTAGCCGTTGGAAGTAGACCATTAATATTGTACACTCTGGTCTCAACAACAGTTTTTTTATTAAGCAATAAAAGAGAATTAACTGCGTCTTTAATATATATAATTGGTATTTGATAATCTTGATCAACCTCTACTTCATAGGCTTGTCCTCTAATTGCTCTTTCTATCATTAGAGAGGGATAAGCTGCTATTCCTTCTTTAAGTCTTCCGGGATTCACTAATCTTGGAAATCTAAGAGCACGAAAATCACAACCATATTCCCTATAATAATAAAGTCCCCATAATTCACTTGCTACTTTGGTAATTCCATATAAATTTGTTGGTCTCTGACAATAATTCTCTTTGACTGGTTCATCAACATCCAATCCAAAAGTAGAAATACTGCTAGTAAATATTACTTTCTTAATGTTATATAATCGAGCAATTTCTAAAATATTTACTGTCCCTTCAAGATTTACTTTAAATCCAAAATAAGGATTTTCCTTAATTTTAGTTGAAAGTCCTGCGGCTAAATGAATAATCTCTTTAATCTTATATTTATTAACAATTTTGATTAAATCAGCCCAGTAATTAATATTACCTTCCTCAACATAAACTTGATTAACTATTTCCTTAATCGTTTCATAATTAGGTTTTAGATCAAATAGTATAATATTTTTAAAACCCTCTATAATCATCTTTCGAGCTAAATAACTACCTAAAGATCCAGTTCCTCCAGTAATTAAAATCGCCATCTTTATTCTCCTTAATTATATTATCCCCTTAATGGTGGAGTAAAAACACACAAAAGTAACACTGGTATATCCCTGATGTTCTTTAAGCTATGTTTTACTCCAGCAGGTGCAATTAAGCAGGTTCCACTTTTACATATTTTTTTATCTTTCCCCATGATAACTTCACCTTCACCTTCAAGAATATAAAATACTTCCATAACATCATGGGTATGAGGTATAATCTGTCCGCTTATCTCCACCCTAACAAAGCGAACTGTCACTTGATTATTTTCTTTCCCAGTTAACATATTTTTTATCCAGACTCCTGGACTTCCCTTTTTCGATTTGAACCATTTAAGCTCTTTTATCTCTTTTTCCGGACTAAATATTCTTCCTTTTTCCAATTTAATTCTCCTTTCTTTAAAATTTTAAAATTTGAAATGTAACACTTATAATTTATCTTTTATTTTTACTAACTAAATCTAATAAATAATTATTATGTCATTCTTAATATTTTTTCAAAAACCCAAAAGTCGGGGTAAAAACATAGAGATAACGGGAATATAAGTACATAAAAAAAGCACAAAAATTTCTACAACTAAAAATGGTAAAATTGCTGTGGTTAATTGCTCTAAAGTTAAATTACTTATTCCGCAAAGAATAAAAAGGCAAGCACCTAAAGGGGGAGTAATTAACCCAATTGTCAAATTAAGAACTAATATGACCCCAAAATGCAATGGATCAACTCCTAAACTAATTACTATTGGTGCTAAAATTGGCGCTAATAAAATAATATTCGGCGACTCAGCCATAAACATGCCTGCAAATAAAAGGAATAAGTTTACTATTAATAACATTACCCAAGGAGTAGTGGTAATAGAAAGCATAAATGTTGCAAATCGTTGAGGTATTTGTTGGGTAGTTAAAATAGTACCCAAAATTGTTGCAGTACTAATCAACATAAAGACAATAGAAGAAGTAATTGCACTTTCAGTAAAAATTGAAGGTAAATCAGAAATTTTTATGGTACGAAGAAAAAATAAAGAAACAATTAAGGCATAAAAAACGGCTATTCCTGCTGCTTCAGTAGGAGTAAATATTCCAGTTAAAATACCACCAACAATAATTACTGGCATTATTAAGGCAAAAATAGCATTCTTAAAGGTATATAAAAATTCTTTTATAGTAAAAGGAATTTTAATTATTGGGTATTCTCTTTTTTTTGATATCAAATAGGAGACAACCATTAAAAATAATCCTAATAATATACCAGGAATGATGCCTGCAACAAATAGCCCTCCAATAGAAACTCCTACTGTACAACCATAAAGTACAAAAGGCACACTAGGAGGTATAATAGGTCCTATTACAGATGCACTAGCAGTAACAGCGGCGCTAAAATCTTTATCATAACCCTCTTTTTGCATTGCGGGAACAAATATTGAGCCCATAACCGAAGCCTCTCCTACACCTACTCCAGTTATTCCTGCAAAAAATATACAAGATAATATATCAACTAGTGCTAAGCCTCCTCTTAATCTACCGACTAATGAATTAGCAAATTTGATTAAACTACTCGTAATACCACTTTTGTTCATGATATTTCCAGCAAGTATAAAAAGGGGAATAGCCATCAGTGGAAATTTATCTAGTCCTGTTATCATTTTTTGAGGGATTAATTTAAGAAAAGTTAGTTCTCCTAAAGCTAATATACTACCTAATGAAACTATACCCATACAAAAAGCAATTGGTATTCCTAATAAAGCAGTAACAATAAAGATAACAATTGTTAATAAACCCATTTTCTTTCTTTCTATAACATTTTTTTAGAAACTAAAATTAATAATTTTTACTTTTCATCAACAATGCTTTTATATCATCAAAAAGAAGTTGCGTTAGAAATAATAAAAAAAATACTCCTGATATTGGCAATGAAGAATATACCCAAGCCATTGAAATTCTTAATGCTGGAGATAATTGCCTAGATACAAACCTGGCTAAATTATAACCTTCCAAAGTTACAACTATAAAGAAAAACATCATACTTAATTTGCTTATAATCCCTATATATCTTTTAATTCTAGGCGAAGTTTTTCTTACTAAAAACACAATCCCCACATGAACACCCTTTTTTAAACCAAGACTACCTGCTAAGAACGCTATCCATATCATTAAATATCTTGCAAGTTCTTCTGTCCATGGAATTGATATTTTAATTATATATCTAGAAATAATTGTTAATAGTACTGATATAACCATTCCAATAAGCAAAAAAGCAATAATCCATCTAATCCCATCAGTAACAAAACTGATTATTAAATTAAATATATAAATAATTCTACTAAACAATTAATTTTTTATTCCTTTCTCAAAATTACTTTTATCACTGAAAAAGTTATCTCTCATTTTCGATTTTCTAAAACCCAATAAAATTAAAGTAATTAAATATTTAGGCAAAATCTCATTTAATCTTATAATAATTTATTTATTCAATTCCATTTCAATTAGTTCTTTTCTTATTTTTATTAATTCTAAATATTTTTTCAGTTATTTTATTTCTATCAACGTACTCTTAATTCATAATCATTATAATCATCTACATAATTAATTTATATTCTGAGATTTTGCCTATGTAATACTTCAACAATAGTCTACTTCACAGCTATTTTTTCTTCTGCCTCTTTAATCGCATTTAAAAATTCATCTAAAAAATCTGGGTTAACCTTCGTTTTTAACCACTTTAGAACTGGTTCCTGAGATGCTTTCTTGAATTTTTCTAACTCTTCAGCAGTAGGTGTATATACTTCCATTCCTTCTTCTTTAAGTAAATCTACCCCTAGTGTGTTAGTCAATAATTTCATTCCGCGTTGTACCAGAGAAGATATTACCGCTCCATCTTTTACAATTTGCTGTAAATCAGAGGAAAGACTTTGATAAAAATCCTCATTAATCCATATGAAATCTATGCTAAAAATGTGACCATCTAAAGTAGCATACTTTTGTACTTCATAGAATCTCTTAGCGACTATTAAGCTTACTGGATTTTCTTGTCCATCTACTGTCCCCATCTGTAAAGCATTATAACATTCAGCCCAAGCAATTGGAGTAGGAATTGCTCCTAAGGCTTCTACCATCTTCATATGAGCAGGATTTTCCATAGTTCTAATTTTTAATCCTTTTAAATCTTCTGGCGAATGGATCGGTCGAACATCATTGCTAAAATTACGAAATCCATTATCACTAAAAGTTAAAACACGCATTCCTGTTGCTTTTCTTATATCCTCTCTTAGCTTCTGCCCAAAAGGACCTTCTAAAACTTCCCAGGCAATTCTTCTATTTTTAAAAGCGTAAGGTATGGCAGTGGCTAAAATATCGGGATAAAACCCCGCAACAGCTCCTTCGCTAGTATTCACCATTTCAACAGTACCAAGTTGAACCCCTTCTAACATTTCTCTCTCTGAACCTAACTGACAAGCAGGATAAATTTCAACTTTTAATCTACCTCCTGATCTCGATTCGACATAATCTTTAAAAACAACTGCACCCGATTGTTCAGGTAAGCTCAAAGGATCAGGTGGTCCACCATGGCCATATTTAATTATAATGGGACCGGCAAGAACATTACTAATTAATAAACCCAAAGCAATCAATACTATTGTTAATATAGTAAAATACTTTTTCATAATTATTTTCCTCCTTTTTTATTTTTTAATCAAAAATAAGTTGACTAAATAATTTTAAAACTCGTTTATCACCTCCTAAGTTATTAAATTCTAAAATAGATAGTAATTATTTTTATCATTCACCCCTTTCTTCCAATATTTAGTTGTCAATAAATTAAATAATCAGACATTCTCTACATTTATTGTCTTTCCGTACGTATATTTATTAAAATTTATTAAAATAATATTTTTTGCATTAATAATATGCTCCTCCATTAATTTAGAAGCTAATTCTATGTTCCTATTTTTTACTGCTTTAAAAATCTCATAATGCTCAAAATAAGATTCTTTTGCTCTCTCTACTCTACTCAAGTCAATAATTCTATAAAAAGCATATTTATCATTATATTCATTAATCATTTTCTTTAAACATTCATTTCCGCAATTATCTATCAATAATTTATGTAATTTAACATCAGTTTCAATAAAACTTTTAACCTCATCCTTTTCTAAATCTCTTTTAGCTCTTTTAAATACTTTTTCTAATTTGGAAATATCTCTGCTAATAATTTTAGGGACAGCAAGCTCTGTGGCATAGGTTTCCAAGACTTTTCGGACATTATAAATTTCTTCTATCTCTTTTTTAGTGATTTCTCTAACATAAAAGCCACTTCTTGGAATCATTATTAATAATTCTTCTTTTACTAAAGCAGTAAGAACTTGTCTAACCATACTTCTACTAACACCTAGTTTTTCAGCTAGTTTTTTATCAATAATCCTTTCTCCCATTTTAATTTTATGCCATATAATTTTATCTTTAATAATTTTGTATATTTGGTCTTCTAATTTTGGGAAATTGTCACCAATTTTTCTATTTGCAAATTTATCTTTTTTATTATTAGTAAATAAATTAATTTTGTCATTTTTAGTCTCAACCATTTAATTCAACTCCGTAAAATTTATTAAATTTATACCAAGTATAGAAATTTTTTCTACCCTACATGCTTTTATTGAACCATATCATATACTAAAACAAATTTTTAAATAAATAGTGTTAACTGTCAACTGTTAATTTTAATAATACTATGCTTATTTAATGAAGTCAACCTTTTGTTTTGTTTTTTAAAAATATTTTTAAATTTTGTTATTTTCTCTAAAAAAGTCAAATATTCTTTTGTTAACAACAATATTATATTATCTTCACTTCTGAAAATCTTGTTTCATTACTATTAGAGTTGATATGCTATAAAATATATTATAATTAAATCAATTTTATTGCTTATTTTCTTTTTAATATTTTTTCTACTTTCTTTACAATATCTCTTGCGGTAAGTTCAAATCTTTCTTTAAGATAATCGATAGGTCCTACTTCTCCAAACAGATCCTTCACACCAACCCGTTCCATGGGAATTGGAATATTTTCTACTAATATTTCTGCAACAGCAGAACCTAACCCATTAATAATGTTATGATTTTCTGCAGTAACAATAGCACCTGTTTCTATAGCACACTTTATTATCTCTTCCTTATCGATGGGTTTTAAGATAAACATATCTAATATTCTCGCAGATATTCCCTTTTCTTCAAGCATATGTGCAGCATTTAAAGTTTCAGCCACCATAATACCATTAGCTATAATAGTTACATCCGTACCTTCTTTAAGTTTTATCGCCTTACCAATCTCAAATGTTGAACCTTTTTCATATATTTTGATGGCATTTTTTCTTAATAATCTAATATAAAACACTCCGAAAAGTTCTGCCACTTGTTTAATAACATTTTTTAGCATAATTGAATCTGTTGGCTCAAGCACAGTCATTTCAGGAATATTTCTCATAATTCCTAAATCCTCAAAGGGCATATGTGTTCCTCCATTATAGGTAGCTGTAATTCCGGGATCACTACCAATTATTCTTATATTTGATTTTGCATACGCACCCGATAAAAATACCTGATCATAACATCTTCTTGTGGCAAACGGACCAAATGTATGGGCATAGGGTATTTTACCGGTAGCAGATAAACCAGCAGCAACACCAATCATATTTGCTTCCTGTACACCACAATTAAAAGTTCTCTCCGGAAATGCTTCTAAAAATGGAATCATTCCCATAGAACTCATTAAATCTGCATCCAGAACTACTATTTGATCATTTTTCTTAGCTATCTTGATTAGTGTTTGACAATATACATCTCTCATGGCTACATCTTCTTTGATATTATTCATCGTTGATAAAACCGTCATTTTTTACCACCCTAATTCTCTATTTATTTTTACAGATAACTTAATATTCTTTTAATTTATCTTCTAATTCGACAATGCACTTATCTGCTGCCCTATGGTCGGCATCAGAAAACTGCATATGGTGATTAACCATTGTATCTTCCACAAATTTAAGTCCTTGCCCTTTTATTGTATCTAAGATAATAACCGAAGGTTGTTCTTTTTCTTCTTTAGCTTTTTCGATTGCTTCATATATTTTTGCTACATCACTACCATTTGCATTTTGTATATGCCATCCAAAAGAAGAAAATTTTTCACCTATATTTCCTAAATCATTTATATCTTTAGTATATCCATCTAATTGCTTTTTATTATTATCAATAAAAGTGATTAGATGGGATAGCCTACGATGGTGAGCAAACAAGGCGCCTTCCCAAACCTGACCCTCATCACATTCTCCATCACCTAAGATTAGATAAGTATAGCTATCCCTTCTATCTAAAGGGTTACCTAAGGCAATGCCAATAGCTGTAGACATCCCATGTCCTAATGAACCTGTGGTCATATCAATCCCTATCGTCTTGTTTCGGTCACAATGACTGGGGAGATTTGTTTTTGGTTTGTTTAAGGTCATTAGCTCCTCTTTTGGAAAATATCCTTTTAAAGCTAATATGGCATATACTGATGGTCCTGCATGACCTTTGGAAACAACAAGCCAATCTCTATCTTCCCATTTGGGTTCTTTTGGATTAATCTTCATTACTTTACCATATAGTACTGCAAGTGTTTCTATAATTGACATTGCTCCTCCAATATGGCCAAAACCTAAGTTTTTAATTTCTTTTAAAGTTTCTAAGCGAATTTCAGTGGTAAATTTTTCTAATTGATTAAGTTCTTTTTGGCTTAACATCTTTTAATTTCTCCTAAGCATTATGGTTCACTAATTTCCTTATATACTTTAATTATCTTTTGTAAAAGGTAATTTTCTACAATGATTAAGTAAGATGTAAATAATTACTCCATTTTCGATCTACGAATAGAAAAACTGTACGATTTCAGTCTATATTTCATTAAAGGCAAGCTGAAAATTTCGCAGTTTTTTTCCTTAAATTTTATTCTAATTACAGATGGGTTTTAATTCTCTTTCCTAATTATTTTTAATATTAGCAACACAATCATTTTTAAATCGCAATTACCAAACTTTTAACTTTTTCCAATATTTATTAAATGTCATATTTCTCGCACTTTATTTCTTTTGATTCTTCGCTATAATATATTATAATCCTATATGTTTTCTTATCTTTTTTATATAAACTTTGACCCTTAAGTTGATGTTCATGGCAATTATTGATGAAGGTATTAATTCTTAAGTACCTGCAGAAATAAACTTTTTTTCAAATATTTTTTTCTATTTAGAAGATATCAACTATTAGATTATTGAATTTGCCAATATTTAATATTTTTACCTCATAGGCTTTTGGAAGATCTTTACAATATCAAAATTAAGAATATGTTATTATTATGCTCAAATTTATATAATTCACTAATTTTATTCCTGAAAATTATGCCTATATATTTACTACAAGAGCAAAGGCAAACTATTTCGATTTTGCTCTTGTAGTAAATAATTTTTATTACTAAAAACACGGGTTACTGACAAGCAGTTACACCACCATCAGCAAAAATAATCTGTCCGGTGATAAAATCGGAAGCAGGTGAAGATAAATACATTGCCATACCACCTATGTCTATCGGTTCTCCAACTCTTCCTAATGGAATTCTTTTTACCAGTGGATTATAAAAATCCGGATCATCTAAATATTTTGCTACTAGTTCTGTTCTAATAAAAGTTGGAGCAATAGCATTCACAGTTATATTGTACTGAGCCCATTCAGTAGCTAATTGTTTTACCATAAGATTCATTCCACCTTTGGTTGTGCAATAACCAATATACCCCCGATGAATGCCTAGTTTACTTCTTACAGAACTAATATGAATCTGCTTTCCCCCACCTTTTGGTATCTGCACTCTAGCAACTGCTTGAGATAAATAAAATGCTGATTTTAGGTTTATATCAAATATTTTATCCCAATCTGTTTCTTTATATTCAATTGCTGGAGCTTCTATCTGTGTTCCAACACAGTTGATCAGAATATCTATTTTACCATAGCTTTTATCCAGACTATCAACGAATTTATTTGTCTTCTCAATGTCAGTAATATCAAGAGATTTACCCCTTATTTTTCCTCCGGCCTTTTTTATCCTATTAGCAACATCTACAGCCTTTTTTTTATTTCTACCACATATAATTACTTCCGCTCCCAGAGAAGCGATACCTTCACTAACAGCACTTCCAATACCACCTGCACCTCCCGTTACTAGTGCAACTTTACCCTTCAAATTAAAAAGATTTCTATACGTTTCCAAAATATTCATAAAACCTCACTCTCAATTAATAGTATTATTAAATTTTTTTCACATTAAACTCGGCAACCAAGTGCTTAGGATTGGAAACATTAGAATAATGGCAATTGTAACAATTAATACAATAAGAAAAGGGAAAGAACCGATAAAAATATCTTCTACGGTCGTATCCTCTCCCATAGCACCTTTTACTACAAATACTGCCATTCCAAATGGGGGTGTAATAAGTCCTGTCTCAATAGAAATCGTACATAATACCCCAAACCATATAAGACTAAATCCTAGCTCTTGTGCTACCGGTAACATTATCGGCATACTAATTAGAAGGATCGATGTTACATCTAAAAAAGTACCCAAGATCATTAAAATGACCATCATCAAAGCCGCAACTAATTTCGGATGTATCTCCATTCCTGTTGCGAATGCACTTATAGCATCCACTAATCCACTAACTGCGAGCATACGACTAAACATTTGGGCTCCTATAATAAGGAGAAATACACTTGCGGTTGTCATCCCTGTCTCTTTTAATGCATACCATATATTCCCAAATGTAAACTTCTTTTTTATTAGCATTATTACCAATGCACCGATGCAACCAACAGCGCCCGCTTCTGTTGGTGTAAAAATCCCTGCATATATTCCTCCTAGAATAACAATAATTAATCCAACTATTGGTAAAGCCTTTCCCAAGGAAGAAAATCGTGTTTTCCACTTAAACTTTCTAGGAACTGTTGGGCTACCAAGAATTCCTGGCATAAAATAAGCCATAAAAATTATTGCCATAGAGTATGTAGTTGCAAGAAGCATTCCTGGAACGATGCCAGCAATAAAAAGTTTCCCAATAGATTCACCCGAAAGCAATCCATATACAATAAAAAGAAGACTAGGGGGAATAAGCATACCCAAAGCAGAACTTCCCGCAACACATCCTGTAGAAAATCTCTTACTATAGCCAAACCGACGCATTTCCGGAACTGCAACCTTGCTAAATACGGCTGCAGAGGCAATACTCACTCCAGTAACAGCGGCAAATACTGCGTTAGAAATGACGGTAACAATACCCAATCCTCCTTTCAATCTCCCTAACCATTTATAACCGGCATCATAAAGGTCTTTGCTAGCACCAGAAGCATTCGCAAATAATCCCATCAGCACAAAAAGAGGAATGACCGATAAATTGTAATTAAATACAGCATAAAAGGGTCCAGTACCTAACATACTTGCGGCGCTTCCAAAATCACCAATTATAAGATACATACCAAGAACGCTAGTTGAAAGTAAAACAACACCAATATGTACTCCGACAAGAATCAATAAAATGACAAGTATAAGCATTATGACGGCTACCATTATACCGGCCATTCATTCTCTCCTTTGTTTTTTTCAGTAATTGTAGTTCTTAAGCTTTTAAAAAGTTCAATTAAGTATTGTATCACAAGTAAAGCACTTCCAAGAACCATAATAAATCTTGATGGATATGTAGGAATTCTTAACTGAACACCCTCAAATTCATTGACATCCCATGCTTTTATAGCTGCTTCCCATCCATAGATACATACAAGTGTAAAAATTACTATTCCGATAACCGAAGAAAGTATTTCTAACCATTTTGTAATTTTTGGTGATAATCGTTGTGTCACCATCATTGTACGTATATGTGCTTTCTTGTATAACGCATAAGGAAATCCTAGAAAAACAATCGCAATTATAGCAGTTTTTACAAGCTCAGTTGTTCCTGGAATTGGTTGATTGAAAAAATATCGACCAATTACATCACCGAATATCCAAACAGCGGTAAAAAATATTATTATCACCGAAATATGGTTTAAGGTTATTAATAACTGTACATACACATTATTTATTTCCTTACTTATCATAGTGAATGTTCTTTATTATAATCAATCCTTTCATGCTTGCTAAATCTTCCTAAAATACTTTTATACAAAAATATAAGTAAAAATTTATCGTGCATAGGGCCAAGAATAGCCTTCTTCTTCTAATGCTTTTAGATACTCTTGTAGAACGATTGTACCCGGTAAACCATGTTCATCTGCTTTTTCTGCGGTAAATTGTGCCACATTGGAATCTGCAAGTGTTTTTGCCCAAATCGCCCTTTCTTCTGCTGAAAGTGTGTAAATCTCACACCCTGCTTCTTTCATTGTATCCAAAGCTCCACTGACTTGTTCCTCAACGAGCAATCTAAGTTTTTCTGTATACTCGTAACCCACTTCATCCATTATTTTTTGCACTTCTTCCGGAAGTGAATTCCATGTATCAAGATTCATGCATACATATCCAGAAATATCGGCACCAAAATCAACTATAGTAATATATTTTGCAACTTCATATACTTTAAATGTTTTTACAACATTCAACGGCATAGCCCAACCCTGGTAAACGCCTGTATCAATCGACGAATAGGCATCAGAAAATGTTGACTGAACACCAACCGCACCAAGTGTTTTAAGCCATGGTATCATGGATCCACCGTGTGCAATTTTTTTACCCTTAAGATCCTTCATTGTTTTAATGGGGAAATTAGTAACCATTTGAAAACTTGGATTCATATTAAAAGATCTGCCTAAATGCTTCACATTGTATTTTTCAAACGTTTTATCAAAGGACGATATACGATCCATCACTTTTGTATTTGCATTAATAATTTGCTTAAGATCAGAACTTGAAAATGGTGTCCACCAACTAAAGTTATGAAGCTCAAGTTTTGATTGCTCGAAGATATTATTTGCAATGCCAATATCTGCAATGCCACTTTCCACCGATTCAAGTACTTCTCCTAACTTTGCAAGAGAACCGCCGTAGAAACCTTTAAATTCAACTTCGTAATCATCGGTTTCTTCTAATACCCGTTTTGCAACTTCAGGTGCATAGAAATCTTCCAGCACTTTTACCCATGCTGCAGCAGCATAAGGATGTCCTGCTGTCATCCTAAATTTGATTATTTTCCTTCCGTCACCTGCAGCGAACACTGAACCAACACAAAATAGAATCAACAAACCTACCAGCAAAAATACTTTTAAGATCTTTTTGTTCTTTTTCATTAATCTCTCCTCCTTTTATCTATGGCATGTTAAGGGAAACAGTGCATCTTTTATTTGTTTCCCTATGCCACAATAACGATTTATTTTAATTATCTAATAAATAATTCAGTTTACCAGAAAAGTACTTTTGCTCCATCTGATATTTTCTGGTCTAAATCGAGAACGCCTTTTGTCGGCATTTCTCGCTCTCCATAATAAATCATGGTATTAAAATTTAATTTTCCAGTTTCTTTATTGATAAACGTCTCAATAAAACCACCATAAATTTCATCTAATTCTTTAATTAAATCACGTATTGTTTCTGCATTCGTCTCGAAATATTCATCCAACTTCCCTGTAATCGGGTAAACACAAGCTATATAACGTAGGTCTAAAGATTTCATCATTTTACCTCGATATTCTGTGATTTTAAATCTTCTGCAATATCATCCAAATTTAAATCTTTTAACTTCTTTTCTGTAGGTATTGATGTTTCAATGTCCCATCCATTTGCTTCATAATATTCATCAAGCATTGGATCAAACAAAGCTGGCTCCAACTTTTTATATCCAAAATTCGGTACGTCTTCATGTGCAAATCTATATGGAGGACAATCATCTTTTCTACGAAATCCTTCACGAACATTAAAAAGTCTATCAAGATTCATTACTCTTTCCCCACATTTTATAAACTCTGAATACTCAAAATCTATACCGGTTGCGGCTTTATAAAGTTCATACCAGGGACGCATATCAAATCCCAATGTATCTCTAATTAAAAAAACACAACTTGGCATTGATTCAATAATTGCTCTACTTATAGTAAACCATCTAAGCAACTTTCCTTTTTGCTTTGGATTACTGGAATCAAATGCTAATTTAAGATCTAAATCAAGCCCCAGGTTATCTAACTCTTCTTTACTCATAAGACTGGGATTACAGGGGTATGGTGGATAGAATCTTGTATGGTCAGGTCCTACTTCACTTACCGCAATACCAAGACCTACCATTAAAAGATTTCTTTCAGCTATTCCCTCAATCTCTTGCCCTTTTACACTAAGACAATACTTTTCTGCACCTCCGCCAATTTTTTTTGCAGCCTCAGTACAACCAAGAGATAGAAGTGCACCAAAACCTTCTTTCATCGCAATTTTTCGTATAAGATCTACAAGACCATCATGATCTTTACACCCAAATTTAAGATCCAAACCATCGGTATCCTTCTTTGTAAGTAAGCCTCGTTCATAACATTCCATAGCCCAACAAAGTGTGTAACCAACATGAAAAATATCTAAACCATATTTGTTACAAAGGCCAGAAAGTACAAGAAGAAGATTCAAATCATCATTATCAATAAGCGAGCCAAATGTAAGTGGCTGTCCAGCCCAATAATTTCCACTTTTAAAGCCTTTATATTTTCCAGAATTAATTTTATACAATTTTTGACAAGATGGTGTTGGACAACACCAACAAGCTTTGGATTTTATTACTTGATCATCAAGAAAACTTTCAGCAGAAATTCCAGAGGCTTTTTTCCAGTCCCAACTCATTTCCTGTGCGTTTCTTGTCATTAAATTACCAGCATCATTAAAAATCGGCGCAAGTATTGGAGCACCATATGTTGTCCAAATAGGAGACCACATATCCCTTGATGTTTTGATGTCAACTTTTTTATGGAATTCCTTATATGCTTTCACAAAGGCATCATAATCATGAGGGGCAATTCCTTGATGACCACGAACTGCAATCGCTTTTAATTTTTTACTACCTATAACTTCGCCACATC
>Ga0114922_10003081_pt1 | contig 15551 bp, 14 predicted proteins | sample AartaG_FD_100975 | JGI IMG/M metagenome (GOLD analysis project Ga0114922, IMG submission 100975) | Deep subsurface microbial communities from Aarhus Bay to uncover new lineages of life (NeLLi) - Aarhus_00045 metaG | ecosystem: Environmental > Aquatic > Marine > Oceanic > Sediment | place...
CAGAGTTTTTCTTTGTGAAGAAAATGCGATATTCCCATCCTTTGAATCCTTTCCTCCAATAAAACCAAAAATGGCTCAAGATTTTGGAATCAAGACTGCGATTCTAAAAGGATTAATCGAAAGCTTTGAAATTGAAAGTGATGAAATTGCTCAATCTATAACTGAATCAATACCTGAAATGCTTGAGAAATCCTATGGTGTTCGATACACTGGAAGGTTTCTTTCTATTAATGAATGGATTGACCTCAAGGAAAAAGATGGAGAATGGACCTCAGAAGGTAACTTCAAACTAGGTGTTAATAATTTGACACCACAAATTTTTGGTAATCTATTAGTGTTGCAAGCTAGAGGTTGGTACTTACAAGAAATTCCCGAAAAATTCAAAGGAAACGATTATCTTCTTATCAAGGGTTAATCATTCAATAAATAGATATTTGTTAAGATATTTACTTATTATAATAGCAACTCCCCAGCACAACCTTTTTTTATGACTGATTCTTGATTAAACTAAAATGTTAAGAGAGGATTTCTTATGAGTGATGCGCTCAAAGAATTAGAAGAAATTTTAAATGTAACTTTACCTGGAAACCTTGTTGAAGAAGTGGTAAAAGTAGAAGAAGGTCATTTCAACGTTTTTAGTAACGCAACAAATGCTTTTGAACTTATGAAAATACTGCGTGAAGATGCGGGTATTTATCACCTTACAACAATATCAGGTGTTGAAAAAGATGATGAATTCAACGTTTGTTATCATATACAACACAGAATAGAAGATGAATTTAGGGAAGTACCGATAAATTTCACTGTAACTAAAATCGATAAAAATAAACCAAAAACTCCAAGTATGATTGATTTTTTTGTTGCAGCTGATTATTATGAAAGAGAAATTTACGACTTTTATGGTGTATATTTTGAAAACCATCCATTCCTGCAAAGGTTAATCTTACCAGAAAGATGGCCAGATGATGTAAAACCAATGCGTAAAGAATATGGTTGGGAACAGATAAAAGAAATCACCATGAAGATTGCTAAAGAAGCTTTGGAGGAGGCTAAAGAATGACAGAACAATATCGATCTAGATTTAGAACTTTAACTGATGGTAGTGATTCACCTCCTGGTGCAGATCATCATATATTTATCGGACCACAACATCCATGGGCAGAAGAACCAGCTCACTTTATTATCCATTTGAAAGGAGAAAGAGTCGTTGAAGCTGATATCAGAATAGGTTTCAATCTCAGAGGGATTGAAAAAGCAATGGAAAATAGAACATGGAGACAAAACACCATGTTAGTTCCTAGAGCCTGTGGTATTTGTAGTGCTGTTCATCAAAATGTTTATGTTCGAGTTGTAGAGAAACTTGCAGGCGTTGAAGATCAAATATCCGAAAGAGCAAGATTAATACGTATGTTCAGCTTAGAAGCCGAACGTGTTCATTCGCATATTTTGTGGTATGGAATACTTGCACATGATGCAGGATTTGATACAATGCTACACATCTCATGGAGAGATCGTGAAATTATCATGGACATTGTAGAGGACTTTAGTGGAAACAGAGTTAATCCAGCTTTGATGCTACCTGGTGGTGTTAAAAGAGACATTCCAAAGGACAAAGCAGATAAAGCACGACCAATGCTAAACAAATTGATAAAACAAGTTGAATATCATAAGAAGGTATTCACTGAAGAAGCTTCAATAAGGAATCGTTTAGAAAATGTCGGTGTTTTGACTAAGGATGACGCAAAGATAACGACACCCAATGGACCAACAGGAAGAGGATCAGGTTTACCCTTTGATATGAGAAAATCATTCCCATATGAATTATATGATAAAATTGATTGGAACTTGGTTTGTTATAACGAAGGAGATATCCTAGCAACTACTTTGGTCAGAATTGATGAAACCCTAGAATCTTTACAAATGTGTAATCAGATTTTGGATCAACTTGAATCTACTCAAGGTGAATTGTTAGCAAGAGTCAAACCAAGAGTACCGGAAGGGTCCTATATGGCCAGAGGTGAAGCCCCAAGAGGTGAAGATATTCACTATGGTATTGCCAATGGTACAGATAAACCCGAGAGGTATAAAATCAGAGCACCATCATTAGGTAACATAGATGCTACACTAAAAAGAATGGATGGTGAATATGTGGCAGATATGCCAGTAATTCTGAGAAGCTATGATCCATGTTTCTCCTGTACAAACAGAGTTATGTTGATTAACGAAGTAACTGGAGAAAAAATAATCATGAATCAAGATGAATTTGCCAGAAAAGCTATAAAGGCCAAGAGATACAATAGGCCATTTTTCTGAGGTGATAAAAAGATGAAAAAAGTATTAGTAATGGGTGGAGAAGCACTAAAGAATCATGCAAAAGGACCTGTGACAAAACATGTACTAAAGCAAATTTCTGATCATCCCCCACCAGAAGATATCAGAACCATTCCAAGAATCATTGAAGATAGATGTATCATGTGTGGAACATGTGTTAAAGTCTGTCCATCACACTGTTTGGAAATGGAAAAAGATGACAAAGAAAATGGAATGATATGGCTATTGAAACCTCAATGTATGTGGTGTGGTCATTGCCAAACCTATTGTCCCGTTGATGCAATTCATATTGATAGAGATCCTAACTTGTCCGTATCTTTATTCTCATTTAATGTCAGACAAGACTATGAAATGCTTGTTGCCAAAGGTAGTTACAAAGGTGATGTAGCCGATAAGAAACTCCAAGAGCTAATCGACGAAGGCGGTAAGAAGATCAAAGAAATCGAGGAATTCCGAGGTGCTTAAAATGGGTTGGTTAAAGAAGTTTGGTGTAAATTGCGCAGTAAGATCTCCATGGATTATCCACATGAATGCAGGTGGATGTAATGGATGCGATATTGAAATTGTAGATGCCTTAACTCCAAGACATGATCTTGAACAATACGGAATCACCCTTCGTGGTACTCCTCGTCAAGCTGACGTTCTTGTTATTACAGGACCAGTAACTGTTCAAGTAGCAGAAAGAGTTAAACGAGTCTATGAACAAATGCCTCTACCTAAATTTGTAGTTGCCGTTGGTAACTGCTGTACTACTGGTGGTGTATTCCAAGAATGCCCATTTGTTTTAGGTGGAATTGATCATGTTCTTCCTGTAGATGCCTGGGTTTATGGATGTCCTCCAAGACCAGAAAACATTGTTGTAGCTGTTGCTACTTTGTTAGGTAAATTGAAAGAAGATCTTATTGGTATCGAGAAAAAAGAAGTTCCTGTTTAGGAATAACTTTTCCTTTTCTTTTAATTTTATTTTTTATTACCACTCTTTTGCTCTTTGTCTCAAGTTTTTCTCTACCTTTTTCATATTTGGAAGAAATGGGATTACATCCTCATCTAATCCTTGAAAATCACTTTTAACTTGCATGGGATCAGATTCTTCAAATAGAATTCGATAAACCCAGTCAGTTAAGTCTGCTAATACTCTTTCGTAGAATAAATAAACTACAATTTCTTCATTAAGATTTGCAGATTCTCTTATTTCTTTGTATTTTTGTTTAAAAGAAGGAAAATTCTTCTGATTGAGATAGAACCAGATATCTTTTTCAAAAGGAGCAAAATAAGCACTGTCCCAATCTACTAAAAAGATCTCATCTTGTTTATTTAAAAGAATATTATGTCGGATTGGATCATTGTGACAAACCACATAGTCTTGAGGAGATTCATTTTTGAGATTTTGAGTGATTTCTTCTAGATATGTTAGTGATTGTAAAATATCATTCATTAATGGTGTAATTAAGTTCTTAAGCCTTAGAAATGTTTTATCTGTCGACTTTGTACAAGCTGCAATTTCTCTAAGACACAATAATAGATCGTCCTTAAATGATAAATCTAAGTTAAATAGAAATTTATCTTGAAATTTAAGATATTCTGTGGAATCGTGAATTTGAGCTAATAATGCTGATATTTTATTTAAAAAAATAGTAGTTTTACTTTTTTTCTCTGAAGTAATCTTACCTTCAATGTAATTCCATAGTACCATTTCAGCTTCCTGAAATTGCGATTTTAGATTTCCTTTAACAGTTTTAATAGGATAGGAAATATGTTTTATCCCTTGAGCATGATATAGTTGATGGACTACTTCTAACGAAAAATCAAGTTTATGATTTTCTTGATTTTTCAATCGAGAGGGAAAATATAACTTCAAAAAGTATTTACCTTTCTCTTCTGTTGTTACAATGTATGAAGATGCGAATTCCCCCACTGGAACAAATTTTAAGTTTTTTACATTTATATTGTAAACATCTTGTATCTTTTGTTTCAATTCCATTTTGTCAATAGAGGGCTCAGTCTTCAAATTGAATCACATCAATTAATTCTTCAGAAAAGCTATTTTGAATGTTGTGACGCTTCATCTTTTATTGACTTATTTCTGTTCCCTATGAAATAGTTAGTAAGATAGATTAAACAAACTGCAGAAATGATAGCAATTGATGTGAAAAGGAAAATTTTTGGTAAAACAAAACTCCAATCAATAGCTCCATTGACTTCATTTGAGTTAACGCTAATCGGGATGAAGCTTACTGTTGAAATTGATCTTGACAATGAAACATAAAATCCTAAAGCACCAAGAGCCATTCCTCTTTGAGTAATTATTGCTTCTCTTGTCGTTCCAGTATTTACACCAATATAACTTGTCAGGCTACTTGCACTGTAAATCATATAGACCACTATTAACCATGGCAAAGATTTCACATAGATGAAAAGAATCAACATACTAGATGAAATAAGTAATGTAAAGAAAATAGGTCCTTTATAACCAATCTTATCAACAATTTTCCCCAAATATGGTTTAAAGAATATTAGTACACCTGATGTAATCCATGCTATCTGTGCAACAGAATCATAAGGGAGTCCTTTAACTTCGGATACTAATATTGGCCAAAAAGCCGTTATAGTATATTCAAGAAAAGCTACAGTTAATTGTATCATATAAATAAAACGTAATTTCTTCTGTTTCGTTACTATAGCAAGAGACTTGAACATTGAAACAAAGGATATACCCAGTGCTTTCATTTTGGATTCTGTTTTTAGTCTCTCCTCTTTTTTGAGAACTTCTGGCATGAATAATGCCATACCAATTACACCAATGAGGGATATCCCTGCTCCCCATGCAAAAAGTATACGGAGTGGTGACAAAGTACTTACTATTTCTGGCATTATTGCTATGCTTTCGATTTGTAAAACTAATGTTTTATTAATGTGAAGGTTAGAAATTTTTAAGAGTAAAAATGCTAATAAAGCTCCTGATATAGCCCCTAAATCAGTCCCTTGAAACAATCTTCCTTGGACTTCGCCAAGATTTGTATCTTCTTCAACATCTCCAATATATGCAAAAATTATTGGCCAAAAACAAGACATTCCGATAGCCATGAAAAACATTGCCACAATTACTAAAGCCCAATGTGAAGATACAGCTAGAAAAAACAAACTTATTGTGTAAAAACTAATACCTGCTATAAGTAATGGTTTTCTTCCAATCATTTGAGATAAGTTCCCCAATGGAACTCGTAGGAATAGCTGAGGAATATTCCTCAACGCAAAAATAAACAGTATTAGCCAAAAAACTGTATTTATGTTTTCAAGATGCAAACCTACATAGGACATGAAAATTGTCATCGAAAAACTACCAACTATACCTAGAAGTATGGGGGAAAGTCGTCGACGGTCATCTAAATACAACCTTGTCTTAACTCCATTTAGAGTCTTGGATAAAAGGTTGCTTTCACCACTCAATATTTTCAGATCCTATCTCTTGTAGGTATTTATAAGTTAGATTTTAAACATAATGGATTAAACATCAGAATCTCAAGGTTTAATCAAGGTTTGTCTTTAAAAAATTTCGTTTTCCTTTTCCACAATTTTAAAATAATCTCACAACATACTTGATATAGGTTCATATGTTTCCACATTCACCTCAATCAGCAGTACCACCAGATAAACTTGTTCAGCAAATGATAGTTCAAGCATTACAAGCTTTCTATATCAATGACCACGAAACTGGAGTATATTTTCTTCAGCAAATCAGAGCTAATCTACCTCGTTACATGTATCAGTTAAATCCACAAATGAGAAATCTAGCTAAAGAAGTTGTTAAGCTGTTACAAGATGGAAGCTTAGTGCCAGATAGATCATCTGAGTCTACAGAAGCTTCTGCAATGGATACTCACCCAGGATTGTCAGGTGAATCTAACGAATATATGGCTCCAGCAGAAACAGTTAATCAAGAAATGCAACAACAAATACAACAACAATCAGATTTGGTTGGCGCTCCTGAACTCACAGAAACTGATCTGGAAGGTCAAGAAGTTGATACTTCACAAGATATAGTTTTTGAACCCAAAACAGAATCGGTTGGAACTCCTGCAGAAGAAATATTCGCTCATCATCCAGAAACACCACCCCAACACCCAGAAACACCAATTACCGAATCCCCATATGAGGAAACTGAAGCTCCAAGAGGTTCATTACCTAGTGATTTTATCTCTGAATTATCTACAGCAGTAAGTACTGTAAGAGACAAAAAGAAGAAGAAGAAGAAGAAAGATGAAAAATTAGTTGGTTCAATGAATGAACTAGAAGATTTTGATTTCTAGGCTTTTGGATTAATTACTTTGACTACTGTCCAATCCTGTTTAATTAAATGATCTACAGCAATTTCCACATTTTCCATAGTTTCTTTTAATTTGTCTTTCAAAACTTCTTGTGGAATTGCAGAATACATATTCTTTATTCCACCATTTTCTAAAGGCTCCTTTTCCATAGTAATCAAGCCTTGTTTAATCATACTTTGAACTAGACGAACTGCTGTTGTACGATCTTTATTAACCCTATTTGCAATGTCCATAATTGACCTTCTTTCTTGCAAAGCGTAGAAGTAGATATTCACATGGGTACATTTCAATCCAAATACAAAATCAAAAATTGGACAAACTTTATAGTTACACTCCAAGAATTCACATCTACAACTACCATGATCCAAGCTCTTGATTATTGTTTCTGGTAAATCAACCAAACAAGGTTGTGCTCGTTTTTCTTTTTTTACGGACATTACAATACCCCTTCGCATGTGTGACAAAAATACACAGTCTAATAAATCTTATGTTCTTACGAATTGCCAAAACAGAAGAATTTATATGGTGTGCAAATTAATTACACATAGATAAATCTATAATGGTGCACAGAAATGGATGAAGAATTAGAACGCATTAAAAAGGATAAGATGATGAAATTGATGAAGGATGACATGCCAACTGTAGGTAATTTTCCAATTGCAGAAGTTGTAGAACTTGATGATAATTCAATTGATTCATTTGTTACACAATCAGGTATTGTGGTTATAGATTGTTGGGCAGTATGGTGTGGTCCATGTAGAACAATGGAACCCATTATGAAACAGCTTGCGAAAGAATGGTCCGGAAATGTTACTGTTGGTAAACTCAATGTTGATCAGAATCCACGTACTTCAATGAAATACGGAATTGCATCTATACCAAATTTCTTAGTATTTCAAGATGGTAAATTCTTAGGTAATGTAGTTGGGGCTGTTGGAAAAAAACCATTCGAAAAATTATTCAAAAAACTCTTATCTGGAGATAAGGATAAAAAAGAAGGATATACTTAACTTTCAATATCCTCTTCACTTAGATCGATTATTGTAGCAAAAACTATTCTTTCATCTGGCTCAGTGTTCATAATTTTAACACCTTTTGTGTTTCTACTTATTTCTCTTATTGTTTCTATTCTGGTTCTAATACTTATTCCTAGATTGTTTAAAATAGAAACACTGTTCTTCTTTGTTGGATTTTTAGGCACCACCAAAACGGATGCTACATTTCCGTTTCGTTCTTCAGTTTTAATATCAATTACTCCTCTTGCACCTCTGTGAGTAAATCTATATTCCTCACATGCAGTTCTCTTACCAAATCCTTTTTCTGTGATTGTAAGAATAGAAGAGTCTTTTAATTCTACTTCAGGTATAGTCAATCCACCAATTACTACATCATTAGGTTTTTTGAATCTCATACCTGTAACTCCTCTTGTTGCCCTACCCATTGGTCTAACTTCTCTTTCATGGAAATGTGCCATCAAACCAAACTTTGTTGCAAGGTAAATGTGGTTATCACCAGTTGTCACAAAGCAGTTAACAACTTTATCACCTTTATCAAGGCGTATTCCAATAATACCAGTTTTTCTCACATTTGAGAACGCAGATAACAGAGTTTTCTTTACTACACCTTTTGCAGTTACAAAGAACAAGTGTAATCCTTTATCAAATGAATCTCTCTCAACTGGAACCATTTTGACAACAGAAGAATCAACTGGTAAAACTGTTTTCCAAGGACTTCCCCTTGCATTCCTTCGTTTTGCTTCAGGGATTTCAAAAGCAGGAGTAGAGTGAACTAACCCATTTTCAGTTATCAATAGTAAAGTGCTTTTGTTAAGGGTTACAAGGATATCGTATAGCGAATCATTTTCTCTAAGTGTTACAGCTGTCATACCCTTTCCACCCCTCTTTTGGGTTCTGAATTTTTCTATTTCAATTGATCTTACATATCCTTGCTGTGTTGTTGTTAGAAGAAGATGACGATCATGTAACATTTGATAGACATCAGCATCAACGGGTATATCTGCATCATCAGTTATAGTTGTTCTTCTTTCATCTCCGTACTTCTCTTTAATTTCCTGAAGCTCTTTCTTAATAATCTTCATTCGTTTTTCTTTATGCTCTAGAATATCTCTGAATTCTTCTGCCTTAGTCTCAAGCTCTTTCCTTTCTGTAACAATTGCTTCAACTTCCATCTTTGCTAATCTAGCTAATTGCATTGCAAGTATTGCTTTTGCTTGGGCTTCATTCAGCTTGAATTTCTGCATAAGTTTAACTTGGGCATCTTGTCTGTCTTCAGATTTCTTGATCAGCTCAATAACTGCATCGATATTTTGAAGAGCAATATGCAATCCTTCAAGGATATTCAAACGCATCAATGCTTTGTTTAGGTTATGCTGTACTGTTTTTCTTACTACATCTTCCCTATGCTCTAGAAATATTGTTAGTGCTCTTTTCAGATTTAGTAAAAGAGGTCTTCCTCTTGCAAAAGCCATGTTTTTTGCATAAAATGTCTTCTCTAATTGAGAATACTTGTATAGTTGGCTGATAATTACTCTAATACTTTTTTCATGAGAATAATCTTGATGAATATCTATTTCAATTCGTATTTTGTTCTTTGATAAATCTCTAGCATCAAGTAAACCACGAATTTTCTTTGATGAAATTAGTTCATGAAGCTCTTCCATCAAGTTACTTTTATTGGTAAGATAAGGGATTTCATGAATGATAATAGTAGCTTCTTCTCTACTTTCTGTAGGCTCTTTAACTTCAAGTTTAGCTCTTAATATAACCGGCCCTTTTCCAGTACTATTAAATAATCGCATAGCTCGACCATTAACAATAACACCACCGGTTGGAAAATCTGGTCCTTTAACAAACTCTGATAAATCTTCAACTGGAGTGCTAGGATCATCAATAAGCTTCATTGTAGCATCAGTAATTTCACCGATATTATGTGGAGGAATGTTTGAGCTTAAACCCACCGCAATGCCTGATGTTCCATTTATTAGTATAAGAGGAAACTTAACCGGCAATACTGTTGGTTCGATTTCTTCTCCGTCAAAATTTTCTTGGAACTTAACTATTTCTGGAATAACATCTTGAAGTAGTTCAGTAGATATCTTCGCTAATCTAGCTTCAGTGTATCTCATAGCAGCAGGGGGGAATCCATCTATAGAACCAAAATTTCCTTGTCCGTCAACTAATGGATAACGTAAAGAAAATGGCTGAGCTAGTCTTACTAGAGTTTCATATACTCCACCGGCATGAGGATGATATTTGCCTGTAACTTCACCAACAATTCTAGCACACTTCTTATGAGAACTTGCATGAGTTAATCTCATTTGGTGCATAGCCCATAGAATCCTTCTATGAACAGGTTTTAAACCATCTCTGGCGTCAGGAATGGCTCTTTCGCTAATAATATAATGTGCATAAGCTGTATATGCTTCTTCCAAAGTTTTGGATAACGATGAACGATGGATAATTTCACTTGTTTCATCACTTGTCATTTTAACAAACTCCTAATTACAACTTCAATTCATCAGGAACCTCGTCTCCTGATATATCAATATCAATAAGCTCTTCAGCTGTATCTTCAACATCATCTTCATCTGTATCAATACTAGAAACACCATATTCCTTTTGATATTCGTCTGCATCCATTTTGAATACATCTTCCATGATGAATCGCCTTCTGTAGCTGACATCACTTCCCATCAGCTGTTCAAATCTTTGGTCAGCTAATGCTGCATCATCAATTCTCAGTTGAACTAGATATCGACTATTTTTTTGCATGGCTGTAACCTCCAGCTGTTCAGCATTCATTTCACCTAATCCTTTGTATCTCTGAATCCTGATACTGGATGGATCAACCTTTGCTTTTGCAAGCTTTTCTACGATTTCATCTCTTTGTTCTTCTGTGAAGCAATATTCGTGGTTCTTGTTCTTCAAAACATCTGATTTACCTCGTGTGAGATGGACTCTAAAAAGAGGAGGTTTTGCAACATAGATCTGGCCTATTTCTATAAGGCCACGCATAAACCTATAGAATAAAGTCAAAAGCAAGGTCATGATATGAGCACCATCAACATCTGCATCTGTTAGTATGATAACTTTACCATATCTGCTTTTTTCTATTTCAAAATCATCTCCAATCCCAGTTCCTACAGCCATAATGATACTTTGGATTTCTTTATTGCTAAGAGCTTTCACCAGTCTAGATTTGAAAACATTCAGAACTTTTCCTTTCAAGAACAAAATCTCTTGAAATTGGCTATCTCTAGCTTTTACAGCTGTTCCACCTGCAGATGGTCCTTCAACTAAAAACAGCTCTCTTTTTGCTGGATCAGTTTCTCTACATTCTACAAGTCTTCCTGGCAATCCCATTCTTTTATCTTTCATTCGAACGAGTTCTCTTGCTTTTCTTGCAGCAATCCTTGCAGTTTTTGCTTCCATTGCTTTTTCAAGAATGTTCTTAGCTGATTTTGTATTGATTTCTAGATATTCTTTGAATCTATCTGTCATTACTCTTTGAATTATTCCTTCAACATCACTATTTCCAAGCTTGGTTTTTGTTTGCCCCTCAAATTGAGGTTCAGGGTGTTTTATACTTATAATCGCAATTATCCCTTCCCTAGCATCTTCACCTCGTAAATTGTCAGCTTTATCTGTAATTATGTTCTTCATTCGTCCATAATCATTTAGTGCTCTTGTTAATCCTGCTTTAAAACCAGAAATATGTGTTCCTCCTTCTGAAGTATATATTCCGTTTACAAAACCCATTATAATTTCATTATAGCTTTCGGTATACAGAATACTTAATTCAACAATGACACCTTCAATGGTCTTTTCACCATGAAATACTTCTTCTGGTTTGTCAAAGATACTTTTCTTTCCTTTACTGAGATCTAGTACAAATTGTTTAATTCCACCTTTGAAAAGATATTCTTGCCTTTTTGGTGGGTCAAACCTTTCATCAGTAACAGTAAACCTTAGGTTCTTGTTAAGATATGCCATTTCTTTAATTCTTCTGATAATTGTATCATAAGAAAATCTAGTTTCGGTTAAGATTTCTGGATCAGGCTCAAAATAAATATAGGTACCGGTTGTTGGAATACCTTTTTGTTCTTTTTCAATAACTTGAGAAGTAGGTTTTCCTTCAGAATATTCTTGGATGTATTCTTTCTCATTTAGATATACCTTAACAACTAGCTTATCTGATAGAGCATTTACACATGCTAGCCCCACACCATGTAATCCCCCAGATACTTTGTATGCAGTTTTATCAAACTTCCCTCCTGAATGAAGCTTAGTAAAAATCACTTCAAGTGTATTTTGATTGAATTTAGGATGCTTTCCCACAGGGATACCTCGCCCATCATCAAGAATGGAAATTCCTCCTTCTCGATGAAGAACAACTTGTATATTTTCACAATAACCGGCCATATATTCGTCTACTGAATTATCTACAACTTCCCAAACAAGATGATGTAATCCTTCTTCACTGGTCGAACCAATGTACATTGCCGGTCTTTTTCTTATCCCTTCGGTCCCTTCTAGAACCTTGATTGTATCAACATCATAGGTAGTTTCATTATCTGATTTTGTCTTTGATTCTTCATTCATAACTATCACTAATTGGTGATGATTTTTTTAGCCCAAAATGGGTACCAGATTTCTGCCATTTTACGGTTATTGTCGGGTTATTTCCCGAAAATAACATACTATAAAAAAATAAAGTTTATCATTTAAAAATACATTGGTTGGCACTATTAAAAAGCCTAAAAATATGGTAAAGAAGCCATTTTAAGGCCTTCAATTAGATAATTGTTTAATTTAACAAGAGTACTACTTAATTCTTATGAAATTATAGTCTTTTTTTCTATAGAATTTCAGCTTATATTAAAAGAAGAAGTATTTTAGCTTTCTACTTTGAGACAGGGTTTTTCGATATTACCTTTTAATGAACTTCTAGAGTTGCTAATTACATCAACGCAAACTCTTTCACCTAATGTTCCACCTAAAAGAATTACAGGTCTATAATAGATGTTTCTGGCAAATCTATTGCCTTTATGAGTATCTTTTAGGATTAAAGCCTCACCTTTCCATCCTATCCATTCTTTATTTCTCTCATCTTGAATAGCATGTATTTTTTCAGTTATGTATTTGCTTCTTTTCTTCTTTATGTCTGATGGAATCTTATTAGTGAAACTTACTGATGCTGCAAAAGGTCTATCACCATATTTTGAGACATTGACAATATCAAAGCGATTTTTCTCAATACAATTTACAGTGAGTTCAAAATCATAATTTGTTTCACTTGGGAACCCAACAATAACGTCAGTAGATAAAGTTAGTTTTGGAAAGCGAGATCTTATTTTTTTGACTAAATTATTGAAGTTTTCAATATCATAATCCCTTTTCATTAAATCAAGAATCTTGTCTGATCCACTTTGAACAGGTATGTGAAGGAAACGATATATTCTCTCATCTTTTTCCATTAGATCCAGTAAAGGATCGATTATTTCAGCTGCATGTTTGGGGTTCATCATCCCAATTCTAATCTGAAAATCTCCTTCTATCTCTAACATCTCAGTAAGCAAATCTATTAGATCTACACCATTATCTTTACCATAGGTTGCTGTATCTTGTGAAGTTACATAAAGCTCCTTAGCACCTTTATCTATTGCTTTCTTTGTATATTCAAGAACATCTTTCAAGGGGTAACTTTGTAGCCAACCACGAGCATATTTCACTGTACAATAAGTACAACTTCCTAAACATCCTTGTCCTATAGGTACAATACATGCTAATGGTTGGGCTTCTAAGAAAACCGGAATTTCAGGCAATCGTGCCATCTTATAAGCTTCCCCATTAGTTAATTGTAGAGGAACATATTTCAGAATTGATTTGCCAATATTGGGTGGAGTCAAAATAGCATCAGGGCATGCCTTCTTAATTCTATCAGGATTTATTTTGGGGAGACAACCTGTTACTATGATGTCAGCATCCGTCATACTACATTCATAGATATACTGGATGACTTTATCTTCTGTAGGTGTTTTTACAGCGCAAGAATTAATTATTATAACATCTGCAGAGTATTTGCTTTCGACTTCTAGTCCATTTGACGAAAGAAGAATCTGTCTAATGTTCTCGCCCTCTCCCTGATTTTGCGTGCAGCCAAAGCTCTTGAGATAGAACCTGAAATCTAAGCCTTCACCCATTGAGCAAATCTTAACTAGTTACTTAAAAAAGGCTATGTTTGTTGAGAAATTATTTATGTATATATTGTTAAAAATAATATGTAAATTAGTCAAATATGTCTTCAAAAAATCATTTCAAAATGCAATTGTGATAGAAAGATTTTTGGATAGAATATTTTACTGCAATGTAAATACAAGTGATATTTATGAGTCAGTTCGTTCCTACTCCTCCAATACTTCTCTATATTGTTGATATAATTAATGGCAGAGTAGCAAAAGACGGAGAGGATAAATTTTCAAGATGGATGCTAACTACAGCTAACGGTGAGAAGGTTTACAAAATTAGAATAACTGGAACTATAGTAAATAAATACTTTAGTCCTGCAAGTGAGGATAAGAAAGCATTTGCATCTATTTCAATCGATGATGGTACTGAAGTCATCCGTGTAAAAGGATGGGAAGATGATGCGATGATTCTCAATGCTTTAGAAGAAAGTCAAGATTCAGAAATCATTGGAAAACCTAGAATAAGCGAGGAAGAGATTTATCTTTTTCCAGAATCTGTTCAGAAAATTGAAGATTATAATAAAGAGCTGTACTTGAGGACTAAGAAAATAAAAAGATATGCAAAAAAGAATTTTGTTATCTCTTCAGAACAAGTAATTGAAGCGACGGAATTTCAGAAGGAGAAGGAACTCATTTGGGGGCTCATATTGAATTCTGAAGATGGAATAGATTTGGAAGAATTGATTGACCAGACAAAATTAGCAAAAGCTACAATAGTTTCCGTGATTCATGACCTACTTAATAATGGAGACATCTATGAACCAAGTGCATTGAAATACAAGAAAATATGATTTTGCATTTATTCATCTAAGAAATGATCATTTAGTAATTGAATTAACTTTTCCTTCAAATCAAGTCCTTCAACAGAAGATGCTAGTTGTTCAACTTCATCAGCTAATTCATTTAGACTAAGAATGTAACGCAACCATAAACCAAGATCACTCGAAATGGAATTATCACTCTCTACCCGATATGTATGAAATTCAATTGAAAAATAAGGAATAAAAGGAAGAATTTCTGCCAATTCTTGAAGTGAATGAGCCATTCCATAAATTTTCTCAGGAGTGTTAGGGTCTCTGAAAATAAAGGGTGGACTAATGGGTTTTGCGGATAGGTTATCTGTTCCATTAATCTGTGACTTAAGCATTCTAACCCCTTCTTAAACCAGAACGATTCGAAGCAATATTGCTAATTTTTAAGTTTTGTGTTCAAAAAATGGAGAACCATCCAAGAACTGAATCTAATGCTGGATTAGGTCGGGATAAGGATTTTTGTATCACAAAAACTTATATCCATAGTAGTTAACATTTCTGCACTTTCAAAAAAATATAATTAAAGGTGATAAAATGGGTGGAATTTTAAGTCTAATTGGAAACTTATTCTGGATAGTTTTAGGCGGATTCTGGACAACTTTAGAATGGATTTTTGCAGGATTTATATTTTGCATAACTATAATTGGAATACCCTTTGGGATTCAAGCATTCAAAATGGCATCTTTTGTAATTTGGCCTTTTGGTCGCAAAGTAGTAAGAGAATCTACAGGAGTTGGAAAGATAATAGGAAATATTCTATGGATACTCTTTGGTGGATGGTACATTGCAATAGGACATCTTTTGGCAGCATTACTG
>Ga0114922_10003082_pt1 | contig 15549 bp, 14 predicted proteins | sample AartaG_FD_100975 | JGI IMG/M metagenome (GOLD analysis project Ga0114922, IMG submission 100975) | Deep subsurface microbial communities from Aarhus Bay to uncover new lineages of life (NeLLi) - Aarhus_00045 metaG | ecosystem: Environmental > Aquatic > Marine > Oceanic > Sediment | place...
GAAGAAACGGGTAGAGGAAAAGAAGGGATTCCGCAATAATGTTATTGTCTATTTATGCGTTAATACTATGCTCGTACTAATATGGTGGTTCACAGGAGCTGGATTTCCCTGGTTTATGTTCCCACTCGGTGGATGGGGCATTGGCCTACTGTTTCACGGCTTAAGCGTTTACGTTTTTTCAAGACGGTCGGATAAGCGAGCTATAGAAAGAGAAGTTGAAGCTATAAAGAGAGAGCAAGGATAGCCAAATCATTTTTGCGCACTAATGCCTGGGACAAACTTTGGCTACCTGAAAGGAGAGTGAGGGGAAGTAGGCAGCGGCAAATAGATTGGCGTACCTTTAGTGGGTTTTCTATTCTTTGCGTTTGAAACCTAGTAATGTCACATTAGATGTAGCTATTAAGCAAAGTCCTACAATACCAACAACCTTCGCAATGCCTATAGTATCTTCTCCTAAAATATCACCATCAAACATAAAGAATGCGGCTGTCAACGCTAAAATAAGTCCTATTATCCATTGTGTAAAGAATGCCTTCTTGTTCCTGATGATAGGGTGCTCTAATTTCCCTTCTTTTCGTTTTGTCCAAGCACGCAATGCCATCAAAGCTAGTACTACTAATATTCCAGCTATTACAATAATCACAATTGGTAGACTCTCACTCATTTCTAATCTCCTCCGATTATTGTCTCTATTCTTATACCCAACATTATATCAATTTTCACTTCCCCAAGTTATCAAGAGGCGAAAATCTCTGATGTGCCTTCATAGCGTCATCTACCCATACATCAAGCCCCATATCAGACTAGGGCAATAGCAAGAAACCAGTAGCAGAACTTTCAAGTCTGACTGGCTTTCTATATGAGTCCAACTTCGGGTAGCTAAACTCAGGTCAGCCATTATCCTGGGGGATACCCTCTACACTGGTTGCAAAATCATGACCGCCCGCAGGATTGCAGAATGAGAGCCAAGTAGCGCCCCTTCGCAGAAGTTTTCCAATCCTCTGACAAAGCCTCAAGCTATCCTCAAAATCCAAACAGGTCAGAGACGGGTATCTTAATTTCAACAAGGGGTATCCCCCTTTGGTTTGGCCGATGGACTCCTTCTAGCTGATAGCAACTTTATGATAGAGTTTTAGACTGTCCTCAAACTTCACTGACCGGGTATATCTCGTAATCATGTTTCTTTTTGAGTAAAGTCATCATATAATGGAAAGAACTATCAATGCGGAGGTGAAAATATGCCAGCGGCAGTTGCTAATACGTTGAGTTCTATAGGTATCTTTTTTGCTGGTCTAGGTATCCTTCTTCTTAGTTTTGGTTTATTTTGGTTTGTTGATGTATACAAAAAATCTAAAAAGTAATACTTCTGGCATATCTCAATACCATACTCAAATCAGACCAGCCTACTACTAACGTGAGATAGATGACCTGCCCCCCCGAAAACGGTGCCAGACATAATATCGTGAAAAGGTTGTATATTATCTGGCACCTTCCCCAGATATTCAACAAGGGGTATCCACCTTTGGTTCGGCCGCTGGACTCACTCTAACTGATAGTAACATTCCGATATAGCTTCAACGAGCCCTCGAACTGTACTTACCCAGCATGTCCTAACTCCATCCCTAGGCTCATCAATACGTTCAATCGCCATTAATCTTGTGATAGATGCTCAGGGCATTATCAAAGGTAAGGGATTTGGAGTAGTGTTCAACCATTGTAAGCTGTTCCCAACCTCCAAGGGCTTGAACTACCCTTGTAGATAAACCCGATTTGACTTGGTGTACACAGAATCCCCTACGGAACGAATGAGGATTGCAATGGATGCCAGTCTCCTGCGCTAATCGTTTGAGCATGGTTTGAATGCCACATGGCAACACTTCAAGAGTATGATGGTTGCTAAACCACTCCCTGACTTCGCCATTGCCAGCTAGAGCCTTACGATACTTGTTGCCCTTACCTAGAACGGTGACAGTCCCTTCACTCCAATTGAAGTCCTTTTCCTTGACATTGGCAACCTCTGATAGCCTCATTCCGCTATACCATAGCAGTGAGATTATCGCTCTATCCCTTTCACAATGACAATGTTTGAGCAAAATTTCTAGTTGCTCCTCGCTTATTGCTGGAAGTAGCTTCTTCAGTGTCTTTGGTGCAGATACCTTTTTGATGGGGTTATCAGGTATACAACTATTGACGTATAGCCAGGTACACAATGCTCGGAGGCAGGAATAGAACTTCAACTTGCCGTTACCGCAGGAAAGGCTGCTTAGATAAGCATTGATACCTTCAGGGGTAAGTGGATAACCAACAAAACCATCTAGCGTATAGTGATATGATTCAATGGTCTTATGGCTTATTCCTTGTGGGCGAGATGTGATAAACTTACCGAGCAGGTTATTGGTGAAAATGGTTTGTGAACTTTTAGCTTCGGAAGTTGTGAACTTTTAGGAGCTTTTGTTATTATAAGTAGCTGTGGCGCATTCGTCTAGGGGTTTAGGACACCTCCCTCTCAAGGAGGAGATCACCGGTTCGAATCCGGTATGCGCTACCAGTAAAATTTAGGGGCATATCTTTTTGTGCTATACTTTTCCGCTTGTGTCTGCATGATTTAGCAGTGAGTTAGCTGGTAATAGTCAGATTAGTATCCAGGTGGTAAATTTCCCTTCCTAGTTTTGAGTGCATTGTAATAGAGTGTGATGTGGCACTGTCTGAACGCAAGTATTTGAAAGAGTAATTCGCCTTGGTGCTGTATTTTAGAAACTCACAGGTAGTACTTACTGATTGAGCTTGTGCTTACTGGTTTTGCAATCCCTGCCTGCTATATTTCTGCCGTAGTTTTGCTTTTTCAATCTTACCGGTGGGATTCCGTGGTATTTTGTTGAATATTATGTACCTGGGTCTGGTGTATCGGGCCAAATTCTGTTCGCAAAAAGCGTTTACCTCCGCCTTGGTTAGAATTTCGCCGGGTTTTGGTTCAATTATCGCTGCGGCTATTTCTCCCAGTCTCTCATCCGGGATTCCGATAACGGCCACATCATAGATTTTGGGGTGTTTGCGAATAACCTCTTCCACTTCAATGGGGTAAATATTCTCACCGCCGATAATGATCACATCTTTCTTTCTATCTACGAGGTAAATAAATCCTTCGTTGTCCATGCGGGCCATATCCCCGGTGTAAAGCCAGCCGTCCTTTATTGTTTCGGCAGTCTTTTCAGGGTTCTTGTAGTATTCTTTCATTACGCCGCAACCTTTGACGATTAGTTCTCCGATTTCTCCTTGAGGCGTGTCTTTACCGTTGTCGTTGACGATGCGCACTTCCCAATTGAAGCCAGCTTTTCCGATTGCGCCCACTTTTTTCTCATTTCCTATGCCCAAATGAACACATCCTGGTCCTGTGGCCTCAGTCAATCCATAATTAGTGTCATATTGCATATCAGGGAAGTACTGTTTCCAGTGTTTGACCAATTTGGGAGGCACTGGTTGAGCGCCGATATGCATAAGCCGCCAACAGCTCAAGTCATAGTCTCCCTTGTTTAGTTCTCCTTTATCCATCGCCATCAGGATATCGCGGACCCATGGCACCAGTAACCATACTATCGTCCCTCTCTCCTTATGGACGGTTTCAAGAATGCATTGTGGGGTGATTTCTTTCAAAATGGTGGCTTGGCCACCTGCAATCAGGCTGCCGAACCAGTGCATTTTAGCTCCAGCGTGATACAGCGGAGGGATAAGGATAAAGTTACCCTCATGTTTTTGATAATGGTGAGCCTTTTCGGTCATAGCAGCGCATGTCATATTCTTGTGGCTGAGAAGTATGGGTTTAGGCGCCCCTGTTGTCCCTGAGCTAAAGTATAAGCCGCACCCATCTTCGTTGGCTATCTCTATATGTGTGGGTTTGGGTGAGGAATTTCTTATCACATCCTCGAAGCTCTCCATGTAAGCAGGGGGATTCTGCCCAACAAGGATATAATCATTTATGGTGGGCAACTGAGAATGAATGGCATCAACCCTTTCAATGAATTCTTTTCCCAAAATCGTTGCTTTGGCCTCAGCTATATCTGCGCAGTATTTTAGTTGGCTACTGTTGAATCTGAAATTAAGAGGGACTGCCCATGCTCCAGTTCTAATGATGCCGAAATAAGCCACAAGCCATTCTGTAGAGTTCATCATCCAGAGAATGACTTTATCACCTTTTCTGATACCCTTATCTAAAAGAGCGTTGGCTGTTCTGTTTGCACGCTCATCGAATTCTTTCCAGGAAGTTTCTTTTCTTATTCCTTCACTTGGGATTAATTCAACAAGTGCTGTGTTATCAGGATACTCTGTGGCATTCCTGTTCAACATCTCCGATATAGTGACCATTTGTTTAGTGCATCTCCTTCATAAATTATTAAGTGCTAATAGGTGACCAGGCCAGGCAAAAAAGTGGCCATTTGTGGGAAGAATATCAAGATGGCAGCAGTAGCTAGTTGCGCTCCTAGAAAGGGAATTATTCCCCTGAAGATAGTCTGTAAAGGAACATCTGGAGCTATTCCTTTGATTACGTACACATTCACTCCTACTGGTGGCGTGATGACTCCCATTTCAGTCACCAGCACAATTATCACTCCGAACCATATGGGATTGAAACCCAGAGCCAGAATAGCTGGGTAGAAAATGGGAATGGTGAGGGTGATTAGAGCCAATGCATCCATAAAACAGCCGCCCAGGAGGTAGATCAAGATTATGACCCCCATGATAGCCATAGGTGAGAGAGGGAGTCCAATCACCCAATCAGCCAGTAGAATGGGTATTTTAGCTACCGCTATAAAATGCCCAAAAACTGTAGCTCCTGCGACTATAATCATGACCATACATGTTATCCGTAAGGCCTCTTTAACTGCATTGAGGAATCCTTGCCAGGTTAGTCTTCGTGTGACTATCCCAATGAGCAATGCCCCTGCAGCGCCGGCTCCGCCAGCCTGTGTTGGGCTGAACCATCCGCGGAAAAGCCCGATTATCACCATGGCGAATAAGGACAGAGTTTCGATTATTCCAACAAGTCCACTTATTTTGTCCTTCCAGTTGCTGCCAGTTCCTGAGGGAGCGAGCTCGGGATTTTGTTTACAGAGGAGCATGATCACGACGATGAAAAGCGTAGCGAGGGTTAAGCCGGGTAGGATGCCTGCCAAAAATAGTTTGCCTATGGATTGCTCGGTCATTATTCCGTAAATGATGAATATGGTGCTTGGAGGAATAAGTATTCCGAGGCTACCTGCGGCGGCAACACAACCTGTAGCCAGGGAGTCCGCGTAATTATATCTCTTCATCTCAGGCAGGGCGACTTTCCCCATGGCAGCAGCGGTGGCATTGGTCGACCCACATATGGCAGCGAAGCCAGCACAGCCAGCAACAGTTGCCATAGCTAAACCGCCACGCAGTTTTCCCAACAACGTATAGCTCGCCCTGTAAAGTCTGCGGCTCATTCCTGAGGCAGAAGCGATAGACCCCATTAGAACGAACATGGGAATAACGGTTAAAGAATAGGAGGAAAAGATATGGAAGACATCTCGGGCGAGGATGCCAAATCCTGCCTCTGGTGAAACCAGGTATCCAAAGCCAAGAATACCGACTAAAGCCAGGGCAAAGCCGACTGGTAGACGGAAAAGGAAGAGAACAATTAGAACAATAATGCCTATGATGCCGACGATGACTGGATTCATTTTTTTGCGTGGTTAATTATTGCCTTGAGCCCTTGTGCCAACAACACCAGGAGAACTGTTAAGGAACAGAGGGCTATGCTGTAAACGAAAGGGTAAAAAGGTATTTCTTGGGTCATGGAAACCTCTCCACTGGTCTGGAGCACACGCCCAAATTCATAACTCTTCCATGTGAGCAGAGCAAACAAAACCATCCCCATAAAATAAATAACTCCATCGTTGATTTTACGAATTTTCCTGGGAAAGTGTGTGGATAGGAATTCTACTTCAATGTGGCCGTGCAAAAACTGGGTATGAGCGATGGAGAAAGCAATTACCACTACACCTAAGAAGCCAACTATCTCAATTCCTCCTGGAATAGGCCAATTGAAAACACCTGAGGCGATTATATCAACTACAATCAGCCCTAACATGGCTACCAGGGCAGCACCTGCTATCCAATTGAGGCAGTTGCTCAATGCATAGGTGGCTTTCTCAAACTTTGATATCTTACTCGACATAACACCGCGTATGGGTGACCAATTTCTTGGGCAAAAAACCGCTTCTCACGATAGCAATTCCTGCTCTACCCAATCTACGCAGAATTCTTCTGTTGGAGTCTTCTCTGCCCAATATTCAGTTTGTTCAATTAAGTACGCTTCGTAGTCCGTTGCTGGTAATCCCATAGCTGTTTTCTCGCTTATATATTCTTCTAGTAATGGCTGGGTAGCTTCTATCCATCTTGCCATTTCCTGGGGTGACAGTTCGATTAACTCTCTGTCTGCAAAAGTCAAAAAGTAGTCGATAGCGACTTTGTCATAGTATGTCCAGACTCTGGCATGTTTTTCTAGCCACTCTTCACTGACTTCGGTGAAAACCTTCTGTACATCACTGGGCAAGCTATCCCATGTATCCTTATTCATAACAACGAACATGTTGGCTGTGTATCCTACATCGCAACAGTTAGTAACATATTTCACTACCTCAGCTTGGTTCCAACCTTTTAGCACCTCTCGGGGAGTCAGGCTGCCGTCAACTGTGCCCTTGGACATGAGTTCATAAGCCTCTCCCTGCGAACCTCCATACCCCTCTGCCCCAAGAGCTTCAATTATCTTGGCGCCTATACCTGTAGACCTTATCGTTAAACCTTTGAGGTCCTCCAGTTTACGCACCGGTTTTTCAGTAGTGAATAGAACACCCGGGCCGTGAGCATGGAAATAAAGGACATGTACATCATCGAACTCCTTGGGCTTGAATTCTTTGTAGAAATCATTGGCTACCATAGTGGCTACCCACCCGTTGGGGTAGGCATGAGGCATGTCGACCAATTCGGTGGCCGGAAAACGTCCCATGCTATATGCGAGCACAGACATGCCCATATCTGAAATACCTTCAACAACTCCGCCATAGACTTGCGGTGCGGGAGTTAGTGTGCCTCCTGAATAGTAGCTAATCTCTACTCTGCCGTTAGAGCGCTTGTTTACTTCCTCACAAAATTGCTCTGCCAATATGGAGTGCAAATGCGTGGGTGGGAAGAAATTACTATATGTTAGTTCTATTGTTTCAGTTGATGTTGGAGTTGCACATGAACTGAGTAGTGGAAGAGCTACCAGAACGATAGCCAATACTACAAACACCATCCCCTTTTTTAGCGATTTCACTTCCATGAAATTCAGGGCTTTCCGTCTTTTTATCATTTCTCTTCTCCTTAATATTAATATCGAGATGCATTCAAACTTTAGCACAGTGCTCCCAAATTAAGGGAGCTTCTTTATGCAGTAATTCGGCATTATCCATAAGAGTCATGGCTTAAGACATCCTGTAAATAAGCGGGTGAAATTCAAAATTGCTTCCATGTTATTGGTGTAGTTTATGTTCTTTGCCTCATAAATACTTGTGGCATAGCCTTGCTTGAAGCTGCACATTCGATTAATTTGTGAATTGTAATTGAACTATGTAAGAACTGCAAGCTTTGTATGGATTTTTGTCAAGGCTCTTTAGAAATGTCCTCTGCTGATTTCATACAGTTAATGCAAGATGTTATATGGACCAGTACACTAAGTTGTTACCTGCGTGACTACATGTTAAACTTTGCTGCAAACGATGGGACGTGTCTTTTCTGGCTTTCGACCAACAGGTAAGCAACACATTGGCAATTATCTTGGAGTTATCCAGAATTGCGTTTCGCTTCAAGATGAATATGATTGTATCTACTGTGTTGTTGATATCCATGCTCTTACCACGCTTGAGAGCACGGATGCACTTAATCAAGATATTCATGAAATGGTGCTTGACTGGCTGGCAGCGGGCATTGACCCACAGAAGTGCATTCTTTTTGTGCAATCACATGTTCCTCAGGTGATGGAGTTATATACTTTATTCGGGATGGTGACTCCTTTAAGCTGGTTATTACGTGTGCCTACATTCAAAGAGAAAGTGTAGATGCAGCCGCATAATGTTAATTATGGGCTGGTGGGATATCCAATTCTTATGGCTGCGGACATTACTCTTTATAAAGGGGAAGTTGTTCCTGTGGGTGAGGACCAACTTCCTCATCTCGAATTAACACGGGAAATAGTGCGTCGCTTTAATTCTACTTACGGAAATGTATTTCCTGAACCTCAAGCTAAACTCACCTCTTTCCCGTCGGTTTTGGGCTTGGATGGGGTGCAGAAGATGAGCAAAAGCTGCAATAACTATATTGAGATAGCTGCTCCTCCTGAGGAAATCTTGAAGCGCGTTATGACTGCGGTGACAGATCCTGGGCGGAAGTATCGCTATGACCCTGGACGCCCGGAAGTGTGTAATGTCTATAGCCTCCATAAATACTTTACCTCATCGCGAGTGGAAGAAATTGCTGTTGAATGTCGCGCTGCTGGTATTGGTTGTGTAGATTGCAAGAAGATGCTGGCTCAAAGCATCAGCTCAGGGCTTGAGCCTTTCCGTGAGAAGCGAGCTGCCCTGGCGTCCAAACCTAATTATGTTGCCGAAGTTATTGCCGATGGAGCCAAGCGAGCTGAGGCTATAGCTAAAGAGACCATGAAGGAAGTTAAGGAACACATGAATCTCTTATAACCTGGCTATGCTGAGCAGATTCATAATCGGCCCAAGGAACAAACCGATTTTCTGCCTTAACCCCCACTCCCGTGACGCTGCCCTTTTTTCTTCTGCTTCGTACATGCTAAGTTTTATTGCTATTCTGATAGGATTGTCGTGCGAGGTGTCGCATTTAAGAAGGGTCACGTCTTCTTATGTTTCTGACGAATCTGCCAATTCTTTTCAGGGCTTCCTCAATGTTAGCTAATGATGTAGCATAACAGCATCTGACGAAGCCTTCCCCGCATTGCCCAAAAGCAGAGCCAGGAATCACAGCAACTTTTTCCTCTAATAATAGTTTTTCCGCGAATTTCTCTGAGCTCATTCCGGTAGTTCTTATCGAGGGAAAGGCGTAGAAAGCCCCCTTTGGCTCGAAGCAGGGTAAACCAATTTCATTTAACCCTTTGACTATGAAGCGGCGGCGCCTATCGTATTCTCTGTTCATCTTTCCAACTTCGCTCTCACCGTTTTTCAGAGCCTCTATAGCTGCCATTTGTGCCATTATTGGAGCACAGAGCATGGTATATTGATGAATTTTGGTCATTGCTTCAGTAAGTTGGCTATTGGCCGCCGTGTAGCCGATACGCCAGCCGGTCATGGCGTAGGATTTAGAAAATCCAGCCAGTAAAATAGTCTGCTCCCTCATCCCCGGGAGGCTTGCAAAACAGGTATGCTCTACGCCGTAAACCAGTCGAGCATAAATCTCATCCGATATTACTAACAAGTCGTATTGTCGGGCCAGTTCAGCCAGTTCATTTAGCTCTTTTTTGGACATAACAGCGCCCGTGGGGTTTGCTGGGTAGCCAATTAGGATAGCTTTAGTTTGTTTGTTAACTTTGGGTTCAATATCGCTTGCCTTTATAACGAAATTATTCTCCTTGTGGGTGGGTACAGAGATGGGCATACCGCCAGCAAGGGTGATGCAGGGCGAGTAAGCAACATAACATGGGTCTGGAATGATTACTTCGTCACCAGGATTGAGAATGGCTCTCATGGCAAGGTCCAGCCCTTCGCTGGTGCCTACAGTAATAAGGAGTTCATGTTTGGGATGGTAACTAAGCCTGTAGTGAAGTTCTAAATATTTGGCTAGCTCCTGGCGTAATTCAAGCAACCCTTGGTTTGGTGTGTACATGGTGTAGCCTTTTTCCAGAGAAGCAGTGGCTGCCTCCCTGATATGCCAGGGTGTGACAAAGTCAGGCTCCCCTACACCCAGGGAAATGACTCCTTCCGTGGAGGAGAGCAGATCAAAGAACTTTCTAATGCCCGAGGGCGAGATGCTGTCTAGTTTTTTGGAGATAAAGCTATCCGGAGTCTTAACTAAAGTGGATTTCATTCTAGGTATCCTATGGCATTAGAGGTAATCGTCTAGGTTCCTCGGGAAGCTCTACAATTTCTCCGTCATCCTTATATCGCTTGAGCAGGAAGTGGGTGACGGTGCTTTGTACTTCTCCTAAAGGAGCTAATTTTTCTGTTACGAAACTGGAAATTTCCTGCATGTTTTTGCCCTTCACCAGCATAGCCAGGTCGTAAGTCCCTGAAACTAAGTAAGCGTATTGTACCTCGGGGAAGCGGTAGATATGCTCTGCTATAGCATCAAAGCCAACACCGTGTTGTGGCGTTACCTTGACTTCAATCAAAGCCCATACCTCTTTTTTGCCTAATTTAGGCCAATTTATTATAGTTTTGTATTTTATTATAGTTCTGTTTTCTTCAGCTTGTGTAATCGCTTTTTCCACTTCGTCAACAGCTATACCAAGCATGGTAGAAATCTGCTCTGGTGTCGCACGAGCGTTATCTTGAAGGATTTCAAAAATCTGTTCCATTTTTCTAAACTAGCACTTCAATAGCTGACCAGTAATCTTCCGTTTCATTGTAGCACAATTCAAATGCTTTGCCTTTATCAGTGGTGATTCTAAATAGTTTTTTGCCAGATTCTTGCCAGGCTTTCTCTATTTCTTTTACCTCATATTCTCTACCTTGCCGCTCAAAGGACTTCGGCCGTTCGGCGTAAGTGTGACCTGAATAACAAGTGACTTTAAGGTTGTTCAATCTTGATTTTGTCAACTTCTTAATAAGGTAGTCTAGTTCCCTTTAAAGTGATGGTTTTCTTTTATGCCAATCTGTGCCTTGCTCGTAGGCGAAAGCCACACGTAGTACTGTTTCCTCATCGAAAGGTTTGCCAATAATCTGCATTCCTACAGGTAAATTATTGTCAAAGCCGGCTGGTATGGAAATAGCTGGAAGGCCAGCAATGTTTATGGGTAAAGTGCAGACATCGCTCAAATACATCTGTATTGGGTCTTCTGATTTTTCGCCAATTTTGAAAGCCACTGTTGGCGATGTTGGAGTGACTAAGACGTCATATTTTTTGAAAACCTGGTCGAACTCTCGTTTTATTAAGGTGCGCACTTTTTGTGCTTTTAGGTAATAAGCGTCATAGTACCCAGCGGATAGGGCATAAGTGCCCAGCATGATGCGCCGTTTGACTTCAGGGCCGAAACCGAATTGCCGTGTTTTCTCCGCTGCTTCTGTCGCGGCACTGGCATTTTGTTCTGAGAATCCATATTTTACTCCATTGTAGCGGGCTAAATTTGCTGAGGCTTCAGAGGGAGCAAGTATATAATAGACGGCAAGGGCATATTTAGTGGATGGTAGTGAGACTTCCCAATCTATTTCTGCGCCTAGTTCCTCCAGCCTCTTTATAGCTATCTCTAGAGCTGTTCTTACTTCGCTTTGCATACCTTCTACCAGATATTCTCTGGGAATGCCAATTCTTAGTCCATTGAGGTGAGGGATTAGTTGTTGTGTATAGTCTGGCACAGGATATGAGACTGAAGTTGAGTCACTGGGGTCATATCCGGCAATAGTGTTCATTACCAGGGCACAATCGGTGACATCCTTGGTTATTGGCCCAATCTGATCCAGGGAACTGGCGAAAGCGACCAGGCCAAAACGGCTTACTCGGCCATAAGTTGGTTTGAAGCCGACCACGCTGCAGAACCCTGCTGGTTGGCGGATGCTTCCTCCTGTGTCAGAGCCAAGTGTGTAAATAGCTTCGTCGGCGGCTACAGCGGCAGCCGAACCACCACTGCTGCCTCCAGGGACACGGCTTAAGTCCCAGGGGTTATGGGTGGGAAAGAAGGCAGAGTTCTCTGTAGAGGAGCCCATAGCAAATTCGTCCATGTTTGCCTTGCCCAACATTATCATCCTTTGTGCTTTCAGTCTCTTTATCACTGTTGCATCGTAGGGTGGGATAAATTTCTCCAGCATTTTTGAGCCACAGGTAGTGCGTATTCCTTGGGTGCAAATGACATCCTTAATTAAAGCTGGTATGCCTGTTAGAGGTGTGATATCGCCGCTGGCTATGCAACTATCTGCTTCTCTTGCTTTTTTCAGGGCTATATCCTCATTGACGCTAATACACGCATGGACGTTGCTTTCCACAGCAGCGATGCGCTCCAGAGTAGATTTAGTAAGTTCAACTGAGGAAATTTTCTTTTGTTTAAGAAGTTCGTGTGCTTGATGAATAGCTAATTGACAAAGTTCGTTCATAACTACTCCTTATTACTCCTCGAACGGCCCCATTAATTATTTGTGAATTATGGGTGTGTTTACTCTAATATTGTTTGTACCCTGAAGCAATTCGCTTCCTGCTTGGGAGCATTGGCCAGGATTTCGCTTTGGGGATATGATTTGGTTGTGCTGTCCTTTCTGAAAATGTTTTGCAAGGGAATGGAGTGAGTTGCTGGTGGTACATTGCGGGTGTCTATTTGTTTGAGTATCTCAAAATTTTCCAGGATATCGGATAGTTGAGAGCTGAGTTGCTCAATTTCGGCTTCATTCAAACCTAGCTGGGCTAGCCTGGCAATATGTTTGACCTGTTCATGGCTCAATTTCATTTTATATCTCTGTGTGATTATTATAGCATCGCTTTTTTCGATATAACAATAGTTGTGCTTGTTTATGTGATTAGTGGCACTTCACGCTTTCAGCTTATGATGACGGGGAGTGGGTTTCAGCTTTACTGACATATTAAGTGGGGCACTATTTATTTGAATTAGCTCAATTGTTGCTTATATCTGCGAGGAAAGTTTATAATTGCAAAATTATAATGGCCAGGCGCTTAGAGAAAAAAGAAAGTTGAGGTGGATTAATGAATTCATATAAGCCAGATAAAATTCGTAATGTTGCGCTGTTATCTCATTATGGTGCTGGGAAAACTTCGCTCGCTGAAGCGATGTTATTTGCTTCTGGAAGTATCAAACGATTAGGTAATGTTGAGAGTGGTACTACTACCTCTGATTACGATCCTGGAGAAACAGCACACCACATGAGTATGAATCTTTCTGTACTTCCACAGGAGTGGCAAGGCAATAAATTAAATCTCATTGATACACCGGGCTACCTTGATTTTGCAGGTGAGGTCAAATCTGCTTTGCGTGCTTGTGAATCAGCGATAGTTGTAGTTTGTGCTACCTCTGGTGTAGAAGTAGGCACTGAGCATGTATGGTCTTATGCTGAAGAAAAGAAATTGCCGCGATTGGTATTCGTTAGTAAGATGGATAGAGAGAATGCTGATTTTTTTCGAGCGTTGGAGGATATTCAGTCTAAGCTGGCAGCAAGATGTTTGCCAATTCAACTACCTGTAGGTGCCCAGGCTGACTTTCAGGGCATTGTAGATTTAGTAACCATGAAAGGTTACTCGGATTCTACTTCGGGGGAGATAGAGTTAGCGCCTGAGCTCATGGAGCAGGCCAAATCTTATAGGGAGAAATTGGTGGAGGCTGTAGTTGAAGTTGATGACGAGCTTATTGACAAGTACCTGAAGGGCGAAGAAGTAAGCAACGAAGAAATTTTTGCTGCCATAAAACAAGCGACTGTAGCAGGTAACCTGGTACCCATTTTTGTTGGCTCTGCCCTGCGTAATATTGGTATTAGCCCATTGTTTGATGCTATTAATAACTATTTGCCTTCACCTGCAGAAGTGGGTGCTGCTATAGGCATGAACCCGACGACTGGTGATGAAGAGGAGATTAAACTAGAGGCTGGGGCGCCCTTGAGCAGCCTTGTTTTTAAGACTACTGCTGATCCATTTACAGGAAAGGTTAGCTGTTTGCGCATTTATTCCGGAGCCCTTTTCGGTAATTCACAGGTTTGGAATGCTAACAAGGGTGGCATGGAACGTATTGGACAAGTTTTCACCTTATTGGGGAAGAATCAGCAGACTGTTGACCAGCTGACCGTCGGAGATATTGGAGCAGTGGCTAAATTGAATTTAACTACCACTGGAGATACTCTTTGTGCTCCGGAACATCATGTGATTTTAAAAGACATTGAATTCCCTCAGGCAAATCTTAGCATGGCTGTTCGTCCTCAAACGAAGGTTGATTTGGATAAGATGAGCACGGTTTTGCCCAGAGTTTGTGAAGAAGATCCTTCCCTCAGGATACATCGAGATTCTAATACTAACGAGACCATCGTCTCAGGGATAGGTGATAGCCATTTAGAGATGGTTAGAGAAAGAATGCAGCGCAAATTTGGTGTGAAGGTAAATATGGAAACACCGAAGATTGCCTATAAGGAGACTATAACGTTGCCAATTAAGGCGGAGTATAAACATAAGAAACAATCAGGAGGGCATGGCCAATATGGGCATGTGCTTCTACAGCTTGAACCTCTACCTCGTGGTAGTGGGTTTGAGTTTAGTGTAAAGATAGTTGGTGGTGCAATTCCCAAGAACTATATTCCGTCTGTGGAGAAAGGAGTCAACGAAGCGAAAAATGATGGTGTATTGGCAGGGTATTCTGTGGATGACGTGAAAGTAACGCTCTATGATGGCAGTTTTCATCCGGTAGATTCTGCAGATATCGCCTTTAAGATCGCTGGAGCGCAGGCTTTGAAGAAGGGATTGGCTCAAGGACAACCTGTATTGCTTGAGCCAGTTATGAGCCTTAATATAACTGTGCCTGAGATGTATACTGGAGATATTGTGGGTGACCTTAATATCAAGAGAGGGCACGTGCTTGGAATGACTCCTGGAGAGAAATCTAATGTTATTCAGGCTCAGGCGCCCCATGCAGAATTGCTTCGTTACGCTATAGACTTGAGGTCAATGACACAGGGGCGTGGCAGCTTTACAATGGAGTTTAGCCATTATGAAGAGGTGCCATCTCATGTTGGGCAGAAAGTTATCGCTGAAGAAAAGAACAGTAGAGCTTAATAATTGATGTCATGAGGATAGATATTCTACCTTGCCTTAGCAAACGGATTCATTGATGTCGGGAGGTTTGCTTCTTAATCTCGGCGAAGATGTGGATGTAGTCGCGACCAATAGGATAATTACCACCTCGGATTTCTAAATTACCTTGTAATCTTGATTACTGTGTTAACACTGCATCAATGGATTGATAGCTAGCCCCCAAGTAATGAAGGGAAGCTTGTTATCAGGGGAAATTATGATGAAAACAAGGCAATTGAAGTTGATTGGCATATGCCTTTCCTTGAACTCTCGAAGACCAATATTTGACATTCCCAGAAAAAGAAAAGCGAGATTGCAGAAGACCTTATTGTTTAGTATCTTGATGAGTTTGGTGAGAGTATTGAGGATGAGGTTAATCGGTTTGTGATGGGTAAGGACTATTTGTATTATGCTTCTAGTTAAGCTGTTAGACGGGTGAAGGGCAAGCGACTTATTGTTGTTGAAAAGGATACCACAAAGCAGGGGCATCACAAAATCTTTACGAGTATCAACCAGAATGATATCCTTTCATAATATATC
>Ga0114922_10003083_pt1 | contig 15547 bp, 9 predicted proteins | sample AartaG_FD_100975 | JGI IMG/M metagenome (GOLD analysis project Ga0114922, IMG submission 100975) | Deep subsurface microbial communities from Aarhus Bay to uncover new lineages of life (NeLLi) - Aarhus_00045 metaG | ecosystem: Environmental > Aquatic > Marine > Oceanic > Sediment | place: Aarhus...
GCTCGATTCGGTTGAGTTCGGGATGCAGATAAACGACTACTCTATCGGTCGAGTTGGTTACGACCGGCAGTGGAAACTGAATCAGCCGACTTTTGGATATTCCAACGTCGCCCAACCCCTTGGCGATACGGCCACGCTGAAAATCAACGAGTGGCTTGCCAACGAAGATATATTATTCGGGGACGATTTTATTGAGCTGTTTAACCCGTACGCTTTTCCGGTGGACCTGAGCGGCCTGTACCTGACGGACAATCCCGTAACGGAAGCCGATAAACAAGAGATTCCTCCGCTGAGCTTTATTAGTGGAGATGGTTTTGCCGTATTCCGTGCCGACGACCAGAATCGTCCCGGACACGTGGATTTCAGGCTTTCAGCCGGCCAGGAACACATCGGCCTGTTCGATGCCGAACTCAAGGTGATTGACCAGGTCCTCTACACGCCGCAGACCACGGATATATCTCAGGGCTGTGTGCCTGATGGGTCAGTCAACTTCGAGTTCTTCGAGCTGCCCACTCCCGGCCTGACAAACACGATGGCGACGACACCACCGACTACTGTTACCCTTGTGCCCTTGGAGGTAACCGCTTACTACTATTATGTGCCCACCGACTCGACCTCGGAAAGTACCTGGATGCAGCCCGATTTCAATGACCTGGCAGGATGGCAGACTGGATGGACCAGCCTTGGCTTCGGCTTCGGAGGCACGTCGAGGGTTGCCTACAATGACTGTGTGTATCGCGAAGACCACCCATACATTGGCAGCAACGTTACAACCTATGGCATTGGCAGTGGATACAGCGGTGCTACTTCCGGGCCGTTGTTAGACCAGGCCACGGGCGACGACACCGGTATCACGGCAACGCTGACACAAAGCGGCGGCGTAACCTGGCAGCCGAGTCCTGCTAGTGGCGGGCACGACTGCGCCGTTGGTACCGATGCCTACAATACGTTCGGTGGAATCGCGGACATGACCGGCGTGATTTATTACGGCAGCGCCGGCTGGTGGGTAGACCTGGTGTTCACTGGTCTGGAGCCGACGACGGAGTACACCTTTGCCACGTCCGCTGCTCGCTGCGATTACACCGACCGCCTGACGATATACACTCTTAATGGCGCCGACACCTACACCAACGCCAGCACCAGCGGCGTGGATGTCCTCGCCGAAAACATGGTGAGGTTCAACACCGGTGATAATTACAACGAAGGTTATGTTGCACGCTGGACGGGCATTACGGCGGCCGATGGCAGCTTTACGGTCCGGGCCAAGGCAGATCCGAGCAGCACCGACGGTCGAAAGGCGTATTCCTTTGACGTCTTCAAGCTTGAGGGAGGGTTCAGCGGCTCCGATGTGCAGGGCGATATGTTAGGCATCAACGCCTCGCTGTGGTCGCGTATCGAGTTTGAAGTCGAAGACCCCTGTGTCTTTGACACGCTTACGCTGCGGATGCAATACGAGGATGGCTTCGTGGCGTACCTGAACGGCGTTGAGGTGGCCAGCGACAACTTCACCGGAACACCGGTCTGGAACTCCACCGCCGACAGCAACCGTCCGAACGAGCTCGCCACAGGCTTTGTGGAATTCGACATCTCTGACCACATTAGTGACCTGCAGCCAGGCACGAACGTACTGGCTGTTCACGGTCTAAACGACGACAAGGACGACGGCTACTTCCTGATGCTGCCGGAATTGATTGCTTCCAGCGACCCCAGCCTCGACCCATACACCGTCGCTCTGAGGCTGCTGGACGGCCTGCGTATCACCGAGATAATGTACAACACCCCCGCCACCACAAGCGAGTACGATTACATCGAGCTGCAGAACGTCAGCGATGTGAATCTGGACCTGACGGGCGTGCGTTTTACCGACGGGATTGAGTTTACTTTCCCACCGATGGAACTTGGGCCCGGCGAGTATGTTATCGTCGACAGCAATTCCGCCATGTTCGAGATAGCCTTCGGCACAGGTATCAACGTCGCCGGTGAGTACTCCCTTGAATTGAGCAACGCCGGCGAAAATATCATTCTGAAGCTGGCTTTGCCGCTGGATGCGGCGATACTGCGGTTTGGCTACGACGATGGGTGGTATCCACTGACGGACGGCCAGGGATGGTCGTTAGTGATTCGCGACCCGACAGCGAAACCGGCCAGTTGGGACAAGGCCGAGAGCTGGGATGCGGCCCTTCCGAGTCCAGGTGCGCCCAACCCGTAAAATCCGTGTAGGGGCGGTTGTGCTGCCGCCATTACTTTATTTCTTCTTTTGCCGGGCGGCTTCAATCATATCTTTGATGTCGTAACCTAAGGGTTTGCCCTGCTGATACTTTTGCCGGGCGGAGACGAGGGCCTGCTCTACCCCCGGCGGAAGGACACGGTCTTTGGCTGCTTTCTCCGGCGGCAGCCACCAATTCATCCTTTCACTATAACACCAGACGTATTCATCCGAGGTCGTCAGGGCGTAATATACATTATGCTCGAAGAATTTAAGCTGCTGCTCGGCGGTCATGAATTGACTTGTGGTTTGTACCGTTCGCTTTCCCAATGCCTGGTCTATATACAAGGCCATACCCACCTGTACATGGCTGTTATACTTTTTTCGCAACTTTTCGGGGACCAGTGTCTGGGCACGGTGCCGGATGAGATGGTAGGCGTGGTAAAAGTTATGATGACTTTCATAGTAGTAGGCCAGCTCATTGCCGTCGATAAGGATAGTACCTGGCGCAGCACCTTCGAGGCATCCGTGCCAAAAGGCAGGCAGCAAGGGCATCCATTTCTTGAGCAGCTTTTCCTGACGGAGCTTAGGGTCAGGTTCGTCGACAATGTGGCCAAAAAGGCCCAGTTGAAAGAAGCTCAAAACCCTCAGTTCAGGCTTATGTTCCTGCAGGGCGATGATGAACTGTCGGCCGCGGCGGCGGACCTGCTCGCAGACCTGGTCAAACGACTTGTCTTTATAGGAGCCGGGATATACCCAGGGGTCGGTGCCGTAGGGTTCCGGGTCAAAGCAGACTCCAACGCAATTGCCGAGACGAACCGCCAGAGAGAACAACTTCATGTTCCTGACGATGATGTTCCAGTGCTCATCATTGAACCAGTCCATATTCCACCTGCTGGCAGCATAGAGGGTGAGGAAATTATCCGTGAATTTCTCCCATTTGATTTGAGCAAGCGTATCCAGCTGCGGCTGAAGGTCCGCCTGCTTCCAGGGACGGGTGTCAAAGATATGGTCAAAGCCCTTGGTACGAAAGATAATACCCTCAAAGGGGCGTTTTTCCATATCACGGATGTTGTCCCGCACAAAATCCGGGTAAGGAACGTCCCATCCATATTCGACGATTTTCTTTTTTGGACGCTCTTGCGCGAGAATATTCACAGGAAATAGTAAGATGATTAGAAGAGAAAGACTCAACACAAAGTGTTTATTCGACATTGCTGAATTCCTTTATCTGATATCGAACTCGGTTGGAAACTACTTGGATGCTACAAACTGTCGGCAAATAGTTTCCTACTTTTTCTTGCCTTCGTTAATCAGTAGCCACGTACCACTTTTACCCGCCACCGCGATGTCCAGCCGGCCATCACTGTTGAGGTCGGCGACGCGAATCTGCATTCCGGTACCAACGCCGCCGCCGGGCCCACTGATTGTATGGCGGACGAATTTCCGGGCGACGCTGTTCCACGAGTAGTAAAAAAGGCATGCCGGTTCCTTCGCACCGGGGTCGCGGCCGCCGTGGCCTCGGACCCGCTTGCCGGTAATCAGTTCGCCCTTGCCGTCACCATCGAGGTCGGCCCAGGCCATAGAGTGTGCCTGCGACCATGACTTGTCGATGAGGTGTTCTTTCCAGGTTGTTGTTCCGTCAGATTTGGGTTTGCCTTGCTTCCACCAGTACACACCGTAGTCGTGTCCCCTTCCCCAGATGATGTCATTGCGTCCGTCGCCGTCGACATCCGCCACCACGAATGGTGAGCTGACGGTCCGCAATGCTGTCTCCGGATGGAATCTCCATGGCTTGGCGAAGGGGTCGCCCGGCGGGTGCTCGTACCAGCCGACTTCACAGAGGATGTCTTCTCGACCATCACCGTTGATGTCGCCGAAGGCAAAACCGTGCCCACAGCCGTTTGCCCCTAACACGAAGTGTTTGACCGTCGGCCGGCCATCGGCAGCTTTGGTTATCTTCCAGGCCACGACCGGAGCTTTTTTGACCCAGCAGAAGACCACGATTTCCGGCACCCCGTCACCGTCTATATCGCGAAGATCAAAGGCCTCATTCTGGGCGCGGGCGTTGACGAGCAGATGCGGCTCCCATTTCCATCCCTTTTCGAGCCCGTCTTTGCCCGGGTTCTTGTACCAGTAAAGCTCTGATTCGGTCCAGCCTCCGGAGATTACGTCGAGCCAGCCGTCGCCATCAACGTCATAAACGAGGTCTGCGTTATTGGCGTAAAATCCTTTGCTGCCGAATCCGAGCGAAATCTGTGGTATGTCGCGAACCGGCCGCGGTATGAAATCCGGCGCGGCATACCAGTGCGTCCCTGCGATGATGTCGGGCCTGCCGTCGCGGTCTACGTCGCCGACGGCACATCCCTCGTTTGGGTTGACCATCAAACAACGTCTGGAAAACTTCAGGCTGCCCGAGTCATTGGCGATAGCCATATTTACTGCACACGAATAGGCCAGGCAAAGACTGAAGGTTGTCAAAGCCGTCATCACGCGCCACAATGAAAAACGATTGAACATGATATTCCTCCTTTATGATATTTTGCCAATAAACAATGCTCAGCTCGGCGCTGGGCATCAGAGACAGTATACTACCTCAAATTGCCGGACGGTGCAACTTTTTTTATAATTTGCCGAATGAAGCATCGCTGGCTGGCTTACCCTGTTATATGTAGGGGCAACCCTCTGTGGTTGCCCTGGGCAGGCACGCAGGCCTGCCCCTACGGTTTGGTGCGGGCCGGGGGCTTCGCCGGCGGTGATGTCTGGAGCCATTTCAAATTGAATTCGTAGTGGTTCCAACTGCTTATCAAGTGTATTACGCCGTTTCTTGCCTGGCAGACAGAGAGGTAGCCTCTTGGTTCGGCGCTGCTCAGACCCATAGTAAAGCTCCTTCCATCGGTCGTCTTATACTGCCGGCCGGATCCGTCGTCGGTGATGAGGCGAATATGTGGCCAGGTTTGACCGCCATCATAAGAAACCGCGCCGAAGAGTCCTCTCACCTCTCGCTTCTTGCCCGATGTATCGGTTACCATCACAGGCGGCTTTCCGTTGGCAAAGCTGCAGAAGAATAACGGGCCTTGACGCAGTTTCAGGAGCACGAGGCGCTGTCCGCCGCCAATTGGTGGAAATTGTGCTGCTCTGTAGTTCCAGGTCTTTCCCAAATCATTTGAAATGCTCATAGGCATTCGTTCCTCATCGCCAACTCTGATGTTGTCACCTCGTCCGAATGCTATCAGCCTGCCGTCATCAAGCTGCGTGACGCCTGCGTGAATGCCTGCTATGGTTCCGCCTGGGTCTGTCCAGGTCAGGCCGTTGTCTTTGCTGATATGTATGGCTGTGCCGCCGCTGCCGCCCGGAGTCGCATCACAAGCCAGAATAATATAACCGGCGCGGGTGCGGAAAACCGGTTCGGTAACTTGATTGCGCATCTGATGCTCCGGCATGATTAACCTGGCTCGTGACCAGGTCTCGCCGTTGTCGACTGAGGTTCGCATCACCATGGCCAGCGGTCCCCAGGTGGCGGCAGTGGAAAGCCCCACAAAATGGTATATAGTCCTGTTTCCGTCATACCACATCGCGGGCGCATGGTCGTTGCGGTCTGCCGCGTCCCAGAAGGGCGAAGCCGGCTGCCATTGGTCGGCTCCAAACGGAAGCCTGCTGGCCGCCAGGGCAAGCTCGCGTCCTCTTTCAGTAACACACGTGTACCAGATTGCTATCAGGTCGCCATTAGGACAGTCGACAATGGCCGGGTCGTGATTGTGTCTTGAGAACAGCGGGCCTATAGCGTCTTTTTGAATCCTGACGTAATTTCGTGGGCCGCGGAAATGGGGCTTTGTAAGGGCGGTTCGCGAACCGCCCCTACTGGTTATGTCGCTCGGCACCCGTTGTTTGACGTTCTGTTGATAGAGTTGTTTGGGGACCTTTGGCAATGGTTTCGTATCAGGCATCTTTGCGAGAACAACTCTAAAACCTATCATAAAGCTTTTGTCTTGTGGGAGAGTCCCCATTCTATTGCAACTTCGCAGATAATAGGCGACGGTGCCGTGGCTGCCGCCGCGAGTTACCTTGAAATCACCATCAATGCGACCGACGGGGTCTCTCTGTGTGCCGCCTTCATAAGGTCCATACCAATCGTTGCACCATTCTTCGACGTTGCCGTGCATATCGTACAGGCCCCAGGGATTAGGCGATGAGTTGCCGACGTGAAGCGGTACGACTTCTTCTCTGCCTCTGCTGCGTTCGGGGCAGGGATACCAACTGTTGTCCGGGTTTTTGAGGAATTGTTGCGGCAGAGTATCGCCGGTATAGAACTGGGTCTTTGTCCCGGCCCGGCAGGTATACTCCCATTCAGCTTCGGTTGGGAGCCGGTAGGGCAGTCCTTCCTTCTTGCTCAACCAGTCACAAAAGGCCTTTGCCTGGTGCCAACTGACGAAAACAACCGCCTCATCATTATCAATCGAAAAGCCCTTCTTGCCGCGTAAGTGCATATGCAGTGGGTCGAACCTTTCATATTGGCGGTTGGTAACTTCAAAAACTCCCATATAGAAAGGTTTCGTTATTGTAACGCGGTGTGTTGGGTGTTCATCGTAATCACCATTCTTGCCAAACTGAGAAAGTCCGATGTTTCTGCCGCCGTGTTCCCTGGCAGCAAGGAGCTCTTGAGGCAACTGGCCCCCATAGCCGTAGCCCATGTCAAACGTGGCCGGCTCGATGCGAACGAACTTCATACCAATGCTGTTGGAATATTGTGTTTCTGTCGGCATCCTGGCTGCATCCGCTGCCAGTGTGATTCCCAAAACGAGTGCGATGTGCGCTATACATTGTTTCATTTTCCTGCTCCATAATTAAGATGTCAGAAGTCATCTCTGTCCTCTGTTCTTTTGTCCTTTGCTGTCCTGCGGCATCTCGATTTTTGGTTCCTAACCCTTTAGGTAAGTGTGTTACAGCAGTCTTTTTGGTAAATAGTCCCAATTGGCATCTGCTGATTTCAAGTTAGCTACATTTTGCCTGCGGTCGAAGAATGTTGCAAGAAAAAACACTTTCTGCTTCTCGGTCATTTCTGGACTTACCCCGTTAGAAGTAAGCTTGCTCTGGCGACTGCCGCGACCAGTGAGCCGGGGCACACACCTTTGGTGCAGACTTCTAACGGGGCTTACTGAAAATGTGCTGTTAATCGTTGGGTTTAAGGGATAAAATGAGTTTGAAGATATTATGTGGGCTAAAGAATGGTGCAATGTTACAGGAAACCCGCCAACTGATTAGCTATATCGCCCCTGCGGCGTCTGCTACTCGCCGGCCGGCGACGGGCGACGAACCGTTTCTGCGTCCTGAAATCGGTTTTACGCCGAATTGGTATCGCAGCGCGCTTGGGATTGACTTCGGGCGGCGGTGGCATACCGACCCTGCATACAGACGCGAAACGGTCATCGCTATGCGCGGTGAGTTAAAGCGTCGATTCGGCGGCACGAAAATCGGAGGTATCGCCCGTTCTGATAGGCCGCTGGACCTGCTGACGGGCACCTACGGCTGTACACTAATAGCTGCGATATACGGAATTCCAATCATATACGCTGAGGACAACTGGCCGAACTGTGAACATCTTTATCTCAGCGACAAAGAGGTTGACGAGCTTGCAGCGCCCGCTCTTGATACGAATCCTTTTTTCCGGGACCTTATGGCGCAGGTGGACTGGATTGCGGCGCAGGTGGGCAGGGTCGAAGGATTCATCAATTTCCAGGGTGTGCTCAACAACGCCTATCGGCTGCGTGGCGAAAAAGTTTTCTACGATATTATAGACTCTCCGCAGCGCTGCCGGCACCTCTTCGATTGCATCTGTACCACGATGGTCGAGGCGGCAAAACTGCTCCATAAGCGGCAATTAGAGAGTGGTGTGGAGGTCGGTTTCTTCACGGTCAGCAACTGCCTTGTCAATATGGTCTCACCTGAGCATTATCGTGATATGCTGCTGCCTTTCGACCGTCGCTTTGGAGAAACCTTTGGCTGTATCGGCATCCACAACTGTGCCTGGAATGCCGACCCTTATATTGACGATTATGCCACGGTTCCACACTTAGGCTATATCGATATGGGACTGGATTCGGACCTTGGGCGGGCGCGAGAGGCAATTGCCCATGCGCGGCGTGCGCTTATGTACACACCTATGGACCTGGTAAACAAATCACTTGAGGCGATAGGGGCGGACCTGGAAAGGGCGGCGCGTGAATATGCTCCGTGCGACGTTGTTGTTGGAGACATCGAGGCCGGCACACCGGATGAACGGATTATGGCATTTCTTAAGTTGTGTGACGTAAGTCATTCGTAGAATGGAGAGCGTAATCAAGATGGAATCGAACTCGAACGTATTGCCGAAGCCGCTTCGCGGCATTATTCCGCCGATGGTTACACCGCTTCTGGAGCGAGATACCCTCGATGTGGCCGGCCTGGAGCAACTGATTGAGCACATCCTTGCCGGCGGTGTGCATGGATTGTTTATCTTGGGGACAACCGGTGAAGCGCCAAGTCTAAGTTTCCGTTTGCGATGTGAGCTCACCGAGCGTGTCTGTGAGCAGGTTAAAGGGCGTGTGCCGGTACTGGTCGGGATAACGGACACATGCTTTGTGGAGTCTGTGAAGATTGCGTGCAAGGCAAGAGATGCCGGCGCTGAGGCTGTCGTGCTGGCGCCGCCATATTACTTTCCGGCTGGTCAGGGGGAGCTGCTCGAGTACCTCGAGCATCTAACTGCTGAGCTGCCGCTGCCGTTGTTCCTTTATAACATGCCAAGCTACACGAAGCTGGTTTTCGAGCCTCAGACGGTGCAGGCAGCGGCTGGTATTACCGGCATTGTGGGGATGAAAGACAGTTCCGGCAATATGCTCTATTTTCACCAGCTCCAATCGCTGCTGAAAGAGCACCCGGGCTTTTCACTTTTGATGGGGCAGGAGGAACTGCTTGCTGAGGCGGTTTTGGCGGGTGCGCACGGCGGCGTGTGCGGAGGCGCCAACCTTGCTCCACGGCTTTATGTTGACCTTTACAATGCAGCGTGTCGCAGAGAGCTGTCGGCGGTGGAGACCCTGCAAAGAAAAGTTATGCAAATCAGTACGAGCATTTATAGTGTGGGCAAGTATGAATCGAGTTATCTGAAAGGGCTAAAGTGTGCGCTTTCGTGTATGGGTATTTGCGGTGATTTTTTAGCTGAGCCGTTTCACCGTTTTCGCCGAGCCGAACGTAATATGATTCGCCGGCACCTAAAAGAGCTGGGGCTGATGGAGAACAAATAGAAGGTAGGCCCGGTGAAAGATTAAAAGATTATGAATGGAGGCCTTGGCACAATCGATATCGGGATTTTGTTGGCTTACTGCTGCGTACTGGTTGCTATGGGTTTGTACTACAGGCGTAAGTGCCGCACAGCAGAGCAGTTCATGGTCGCCGACCGTTCGATTCCTGCGTGGGCGGCCGGGCTGGCCGTGATGAGCGCCTACACCAGCAGCATTTCGTATATCGCTACGCCGGGTAAGGCCTTTGATGCTAACTGGCATCCTATGCTTTTCTCGCTTTGTATCCTGCCGGTGGCGTGGCTGGTTTGCAAATACGCGGCGGGCTATTATCGACGGACGCGGCTGATTTCTGTTTATGCGTTTCTGGAGGAGCGGCTTGGAGCCTGGGGACGAGTATATGCAGCACTGGCGTTTGTTCTGTATATGGTCTGCCGCGTTGCTGTAATTCTCTACTTAGCCAGCTTATTGCTGAGCACGTTTGTTGACGCCGACATCCGTGCGGTGATTGTATTCATCGGTGTGGTGACCATCATTTATACACTTCTTGGCGGGATGGAGGCGGTGATTTGGACGGACGTCATGCAATCAGTGATTATGATTATAGGCGTTCTTTTCTGCGCGGTCAGTTTGTCGCTTCACGTCTTCTCGGGGCCGGAGCCCTTGATTCAAACAGCTATTGAACAGGGCAAGTTTAGCTTTGGCAGTTTGAAGTTCTCTCTTAACACTCAGGCCCCCTTCTTGCTTTCGCAAGAAAGCGGGGGGCTGGCCGGCCGAACGGTATGGGTTATGATTGTCTTTGGCGTTGTAGAAAACCTGCGGAACCTATTGGCGGACCAGAATTATGTGCAAAAATACTGTTCCGTTGCCACCGAGCGCCAAGCGAAGCGGTCTGTCTGGATTGCCATGCTGATATACATTCCCCTCACGGCGGTTTTCCTCTACATCGGGACAACCCTTTTTGCCTTTTACTCTTCGCCGGAACATACGCTCGGCGCCGATATAACGAAGGGTGACCAGGTTTTTCCGTATTTCATCGCTACAGAACTGCCCGTAGGTCTGAAAGGATTAATCATAGCCGCGATTCTTGCGGCTGCGATGAGTACTGTGGACTCAGCGTTGAATTGCTCGGCGACAGTCCTGCTGCTGGATTTTTATAAGCGGTATTTTAATCCGAATATCGCAGACAAGGCCAGCGTGCTGTTTCTGCGTTCAATGACGATAGTATGGGGTGTGTTGGGAATTGGGTTTGCGCTTTTGATGATTAATGCAAAGAGCGCGCTGGACGTTTGGTGGCAGATGTCGGCAATCTTTGGCGGGGGTACGCTGGGCCTGTTCCTTTTGTCGTTAATGCGGGTCCGGCTGCGTTTGTGGCAGGGTCTTGTGTCAATCGGGGTAAGTATCGCCGTAATCAGTTGGGCGCTCTTTATACGGCACGATTTTGTGACCGAACATCTGCCGCAATCCTGGCACTGGATTCAGTGTAACCTCGACAAGATCACCGTTGGTGGGGTGGGAACAGCGGCTCTATGTGCAGTCGCTTTCTTTTTCGCCCTGATGAATCGGAACCGACGCTGACTATCATTAACGACTTCTTGGCTTTGACGTCGAAGCAGTAAAGGTTGTCGGCATATCGCAGGTACAGCCGTCCTCCTATGACGACGGGGTGGGCCCAGCTCGTTCCAGTGCCTTCAACGGTTACTCTACCCTTGATTTCCATGCCGTCAGGTGAGCACGTTGCCAGGGCCGCTCTGCCGCCTCTTTCGGCGAAGAGGTACAACATCCCATCTGCAAAGCATAGTGAGCCCTTGCCCACCGCTTTTTCATACCACTTTTGCCGGCCTGTCTTGAGTTCGAGGCATGACCAGCCGCCGCTATGATTGCCATAGATGTGGCCTTCGTGCACGATATAGCCTCCATGATGGCAAGCCATGTCCCTGGTTGTCCAGACCTCTTGGGCTGATACCTTACCGTCAGAAGCGCTTAGCTTCAGGCAGATACCGCCCTTGCCATACCCGTTGGCCCAGAAGATGAAACTGTCGGCGTAAACCGGGTCGGGGCAGTTTGCAGTGTTGTTGGTGCACCAGCCGTTGGACCACAGAAGCTCGCCGGTCTTGGCTGAGACGCACACAATACCTGCACGGGTGCCGGTTGCGAGCAAGGGCATCTGGTTGTATGTAAATGGGACACAGGAGCTATATTCCGGTCCGGCCCGAAAGCCCTTACTCTGCCAGACTGTCTCGCCGGTGCTCTTATTAAAAGCCATAATACAGTTGTCTCCGCCGGGTTTAACGATGGCAAGGTTCTTGTAGATAAGGACCGACTCGGCGTACCCCCATTTGCTGGGCCGGCCGCCAAAGCTTCGCAGGTCCTTGGACCAGTTCTGCCTGCCGGTTTTGGCATTGAAAGATGCGAAAAGCCCGTTGCCGGACAGCAGGTAAAGACTGTCGCCATCGACCGTAGGGGTCGACCGCGAGCCGGGATGGCTCCTGGTATAGGCCCTGTCGACCGGAATTTTCCACCTGGGCTTTCCGTTCATATCGAAGGCAAACAGCACCAGCTTGTCGCCAACATCGCCTGTCGTGTAGACGAAGCCGTCCCTGACCGCAACAGTTGAATAACCTGTGCCGAGGCCGTCCGCCTGCCACAGCAGTTCGGGGCCTCCGGGGGGCCATTCTTTCAGCAGGCCGGTGTCAGGGGACTTGCCATCGTGGTTAAGCCCCCGCCACCAGGGCCACTCAGCGGCATCATCGGCCGCGCTGACGGACGATATCCACATTCCCAATGAAAGAACCAACATTGCTGCCAACAATTTCATTTCTCTCATATCTTACCCTTGTCTGAAAAAGTTAAATAAATTCGATACTGGACTAACTGACTTGGCCTCCCCACTGTGAGTTGGCGACAGTATTCATTTTGAGCTTTGTAGGGCGGTTCAGGAACCGCCCTTACTTCGCTGCCTTAACCGGCCTCTTTTTGGCTAAATTACCACATTTTTGTTGTTTGTGCAAGCCCCGTTAGAAATTCCAGACGACACAAGAATACCGGACAAAAAGCGAAGATTTCTAACGGGGCAAGCAATTTTTTGAAAAGCCGGCTGCAACGTTTGTGGATTGAAGCGACCGCCTGCCGCGTAGAGTACGCAAATTATGCTTAAATCGTTTGCATTACCCCAGTTAAACTGATAAAATAAGTAAAATGTAATGTTGGCAGCCTTATAGAGGCATAGTTTATCTGTGAGATTCCAGTGTGGGCTGTGGAATATTGCCGGTTGTGTACAGATAAGCTCGGAAAGCCCGAAAAGAAGCGTCCTATTACTCGATACGAAAAGTGTGAGGAACGATGAAATTGCGAATAAACCGCCGTACTTTACTTCGCAATAGCGCACTTGGCGGCCTGGGTCTGTTGATTCTGAAGAACAGCCGCGCTGCTTTCAGTTACGAAGCAAATGAAAAGCTTAATATCGCGCTGATTGGGGTCGGTGGGCGTGGAAGCTGGTTTGTGGGCGCAATCCCGAGGGTGGGCGGAAACGTTGTGGCGATGTGCGATATCAATGAGCGAAAGGCAAGTGGCTCGTTCAAGGAACTGCCGAAGGCCAAAAAATATTTTGATTTCCGCAGGATGCTTGACGAGATGGACAAACAAATCGACGCTGTCGTCATCGCCACGCCGGACCATACCCACGCTGTCGCCTCGGCGTTGGCGTGCAAGATGGGCAAACACATCTATTGCGAAAAGCCGCTAACGCACAATATTTATGAAGCTCGTGTTCTGCAGCAACTGGCGGCAAAGCACAAGGTCGCTACACAAATGGGCAACCAGGGCACTGCGAGCCAAGGTTTTCGCCGAGCTGTTGAGCTTGTTCAAGCAGGCATTCTGGGCGAAGTTCGGGATGTACATGCCTGGAATACAGGCGGAGGGCCGGGCAAACGGCCGTATCCCAGCAAAGTCCACGACTTGCCGGATTATCTGAAATGGGACCTTTGGCTCGGTCCGGCGGCGTCCCGGCCGTATAATTCCCGCTGGCTGAGCGGTTGGCACGGCTGGCGCGACTTCGGCACGTGTCAATTGGGAAACTGGGCCTCTCATACTATGAACCTGCCTTTCAAAGCTCTAAAGCTCGATTCACTCTGGAAAGCCGACACGCCGGTTTCCGGCGAATCCGGCAGCGACGTCTTTGCCGGAGTTCGGCTGCGAGCTGAAGTGTCCGGCTTCCACAAGGCGACATTTCCAAGGCGGGAAATCATCCACTATGACTTCCCCGCACGAGCAGATTGTCCGCCGGTCAGGATAAACTGGTATAACGGCGGCGGCCATGCGCCGGCGCCTCGAGGCCTTATCGAGAAGCTCATGGGCCGGCGGCTCGATTGGGGCGACGCCGGTGAGAAGAGATGGCAGGACCACGCCGGCTGCCTTTTAGTGGGTACAAAAGGTATGATACATTCTACGGGGCATAATACGTCGTTCACACTGCTTCCCGAAGACAAGTTCAAGGACTTCCAGGGTCCACCGTCGTCACTGCCGCGTTCGAGGGGCCATGAGCGTGAGTGGCTCGATGCCTGCAAAGAAGGGCCGCCGGCGATGTCCAACTTCGATTACGCCGGTCCTCTGACGCAGTTCGTCCTTCTGGGTAATGTCGCTACCCTTTTTGGTGATGAAATCAGGTTCGACCCGCTGGCAATGAAAATCGTGAACAATTCGGAGGCCAATGAGGCCCTCAGACGTGAATACCGAGAGGGCTGGTCGTTGTAAAAACTGTTGGTAAGAAATTTATGCTTGGATTTACAGGAGTAAAATAATGAGATGTAGAAGGTCATCGAAAAGTAGAAATAGAATCAAGATGCTGTGTTGGGAAATGGGACGCGTGATGAAGCTGAACTGTATCTTAGTGATCAGTGTTGGTGTTCTTTTCAGTGCAGCGTTGGCGGCTTCCGGAGGCAAGCGTGAGAAAAAGTACACTGAAACCGTTATCAGTAAAGGTGGTGAAAAACTCTCATTTGAAATGGTACTCATTCCGGGCGGTAAGTTCCTGAAGGGAAGTCCAAAGGCGGAACAGGGGCGTAAGGACAACGAAGGTCCGCAGCACGAGGTGCGCTTGCAACCTTTCTACCTTTGCACAACGGAGACCACTTACGAGCTGTTCATAGCTTATTATGAAGAAACGGTACAGGAACAAAGGGACGACCTCACAGTTGAAGAGCTGGATAAGAGCAACGAAGACCTGGACGCTATTACAGGGCCTACACCCATTTATGGCGACCCGACGATGGGTATGGGCGGAGGCACACATCCGGCGATTGGGGCGACCTGGCACAACGCGATGACCTTCTGCAGATGGCTGTCAATGAAAACAGGCAAAAAGTATCGTCTGCCAACCGAGGCGGAGTGGGAATATGCCGCACGGGCAGGCGCCAAGGCCGCCTATTTCTTCGGCGAGTCCCCGGACAAGCTCAAGGAGTATGCGTGGTTCGAAGCCAATTCCGACCAGATGACCCAGGAGGTTGCCAGGAAGAAGCCAAATCCCTGGGGTCTGTACGACATGTTGGGCAACGTGCGGGAATGGGTTTATGATTTTTACAGCCCGACTGCCTATGCGGAAGATGCCAAAAGGAATCCATCCGTGAATCCTATGGGACCGAGAGGGGGCAAGGTGCACGTGGCCCGTGGTGGCGATTGGGACAGTCTTGATGAGGACCTTCGCTGCGCCGCAAAGACCTTCGAAGAAGACTGGTGGCGTTTCCAGGACCCGCAGATACCCAAGAGTAAGTGGTGGCTGCCGCAGATGGACTTTATTGGCTTTCGGATAGCAATGTCCGTTGAACCAAGCCGGTAATGCCTGGACAGTGGTTATTGGTAATTCGAATATACCAGTTACCAGCAGAAAGGAGTGGCCGATTATGTTATGCCGTCGTTTTTGTAAAGCCGTTCTTTTAGTGGTGGCGATACTGATGCTGCCTGTGCAAGCTGCAGCGCAAGTTACCAGACAGCAGGCGGAGCGAATCCGTGCAGCGGTGCCCAGGAAGGCGCGAGTGACCCCGAAAAAGCATCGCCGCGTGCTAATCTGGAACAC
>Ga0114922_10003084_pt1 | contig 15546 bp, 12 predicted proteins | sample AartaG_FD_100975 | JGI IMG/M metagenome (GOLD analysis project Ga0114922, IMG submission 100975) | Deep subsurface microbial communities from Aarhus Bay to uncover new lineages of life (NeLLi) - Aarhus_00045 metaG | ecosystem: Environmental > Aquatic > Marine > Oceanic > Sediment | place...
ACTGCGCCTATTTCCAAGCCGCTTTCGTTTTAACCGAAGCTCTATCGCCCACTTCGTACACAATATCCAACAACAACTCCCGCTGGCACCCGAAGAGAAAGGGGAGTATTTCTGAGGGCCTATGTGATTGCCTTCTACTGATTCAAGAGCGCAGTCTATTGTAAACATGATGGTTTGGTGAAACTGGCGTTCCTCAACCAGTCATCGCAAATTTTTAACTGAAGTGCATCCGGGTTGGACAAGGGCTTGATTCGAAAGCTCCTCTCCCGTTTTCTCGTCAAAATGACCTCGATTCCCCGCCTCTGTCCACGGCGTAAAACCATAATCCGGAGATTGTCTCCAGGCTTTTTAGAACTAAGGGTCTCTTCAAGGGACTGGCTGGTTGTTTTTTTTTCGTCCACCGATAAAATTTCATCACGGGCGCTCAGTCCTCCCTTCCAGGCGGGAGAATCCCATTCAACGCTCGTAATCAAAAGACCTCCATCTTGTTCGCGCATCGAGGCTCCTAAAAAGACACCCGGCAACTCCTGATAGCTCGTATCGATCTCCAGTCCGGCGTAGGCAAAATATTTCGCATAATCGATATCCAGTACGGTCGGCACGAAGACTTCGAAAATTTCCGGGAGGGAACAGCCGGCGGCACGTTCACAATCGGCGCGAAACTCTGCATCTGTAAATCCTCTTTTCTTCTTCTTGTAGTAGTCGAAATAGAGAGTCCGCATTACGTCATCAAGAGAAAGCCGATTATCCGTTTCATGACGGATTTTCAGATCGAGGAGAAGGCCCAGTGCCGCCCCTTTATCGTAGTAAGAGATGGTCGTATTGGCGCTGTTTTCGCTCCTGTTGAAAAATTTCAACCAGGTATCGAAGCTCGACTCTTGAGCCGACTGGAAGAGATGGCCCGGACGGTTCTCGAAAGCGGAAATGAATCCCCGGACCCGATCGAAATATTCTTCACGGGTCAAGAAACCGGCCCGTCTGAGAATGAGGTATTCATAATAGACGGTAAATCCTTCCGAAACCCAAAGCATGTTTGTGTAGTTTTCCCTGTCATAATCGAAAGGCCCGAGAGCGATGGGCCGGATCCTTTTAACATTGTAGAGATGGAAGTATTCGTGGGCGATGAAGGCCAGCCAGCGCTTGTATCCCGCCGGGTCTTCCCACCCGGAAGGATTGTAAAAAACGGCCATGGAATTCAGATGTTCCAGTCCTCCTCCGCCGCTCTCCATCATGATGAAGGTGTAGTGCTGGAAAGGGATCTCTCCGATGAGCCGGATGGCGCCTTCGCACACTTTTTGAATGTCCGCCGTGAACTTTTCCTTGTCGAAATCCCCCAGATTCTCGACAGCAATATTGTGGGGGATCCCCTGGATATCGAAATGGAGAATCTCCTGGCTGCCTATCAAGACGGGACAATCGTAAAGAATGTCGAAGTCCGGGGCAAAGAAGGTGTTGAGCTCTCCCACGACTGGATCGAGCCCCGTTGAAATAATATGGCTTGCATCATGCGGACGGAAAGCCACTGAAACGGGTTGATCCAGGTGCCCCTCCACATGCATGAAAACTCCGGTCGGGCAGATGAACGCCCGGGCATCATCGAGGTAGCTGTCGGCCACCGAGCGGGAAAAAGCATAGACATCATACCTGATGATGAGCGGATCGGCCTCTCCGCATTTGACCTGCCAGGTGTTTTTTGTCGTTTTGATCCATTCCAGAGGATTTCCGGCGCCATCTTCGGCTTTGAAATTCAGCACATTCTTGGCATAATCCATAATCAGGTAATAGCCGGGTGTCCAGACCGGGAGTTTGAAATTCTGGGTTTCTCCTGTGAGTCCCTCGCAGTGCAACACCACATGGTAGTAATGCGTATGCGGATCTTCCATAGAGACGGTGAAGGCCATCGTTGTTTCCGCCACCGCCAGGCCGCAAAACACAAGTAAAAACAGGACAAGGTCCAAAAGCAGTGCCCTAGTTTTGACTTTCATCGCTTCACCTCCTTAAAAAATTGGGGACAGACCTCCATTCTTTTCACCGGCTAGTAGATTCCTTTTTCTTTGAGGATTTGGACAGCGCCCTTATTTTTCATCAGGGCTTCGATCTCGTCGATAGACCGGGGAAGACCGGAACTCAGGTTCTCGCAGCCGTCCTCAGTGATCAGGACCGTATCCTCGACCCTCACGCCCAGGTTTTCCTCCGGAAAGACAGCCAGAATGTCACAGGCAAAAACCATTCCTGGCTGAAGGGGAATATTGCGCGGCGATCCCCCGACATCGTGAACGGCCATCCCGACATAGTGGCTGCACCCACCCCCTCCCCGGGTCATGATCTTAAAGGCATCCGTATTCAGGTCGAAGCCTTTCTGTTCGAGAATCTCTTTCATTCTGTCATTGACTTCCTGGCAGGTGATGCCGGATCTGTACAGAGAGACGCAGGCTTTCTCTATTTCATAGCAGGCCTCATAAATTTCTCTCTGTCTGGATGTGAATTTGCCATTGGCCGGATAGGAAATCGAAATATCCACATCATAATATCCGACATCGGGCCCAGCGTCGACGACAAGGAAATCCCCATCTTTCAAAAGCCTGTTGTACTTGTGATAATGCAGGTAAGGGTGGTTCTCCTCGGAACTGATAATGGGCATATAGGCCTGATCTTTGACCCCCTCTTTTTTGCACATGTAATCATGAATAGCCGCCACTTCGTACTCGTACATCCCGGGACGGGTCGACTTCATCATCTCTGTCAAAGCCTGAACGCCGATTCTTCCCGCCTCGCGCATGAGCTCGATTTCAGCCGGAGATTTGATCATCCGGAGCTCCCAGATCGAAGCCGAACTGTCTCGGATCTCGACTTCGGGAAAACGTCTCTTGAGATGTTCGACAAACTGCAGTTCCCGCGTAAGCCGTCCATCCCATTCATTGAACATCATGTTCGACCTCAACGTTCTCAGCTTTTCGGTCGACACCTCGCGCATCAATTCTTCCGGTTTAAAGGAGGTGTAGATCACTTCGCTTCGCCCGCTCATCCTGGCGATTTGGGAAGAAAAACGCTCGAGGGGAGAATACCTTTCCACACCGGTGTATTCGACTGGATTGTGGACGAGTTCGAGGCTGATATTTTCTCCGAGCGCTTCCCGGTCGGAGATAGAGAAAAACAGTGTGCTTTCCTTTCTGATCCCGTCGATAATCAGGATGGCGTTAGGAATTTCGACACCGCAAAAATACATGAAATCATTATTCTGAAAAAACTCCTTATAACCCACCACACTTTGAGCCCCCAGAATAACGGCGAATCCATCCGGGATCTTGTCCATCAATTTGGCCCGCCGGGCCGCGTATTCGGATTTTCCGAAAATAAGCTTGGCCGGTAACTCTATGGGAAGGAAAAGAATCAAAACCAGAATAAAAGATAGCAATCGATAAATGGCCTTCATGATGCCCTCCTTGAACTTATTTGTGTGGCCCCAATCATTTTCGTCTGAATATATCACCTTGAATAAATCCGGTCAATCGATGCGCCTCCTATCGTATCATGTCCAACAGGAACTCCTAATTGCTGCCGAGAATATGGAGTAGGCGTAGAAAACGTCGTATCGGACGCGATCAGATTAATAAAATTTCTCGAACCTTCATCTCGCTATTGCGTATATTTAACATATACCATCAAATGGACATTGATCGCCTGTGCCTGCAGCCGGTATTTAACCATTATAAAGGAGTCTCAAATGAAAAAGATTTTCACCGTTTTACTGATGCTTTTCCTTTCCTTTCCTGTTCTTTCCCAGGAGAAAATAAACAAATTCACCACCCAGGATTTTCTGGCAATGAGTTCTCTTTCCAGCCCGAGAATATCCCCAGATGGCACCCTGATAGTATATATGTTCGGAGAAAAGGAAAAATGGGACAGCCATGCAAATTATAACTTATGGTTAATTTCAACGGACAGAACAAAACGGTTTCAGCTCACGAATTCCGACAAAACCGACAGCAATCCCCTGTGGTCGCCTGACGGTTCAAAGATAGCCTTTTCTTCTAATAGGTCGGGAAAATCGCAGGTTCATGTCATTTCCATGAGCGGCGGAGAATCACAGCAGGTCACTTTTGCGGAAAACGGTGTCAGTTCTTACAAATGGATAGATGATACGACCATTGCCTGCATTTCCCCTGCTCCCCGCGATGCCGCTCTTGTAAAAGCAGAGGAAGAAGCAGGAGGCGGGTATATCGTCGGCACTCAAGCATCCACATCCGATCTGTGGATTCAGTCGCTGACAGATAAAAGCGATACGAAAAAAATCACTGGCGGGACATACTATATCATGGATATGTGCCCTTCCCCAGACGGAAAATATTTTGTGATGATCACAGCCGATAATTCTGATCTCTATAACCAGATAACGGCTAGTACGGTTCGTCTTATTGACAGAGATAATAATGAACTTTTTATTTTCAAAGAGGCAGAATCATTCGATGATGTCGGATTTTCTCCTGACGGAACCAAAATTTCCTTCACTGGAAATACTATCGGCTATTCCTCCCAGAATTCACTCTTTATCTATGGTCTTAAAACAAAGGAACTGAAAAACCTTACCGAAAAATTTGATCCGACAATCCGGTCGGTACAATGGCTTGATAATAATATGATAACTTTCCTGACTTTACGTCATTCATACACGGGAATATACAGGGTAACCGTTGAGGATAACGACATTCAAGCATTGCTTGAACCCTATTTTGTGACGTTTGCTTATTCAATAAATCCCAAAACCAACTCGCTGTGTTTTTATGGTGCAAGAGGACAGAATCCGTCAAAACTCTATGTTCATAATTTCAGAGATGCCGCTTCCTCTGCAAAGGCAATCTACAGTCCGAATGAATGGATCACAGAAAAAGATTTAGCCTCGACAAAGATAGTCAGGTATCCAAGTTATGACGGCTATACAATAGAAGCTGTACTGACCCTGCCTCCCTTTTACGATAAAACAAAAAAGTATCCCCTGATGGTACTTCCCCACGGAGGTCCAGACGGAATGAGTCTGGATGATTTCGGGTTTTTCGGACAGATATTTGCCCAGGAAGGCATCATTGTCTTCGAACCCAACTTCAGGGGCGGTATCGGATTCGGCAGCGAAATGTACAAGGCCAACAGGGGACGATTGGGAGACATTGACTATAAAGATATCATGGCAGGTGTTGATCACCTCATTGAAAAAGGTGTTGCCAACCCGGAAAAACTGATTGTTGGCGGCTGGAGTTACGGCGGTTATATGACAAACTGGATTATCGGTCAGACAAACAGATTTAAAGCAGCCGTCAGCGTAGCCGGAATTGCGAATACCGTCAGCATGTATGCTCAAAGCGATATCAATCACGGCGAATTAGCCCGCTGGGAGTTTAAGGGAGTACCTGTGCTGAACATAAAAAATTTCAGGCGTTCCTCACCTATCGAATTTTTACATAATTGCAAAACTCCGACATTGATTCTCCACGGTGAGTCAGATGACAGGGTACCTGTTGCCCAGGCGTGGGAAATATACCGGGCATTGACTGACCTGGGTGTGGAGGTGCAGATGGTTCTTTACCCCGGTGCCGGACATGGAATTTCAGCGCCGAAACAGTTTGTGAATGTGATGAGCCGGTGGGTAGAATGGTATAAGAGGTTTATTAAATAAAAGAGTGGTTTAAACAAAACTGGTTGCAGCCTGTGCGTGAGATATTGAACCGAAGCTCTATCGTCCACCCCCACCTCTTAATATCCAACAGGAACTCCTGGTTGTAGCCGAGGAGATGGAGGAGTCGTTGACCTTGGCGTTTTTTATCTCGCTTTAAATCCTTCCAATTTATTTTTCCTTATTATATAGTCTGATAAAAATCGGAAAAAATATATACATCGCAGGATTCAAAGCGGCTGTAAGTTGTAAGAAGATTTCTTCTGGATAATGAAAATCTTAATCATAAATCCGAATAGTGATCCGCAAATGGGGAAGGAGATTCAGGAGAATGCCGAGGATTTTGCCAAGGGCCGGTTCGAGGTTGTCTGTAAAAACACACCAGTTGCTCCCGCTTTTATTGAAACCTATGAGGATATGAGCAAGGCCGCGGCAGGCATGATCCAGTTGGCCAGGGAGAACGAATCGAAATTCGATGCGTTTGTAATCGGATGCCATTATGATCCTCACCTCGATGTGATGAAAGAAATACTGAAAAAGCCAGTTGTCGGAATCGGGGAAGCTTCCATAAAAATCGCATCCATGTTGGGACATCAATTCTCTATACTCACTACGGATGATCATTCTATCCCTATCCATGAAGAGCTGGTCAGAAAATACAACCTGTATGAGGTTTTGGCTTCGGTCAGAGCGCCAGGGAGAGAATTCGATAAATGCAGCGAAGAAGAAAAATACCTGGCTACGGCAAGACTGGCTATCAAAAAAGACAGAGCAGAAGTCATTGTGTTGGGTTGTGCCGGCCTGACTGGGCTGGACAGAAGCCTGCGCCGAGAGCTCAATGTCCCGGTCCTGGATGGAGTCGTCTGCGCGCTGTTTATAGCGGCCGGACTGGCTGAAATATGATGAACGATAAGGACGTCGATAAATGTAATTCCATGACGGTTCAATTAAAAAGGGAAATCACTTTGTACGGGTTGACGATGGTGGCCATCGGCTCCTGTATCGGCTCCGGTATTTTCCTGACGCCCTCCCAGATTGCCCAATATCTGCCTTCCCCCCTGTATATTTTGTTGGTCTGGACTTTAGGCGGGGTCATCGCTCTGGCCGGGGCTCTCACTTTTGCAGAACTTGGCTCGATGTTTCCTCAGGCTGGCGGAGTCTATGGATACCTGAATAAGGCTTATGGCCCCATATTCGGGTTTTTATATGGATGGTCCTATCTTTTTATCATTTCATCGGGGGCTATCGCTGCATTGGCCATCGCCTTTGCCACCTATCTAGCGGTCCTGGTGCCTTTGGATGAGAGGGGAATCACGATTGTCGCGGTTATATCCATAATCTGTGTCACCCTGGTCAATATTTTCCGGGTCAAAGCCGGAGAGGTTTTTGCCAGTGTTTTCACCGGATTGAAACTGGCGGGGATAGCGGCCATCGTTGTCGTTGGTTTATTTATGGGTGATCCAGAACTCCTGTCTTCAGGCAATACAGCATCCACTTTCGGGGGAAGTCTATTCAATGCTTTTGGATTGGCTCTGGTGGGCGTGTTGTGGTCTTACGGAGGCTGGCAGCACGCGACTTTCCTGGCTGGTGAGGCGATCAATCCGCGTCGAACAGTTCCGCGTGCCCTGATCATCGGGGCTGCGATCGTAGCGCTCGCTTATATTACGATCAACCTGGCTTATCTTTTCCTTCTGCCGGTTGACGAAATAGCGGCAAGCAGCAGCGTTGCCGCTGATGCTGTCAGAACAATTTATCCTTTCAGCGGCAAAATAATAGCCGTGATGATTGCCGTTTCGGTGATCGGCACAGCAGGGATCTACACTCTTTCCTCTCCGCGCCTATATTATGCCATGGCCGGTGACAGGGTATTTTTCAAGGGCCTGGCAAGAGTCCATCCCCGGTTCCGGACACCGGTGAATGCCATATTGCTGCAGTCGGCTTGGGCCATTTTTTTGCTGCTCCTTTGGGGGACTTTCGAAGACGTTATTACTTATGTCGTGTTTACCGACTGGATCTTCTTCTTTTTGGTGGCGGTGTCCGTGTTCGTGTTTCGAGTCAAAAAGAAAGACGAGCCGCGTCCCTATAAAACATGGGGCTACCCAATAACACCGATCGTGTTCATCGTATGTACTTTCCTGTTTGTCGTGAATACGTTAATACAGAAACCCCTGCAAGCCTGGGCCGGATTGATTTTGGTTGCCGTGGGAATCATCATTTATTTCTGTTTTAGAAAATTTGGAGCAAACTCATGAAAGCGATTGTATGCACAAAATACGGACCACCGGATGTTCTTCAGCTAAAAGATGTCGAAAAACCCACTCCGAAAAACAATGAAGTACTGATAAAAGTACACGCAACCACAGTAACATCAGGGGACATGTGGATTCGAAGTTCCACGTTTGATCCCTGGTTCTGGCTTCCCGGGCGAATCATGTATGGTCTCAGAAAACCAAGAAAAACTATACCAGGGAATGAGCTAGCCGGGTAAATCGAATCAGCAGGCAAAGACATCATACGATTCAGGAAAGGTGACCCAGTTTTTGGAATTATCTGGAAGACAAGTTTTGGTGGTGCCAATGCCGAGTACATTTGCGGTGCAGCTTGCCAAGTACTTTGGGGCGGAGGTTACCGGGCTATGCAGTAACACGAATATCGATATGGTGAAATCTCTTGGTGCCGATAAGGTCATTGATTACACCAAGGAGGATTTTTTCAGGAGCGGTCAGACCTACGATGTCATTTTCGACACGGTAAGAAAGACGTCGTTTTCACGCTGCAAAAGCTCGCTGAAGCAGAAAGGGATTTTTATTACAGTTGATTGGCCTCTTATTACTGCGCTTTGGACTTCAATAGTAGGTAACAAGAAAGTAGTATTTGGGATAGCAAGAAGAATTGAAGATTTAATTTTCCTCAAAGAGCTTATTGAGGCGGGAAAGATAAAAGCGGTCATAGATAGACGCTATCCGTTGGAACAGATCGTAGAGGCTCACAGGTATGTCGACAAGGGACACAAAAAGGGAAATGTCGTCATAACTGTGGAACATCATTACAGAAGCTAAATTTGAAAATGGTATGAGCCTGACTACTCCTCTTTTGATTTAAAAGATTCTGTATGGTATAGGGTATAAAGGATGACTAAGGAGTGGAAGGAGGTTGTTGGGTATGAGAAAACCAAAACCTAAAAAAACATTGGTTCTACTGTTTTGCACGATAATTTTATGTTTCGTCTTATGCAACAGAACACCTCAGGCAGATCGTATTTTTACCAACGGACATATCATCACCATGGATGAACACATGCCGGAAGCTGAGGCCTTTGCATTAGACGAGGGTTTCATCATAGACGTAGGAACGAATGCAGAGATGCGAGAAGCGTATCCTCTTGCTGAAGAAGTGGATTTGGGCGGTAAAGATGTTATGCCAGGCATCATTGAGTCGCACGGGCATATGCTCAACCTGGGCAGGAGCGAGATGCGCATAGACCTTCAGGGTGTCAATGATCCGCGGGAGGTTGTGCAAAAACTGAGAGACCGAGTTGCTGAAACAGCTCCGGGAGAATGGATCGACGGATGGGGATGGGATGACGGTGCCTGGAAAGAACAAATGACAGCTATCAGTCATGAACTGAGCGCTGTTTCACCCGATAATCCGGTCTGGTTTGCAGGGTTGCACGGGTATAACGGATGGGCCAACGCAAAAGCATTGGAAATGGCGGGCATCACAAAGGAAACCCCAAACCCAGAAGGGGGGAAGATTTATAAAGATGCCGGGACAGACGTGCCGACCGGGATTCTGGCCAATGCCGCCCAAGGAAAAGTGACAAGACTCATGCCGCCCTTAACGGTTGGGCAACGAGAAAAGGCGTTCGAGATTGCGGGAGAAGAGCTCCTCAAGAATGGCCTGACTTCTGTGCATGAGGCCAGAACTACGAGGAATGATCTTGATGCCCTGCGGTCACTCAAAACGAAAAAAAAGCTCAAAGTCCGGTACTATGTTATGCTCGACTGCACGGATAAAGAGCTTATCGGACCGTATTTGCAGAACGGCCCTGAGATCGATCCCGACAATTGGCTGACCGTCCGCTGTATCAAGATTTTTCAGGATGGATCGCTCGGAACTCGGAGTGCTCTCATGCTAGAACCATACAGTGACGCTCCCGATGTGCTTGGTGTTACGACAACATCTCAAGAAGAAATAGAGAGGCTGACAACACGATCGTTACAGGCGGGTATGCAGGTTGCCACCCACGCCATCGGAGATCGTTCGAACAGAATTACCCTGGATGCGTATGAAGCATCGATTAGGGCAGTGCCCGGTGCAAAGGACCACCGGCTTCGCATCGAACACGCACAGGTTGTCGCGCTTGAAGATATTCCCAGGTTTAAGGAACTCGACATCGTTACCAGCATGCAGCCCCCACATGCAACGTCCGATATGCCTTGGGCTGAAGACAGAGTAGGCCCCGAAAGAATTAAAGGGGCCTATGCCTGGCGCTCGTTTCTCGACGCCGATGTTCGGGTTCCTTTCAATTCCGATTTCCCGGGAGAAACTTTGAATCCTTTCTATGGAATGTATGCGGCAGAAACTCGTCAATCGCCGGAGGGAAAACCTGAAGGCGGGTGGTATCCAGAGCAATGCCTGACAAGGAAAGAAGTTCTCCATGCTTATACAGTGGAATCTGCATACTCGGGCTTCGAAGAACACATCAAAGGACGAATCGCTCCTGGCATGCTTGCCGATTTTATCGTTATTTCAGATAATATTTTGACGATTCCCTCAAAGACCCTCTTGTCATTAAAAGTTGAGCGAACATACATAGGAGGTCAATTGGTTTACAGCAGGAATGCAGAAAAGTAGGCAGTTGAATATTTAATGAATGCGCTTTTGGACTGATTTTACAGATAGCCTGTTCGCCACCTCAGTAAGTACTAAATAAAGCAAACGTGATGCTTTTTCGATCTTATCAAAGTTCAAGGTTTCGGCATCATCGCGTGAACTGTGATAAACGGGAGACATAAAGCCCCTCGTGAACAAAATCGAGGGGATATTCTTGACCAGGAAAGGGCTGAGATCACAGCGCACGATATGCCCATCAGGGTCCTTTTCATTTAGGGAAAAATCGATATCCGCCTGAACCCGGGATTCATTTGCATGCTTAGTTATATTGAGGAGCCTTTCACTGCCCGCTCCCTCGGCTATAATATAAATGACATCAGGCCTTCGGGTCGATTTTCTCCCGACCATGTCGACAGCAGCGCTGAGGACGATTTTCTCCTCTGGTACGGGCAGATTATTGACAAACCATTCAGAGCCGAGCGACCCCTTTTCTTCCCCAGTGAATAAGACGAAAACAAAGGATCTTTTTGTGGGTTTCAAAGCGAGAGCTTCAGCGATCTCCAAAACGACGGCACTGCCGCTGGCATTATCATCCGCCCCGTTCATCACCTGCCCCCTGCTATTCAATCCCAGGTGATCGAGATGAGCATGCAGCACAATATATTCTTCTTTTAATTCCGGATCTGTTCCGGGCAGCAAGGAAACGATGTTTTTGCAGATTATTTTTTCTTCGTTTTCTCTCTCTACTGCACAGGAAACTTTGATGTTTTCCAGGACAGCCGGTTTGTAGTCATGGTCCCCATAAGTCCAGTTGTATCCAGCGTTCTTCAGCATTTCTGTCACAGCATCTGGATGCATAAAAAAGACGGCCGGAAAATCCACCTCACTGTTTTCTTTAAGCAGCAATGTGAATTGCCTTCTGATCATTGAAGTTGAAAGATTGGACCAATTCTTGGCCATCTGTGGGTCAGGAACAAAAACGACAGCAGAAACACCATGTTTCACAGCTGAAACGATCCTCGCGTTTCCGCTTTGACCGAAATTCCGGTAGAACCTGTCCTTTTGTGGTGGCAAAACCGGCTCTCCTTCTTTGGACGGCGCTCCTCCAAATATGAATATCACTTTGTCTCTGACATCCACACCTTTATAATCTGACCATCCGATTTCCGGATCATCGATGCCATAACCCAGGAAAACCGGATTCTCATCCACGAGAATATTCTTGTCCAAGGAAGGGGTTCTGAACAGAATCATCTCGTCACCATGATAAAGTTTTGCCTCACCTGCGCTCGAATGTATGGCAAAAGCACTTTTGCTGCTGATGTCATAAGAATTAAAGGGCACGGACTGATAAAATGTCTTTTTTCCTTCTTTATCGACGATTATGGGCTCAAGACCTGACATTTTAAATTGAGTTACGGCGTATAGTGCTGCGATCGCAAAACCTTCTGATCCAGTGTCACGTCCCTCAAGTTCGTCTGAGGCAAGAAAGAAGATCTGATCCCGCAGTTCTGCCTTAGTTATGGAATTGAGAGGATCTTCTTCCTGAGCTGATATCAATAAAGGAATATAGAGCAATATTAGCGCGATTATTAAATACTTTTTAAACATAGAAATACTCCTTAAATAAATAAACGTGATTTATTAGATAATAGTTCACATCGACATTCTTAATTAATAAGGAAGAACTATGGATATTGTGCTGAAGATGTTTTATTCTAGTGCCCCCGAGTATCTTATGCAGACAGAATATCAAGTGAGATACACTGGAAGGCTTTAGGAAGGAGTCGTTGACTATGAAAAAAATGTTTTATGTCGCTTTCCCAATATTGTTGTGCGTTTCAACATTATTCATGAATTGTGGACACAGTCCAGTCTCTACCGATCGATTAGAGAGGATTACTGTTATGCAATCTTCCGTCTCGCTCGGAGATCCTCATATTTGCAGCGATTCAGCAAATAGGCTGAGTATTATATTCACCGTTTATGAAGCCCTCGTTAAACAAGATAATGAGGGAGACTACCAGCCATCCTTGGCGGAAAGTTGGAATGTAGAGGAAGATACTCGCACTTGGACATTCAAACTGAGAGGTGGTGTGAAATTCCATAATGGTGAGACACTAGACGCGGAAGATGTGGTGGCTACTCTAAAACGGGTGTTGGATCCGGCGATCGGAGGAGCTTTCGGAACCCAGGGTGTATACATCAGCTATCTGGGCACCGCAGAGATTTCAGCTTTCGGTAACCAGATGGTGCGGATAGTCACCGAAGAACCCATGGCTGATCTCTTGGATCTTTTGGTTGCCATGCCCATTAGCCCGGAAAGCGAGCTCGACAAATTGCCCCATGAGTATGTGGGCAGCGGGCCATACAAAATTTCAGAACAAACAAACAGGAAGATGATCCTCAAAGCACATGATGAATATTGGGGAAAAACTCCGGTATATAAAGAGATACACTGGATAGCTGAAGGTAGCTCAGCGAAACGAATTGATGCGTTAACCAAAGGTCAGGCAGATATTATTTCCGGAATAAGCCAACAAGATGCAGAACAATTAAAGATGAATGGGGATGCTGCTGTTAATGAACTCGAAAGCGGATTATGTATTATTTTTATGTGCAACGCTCAGAAAGGACCATGCAAGGACCGTCGTGTCCGGCAGGCATTGAACTATGCTTTAGACGTGAACAAGATAATCAGAGATATAAAGCATGGATCTGCAACTCCCTTGAACGGCTATTTAACACCTCTTCACTTTGGCTACAATCCAGAAACACTCGTTTATCCGCATGATCCAGAGAAGGCCCGCAGCCTTCTTGCCGAGGCAGGATACGGGGATGGATTGAAGCTGGTCTTTGATATCCCCTCTGGTATGCCCGATGAAGCGCCACAATTAGCTCAGATGATGGCAGAACAATACAAACAAGTTGGAATATCCGTAAAGATTATCGAGCATGAAGACAGGGCAGCATACTCCGAGATGGTCAGAAATAAAAACATTAACGACGCATGCTGTTTTGACTCCAGTCCTCGAAGCACCTATCGCGTGCTGCGAGAAAAAATCCAATCAACATTGCAGGGACCTTGGTGGCAAGGATATGAAAGCAATGAGGTGAATGACCTGATTAGACAAGCTGAGTCCACCTTCAATATCCCAGAAAGACAGAATATTTATCGGAAAATATACAGAATAATCAGGGACGATGCGCCATGGATTTTCCTTTACAGGCCCACACGCTACTGGGGTGTGAGATCGACAATGAAGGATTGGAAGCTCAGATCGGATGGTTTGCTTATTTTTAACTAAAATTCATTTTGAATATTTACATGAGAAGTTTTAAATTAAAACCAAAAGGGAGGAAAACTTAGACAAATGAAAAACAAAAACATGTGTGTTTTAACAGGATTGATCTTTATTCTTATTTTTAGTTTAAGCGGACAAGAAAGGCCGCAAAACTGGAGAGCCAAAACGCTTTGGGAGAGCAAAGAAAAGATCCAGAGAGTCATCGTCGCCGATATCGATCCAGAGCATGAAGGAGACGAAATCATTTCAGTAGCTGCAAATGGTGAAGTTGTATACTCTTATATGTCCTCAGGCAAATGGGCAAACGATATCCTCTGGAGTGATTCTGAATCTCTCACAGGAGCAGCCGCGGGTGAATTGGATGCCGCACATCCGGGAAAAGAGATCATTGTCGGGGGAACCAAGGGTGTTGTGGAATTAATCCAGTTCGATACCAAAAAGCACGAAACTCTATTTGACAAAGGAGGTTCGCTCCACGGGTTATCTGTCGGGGAACTCAATGCAGCCTATCCCTCTAAGGAGGTAGTGGCTGTGGATGAGGATGGGCAGCTCTTTGTTCTTTTTAACGACGGGGATTGGAAATCAAAACTTCTTCTCAAAGACACAGGCCGTCTGAGGGATACTGTCATTGGAGATTTTGATAGGACTCACCTGGGACTGGAAGCACTAGTGGTCGGTTCATCAGCCAAAGTCATTCAGGTATATACAGAAAACGGCGATTGGAAGACCAAGATAATCAACCAAGCATCAGAGGGACTGGGGCGGATCGCAGCAGGTGAAATTCTAAGAAATTTCCGGGGACCGGAGGTCGTTACAGTGGGTGATAAGGGGGGAGTATATTTATTGAAACAGGAGAAAGGTATCTGGAAATCTGAGAAAATATTCAAGGACAGTGAAGGACTGCGAGGAGTGGCAGTGGCAGATGTCCAGCCTAACCTTCCAGGAAATGAAGTGATTATCTACGGCTACTCAAAAAATGTAATAATGATTTATTTGAAGAACGATAAATGGACGGCTGAAACTCTGTGGACTGATTCGGACCGGGCCCACAGCCTCGCATGCGGCAACTTTTTTCCTTCTAACGCCTGGAAGGAATGCGTGGTGGGTGGTTATTCAAAAAAAGTCACCGCAATATTCTACAAAAAATAAGAAATTTATTCTGGAAGCGGCAAAGATTCGTGTACTTCGATTTCACAACCGCTTGGACACAACCCGCGGAGGTGGATTCGGAGCCGCGCTCGGCAGTGGTCATCTTTTTTTATTGATATACACTTCGCTTTGGCCAATATATTCATCCCCATTATCCATCGATACGACCACCTTGACATCATTGACATCATTCGATCTCAACCAGCTTTCCAAAACCATCAGGTCTTCTAAACTGAATTTTAAAATCAAATTGCCTAAGCTATCACGAGTTGGACGGATGTTCTCTACAGAATCACTATCGTTAAAATAAATGAATATGCTATGGCCATTCGTAGCAAAGAAGGAATATCTCATATTTGTCAGGATCCGAATATCTCCCCCGCGTTCACTCTCGATATTGATGATGTTCGGGGAAACATCGATGCCAATGTCATATTGGGCATTCTCTCCTCCATCCCCGTAACTCGTAACGGGGAGAAAGAATACGAATACTGACATTCCGATAAAAAATAAAGACAGCACCAAGATTTTTTTGCGATCAACTTGTTTCATTTCCGACCTCCGTAAGATTTAAATTTTCAATCGACTTAT
>Ga0114922_10003085_pt1 | contig 15544 bp, 16 predicted proteins | sample AartaG_FD_100975 | JGI IMG/M metagenome (GOLD analysis project Ga0114922, IMG submission 100975) | Deep subsurface microbial communities from Aarhus Bay to uncover new lineages of life (NeLLi) - Aarhus_00045 metaG | ecosystem: Environmental > Aquatic > Marine > Oceanic > Sediment | place...
TCACATTCAGATTTTGTTCCGCCATTGTCGCCAATTCCTGGATATTCATCAAAAAAGAACCGTCACCACTAATGCAGACCACCTGACGGCCCGGATTAGCCAATGCCGCGCCAATGGCAGTGGGCATTCCAAACCCCATTGTTCCCAATCCGCCAGATGTCAAAAAAGTACGCGGATAGCGGAACGCATAGGTCTGAGCAACCCACATTTGATGCTGTCCGACATCGGTGGTGATAATCGTATCAGGTTCCACCAGTATACTAACTTGCTCTAAAAGGTTCACGGGGTGCAGCAAATTATCGGTTGCGGGTGAGACAGACGGATATTCAGCTTTCAGCCGGGCGACACGTGAATTCCAGTCCAAACGTCTGTCAGCCTTAATTTCAGGAACCAGGTTGTGCAGGACCGACCCCACGTCGCCCACAATCGAGAGATTCGATGCCTTGATTTTATCGATCTCGGAATGATCAATATCAATATGAATAACCGAGGCATGTTTACAGAATTGCCGGACGTTACCAGTGGCCCGGTCATCAAAGCGTATACCAAATGCCAGAAGCAAGTCAGCCTCTTCCAAAAGATAGTTTGTAGACCGCGCACCGTGCATTCCGACCATTCCCAAGAAAAGGGGGTGATCAGGCGGAAAACACCCCAATCCCATCAGCGTTGAAGTAACCGGGATTGAGTTCTTTTTTGCCACCTCGATCAAGGCTTCCGAGCATCCAGAGGCAATTATTCCTCCACCGATACAGATAACAGGGCGTTTGGCCTCATGAATCATGTCGGCGATGCGCTCAATATCTCCCGGATTACAGGAAGCCGGGGGCTTGGGTTTCCATGGTTCAGGCCATCTCTCAAGCTCGACTATCTCACTCTGAATATCCTTGGGGACATCAATCACCACCGGGCCGGGTCGCCCTGACTCAGCGATTTTGAATGATCCCGGCAGGACCTCGAGTAACTCTCTTGCGTGCTGAACCAGAAAGTTATGCTTGGTAATCGGCAGAGTCAGGCCGTATGTGTCAACTTCCTGAAAGGCGTCCGTGCCAATCAGGGAAGTTGGAACCTGGCCAGTGATGGCGATAATCGGAATCGAATCCAATTTGGCGTCCGCAATAGCCGTAAGAAGGTTAGTGGCTCCCGGCCCTGACGTTCCCATACAGACTGCGACCCGTCCTGTACTTCGCGCCATTCCTTGGGCGATGAAGCCTGCTCCCTGTTCATGACGTGCCAACACATGATGAATTCGGCTGTCACGTAACGCATCGTAAATTGGCAAGTTGGCACCGCCGGGAATGCCGGAAATTGTCTCTATCTCCTGCCGTTCCAGCAACTTCACGATAATTTCTGCTCCGCTGCATTTCATGATGGTCCTCCTTTTGTTTGTGTTCTTGATGCTTGCAGCCTTTTGTAGAAAGGCCCCAAAACAAAAAAACCCCCGCCGGCTTGCGCCGGCGGGGGTCGAAATGTTGTGATATGGTTCTTAAGCTATGTCATTCCCTCCGGCGCAAGGCAATACGCAGCACCACCTACTACTACTGCTACTACTACGACAGCAAGGCGGAGGGACAAAAGAGCTGTGATGTTTGCACCGAACGAAATCATGATCGAAAAACCTACATGTTATTGTTTGAATTAAGTAAGCTGATCTTTATATCGAACCGCTTCTTGAGTCAAGTGTTTTTTCCGTCTCCAATTCGATTATTTGCATGAAACTCCGATCTGTGTTCGGAGTGGCTTAACGGCCGGATCTGAGCGAAGCTCAGTTCCGAAAGTCTTCTGATTATGAAACTGCATATAAAATCTGTAACATGAAACGGAAGTCGAAATCTGATCCGGTAGACCTCCCAGTTTAAAGCCCGATCATAACGCCTAATCACACCGGTAATCCTTCAAAATCACAGGCTATTTTCCGACCTGGTGAACACGCTCCCTGATGCACGCCACCAGGGTTTCAAGGTCACTTTTCTTTAGTTGTAACAGGAAGCTCAGATCAACCTCAGTCTTCAACAACCCTTGAATGATCCGGACAAGGTTCTCTTTGGTCATAATAAACCCGAATAATCCAAATCCATTCTTACGTCAATCAATTCATGAACGTAAATTGGCCCACAGGCTTCCAAAAGAGATCAGAGAGAAACACCTCATGGGCATTATAGCATGGTAGCACAATCCCGCGATGATTGAGGCCTTAGACAAAATTGAAGGCTCGTGGAGACTGCATTAAATGTATGGCTCTGGTAAAGGGTTCCCCGATAGACATACATGCTGATGCGGGATACATCTACCATTATGGCAATGGCTGCGGCAGTAGCAATATAGGCCTCTTTCTTTAGAAAGGTAGAGATAAGAAACATGCTTCGGATTGCCCCACCAACACCAATCAATCCGGAAGTCAAACCGGAGATCAAACCTCCAATGGCTAAGACACTGTCTTTTTCAGAGATACGAAGTTTTGGCCTGAAAAGGGAATAAAGGGAAAACATAACCAGAAATATAGAAAAAAAGCTGGTAATCAGATTAACATCAACAGACCCGAAAATCCATGCTCCGACCAATGCTGAGATTACGCTGGGAAGTCCATAAACAAGAACCAGGCGCAAGTTAATGCTTTTTCTCATGAGTGTAAATTTCGTCAGATTATTTGCAAAATGAAAGAAAGCCACCAACACAATGGCGGCCTTTATATCAATCACCATAGCCACGAATGGTGTGAGGATGGTTGCAGAACCAAATCCTGTAGTGGTCGCTATCGTAGCCGCAACAAAGGCGATAATCAGTACAAATCCTATCTCCATAAAATCCCCTCTATAGCTCCTAACCCGGACAAGCCGGAACCAAAAAATAATCACGAAAACACGAAAACTTGAAAGCACGAAACAAGACAGAAAGAGGAAGTTTGTTTTTCGTGTTTTCGTTCTTTCGTGCATTGCGGCGTTCGCCTTGAGAAGAGGCGTGATAGTTTTAATAATTTTCTGCCATAAAAGACATGAATTCCATTACTAAGCGCCTAAAACGCTGAGAGATCATCCCATAGATTTTTGTCCATATCATAGATCCCCCAAGCATTGGGCTTTTTTTCACCAACCGGCTTTAGCCTTATTCTGGTAGATGAACAATAGCAGCCAGTTTCCCCTTACAGATCTGTGTATTCGCCATACTCCATTTCCGCCTCAAGAAAAAAGGCCCTCCCCCTCATGCGTGGAGGAGAGCCTCACAAAATTTTCCGATCAGGCCGGGTAGTCGGACCTATAACAGGAGGAACCTTCCTATTTCATATCAAGGGCCTGCACCCAGATAACTGCATCCTGGGAAAGTTCCTTGCCATTGTGCTTCAGGTCTCCGCCAGCACCAAGGGCTGCAAAGCCCCACCAGCCTGCCTTAGGGATGCCAAAGGCAAATACTCCGTTTTTGTCAGCCTTGATAGTCTGGGTAACCAGGGCATCATGAGGTGCCTCTACTTTCGCCTCTTTGACAAAGGCATTTCCTTTAACATCATGATTCAAGTACTCCACTTCAATCTCTGCATCAGGCACGGGCTCGCCTTTGCAGGTGACAACACCACGGAAGACGTTTCCGGTCCACAGGGCATAAGGCTTGTCCAAAGGGATAATTTCAACCGGCAAAGGGTCACCCACCGGAGCATCCCAATCGGTTGGGGCGCCGGCTATATTGAATATGACCTTTGTGCAATGCTGGATGTAGATGTCTTCTGAGCCCTCGTAATAGGGAGCAGGCACAAAATAAAAAATATGGTCGCCCATCCCCTTGAGTTTTACCTTGGCCTCATAGGCCTTACCTGCATTGGTCAAGCTGGTGAAACTAATAGACTTGAGATCTTTAAGGAGGTCTTTTTTCTTCCCCTTGTGCATCTCACCAAAGGCTACGGGTGGGTGGATCTTACCTTTTTCATCTTTTCCGATATCCATAGTATGGCCGGCCTCAAAGGGATGGGTGAAGACCAGCTTAAGTTTCAGTTTCCTCGATTTCGGGCAACTCTCCGGGCTATAAATCATCTGAAAATGGGCATAGGCAGGAGCACTCAGGGCAAAAGCCACAACTAAGGACAACAACAATACTATTTTCTTCATCTTCATCTTTATCCTCCTTTTATTTTTCGCATCTTAAAACTGAATTCTCTCGCCCGCTCCCGCTGGTCGCTCGAGCACACAGAGATCACAGAGATAATGTTTCTTGGCCTGATTTCTTGAGAGGGAAAAATCAGGCCAAACAATCAGCCCCTGCGGGGCATAAATAAGCATGCAAACGTCGTTTCCAAAGAATTTCCTGCAACAGCGGGATTGCAGTTTGATCAGAATTCCCCCTCAGGAATTCTGATCAAAAACTCTGTGGCTCTGTGGGCTCTGTGAGAGATAAGTAAACACAAAAGTCCTACTCCGTAATTTCCGAGCTTGGCACCTTTACTGCGTGGCCGGGACCAGCATCATAGATGACCGTGTATTCTCCTTCGGGCTTCTTGAATTGGAATTCGCTGTCCTCATTCATCTTCCCTTCGATGACGACCTTTCCATCGGCATCCAACACCTGCATCTTCAAACCGGCACCCGAGGACCCATCAGAAAATCCGCCCTCGCAGAGAATGGTTCCGTCCCCTTCATCCGAGCATGCGCAGAGCGGTGTGTGTGCATGGGCCTGAGGGATAAAAAGCACAGCGAATAATAGACAAGTTAACAAAACTGGTACGATTCTTCTCACACTTACACCTCCCTTCTAATGGTTGAGTAGTTAAGTCGTTAAGTGGTTGAGTATTATCTGAACGAAAAGTCTTAATTGCGAGCTGTCATTGCGAGGAGTGAGGAGTTGCGAGGCGAAGCCGAAGCAAACCCAGAGATTCCTCGCTTCGCTCGGAACAGGCTCCGCAATCCGTGTACTTTCAGGAGATTGCTTCGGTCGTACCTCCCTCGCAATGACAGAAAAAGCATAATCCAGGTGGTTTTCGTTCAAGCACTAGTTAAATGGTCGAGTGGTTGAGATGTGTTGAACCAGTCAACCACTCGACTACTCAACTACTCATCTGTCTTCCAGAGGCAGACCTTTCCCCTACGAAGTAGGTAGCGGCCAAAATCGTGAATATGAATAGGGAGAAGAAAGTCATAACCTGCACTGCAGTGAGGCTCAGGAGCTGTCCCCCCTGGAAAACAATGACCGCTATGATGAATCCAAGAATGATGGGATAAGTAGCCGCAAAGAGCATCCACTTTGTGCTTCCTGTTTCGACCCTGACCATGATCAGAGTGGCAATGCAAGGAGGAAACAGCGCCACGAACAACATCAAAGCCAGGGCATGCACGGGAGTCCACGTCTCGGCGGTGTCTTCCTCCATGGCAGTAGCAAGGGTCGTCCCTGAGGACTCCTCTCCGACGCTATAAATAGTACCAAGGGTGGCGACTAAGTTTTCCTTGGCCGCAAAGGAGCTGGCCAAAGCGATGTTGACCTTCCAGTCGAATCCGGCAAACTTACTGACCGGCTCAAGGGAACGGCCGAAGCGTCCTGCAAAGCTTACATGTACTGTTTCCTTCCGCCGGGCCGTATCGAGTCTTTTCAGTGTCTTATCCAGACTCTTATAAGCGGTATAGACCTTCTTTGCATATTTGTCTTTTTTCCCGTCCAGACCTTTTCCCTTGTTTACGATCTTGAAGAATTCAAGGTCTTCTCTGCTAAATTTCTCTTTCAGAGCATGTTTGGCATCTTTGCTTTTCGCGCCCATCCTTTGCTTCTTGTAATCGTCCCAATAGCCTCCAAATTCCTTTAACCCGGAGCCAGCCAGGAGTTCCGCATAGGGGTTGTCCTCACCCATGTTTTTCATAAACGTTTCCGTGGCGTTATTCACCTCCCCATCATAGTATGCGTTTCTCTCTTCGCTAAGGCCCGGAAACGTTATGAAGACCCAGACCACTATGGCCACAGCAACAATGATAGTTATGACCTTCTTTACAAAAAGCCAGGTTCGTTCAATGGCCCTGCGCAGCACACCTGTGATGGTGGGAAGATGATAGGGAGGCATCTCAAGGATAAAAGGCTCACTTTCCTGCCGCTTGAGTACGGTGAGACTCAATACGCTGGCCACGATAAGGGCCACACCTAAGGTGATCAACGACATGAACCACAGCATAATCGCCTGATGCTCTTTAAAAAAGATACTGACTAAAAGAACATAGAGCGGCACCTTGGCCATGCAGTTCATCAAAGGGACAATCATGATGGTTGTCATTCGGGCCTTCTGGTCCTTCATGGCACGGGTAGCCATAACACCTGGTATGGCGCATCCACCTACCACAACCCCGCCGAGGATCATCGGGAGGGTCGATTGCCCGTGCAGACCAAACGCCCTTAAAGCACGATCCATGATAAAGGCCACCCTGGCCATATAGCCGCTATCTTCAAGGATGGCTATTAATAGAAAGAGTATGAGGAAGATGGGCAGGTAATTCATTATGGCAAAAACGCCATCAACTATGCCGCTCAAGAGGAGAGAACGAATAAGTCCCTCTGCAGGAAGAACGCTGGCAATAACATCCCTGAGCATGGCCCAGTATTTCCATGCCCATGGAGCAATGTGTTCGCCTCCGATCTTCATGGTAAGGTAGTAGAGCAAAAAGAGGACCCCTCCCAAGAAAATGGGGCCTGCCACCCTATTACAAACAACCTCATCAATCCTGTCTGTCAGGGTCCTCTGTTCCTCTTTTTCCCGTTTGACGCAACGCTCTACAATCTCTCCCGCAATCTGGTAACGCATGATTGCAATGGCCTGTTCAGCGGTCTGCTCCTGTTCAGATTGAAACAGTTCCCGCTCCCTGGCAACACTGCTCAGGATATATTCTTTATTTTCGGCATGTTCACGTACCAGCCTCTGGGCCTCGTTGTCGTTTTCCATCAATTTCAGAGCAAGCCATCGCAAGGGATAATGCGCGGCCAAGATCACATTTTCTGAAAGACGTTTTTCCAGCCGGCCCAATACAGGTTCAAGTGCTGTCCCATAGTCGAGACGCAATGATGTCTGAGGAGCATCCCCATCTTTTGAGATCCAGTCTATAGCTTCACGCAGGTCTTTTATTCCCTTTCCCCTGTTTCCAATGGTAGGGACCACTGGCATGCCCACCTGCCGGCTAAGCTGCTCTGTATCGATTCTTAGCCCTCGTTGCCCTGCTACATCCATCATGTTCAGGGCAAGGGCCATGGGAATACCCATTTCGGCTAACTGAAAGACTAAATAGAGGTTTCGCTCTAAGTTGGAGGCATCCACAACGTCAACAACAGCGGCGGGCTTCTCATGGAGGAGAAAATTCCTCGAAACACGCTCTTCCTGGGTGTAAGAGGTAAGGCTGTAAGTGCCTGGCAGATCAACGACGACCGTTTTACGTCCGTCAAAACGGTAGGTCCCTGTCTTTTTTTCTACTGTAATACCGGGATAGTTGGCCACGTGTTGGCGGGCACCTGTAAGGGCGTTAAAAATAGTGGATTTTCCTGAGTTGGGCTGGCCTGCCAGGGCAACAATTATCTCACCTGGTGATCCCCTCATAAAGGGGTTACCTCCACGCCCTTAGCCTCTGAGCGGCGTAGTGCCAGCATGTATCCTTTCACCCTGATGTCAATCGGATCCATCAGGGGCGCATTACGTATGACACTGATGGCAGTGCCAGGTATAAACCCCATATCGAGCAGCCGCTGCCCGGCCACGCCTTCCATATTTACCTTGACAATGCGGCACTCATTGCCGGGCTTCATCTGATCCAGGGTCATTCTGCCTCCCTTCCCGTCTTCTCGGTTTATTGGGTTTGTTGGGAAACACAACAAACACATTCATACCGGAGACACCATGATTTTATGAGCCATTCCGGCCCCGATAGCCAAACGCGTGTCATGAAATGCTATTAAAAAAGGCCCCGGAAATCCCTTTTTAATAACCTCAATCTCTGAACTCACATTCAAGCCCATGCTGGCAAGGCGTTGGTGCATCCCCCTCCCGCCTGCCAGAGAAACGATGCGCACTCTTTCCCCCGCGCTGGCCATAGCCAGAGGCATAGCCGGCGTCATGACCGCATCAATCTCCTGATCCTTTTTGTCGTCAAACAAGTCATAAACAGCCGCACTTTGTTTCATAATCACTCCTTACTTATCGCACCCCGAAAATCGTATCGCCCTATTGAAAGGACACCGATTCACAGTGTCTTGGAATACCGAGGCATCGGGCGCTATATTAATTGCAGTTCATTCTCATTAGTCCGCCATGCTGATTTTGTCAAGAAAAAAAATGCAACAAGAGCCTTGTGCTGAAGAAAATTCAGCAATGGACTTGCTGAGGAAGTATTTTTGCTTGAGAAAAAAGGTTGTTTGTTGTAATTGCACCTCTATTAAAGTTAGCCTCCAGACTCCACCTCGCGGTGACGCCCTTGCCTTCGGCCAGTCCTTATGCTAATGGATAAAAAGAGAACTTAGTTCGCTTCGCTCACAATTGGCCCGCCCCGGTGCGACAGATTGTAGGGGCGGGTTTATCCCGCCCGAATGACAGGCGGCGTAAAGCCGCCCCTACAAGAAAAACCCGGCCCGCCCTGGTGCGACAGAAGCTGGACAATGTCACGGAGAGAAAAACCCGGTCTGGGCCAGGGTCTGGGCCACGGAATGTTGGAATACTGGAATGATGGAATAATGGGTGGTGGGAACCCGCCTGCCAACGCCTGGCTCGCAAGGCAGCTACAATGCCGGCAGACGGGGCACTGGCGGGCAGGAATGGGACAGTGGTTTATTGACAAAATCTCTCTTGACAGGAAAGTTAATAGGCGTACACAAGCGCTTAACCGGCGGGAAAATCCTTGCGGCTTTTCCCGCCGGTTAAGCGCAACAGTACTCCCTAAAGCTCTTGATCAGTAGAAACAAATGGAGGTGAATCAATGGAAATAACAAGGAGGCAATATACTGTTGATCTGAAGTTTGACGTGGACGGTGCAATCGGGACCATTGCGCTGAACCGCCCGGAAAAAAGGAATGCCCTTTCTCTCGAACTACTACAGCAGTTAAGTTCCTTGCTTACAAGCATAAGTCAGAACAACGATATAAGAGTTGTCATTATGAAAGGTGAAGGTAAGGTCTTTTCTGCCGGTCATGACATTTCTCAACTAGTGGGCCGGGAACTGACTTACTACAAAGCGATCTTTGACACTTGCATTGAGGTCATGGAGAAAATTCAGCGCCTCCCGCAGCCGGTCATCGCCCAGGTTCATGGTGTGGCCACTGCAGCCGGTTGTCAGCTCGTGGCCGCCTGTGATCTGGCTGTAGCCGAGGAAGGTACGCTCTTTGGAACGCCCGGAGTGAAGATCGGGCTCTTTTGCAGCACGCCTGGCGTTCCCCTGGTGAGGGCTATAGGTAGAAAACGCGCCCTCGAGATGCTGCTGACCGGACGTATGATCTTGGCGGAGGAAGCAGAACAATATGGCTTAATCAATAAGGTCGTTCCTCCCGATCAACTGGCTGCAGAGACCAGGGCACTGGCCGAAAAGATCGCTGAAGCCAGTTCCCTCATCCTGAGCATGGGCAAGGAGGCATTTTACACCCAGGTCAATTTAGCCGACTTCCAGGCCTACGACTATGCCAAGCGAGTCATTGTCACCAATCTTTTTGCCGAGGATGCCAGGGAGGGGCTTTCTGCTTTCCTGGAAAAGAGAAAACCGATCTGGAAAGGAAAGTAATATGTAATGGGCGTGCCCTTAATGTCAGGCGACACAGTTGGTGGTCAAATTCGGAATAAATATTGATTTTTTTGGCATCCTTCATGAGACAGTTTACAGTTTTTCCTGGCATTTTGGTTGCATTCAGGTGTCAGGTGTCAGGTGTCAGGAGTGAGACGGGCAGAACCTGAAACCTGACACCTGAACACTGAAACCCGGCCTTCATTTCGAAGAAAGTATAAACTACTTCTGCTCGATTTTGAAAGATGCCATTTTTTTTAAGTGGCTAACCTTCATGCGCGTGCTTCACAAGGTGCCCCAGTTCAGGGAAGATGAGTTCTTTGCAGGCAAGCTTGCAGGCCTTGAGACTTCCTGGGATGCAAAAGACCAGGGTTTGACCGATCAGGCCTGCTGTGGCCCTGGAAAGGAGGGCGGCCGAGTCGATTTCTTCATAGCTCAACTGTGTAAAGAGGGGCCCAAAAGCAGTGAGCTCTTTGGTGAACATGGGTCGGATTGCCTCGATAGTCACATCACCAGAGCTGATCCCCGTGCCTCCAGTCACGAGAATTGCATGAGGGTTATGCTCCTGAATGACCGTGCGGATCGTATCGGCAATCATATCCTTATTGTCAGGGATCACCTCGTGAAAAACCACTCTATGCTTTTTCTTCTCGGCCCGTTTTTTCATCCAGTATCCGCTCTTGTCATCGGTAAGGCTGCGGGTGCTGGACACAGTCAGAATCGCAAGTACAAGTGACCTTGGAGCATGGGCCTTGTGTTCTTTCGTACTCATGGTGGATACTTTCCTGGGTTGAGCGCCTGGGTTCGATGTATGGGCTTCCCCTAATCTCCCCGCCGGGCATTGTCAAGTCATAAAATGGCTGCACGATTTTATAGGGTCCTTTGGACTTGACAAATTTCAGCAGCAAGGGTATTTTTCTTAGCAATCCCCTGTCTCGGGTTGCAGACCTTATTTCAGCACTCGCAAAAGGAAGAGTCATGGCAAAAAAGAAAACCTCAAGAAAATCGAAACAGAACCAAAAGAAGAGTTGGTTTAAGAGGTTTCTGGAGCGTGTGGCCAGGGCCAACCAGCAAAGTGGCGGCCGGTTGTGTGCCAGTTGAAAAATCAAACCGACTGGTGCTGGTAGGCACTAGAGTATTGAGGAATTAAGAGGGATCGTATGTCGTCAAGGACAGGCGTCGTCTGCCACGACCTTTACAAACAGCACCTTGCCAGTTTACCCCACGTTGAAAGCCCCCAGCGTCTGCAAGTCATCTATGACATGCTTGATGCGGCCGACATGGCGGGAAAATTTGTGAGCATCTCCCCGCGTCCTGCCACCCACGATGAACTCGCCTGGGTGCACAGCCATTCCCATATCAAAAGGGTGGCTGGCACGGATGGTAAGGACCATATGTCGCTTGATCCTGATACACAGACCACACCCCTTTCCTATCAGGCGGCGAAGCTGGCAGCAGGTGGTCTCTTTTCCCTCGTGGACAAGATCTTTGACGGCACCATAAAGAATGGTTTTGCCTTGGTCAGGCCCCCGGGGCATCATGCAGAAAGAGATCGGGCCATGGGGTTTTGTCTTTTCAATAATGTGGCCCTGGGTGCCCGCTATGCCATGAATACTTACGGCGTAAAGAAAATCCTGATCGTAGACTGGGATCTGCACCACGGCAATGCCACCCAGAACACTTTTTATACGGACGCTGCCGTCCTCTACTTTTCCACCCACCAGTTCCCCTACTATCCCGGAAGCGGCTATTTGACCGAATTGGGCCAGGGGGATGGCCAGGGATTTACCGTCAATGTTCCCTTGGGGCCAGGCCATGGCGACGCAGAGTTCTTCCAGATCTTCAAGCATATCCTTTACCCCATAGCCAGTGCCTTTAAACCTGAATTGATCTTTGTATCTGCCGGATTTGACACATACGTGGGTGATCCTCTTGGGGGGATGAAGGTCACGCCGCAAGGCTATGCAGCCATGACGCGTCTGATCATGGATCTTGCCAGGTCATACGCTTCCGAAAGAGTGGCTATCACCTTAGAGGGGGGCTATCATCTCACAGGGCTAAGGGAGTCGGTAAGGGCTGTCTTGATGGAGCTGGTCGGGGATAGCATCTTAACAGCCAGCAACCTGGAGGGCCTTGAAAAAGGGGCGGTACCTAGTGTTGTTGACGACGTGATTCAGGTTCAAAGGCCCTACTGGTCCTCGCTGTAAGTATTGATGAGACGGACCACCTTCTCTTTGGCGATCTGAAATCCCATCGAGCCGGGATATGCCTGCACCACCTTGTTGTAAGCTTCAAAGGCCTTTTCTTGATGATTCAGGGCCTCCATCATCCGTCCGAGATTGTAATAGGCATCTGCCTTCACGAACCCATCTTGAGTGTGTGTTATCCTCTGAAAGTATTCTGCGGCGGACTTGTAGTCTTTTTTGGCTTCATAGGCATATGCGAGGGCGTCCCAGATAAGTTTCAGAATGGAATGTTCCGCTGAAAAAGCCCCGAGTGCCTTTTGATATAATTCGATCGCCTTTTGGTAGTCACACCTATGATAACTCATGTCTGCATAGACAAGTAGACTGAACCTGGCTGCATTGGTTGATGGATATTTTCTGATAACCTTCTCAAATTGCTCGGTAGCTTTTTCCTGAGCTGGCGCTGTTTTGTCCCCTGAAATTTCAGCCAAATAATACAGACGTCCCTGTTCGAACATGGCATAAGCCTTCCGTTCGGACACGTTTGAAAAATACCGAAATCCGGCAAAGGCCAGTGCGACCGCCACCACCCCAATCACCACCCCAAAAACCGGCCTTTGATTGTCGGCTACAAACTGGATGGCCTTGGCCGAAAAGGTAAGAAACTCATCCGGCTCTTTCAGGAGTTTTTTTCTCGTAATCCGCTTCTTCTTGGCCACTGTACCTCCCTTTACTCCAATCCGATCGGGGCGAAGCCCCTTCAAGGCATGATTTGCGTCTAATACTATATCCTGAAAATTGCAAGACCTAACCCGAAAAGAAAAAGAGGTTAACCATGGTAATGGCTAACCCCTTGATATCATGTGGCGTCCCCAAAGGTACTCCCCATTTACCCGTGTTGCTACATCCGCATCAGACAACACCACAATTTCATTGAGTTTTACCCTTCTAAAAGGCACAAAAAACCTTTAATCCTATTACCATGAATGGCCTATTCTTGGCAAACCCAAAGTGCGTGTCCGCCTCAAATTCCCCACAATGAAAAACGGTGAGTGTGTGTCAATGACACCCAGACAAAACCGTCAACAGGCCGTCATCAAACGGTGGCCAACGTTGTCCGATTGTCCAACTGACTGTAATTACGCCTGTTTCGCGTTACGCGTTGCGTGACATTCCTACCATAGCCTGTAAACACGAAGCATTAAGCCTAACTGTAATGTAATAAGATAGTAATATCGTATAGTTAGAGTGTAATAAACATAACAAACCAAAACGTTGAACAGGTCAGAGTGTCACAAGAAAAGTAGGGGCAAAGTCATGGAAATAGGCCGTTTATTAGGGGAAAGTCGCATTTAATGTAAGTGCTGTCTTGCCTGTTATGGTGAAACACTTGTAGTGTAACGCAATAATCAAGTAATTTACACCGGTTACACTATGGCCATCCTGTAGTCCTAGTGTCAACCATACCCTGGCCATCGTTAGGACGCAGTTATTCAAGTTGTGGAATCTGAAGAATGCCTTGATACACCGAGTTTTTTCTGTATATTGGTGGTTACCTGAACAAGGATCGCTCACGACCATGAAGATGATAGAGGAACTAAAGAAAAAGCGGTTTCAGTTCATGCACCGCTTGTACGAGAAAAGCGGTGGCGATCGAATGAAGCTTTTTTTTGAGACTGGGAGGACATTGGAAAAGAGCTTGGTTTCACAGAGGACGAGTGTGAGACTATCTATCAATATCTGCGAGGGGAAGGACTAATAAAGCTCCAGGCCAGTGGTGGTGTAATTTCGATCACACACCAAGGTGTTGTTGAGGTAGAAGAGGCATTATCCGAGCCAGAACAGCCCACTCACTATTTCCATCCTGTAAACATTATCAACGTCAACCACATGGAAGGCTCACAAATTCAGCAAGGCACCATGGGTAGCACCCAACAAGGAACCTTTTCGCCCGGGAATCAGAAGGCACTATCAGAATTCATTGCGTTGCTGAAAGACAAGATACCAGAGTTACAACTTGAGACAGGTGACAAATCAGAAATAGAAGCAGACATAGCCACAATCGAAGCGCAAATCGCATCCAACCGACCTAAAAGCGGTATTATTAAGGAGAGTATTGGGAGCATTCGAAGGGTATTAGAAGGTGCGGCGGGCACATTTGCTGCGACAGAACTGTTGAAATACCTGCCAGCACTTGAGCAATTCTTTTCGCAATTGCCCCAATAGTCATGTGCCGGTTCCAATTTGTCCGAAGTATCCTTACCTGACCCATCACTAATGTTACCAACATGAACACCCTGTCCTAATAAGCCACTTTAAGCTTCCCTATCCATTTGTATCTATCCCTGAACATCTGATAAAACTTAACCTATTTCGCATTTCTGACGATACGTTCCAATATGCCCATAACCAAGAAACCCTTAAAGGCATGCCAGCTACCGAATCATGCGAGGTGTCGAATGCCTGATCCAATAGTCCGTAAAGAGCTTTTCCCTTTCACCTGTCAAAATCCTGCCTGTGGACACCAATACGATGTGGACGGGTTCCGAGACGTGTTAAACCTTTGGGGCCTCGTCTATGCCGACTGTGGCGATTTGGTTTATCAGGGTATCACCTGCCCTAAATGCAAGAAAACAAGCCTTTTGAGCTTACCAAGAAACAATCCGTTGGTTGACCTGCGAGATTTCATTATATCCCCTAATCTATTTCCTTTCATGAATACTTGTGAACAGGTCATTGAGCGTGAACGTGATGACATCGAAAACGCTCTCTTACGGTTCAAATGTATTCCTGACTGGGATGATGAAACTGTAAGCTACGCTGATGTACTGGAATGTCACCCCCCGAGTTCGTATCAGTATCCAAGTTCACATTCTGACGTCGGAGCACTGCTTGTTCGATACATAACGACATCAGAAGATGTGCAAGACAGGTTAAGGCAAGAAAACGAGAAAGGCGAAATTCAATTAAGGAGAATATATCCAGACATTCCCAAGTTTAGAAATCTGTTAATATGCCTGAGCCGAGGAAGGATAACGCCTGGTGCCTATGATAATGGACGTGTCATTGCATGGGATCAGTGTGATTCACCAAAAGACATCGACGAAAGAAAGGATGCTTGGATAGGACTGTTGGAAGAGGCGGCAGGAAAATCCCTCAAAGAAATCGTCGAGAGTTGCCTTGAGTCCCACGGCTTTTCCGACTTTGATGAGGACACCTTCAATAACGTGGCACAGCGGCATGTATTGCAGGGGGTCAGCGAATATAGCGAGCAACTTCGGCAGCGTTCAGACCAGTTGGGATTTGAGACGACCATATGGAATTATTTGAAAGAAGAGGTATTGCCACAACTACTATATTTAGTCTGTACCGAGATAGCCCTCAAGCATAGCAGAAAGGAACTGTTGGAATGGGTCAATAGGATTGAACCAGGAAAGGCATTATTGGTTGATGCTCCAATGGGGCTGGGAAAGACTTACTCCATAATAGAAGGTTTGACAGAGAATCCAGATCTGTCTGCTGTAATATTCACAGCAATTCCCGCTTGGCCTATGAAGCCCCTAAAATAGGGAAATGTGGATTTGATTTTCGTAAGCTTTCTTCTCCGATTAGACCGAAAATCATGCTAATTGGCGAATTGTTTTTCCCAAAAGA
>Ga0114922_10003086_pt1 | contig 15539 bp, 17 predicted proteins | sample AartaG_FD_100975 | JGI IMG/M metagenome (GOLD analysis project Ga0114922, IMG submission 100975) | Deep subsurface microbial communities from Aarhus Bay to uncover new lineages of life (NeLLi) - Aarhus_00045 metaG | ecosystem: Environmental > Aquatic > Marine > Oceanic > Sediment | place...
CCTGTTAATTATGAAAGTATCATCCATTCCGGATCAGTTTCTCTGGGGCAATCGAGCGATGTATGTGCAAATAATCGCAAATCTGGCTCACATCCCTGCTTATGCACTACTTACATTTCTTTGGCTCAAGTCATTTGTGGGATCAGCATCAAAAAATCATATTATTCTTAGCTCTTTTATCCTGGCCGGTCTTGTGCTTTGTGCAATTTCTGACGAGTTTCATCAATCATTCGTCCCTGGAAGATCAGCGTCATTTATGGACATAGGCTTGGATCTTATCGGTATTTTCCTTGGGTCAGGAGTATTTAGAGCAATAAAGAAATTTAGTATTTCCAAGACTTAGTCAAGATAACAAAAATATCCGCCAATCTTATGAATCCTGTTTATCCCGTTATATTCTTCGCAGAAAACGAGTACAGCGAGTTTAACTGGTGTTTACCCTGTTGAATGCCACCTCCGGTGGCCCCCTTTGGGGATTCAACTGGGGTTTACCCCGTTTGATTCTTTGAAAAAGACAGCTTGCGCAGTGAAATTCATGTTAATGAAAGACGAAGTCAACTCTAGTGGGGCGCAGCGGATTTAACTGAGGTCTAAGTGAAAAGCCTGATTATTTGGAGACATCATGCTTAAGCGAGCAGCAGAAAGCATAAAAGCATTTCTTTACTTTATTTTGTTGTATTCATTTATTGCACTGGCATACATATTCTCGAAGTCAGTATTAGGAAGCTGGTTTAGGAGAAAGGCAAATACCTTAATGCCGGAATAAAGGCAACAACTCTGTTTATTCTGAACTTTGTCTTCCAAACTTATTGGATGTTAAATATGCATTACGATAATTACAAAGGATTAGTAATATTTCTTTTGTTAACCTTTATTGTTAGTATTGAGGGAAAAAATGTCTGAAGAAAAAGCTGCCTTGTTTGTTATCAAAGATGTAAATGCTTTTTTATGGAAAAATCTTGAAGAAAGTTGTTTTGACGAACAGTCGTTTAAATTCAACATAAAGTGACAGCCTAAAGTAAGTAATGAAGGATTACCCTGAGATAAAGCCTTACTAAAATCTTTGAGTCAAGGAAATAATATGAACATTATGGTCACCGGAGGAAGTGGTTTCATTGGAACATATTTAGTTACTGATCTACTCAAGGAAGGTCACAGTGTTTCAATATATGACAAGCAGAAAAGTGACACATATCCTGATCATTGTATCATTGCTGACATCCGTGATAAAGAAAAACTGACGCGAGCTTTACGTGGATACAATTTAGTTTATCATCTAGCCGCCGAACATCGTGATGATGTTCGTCCTACTTCTCTATACTATGATGTAAATGTTGGAGGAGCCCAAAATTTAACATACGCACTCGATAAAAATTCCGTTACAAAACTGATATTTACTAGTACTGTTGGGGTATATGGATTAAATGCAGGAAAAACTGATGAAGACAGTCCTCTTAAGGCATTCAATGATTATGGAAAAAGTAAGTATAAGGCTGAAACTGTTTTAAATGATTGGGCTACTAGGGACAATTCAAGAACCTTAGTTATTGTGCGTCCAACCGTTGTATTTGGAGAAAAGAATAGAGGTAATGTTTATAATCTTCTGTCTCAAATTGCTTCTGGTAAATTTATGATGGTTGGAAATGGTAAAAACAAAAAATCAATGTCATATGTACGCAATGTTTCAAAGTTCTTGGTATTTATTTCCAAGGCTTCTCCTGGAATATATATATATAATTATGTCGATAAACCAGATCTTGATATGGTTGAATTAAAAAATCTCGTCTTAAAAGAACTTGGTAAGAAGAACTTGATAAATTTTCATCTCCCTTATTTCATTGGACTCTCAGGCGGGTATGTATTTGACTTGTTAGCTAAAATAACTAAGCAAACATATCCTATTAGTAGTATTAGAGTAAAGAAATTTTGTGCAGAAACAGTTATTTCGGGTAAAAAGATTGAAGAATTAGACTTTAAAGCACCTTTTTCAATAGTTGATGGGTTAAATAGGATGATTTACAGTGAATTTAATAATCGCTCTGATTAGAAAATTTTTCAAATTTCCATAAGCAATGTCAAGAATACTGTAACAGGATGACGATGCCCCCGAGTTATTATAAAAGGGTTGACCCAATCGTTTTATCTAAAAGACTTTTGATAACCTATTCAAGCCTATGATTATAGGATGGAGGGTGGTAATGTCATCGACTTAATTACAAAATTAATATTATAACAAGAAATATCTCCTGCTGGATCTATGATTCCGAGGATATTTATTCTCCAGCGTACCTGGATCGATCGTTACTTCGAATATAAGTTCAGGAAGATACATAAATGAAAACTAATAAAGTTATAACCGAAAGCCTATTCAAACTTCTCTTTTTACTTGGAATCACATCACCAGCAAATACTAATGCTGAGCTTTTTACAATTTTAACATTTCACAGAATTCTACCTGACAAGTTTCGAAAGGATTATCCACTACCTTGGCTCGTCACTACACCAAGGGAGTTACATTTGATTTTATACCATCTCAAAAAATATTATGAGTTAGGTACAGTTTCAGGCATTTTAAAAAAATGGAGGAGGAATAAAGAAAGTAATAAACCCTTACTGGCAATCACATTTGATGATGGTCATGAAGACAATTACACATACGCAGCTCCTGTTTTAGAAGGACTAGGATTAAATGCAACCTTTTATATTCCGGCAGGGATTGTAGAAGAAAGAGGGACTCTATGGGATGAATTACTGGGTTTCACATCGTTTCGTCTATATCAAAAAAAAATTGAGTTCTGTTGTGTTAACAAATTTTTCGATACTAATATTCTTAAATATTCTTCTCCTGTTGATGCTGCAAGCAATATTATTAACATGTGTAAATCATTACCTAACAAAGATCGCGTAGAACTAATTAATAGATGTGCTGATAGATCGTATATCCCAAACTGGTCTAAAATGATGTCGTGGGAACAAATAAGCAAATTAGCAAAAAATGGCCACGAAATAGGCTCTCATTCGATGACACATTCAATTCTTATCAATTGTTCTGATCGTGAACTTCACTCAGAAATATTCGAGTCAAGAGAATTGATCCAATCAAAGATAAAGTCGCATGTTTTTACTTTTTGTTATCCTAGTGGCACTTATGATAATCGTATACTAGAATATACAGAAAAAGCTGGTTATAAGTGTGCTGTAACTACAGAATGTAGATCCAATAAAAAGAAAGATGCCCTATTTAGTTTAGGCCGATGTGATATAAATTCACAAAAACTATTAAATCATTGTGGAAAGTTTTCTTCATATCGACTCTCATGGCGTTTGAGTGGTATTAATAGAGTAATTTGTCAAGTCGCTAGTGTCGTGTCCCATAAATAAACTGAAAAAAATGACTTTCATGCAATGAAAAGAGAAATTGAAAATAAAATCAGGATAAGCATTTGTAAATATCTTTATGCTTTTACCATACCCTAATCGTTGTTGATACATGATCCAGGACGGCAAATTCGAAGATCCCCGAATGGGGTTGTGTCAACTGCCCGGAGCAAACTTAAAATGCTTTAGCCTTTTTCTTGCCTATAGGTCTGTTATAAAAAGTAAATTAATTTAAATTACAAATTTTTACCTGTCTGATGAGTTTTCTCAAGACCAGGCAATTTTAAAATGCCCTCGCAGAGGCACAATCGTTGTTTATGGTTTATGAATTCGAAATTATAAAAGAGGAAAAATTATGCCAGATCTTTTATCAATTTTAAAGCCATTTGCTGCTATCTTGTACAGAAAACACGAAGAGCTTCGATTGAAAGATCTAATCGACCGTGGACTTGTCATCGGAAAAAATGTATATATTAATAAAAATGTCTATTTTGATGGCAATCATCCTCACCTCATTGAAATCCAGGACAACTGCCGCATTTCCACAGGTGTGCGAATTTTGGCCCATGACGCCACAGCGTTTCGTCGTCTTGGCGTAACGCGCGCAGCCAAGGTGCGAATTCTCGAGGGCACATTCATTGGCGAGTTTGCTTTTATTTTACCTGGGGTCACCATTGGGCCCAATGCGTTGGTAGCTGCGGGCGCAGTGGTGAACAGAGATATTGGAGAAGACATATGCGCCGCGGGAAATCCGGCCAGACCCTACGGCAAATTCTCCGAACTTCTGAAGCGCTATTGCAAAGAAGTCAACAAAAAGAATATCTTTGACATCCAGGCATTTGATAGTGGCGAATTATCCGTCGAGGAAGCCCGCCGGTTGTGTGATCTCCATGGTACCATTTTCATTAAGGGCATTCACGCATTTGATCCCCGTTATATCAATACAGATGTGGCGGAGTTGGAACAAGAACATCACGACGCATTGGCAACGCTGTGGCGCATGAAGGCTTCTCTATCCAAGTCTCTTACAGAGAAAAGCGATGAAGCGGAAAGAGGAGCAAAATCATGAACTTTGCATCCCACACTAACGACTCCAATGGAAAAAACACAAGAAAACGGACAAAAGCTAATCAAATGCTTTTAAATCCCAAAGGTTTTATTGTCGCCCTTTTATTTCTCGTGATCCTAGCGCTCATTCCTGTCGGAGGCGATAAGACAGAATATGATAAACCCTTAAACAACGACGAGGTAGATGCTATGAACTTATCTTCCTTTCCAACTAATTCCCCAGGTGCAAAACTGCACCTCTTGTTCATCCACCACTCCATTGGCGGTCAACTAATGGCAGATAAGGGCCGCGACAATGGAGAAAACTGTATTTACGAAACCAGCCCTAACGGTGGTGGGTTGCGCTCACTCCTTCAGAAAGAAGGTTATATCGTTCATGAAGCTTCTTATGGAAGCGAGGTAGGCGGTAGGACGGACATATTTGACTGGCCTCCCAAGTTTAAAAACGATATGGACAAAGTATTGCGATGCGATCATCAGGATACGTATTTTAAAGGAAGCACAAAAAATCATATTGTTATATTTAAATCTTGTTATCCTAACAACAATTTCAGCGATGTCGGCAAGGAGCCTGGAAATCCCTCCGGCTCAAAACTGACCGTGGCTAATGCTAAAGCTGCCTACATAGCACTATTGTCTGAATTTGCTGAACACACTGAAGTCCTTTTTGTCGCTATGACCGCTCCTCCGATAGTTGGGAAACTAAGTCCTGAGCCATTGTGGAAATTTCTTGCCCGGAAGATTCTGCGCAGACCTCTTCCGAAGCCTTCCACGGCAGGCCAATTGGCCCGTGAATTCAATAATTGGCTTAAAGCTGAAACAGGATGGCTGGCAACCTATAAACATAAAAACATCGTTGTTTTCGACTACTATGACATCTTGACTGCCCATGGTAAATCCAACTATGCTGAGTTTCCCTCGGCAGGTGGCAACAACAGCCACCCCAATAATGTTGGTAATACGCAAGCAGCCCGTGCTTTTGTACCTTTTCTCAATCAGGCAGTACACAGAGCTGGCCTGATTGAAAGGGCGAGCTGATTCAGCGTGCCGGATTTCAAATATTTAACCATAACGAGTAACTAAGATTTCCCAAATGACCCCCAAAGAAAGGATTTTTATTGCCGAAAACAGCTGCATGGTCGGTTCGGCCCTGGTGCGACAACTTCAAGCAAACAAATGCCCAACACAGGGGGGAATTTAATAAGGAAACAGTGTTTCTCTGATTGTTTAAGTCTTGGCCGTGTACAAAGCACGCGGTTTGCGTAAAACAGTGAAAAAGGAGACAAGAATGAATAACTCACAAATAGAAACCATAGTTGATGGGTTGGAGCCTATTGCACTTATACTTAGAGCTGATTTTGAGGCGCCGGGGCTACATTTTTTTACGCCCGACAATTTTTCTCAGCAACTCGCTTATATGCGTTACCCAAAGGACAAGGTCATTTCGCCGCATACACATAACATGGTCCCAAGGCAAGTGCTATACACACAAGAAGTACTTATTGTTAGAAAAGGGAGTGTTGAGGTAAGTCTGTATACAAGCAAGAAAGCCTTTCTAACATCCAGAGTTTTAGGACCTGGTGATCTCATTCTATTGTGTGGGGGAGGACATTCATTCAGAATGCTTGAAGATACTTCAATGATAGAAATAAAACAGGGACCTTATACAGGTGAAAATGATAAAACAAGATTCGAACCGCAGGGAGTAATTCATGATACAAGCAAATGATCCGCTTCTCAATGGCAATGAACTTAATTATGTAAGTGAGTGTATTAACACCGGATGGATTTCATCTGCTGGACAATATATCACGGAATTCGAAAAAAAATGGGCGACTTATTGTGGAATGAAACACGGTATTGCTGTCTCAAATGGCACTGTAGCCCTTGAACTGGCAGTTGAAATACTTAGCTTGCCTTCTGGATCTGAGGTCATCCTTCCGAGTTTTACAATTATTTCATGTGCACAGGCAATTACAAAGGCTGGTTGTATACCTGTAGTTGTTGATTGCGACGATGAAACATGGTGCATGGACGTAAACCAGGTTAAAGATGCCATAACCTCTAAAACAAAGGCCATAATGCCGGTACATATTTATGGTCATCCTGTCGATATGGATCCACTCATGGAACTTGCTGAGAAACATGGTTTGGTTGTTATAGAAGATGCCGCAGAGGTCCACGGGGCAGACTACAAAGGGAAGAAATGTGGCGGTATAGGTCACATCTCCTGTTTTTCTTTTTATGCAAATAAAATTATAACGACTGGTGAAGGCGGAATGGTGCTTACCAATGATGATAGGATAGCAGATAGACTTAGGTCATATAGAAACCTTTGTTTTCAATCCAAACAACGATTCTTACATGAAGAAATCGGCCATAATTTCCGATTGACTAATATTCAAGCTGCGTTAGGACTGGCTCAGCTGGAGAGGATAGAAAATTTTGTCGAAAGAAAAAGAGATATGGCGGCCAGATATCATCAGGGTCTATCTGGCCTTCCTCTAAAATTGCCAGTAGAAAGGCCATGGGCAAAAAATGTTTATTGGATGTACGGCATTGTATTGGATGAAAAGACATATTTCGATGCAAAAGAATTCGCTTCACGCCTTCGGTCTGAAGGTGTCGAAACGAGGCCATTTTTTTTAGGAATTCATGAACAACCAGTCTTTAGAAATATGGGGCTTTTTAAAAATCTATCTCTACCGGTAACGGAAAGGATAGCGCGCCAAGGTCTTTATTTGCCCAGTGGTCAAGCGATAACAAACGATCAAATTCATTATGTTATCGATAAAGTAAGACAACAGTTTTTACAGTAACGATTTTCAATCATATATTTCATGGAGGCCAAGTCAAATGAAAGAAAAATGCGCTCTCATTACTGGAATTACTGGTCAGGATGGTTCATATCTTGCCGAGTTACTACTGGAAAAGGGTTATAAAGTATATGGTATGGTTCGCAGATCGAGTTCTGTAGAAAAAAGCCGAATTGATCATGTTTACCGTGATCCCCATTTAACTGATGTTCCTCTGTACCTTGAATATGGTGATCTTGCTGATGCTTCTTCAATTAGACATATTCTAACTAAAGTAAAACCTGATGAGGTATATAATCTCGCTGCTCAATCCCATGTCAGAGTCTCCTTTGATCAAGCTGAATATACGTTTGATGTAACTGGAACTGGTGTACTGAGAATGTTGGAGGCAATACGAGACTATCGAGACACTGAAAACAAACAAGTTAAATTTTATCAAGCTTCTTCGTCAGAGATGTTCGGTTCGTCACCACCTCCTCAAAACGAGGATACGCCATTTCGGCCGCGTAGTCCGTATGCAGTGGCCAAGGTCGCATCTTTCTGGCACGCGGTCAACTATCGTGAGGCATATGGCCTTCACTGCAGTAACGGTATTCTTTTTAATCATGAAAGCGAACGGCGGGGTGAGAATTTCGTGACCCGTAAAATCACGCGGGCAGCTGGGCGTATCAAGAAAGGACTTCAGAAAAAACTTTACCTCGGAAATCTGGAGGCCAAGAGGGATTGGGGCCATGCGAAAGACTACGTTGAAGCCATGTGGCTGATGCTGCAGCAGGATGCACCGGATGACTACGTCATGTCAACCGGCGAGTCACACAGTGTAAAGGAATTTCTTGATAGCGTTTTTAAATATCTGGAGCTCGACTGGCAGGAGTACGTTGAGACGGATCCCTATTATTTCAGGCCCACGGAAGTGGATTTTCTTCTCGGGGATTCCTCCAAGGCGCGCAATAAACTGAACTGGAAGCCTAAGGTCGTTTTTCAGGAGCTGGTTCGTATCATGACGGAATATGACCTCGATATGGCGGAGCGCGAAGCCCATGCGCTGCAATTCCGCAAGAACTAATACAGGCTTCGCATTGTCTGATGAAATGATATTAGCCGGTGCTTCGGCTAACAGAGGATGGTTGTGAAAATGAACGCGAAAAGTATCGCTAAGAAGATTGTGCTATCACTCAGCGCTTTACGACTTATCCCACACATCTTATTTATGAAATGTCATCCATCGCGAGAAATCATAGAGATGGATATAGAGAGGTGGTCGAGAGAGTATAATATGAGTGAGGCACCCAGTACAGCTTGGAGTCGTATTTACGTATTCCTTCAATTAATGACTTATCATGAATATTTTTCATACAGAAACCTCTTCTACTATCGCTTAGGATGGACCAGTAGAATATTATATCCTTTGTGTCGCCCAATGCCCCTTCTTGAAATTGGTTGGGTAAACGAGGGTATCGGGCCTGGATTTCTTATTAACCATGGAAGGGCCAGTGGGGTTGCCGCAAAGAAAGTTGGTAGGAACTGCACTATTTTTCAGCATGTTACAATTGGATACGTAAATGAAGAAAATGGAAAGCCTGTATTAGGTGATAATGTTATATTATACGCAGGGGCAAAAGTGCTGGGTAATGTAAAAATCGGCGATAACTCTATAGTGGGTGCAAATGCTGTTGTTGTCAAAGATGTTCCAGCAAACTGTACAGTCGTCGGCGTTTATCCAGCATATATCGTACGCAGGAATGGAGTGAAAGTAAAAGAGCCTCTTTGATGCAGATCCGGAGACTAAACAAAAAAGCTCTTAGAGAATTTATTGATTCAGATAAATTTCATTCCATGCCGGTCATCCCCATCACAAAGCACAGGGCATTATCTCATTTGTCCAATCCCCGCGCTTCAGACGATGATGTTTTGCTTTTACTGGCTTTTGAAGATAACAGAATGGTTGGGTATCTTGGTATTTTAGCAGATTTGCTTTACGACCAAGAGGCCGCATATAAGGTTGGCTGGCTCAGCGCTTACTGGGTTGATGCTGCCATGCGACGAAAAGGGATTGCTGGAGAACTTCTTCGGGAAGCCCTTGATGCCTGGAACAATCAGATTTTGGTGGCGGATTGGGTTCCGAATTCCTTTGGTGTCTATCAAAAATCGGGAGCGTTCACCGATCTAGTGAACAGAGAAGGTATCCGGGCTTATCTTCGTTTTAATCTTCGGGAAACTCTGTCTCTAAAAGAGACGTTTCTTAGAAAAATCATTCTGATCACTGCTGACGGAATTTTAAATATAGTTAATTCTCCACGCCTGTATTACCATAACCTGGTTTTTAAAAATGATTATCCACAGTATGAAAAATTGGACAGGGTTGACGATGAAAGGTTACAGTTGGGTGATAAAGGACTCCGATGCACCCCTGAAATCTCTTTTCTAGGAAACCTTTGACGCGTTATCCGCAAATTTCAAAGAATTAGGAGTAAAAATTGACCTACATGACGATCTTCCTTATTTTAAACGTGATCCTTACGGTTTTGCTTTTTCCACCGATATTCAAAAGGCTATTTGGACTGGAGGACATCCAGGACTATTTGGTAGGGTTCTCTCGATATTTGCTTTGGGCTCTTGTAATGGCAATGTGCATTTTGCGTTTAAACAATATCCACTATTCGTCAGCAGTCGATTTCTTTTCCATTGTTGTTATTTCGGTTATGTTTTTAGAAATCTTTGGGAGAGCATTCATAAAATATGGTGCGGCAATACTGCCGACTAAACGATCACTTTTGATGGATATAAGGAAGAAAATTACTGAAGCAGCGCTTTATGGGGTTTTTGTACCAAGATTTGAGCCCCATCCATTTCTTCATTTCACTCTGCATAGAAAAGACCTTGGGGGCGGCAATGCTGAAATGGGATTCACGAACATAACTCTCCGCGATATCCCAAAACCATCCGGCACGGTCCGTCTCGCATGCATCGGCAATTCTACATCTGTGGTGTATCCCCAGCTTCTCGAACAGTTTTTGAATAGGGCATGTCCTCAAGCCAGATTTCAGGTGCTTAATTTTGCCCTGGGATGGTGGTCATCTTTACATTCAACCGTAAATTTTATTCTGAACGTTATTGACTTCAATCCGGATTACGTTGTGCTTCACGAAAACTGTAACGATCATAATTATAGGGGATATCCAGGACTAAGGGGAGATGCGGCACATGCTTACCGTAATCTCAACATTCCAAAAACACAAGATACCTATTGGAGTCGTCTATTTGTATTATATCGATTATTGGCAATACTTTTGAGAAGGAAAAAACCAACCTTTATTATGCGACATTATAGCATGGAACGTTCAATTCTAAAACCCGACAAGAAGTTTGTTTACGAGCCTCGCGAATTATATATTTTTGAAAGAAACCTTGAGACAATTTATGCTGTTTCAAGGCACAGAGGCATCAAGCTTTGTTTGATGACTCATCCATTTTCCAATGTTCTCAAATATGGCGAAGAACACGATAAAGTTTACCGTCCACATATAATTAGAATAAATGAAATATTGCGTGAGAAGGCTATTCAAGATGGATTGTTATTAATAGATGCAGATCAACTCATGACAGGTGAAGAAGATCTGTTTTGGGATCCCATTCATGTTGATACCAAAGGAAACATGATCAAATCTTACCTGATTGGCTATGAGATTTTGAAGAATCTGAATTTGTCGATGCAGGTCGAGGGAGATTGGAAGGAAATTGAGAAGTGGATAAAGGAAAAGACTATCAAGCTTGAAGATGATTCAAATCGCTCATAGCCTGATTTCCTCATCTAAAGCTATTGATTTGTTGCTAGGTGATTCTTCAAAGGAATGCAATCTTTCAGGAGATGGACCGTATTATAATAAGACCTGGAACTGATGGATCACAAAGCACACTCCTCACTGTAAATGTGTAAGGGTTGAGAAAAGCCTTGCTCGCATCATGGAATGAAAATTTTTTATTTTTTTATAAATAATTCAAGGAACTAATTAATATGAATCGTTTAGCAATTGCTTTTAATTGGAATAACAAAAAAAAGAGCTTAGTATCTGAGAAGAATAAATATAGTAATAATATTGTTGAAATTTTTGTTGAAAGAATACCTGTACTGAAATTCGGCAACCGGAATATATTCCGAAACACAAAAACAAATACAATTACTGCTGTAATTGGCTACATTTCAAATCTCGATCAAATTTGTAATAAGTACCATGTTAACAAAGATGATGATGTTGAAATAATTGAAAAGATTTATGATTTAGTTGGCATTAAATTCATTGGCGAATTGGAAGGTGTTTTTACCATATTAATCTGGGATGAGACCAAACAAAAAGGATATGTGTTTCAGGATGAGTATGGTTCAAATATGCCCATTTATTACACCAGTAATGGTTTAGAGCTATGCATTAGTTCAAGCTTAAAAGAATTGCTCAACAGAAATTTAATCTGTCGTATGCTTAACATGTCTGCGGTGGGTGATTTTTTAATTACAAAGGTTATTGTTCCCAATAAGAATACTTTTATCAAGGGCATCTTTAAGCTGATACCTCATCGATACATGTTTATTGATGGAAAGAAAAGTTTAACTAAAATCAAACCAATTCAATACGCTAAAAAAAAAGTATCGGTGAATTATGCTAAGGCTAACTTGATTGACTCATTAAAAGAGAATATTCATGTTTTGCATGAGCAATTAAAATCTCAGCGACGCATATGTACACTTAGCGCTGGATACGACACTAATTTTATCTTATTTTATTTATCAGAGATGACAAAAGAAATATTAGCCATAACAATCGGCGGCAAGAAAAAAAATGAGATCTCCAATGCAATAAAATTGGCAGAGCATTATGATAATGTTGAACATATTTCAGCTATTGTGGATGATAATAGATTGGACTGTATTCCCGATATTGTCTGGAGGACGGAAGGATACATATGTGAAAGCGGATTATTCTTACAGTATGAATTAGCTAACTTGTTGAACAAGCATGGTTTAACAGAATTAATATGCGGGGAAGGCGCTAATGAGATTCTGGAACCGTATAGAAAAAAATTAACCTTCGATTATATTAAAAAAGATTTAAAATCTTATATCCTTTATATTGTCCTGCAAAAAAATTGGCCGGAAAGGATTAGGGAAAGCAAGTTATTTAAATACTTGAGAAAACCAACCTTGAAAATCGATTATGACTTTGAGCTTGATTATCCTCTGAAGAAAAATGGCATTCTAATGAATAGTTATGACATCCAACCTTTTTATCCTTTTGTAGACAGACATCTTGCGGCGATAACAATTGCACTTGGGAACCTGAATAAAAATCGAAACTTTTATAAGCAGGAATTAAAGTCTGTTCTGGGAGAAAGCAAAATGGCATTAATATTTCAAGCTGGTGGGTCGACAGATGTTGAATATTTATTTGAAGGCTATAATGAGATTATTTCTGAATTACTGGATCACAGTTTCTTTAAATCTATAATCAGTAAAAAACGAATTAACCAGATCAAGCAAGATCTTATGGGTCACATTGCATTGGTTATTCGTCTCTTATATCTATTTGTTTTTAATAAACTCTTTATTTCGGGAGAATTTGACTCGAAGTTCCACGACACAGCTCTTAAAATAAATTTGAAGGATATATTACAAGATGAATTATTCAAAAGAAATAGGTAAATAAAATGAGGATTGCGCAGTTAGCTTGTTCCGCAGACAATAATAACTATCTGATAATAATGTACATTTCATCTATTTAAAGCTTTGCATAATTCCTAATAGGAATTTTTGAGTTCGTATGAGCAATTTTTTCTAAGATTCCGTTAAGCTTTTAGTCAAATCGTTAAAAGCTTTGCTCTTTTACATCTGTTTACACCTACATCAGTTTCCCTCAGCGGGCTGATTGATGCGAAATGTCCCCGCGATTATACGAATGCTTCGGATTGTCGCCTTCTCAGTGCTAGGGTCACACGTTTGATATTGAATGCCATAACGACGCAGAGATGAGCCGAGACCTCTTTTAGGGGATTGTGAATCGGGCGTATCCTGCTCCCTCATATTTTTTGTGTAAGGCCGAAGCACTGTTCAATCGGGTACCTGATCTTTGAGATCATTTTGTTCCGGGTAATCTCGTACGCAGTCAGCGTTGCATTAACCTGCTCTAAGAGCATGATGCCATCATCGATTTCATTTAAGTTAATGAAATCGCGATTACTCTTTCCGCAGTACCCGTTGTCGGCATAGACCATAGGAGGTATCCCTCCCATTGATGCCTGTGGTGACAATATATTGAAAGTAATTGTAATCATACTCGGAGGCCTTCGACATGCAAGTGGATAGCACAAAACTACTTGTGGCGTCGATGGATGTATGTTCTTTCATGCCGAAGATCGGTTCGTTGTTTCTCACCGACCAGTTGGAATCAAGATCTCGGGCATATTTCAGCGACTTTCCTTTTGTATCGAGCCGTTTTTTAGATGTTATATATTTTGCCTTATCGTTTTCAAGCTCCTCCATACTGAGAGGGTGACTAGCTAATTTCACCAGCAAGGCATCACTTGTTATGGCCTTCTTGATGGAGAATTCCTCCGCATGAAACTGCAGCAGTAATTGTTGATGAATGGACTCCAGCTACTCAAGGCCAAGACGGGTACGAAGCAGGGAGATAATCGAATAGTCCTGCGCCGGGTCACCGAAGGGTAGCCCGAGGGAAGCCGTAAAGGAGAAATGCTCATTGATCTGGTTCTCCAGTTCCGGATCGGAGGTGATGCTGAATCATTTCTTCAGGAGCATTGCTTTGAGTAACATGAGGAACGGATAGGCCATCTTTTGTCGAATGCCCACAGGATAGGGTTCCTTTATGAATGTCTCAATCGGTTCCCAGTCAACATGCAAATCCATCTCTTTGAGCAGGTGCTGGGTGAGGGATGTTCCGAATGCCTGTTCCAATTCAAGGTTCGGAAAGCCTAGTTTTCGATTGTACTTTTTAAAATACATGTCGGTCTCCTTTGTTAATCATAAAATACCGGTCTATAGAATAAAAATAAATACATTATAATATTATTATATAATTACTAGGATCAAGTGTATGGTAGTTCATAATGTAGCTAACTTAGCTTACTCAAACATGAAAAAGATGTTGCGACGATTTGAGATTGTGCGCATGCTTTATAAAAGTATAAAGGGACGTCAGACAATTTCTCCCTTGTTAGATATGATCGAGCAGAATCGAATGGTGGTGCTCAAACCATACTTCCAGATGAAAGGAAATGAAACTGATCGTATGATAGTACATGAGACAGTTAAGGATTACTTAGACCATTTCGGTATCTTGGCGGTAAAAAAGACCAGGGCTGAGCAACTTTCATTACCAAAAAATACGGTTTTGCTGCATCAAGCGTTGGCGCTATTGAAACTTCCCTTGTCTCATGAAAGGTACTTGAACACAGTAGGCGCTAAGACAAGAAACACAATACGAAAAGCCGAAAGACAGGCATACGAGTTCCGGAAGTTTGACTGGAATAATCACCTGGATGAGATCTTCGATATTAATACCTCAAAAGAGATTCGATCGGCAGGGCCAATGCATGGCTGGTATACCGAACCAGTTAAGCCGCGGTATCATAGCGAGGAAGAGCAGCGTTACCGGAAATACTATGGAGTTTTTAAAGACGAACGCCTTTGTGCTTACTTGAACCTTGTACTGTGTGGAGACTTTGCTTTTTTTAAACATTGCATTGGACACGCTGATCATCTTAAACATGGCATAATGAACTATCTCCTATCCTGCACGGTCCAAGAGTATGCTAACCATCCGCATATAGAATGGCTGAATTATGAATGGATGTCTCTAGATAGGTCAAACAGCGAAACAGCCTTCAAAAAGCACGCGGGCTTCAAAGCATATGCGACATTTCTTGATCTGGAACACGATCAGGAATTATTGAAGTATTCTAGGGGAATGTGGAGAGGAGACTTGTAAGACGTTTGTTATTAACTGGCAACGTCATGGGCAATTAAAGATGAGAGTCAACCAACTAGATAAAAGTGATGTGACATCCGGAGACGTTACGATTCTTAAAAATAAAATCAACAGTGTACGCGCGAGCATAGCCAACCGCCGCCAGACAATCCGGTCTGTTACGGCGCTTCTCAGTAGCAATATAATATCGACGGTGGTGGGCGTTATTGGCGGCCTGCTGGTCGCTCGCTTTCTCGGTCCGGAAGTGACCGGACCATTTCGCACATACACAATCCCTTTA
>Ga0114922_10003087_pt1 | contig 15538 bp, 20 predicted proteins | sample AartaG_FD_100975 | JGI IMG/M metagenome (GOLD analysis project Ga0114922, IMG submission 100975) | Deep subsurface microbial communities from Aarhus Bay to uncover new lineages of life (NeLLi) - Aarhus_00045 metaG | ecosystem: Environmental > Aquatic > Marine > Oceanic > Sediment | place...
CAAGGGAGCGCAAAACGTTTCCGATGCTGGATTGACCTTGAAAGATTTGTACGTTACTCGAAGCAAAGAAATGGGCTGGCCGCAGTCGATTGAAACGAGCTATGATGATCACAATAAACTGGATCACAAACAGATACATGACGCTTTAAGATACGAGCAAACCGAACAGGGATTGACAGTAAGACCAAAGCTGTATGTTTTAAGAGATTGCAGGAATACAATCTATTGTTTTGAACATTACAGTTGGGACGATTGGAGCGGAAAGACAGCAGATAAGCGGGGATTGAAAGAGCAGGTTAAGGATAAATACAAGGATTATATCGATGATGTTCGCTATTTGCTTGGCGAAAATATTAAGTACGAGCGTGTGATAAGCAGGGAAGTTGACGGCAGGGATCGGTTTAGAAATACGGAACAAAGAGGATGGATGGCGGCATGACGTATATTTACGCCTGGAAAAACAATGAAAAACGAGCGCAGCTATTTGGAAGAAAATTGGAAGTGTTGAGACGAACCAAGAAAATGAATAGCTGTATTGTCAGGTTTATAGACAACGGGCAAAAAGAAGTAATAAGCAGAAGCGAATTGAGAAAGTTGGCGTTATGACAAAAGCAGATAGATTGATCGAGAGCAGGGAACTGTTTGAAAAGACAGTCGATTATTACGATAACGAAAAGTTCGGATTTGATGTGAGCATATCGGAACGGCTGAAAGAGAATCTGGACTTTTATACTGGAGTTGGGCAATGGCCTGAGGATGTGAAGCAGGAATTAAGAGCCAGGTATAAACCAGCGCTGGTGATCAATCGAGTAGCGCCAGCGATCAATCAAGTGAGCGGATATGAAAGGCAAAACAGAACCGAAATCAAACCATTTGCTTTTGAGACTTCGGACAGCAACCAGGCGTTTGTAATGGAGTACGTGTTGAAACACGTGCACCGAAGTTTCGATGCTGCTTTCAATAACTCGCAGGGATTCTTAAAGGGGATTGTTACCAGCGAGGCACATTGGGAATATAGTATCGATATTGGCGACGATGGATTGCCAGAGATCGCCAGGGAACTTCTTCCCACTGGATCGGTGAAGTGGGACCCGCTTTCAAAACGATATGACCACGCCGATGCAAGGTTCTGTTTTCAAGATAGCTGGATGGCAGAAGACGAACTGCTGCAACTCCGACCGACTTTAAAAGATAAAGAGCTGGAATACGAGCAAAAAACGGACGGCGTAATAACGGCTGCCAATGACTATAAGTGGAGGGAGAGCCGTTATTTTTATGATGATTACACCAAAAAAGTACGCTTGATCCGCTCATGGAAAAAGCGATGGGAAAAAGAATATGTTGTTACTGACCGAGAAAACCCTGCCGAGATTCAGATATTAGACCAAAAACAGATCAAAGAAATAGATATCGAGAACCCGACATTTACTATCCGACCGAGAATGAGGTCTAAAATATCATACCAAATGTTTTCAGGCGATGAGGAACTGGCTTATGATGAAGTGGTTTCGACATCGATCATTCCGATAATTTCCTTCTACTGTTTCTACATCGAAGGCGTTTACTTTTCGCTGGTCGATCTGGCGAAAGACCGACAGCGACAGGTGAACAAAGCGGATAGCGTAATGTCTGACTATCTCTCAAGGCTGCCAAAGTTATCCGTAATGGCAGAGGAACGAGCTTTCAGAACTCCCGAAGATGCCAGAAAATTCAATGGCGCTGATGTGGGCGATTCCATGGTGTTTGCAGATGGCGCATTGAGTAATGGTAGCGTACAGTTTCCATCTATTCCAGGGCTGAATATAATTTCTTACTACACTCAGCTGAAGGAATCGCAGAAAACAGAGATGAAAGACATTATGGGTGTGTCTGATACGATGCAGGGAATCAAACCAAAAGGAGCTCAAAGCGGCGTGGCGTTCGACATTCTCCGACAGCAAGGACTGACAGTGACCGAACCGATCTATGACAACTATAACGCCACTAAACGGATGATGGGCAAGCTGGAAATCGAGTTGATCCAAAAACACTACCCGCCTGAAAAGATTGAACGGATAATGGGCGGACTGGCGAATATGTATCGAGATGACAAGTTGCAGAATATCTGGGAACAAGCCAGGGACGATGAGGAGGCAAGAAGAAAGTTGGTTGATGTGTTGATGACCACAAAGTACGATTGCATGATGGATGAAGGATTTAATACAACAACTATTCGTCAGTCCAACCAGATACAGTTTAACCAGCTTATGCAGTCTGGCTTTCCAGTTCCGCCAGATATTATTATCGAGCATTCTGATATTAGTCAGGATCAAAAAGACCAGTGGAAGGCTTTTATTCAACAGCAGCAACAAATGGGAACGGAAGGATTGCAGTAATGCCAAAAGAACTTGAAAAAAAATTGAAACAGGAAGCTAAGAAGAAGTTTCCAGGGGATAAAAAAAAGCAAGACCGATATGTTTATGGTGCTTTGCGGAAAACAGGATGGAAACCAAAAAAGAAATGAGGTGATTGTGATGAATGAGGATTATGAAAAAGAGCGAGCGAGGAGAGAGAGGGAAAACGCAGATAGATGGGAAAGAGAGCGATCAGAAAAAAGTAGAAAGGCAGAGGAAGATAGAAAAAAAGAAGAAGAAAAACGAAAGAAAAAATAACCAGGGTGCTGTGCTTAACTAATTAACTAAATAAAGCACATCTTCCAACAAGTATTGTTTTAAAGTAGCGCCCTGGTTTTAATTATAAAAAGCGGGGAGCTTTTGTACAGTCTGAAAACAGGTAGCTGTGCAGAGTCCGCAGGGAGAAAGTCATGGAAACAGAAGAAACATTGAACAAAGAACCAGTATCCGAACAAGAGAAAGAAGCGGGTAGTGCTGAACAAACTGAACAATTGGTTGACGATCAATCGCAGGTTGACTACAAAGCCCTCTACGAACAATCAGAAGAAAGAAGTAAAAACCTTGAATCTGTGTTAGGTAGGCAGGGGAATGAGTTAGGCGAATTGCGGGAGTTGATCAAAAAGAGTCAAAGCGCTGGCGATGTTCCAGCGGATATCGATCCGAATCAATTTTTTGATGAGGAAACCTTGAAAGTAATCGATAAGATTGCTGAAAACAAAGCTCAACGGATATATGAGAGCAAGACAAAGGAAGCAGAAGAAAGAAATCTGAAAGCGGATTTTGAGGCTGTGGTGAATGAATACGAAATTACGGACGAGAACCTACCAGATTTGGCTTATTATGCTTCCAGTAAAGGATTGCCATTGAAGAAAGCAGCCGAAGAGCTTGCTAAAAAGCAAATATTAAACAAAAGAACCAAGCCGAGAACTCAGAATATTTCTGGCGCAGCTCCGACAGGAGCGCCGAGAGTTGCGACAAGCGCAGGAGTTAGTATTGATCCAGGCAAAATATCGCAGGATCAGTATAACAAACTAACTCCTGAACAGCGAGAAGCGTATTTGAGGAAGTACGGCGGATAACGCGGAGATTTTGAAATGGCAGAAACAACAGTAAGCGCCAGCACAGCAGCAGAAGTTCCCCAAGCGCAAATATGGCAGAAGGAACTATGCAGGCAAGCCCAGGATGAAATGTGGTGGACAAAGTGGACTGGCGAAGGTATTAACAATATCATTCAACTCAAAAAAGATTTTGTCAAGCAAAAGGGCGATGCGATCAATTTTGGGTTAATGACCGATTTGTCCCAGGCTATTCACGATGATGGATGGGTCGAGGGAAACGAAGAAGGAATGACTACGTATTATGATTCAGTGGTATTGGATCAAATGCGAAATGGCGTTCGCCTGAATGGTCGATTGACCGAACAAAGGGCCAGTTATTCTATGCGAAAAGAGGCCCAGCAGTCACTATCTTATTGGGCAGTAACGCAGCAAGAAACCTTGATTTTCAAAAAATTCAGCGGCACGACCTACCAGGCCTATCCAGGCACGGCAAGCGGAACGCTGGGTTCATTGGAAACAGCTTTCACGGCGGCAGTTGCAAATACCAATATTATTTATGGCGGATCTGCGACAGCGACCACGGAAATAGAGGAATCAGATGTGTTTACCCTGGATAAAATTGTCGATGCAAAAACATGCGCTCAGACAGGCGTGTTTGGGGCTGATACAAAGTATCGTATCAGACCGATTCGATACCAGGGCGCTGATCATTATGTCGCCGTGATTCACCCCTACCAAAAGGCTGATTTAAAGAAATCGGCTGATTATAAAACCATGATGCGAGAAGCGGAAGTAAGGGGGAAAGAAAACCCGCTGTTCTCTGGCGCTGATTTTTATTATGATGGCGTATGGATTTATTCTCACCGATTGGTGCAGGCAGCCACGGACTGGGGTGCGGACAGTAATGTTAGTGGCGCAACTGGTTTATTCCTTGGCGCCCAGGCTGGTTTGATGGCAATTGCCCAGGAAGGCTGGGACTGGGTCGAAGAAAAATTCGATTACGGCAACAAATGGGGAGTTGCATCGCAACGCATATTTGGATTTGATAAGGCGATGTTTAATAGCATCGACTTTGCAGTGGTGGCAATCAAAACCGCTGCCAAGAATCCGCAACTTTAAAAGTCTCATGTTGTTTTTCTCCTTAAATAACGACCTTGCCGTTTTAGTGGATTGAAACGGCAAGGTTTAATTCCAAAACACGGAGTTGTAAAAATGAAAAGATTAATTTTTTTAGCTATCGCATTGTTGATGGTTAGTCAATTATGGGCTGGCGATGTGTATGATGAAACGGTGAAGCGCCGTGAAACAAAGACCCGTGTGATTTATTATGGCACGGTGACGTTCGCTGCAGCCGATCTTACCGATTCTCACTGGACACAGTTTTTTCAAATCGATGATTGCAACGCAAGCGGTAAAGACGGACTTTACCCGACCATCGGAGCGGTTTGTAGTAATGTAGCTGGCACAGAAGACGTAAATGTGATTGCGCATTATTCTATGAATATGGATACATCGATTGTGTCATCGCTTAATAGTGGCGTTGTTATCGACCAGGTTGTTACTACAATGCTAATTGATACGCTGAACTATTATGCTGGGGCGGCAGATGCCTATTTTCAGGGCGCAAGATGGATGCGACTTGTATTTGATGGACAAACGGGTAATCCTGCGACTACTGTCTCGTGGTGGGTTTCGCTGGCAAAGAATGATCCGAACGCTGGCGCAGAAAAGCAAGTGTTGGATCACAAGGCTGGCGCAGGAATATTGGCACTGTTACTTATTTTAGGTGGATTTTATTTCAAGAAACGAAGATCGACATAGCAACCTCCTAACCAGTAAACCGCTCTGAATATCGGGGCGGTTTACTTTATTTGAAAGGAAAAAGCAATGAAGTTGATTGAATATACTGGAATTCACGAGAAAAAGACAATACAGACCATTAATGGCAAGATTGTGTTTGAGGCTTCCGATAAAGATGAGCGGAAGATTGCACCCGTTGATGATGAGACGGCAAAAAATCTTCTGCGGTTTCGTGAGTTCAAAGAGGCTGATGTTGACGCCGATACTGCGAAAGACATATTGACTCGAAAAGAGTTAGGCACTGTCATTGGAAGAAATCAGGCAAAGGACTTGTTTGATGAGAAGCCAGAAATCGAACAGGCAATTGAGAAGCCCGAAATCGAACAGGCAATTGAGAAGCCCGAAATCGAACAGGCAATTGAGAAGGATCGAGAGCGGATCAACCGTAAGGCGAAAAAAAGATGAACATCAAAAAGTTAATCGAGAATTTCAGGGATGACCTGGGATTAGACGATGAGGACGCTCCGACTAATCAAGTAATCCGTTGGATCAATCGAGCAGGGGAATGGTTGACGGACCTTGACGCTTACGGAATCGAGCGGAGATATTCGATAGCCCAGGTTGCTAACCAGTTTACGTATAGCCTACCTGCTGACTTTTATGATCGGAAACTGCTACTCATCGATAATGATGACAGGACAAAGGATACTGATGTCAACGAGATACTGGCCAGCAAGATCGGGTTTCCAGGTAAAGGCGAGGCTTATATGTCTGGTATATGGGAGGGCAAGCTGTTGATTCATGGAACGCCAGGGAGCGGAGCGGTTACAACGACTTTATCGGGCGACATCAGTTCGAACGCAACATCGATTACAGTAGTCACTCCATCGGGAGGCGTACAGGGACGCGGCTGTGTCAAGATCGATAATGAGAACATTTACTATGAGAACGCTGCCGCCAGTGGAGCTAATACAATATTATCGGTATTGACCAGGGGCGTTGAAGATACGGCATCAGCAGCGCATTTGGACGGCGCTACAGTGACCTGGCACGGTATCGAGTTGTTTTACTATGCCAGGTATCGGGACATGCTGAATGCGCCAGAAACGGGACGGGCCGACATTGGCACGGGTGGAACATTGCTTGACGCGGGCAGACATTATTTGATGACAACTTTTTACGACAATGTGCGGGGATTGGAAAGCTATCCCCACGATCTATTTTCGATTACAACGGCGGCAACAGAAAAAATATCGCTGACTAACCTGGTTGATGCGGCAGATCTGAAAACGTATCAAAAAAGAATATATATGACAAAGGCGGACTACTCGCAGCCGTTTTACCAGGTGACAGCGCTGGATTCTGGAACAAACAGTTATAACATCGATATTGCGGACGCTACGCTGGAATTGAACGCTGCGTTTGACTGGGATAACGTGGGCGGCGATAATCTTTCTGATGAATTCAGGGGAGCGGTTGAAGAAAAGGTGAAGGCACTATATTTAAGAAGATCAAAACGATACAGCGAGGCTGGCGAATGCGAAGCGCTGGCAGCGCAAAAGTTTTTGGCAGCTAAAAAAGTAGTACAGTCACGGCGATCAGCAGTGGCAATGTCGAGAAAACCTGATATTTGGATAGGGAGATGATAATTCAACTTCCAGTAAAAGAAAAGCACGTTTGTAAGTGTTTAAAGCAAGGTGATTTTCACACAAGGGTGTTGGAAACAAAGGAACAAAAAGACAACCTGCAAAGAAGAATAAATGAAGCTGATAAATAAAATATTGGACTATTCTCCGTTGATATTGTTAGGCCTGATACTAAGGTTTGCAGTAATCGCAATTGTCTGGTTGTTTTAAATGGACCAATACGGAAGATTGCTGTTACTTTGCAAGATAATAATTGACCAGGCAAAGATGGGAGAAAATTATTTGATCCTGTTTTTAAAGCGGGATCGGTGGGATGAATTTAAAAAGTTGGTTAAGGAGTTAAGCGATGGGAAAACAGACAGGGATCAGTTGGTGTAATCACACCTGGAATCCATGGCAGGGATGCCATAAGATTTCGGAAGGTTGCACTAATTGCTATATGTTCCGAGAGAAGCAACGTTATGGTCAAGAGCCTGATCTCGTAGTGAGATCGGCGGAACGAACGTTCAATGCGCCGTTACGATGGAATAAACAAGTGCAGGGGAATTATCCTTGTGGTAAGCCGTTGGTGTTTGTTTGCAGTTGGAGCGACTTCTGGATCGAGGAAGCGGATGCGTGGCGGGATGAGGCGATGGAGATTATGGCAAACTGTAGCAGTCTTATTTTTCTGATTCTCACAAAAAGGCCTGAGCGGATTCTGCCATGGTTAGATGATGCCTGCTATCCTTCGAGTGGTTGTCCGATTGAGGGTTTTCCGAACAATGTGTGGCTGGGGGTGAGTGTTGAGAATGGGCAATTTATTCAGCGTATTGATCATATAAGCCAAATTGATGCTGGACTAAGATTTATTAGTTATGAGCCAGCTTTAGGTCCTTTGGGTCGTGTTTCTGATAATAATTATTTAAGGAAGATAAATTGGGTAATTTCAGGCGGTGAAAGCTGTTCTGATCGTAGGGCAGATATGGATTGGTTTCGGCATATAAGAGAAATATGTGAGTGTTTTGATATTCCTTATTTTCACAAACAGAATGGCGGAAGAAAAAAGATCGATGGGGTCTATGGAGGGGATAAACTGGACGGGGTTGTTTATCATCAATATCCGAAAGTAGGGATATGACCATGAAAGTCAAAGAGATAGCTGAAGCATTAGAAAAATACACGATAGAGAAAAGCAACTTTGATGAAAAGAGAAACTATATTTCCATGTCGCATAGTCATTTATCTGTTGAAGAATTGATAGAGCAATATACAAAAGGGTTTGAAAAAACCAAAGATATTTGCTTGAAGTGTTACAAGGGCTATCAAATGGAAGAAGATATGATCAGTAGGCTTAACGCCGTTTTCAAAGAGAAAATAACCAATGGTGGAGAAATAGAAGTATTCGCAGGAATCGTAAAGGGGCATCCTGATTTTCGATTTGAAAATAATCCAGCAGATCTTAAAAGCGTTTTGATGGATGATTGGATACCAAAAGAAAAAGTTCCATATAAAGTTTATTGTCAGATGCAATCTTATATGATGTACTCAAATAGAGACAGGGGGTTAGTAATATATGAAAGCAGGGAAACTGGAATCATAAAAGCCTTTGATCTTTTTAGTAATAATAAATTGCAAAAAGAAATACACAATAAATTTAGAGAAGTTGTGAAAAAACTCAATGGATAATTTCCAGAAAATAGTAATTAGCCGATGGGACGGCGGACTGAATAACAGCCAGTCGCCGTTTGATATTGGGGAAACCGAATGGTATCGCGGTGAGAATATGATGCTGCAGGGCGTGGGCGATACGGAGGTTGTAGTACGACCTGGGATTATCAGACAGAATCGGAACTATATTGCCAGTGCAAATGGCATTTATGGGCTGTACCGATTTTATAAATCGGACGGTACGGCTTACTGGATTGCAACCGCTCTTACAAGTATCTATTATTATGACGCCGCCAATGTGCAATACGTACTACTTGATTGCGATCTTACCTTGAATAATAATCAAAGGTTTAGATTTAAAACTTACAACGATCTGGTGTTGATGATCAACGAGTCGAACCATCCCATGTTTTGGGATGGCGACATTACGCACAGCGTTCATCGGCTGGGCATTCCTGGTCCGATAACACCGATCTCGGTTTATGTGGGCGATGCGGGAAGCGGATCGCTGGAAACTTCGGTGGATTATTTTTACAAGTATTCGTACTATAATTCTGAAAACGGGATGGAATCGAATTTGAGTACGGTTAACGCCAGCGCATTTCAAACGTCTACGGGCAAGATTTCAGTCGATGTTCCGCAAAACGCTTCGATTGATGGACAGGTGGATAAGATCAGACTGTATCGCAGCGCTGGCGGGGGACTGGCAACGGATACGCTGAAATGGACAGGTGTGGATTTTGACGCCACAGGACTTGACGCGGGTGATATTACCTGCGATGACACGGTGGGGGATAGCGGTCGTTCAACGGATGGCGATTGGGCAGACCGCTATCAGCCTGGTTATGGCGGGGGAACGGATTTTAAATTTATCGAAATTTGTCGGGAGATTACTTTTCTGGCAGGGGAAAGCACCAATCCATCGAGACTATACTTTTCTAAAATCGGGTATCCTGAACGGTACGGAGCGAGTGACTTTTACGATGTGGGCAAGGATGACGGCGATGTAATTACTGGATTGAAGGAGTTTGGTGGAAACCTGGTGATATTAAAGGAACGTTCTTTGTGGATGCTGTATAATCCTTATGATCCATCGGCAGTAAATCTGATCAGACTGTCGAATGAGAACGGTTGTATTGCGGATGATTTTGTATTTTCCGATGGGAATAGTTTATATTTTATGGACATCGATGGGGGGAAGGTTTTTAATGGAGCGGTGTTTGCTAAATATACCAATAATGTAGCAGGGTTTTTGGGGAATTATGAACACGAGGATCGGCTGCCGCTGCCTGTTAAACGCAATATGATTGGCTGTGTGTGGAATAATAAACTGCTTCATTGTTTCTCCGACGAGGAAGTCAATAGCTCTAACCAGGTGGTACGATATAAGACAGAATATACAACTGATAGCGGCGGTGAGAAAAAGAGCGCCCTGTTTGATGCGGATAGCGCTGAGGCGGGCTTTCAGAGTGGAACGGATGCGGTGATTATCCTGGATCAGACGCAGAGCGCTTTGAATAAAGAGATTGAAATTACACTTTATATCCCCTGGGATGAGAGCCAGTTTCGACAGTGTGTTGACTTTTCGATTTATTTTTCTTATGACGATGGTGTAAGCTGGAAGCGGATGTTGACGGATAGCAAGAAATTTCAGTTAATTACTAACCGTCCGATGGGTGAACCAAAACCAGGGCAGCCCAATAGAATTCCGAGGGATTATGCGGACGTGGCGCCAGTACGAAATGTGACGTATCGGTTTTACGATGTGGGAGTGGATCAGATAAGATTAGATTTGCATGGAGCGTATGCGAACGGCGACATATTGAGCGACAAAGGTGATGCTGACGATACGGCAAAGCTGAATTCAATCGATTTGCTGGCGATTGGATACTATTACGAAGATACCAGTACGACGGCTTTACACGATAGAGTCCTCGCTTATAATATGGATACGGGCAAGTGGGATACGGTTTGGAAGGGATACAAGTTTAAACCGAACTGTTTTGCGCTGGGCGATAAGCAGAATGATTTGTACGAGTTGTATTTTGGCGATTCGGAACTTCCCCAGGTTTATCAGTTTGGTGTAGGTGATCGCGATGATGGCGATGAGATTTGGGGCTGGTTTCAAACCAAACATTATGGCGCTAAGGACGGATTACCGAGGTTTTTTGATCGGGTGTTTCTGAAATTGCTCAACGAGGAAGGTAATTTCCAGTTAGTCATTTTTGTGGATAATGTGGAGAAACTACGGCGAACCATTAATACGGAACGCGGGGCGGCTTATTTTGGATCGGCATTATTCAAGGCTTCGGCTTTTGGCGGCAATAAGGCGATTATCGACCGAATGATTCCGCTTACCAGGGAGGGACAATTTCTGACGGTGCAGATTATTCGTAAGCGGGAAGTTGAGATGCCGCTGTTGCAGGTGGAGATTGAAACGAAGGTTTTGGAATATTAGCAAAATAATTAAATGGCAAAATGATTGAGGAGATAGGGATGAAACTGTATAGAGGCTATGGTGTATTAAAGCGGCTGCGGCAAGGCGTTAGGATATACATTTATCCTACGCTGCGATGTAACCTTAAGTGTAAGTACTGCGTCAATCTTTTTTATAATGGAGAAAGACCTACATCGTCAGAGATTAGTTGGATGGAATGGATGAGGATTATCAGCGACTTTCCTGTTTTTGTCAGGGAGGTTGTACTTAGTGGAGGTGAACCGATGTTGTATTCGCAATACACGGAGCTTGCCAATGCAATAGTATCGTCGGGACGCTTTTTAACTGTATATACGAACTTGATGTTGAAAAAAGGTTTGAGTGTTGAGCCATCGGTACGTATAAGGTTAGACGCTTCGTTTCATGAGTCAGTCGATAGTAATTTGTTTCTCAATAATCTTCAAGAGTATAGAAAAAAATTCAGAGTTGATACTAATGAAATTGAGAAAAACGAGATCCGAGGGAGTGTTGTCAAGAGAAAACTGCAAACTAAAAAAGACATTAAATCTTGTCTTGAACGTAGAAAGTTCTGCTTTTCGCCTGATGGAAGGCTTTGCCTGTCTCTTGGAGAAGCTTATGAACATTGTAATCAATGAGCATCGACCAGTATGGTTAACATTTATATTGATGATAGGTTTTGCATTTATCGTTCTTGGCACAATATTTGGGTTAATGTCTATCGGAAGTATATTGAGTTGAATTTCTTTTAACAAGGGTAAAGCAATGAGAAAAGAAGGTTATTATTGGTTGTTAAGGGAGGGTGAGAGCCCTTGTCTGGTTTATTATTATGAGAACCTTGAAACGAAGGAGATGGGATTTGGGTTTAATGTCGTTGATGGAGGCGGCTTTTTACCTGAAAAGGATTTGGTGGAGGATTCGGTTGTAAAAAAGGCTATTATAGAAGGAGTGTAGTATGGCAAATTTGAATGATGGGTCGAGCGATTGGCCAACGACTAAGGACGTTTATATTGCTGAAACGGACGATCCTAAAACCGCCAAAACGCGAGTGAGAGCTTCGATCCCTAACGGTGTTTATAAGTGGATCGAGAATGCGCAGAATGATTTGGGTGGATCACTGGCAGGATCGAAGGCGGACGCTAAGACCAGACTCGAGGTACGGCACGCTGGCGATGGCACTGACCTGGACAAAATCAGAATACTTGGAGCCAACAGCTTGACCACTTTGCAGGCGACTATCGATGATTTGCCAAGCGGCGGCGGAGAGGTCTATTTGCCAACGGGTGAAGAAACACTGACGGCTTATGCGGAGATCGAAAGTAACCAGATGCTTAAGGGCAGTGGTGCGGCTTCGGTGATCAAGGGAACTGAAGGCGGTCATAAGGTTTTGAACCAGGATCAATCGGCGGACATGGTAAACGCTTCGGTTAAAGACCTGACAATCGATGGAGATTCTGATTCTGGCGCATCGGCGAATCGGGAGCAATATCATGGCATCGATCTTTCCAATACGACATACCTGGCAGATGATAATATTTTGGGTCCGACGCTGTGGATTAAAAACGTGGGCGGAGACGGCATTTGTTTCAGGAATGCAAATCGAAATATTGTGCAGGGTGTTATCATTGATTTGAACTGGCAGGACATTGGAGCGAACCTGTGCGGTAGAAACGGGATTGCTTCGCTGGACGGAGATACGTTGATTATCGCCAATGTGATTATTCGCAGGGGAGCGACTTCGGGGATCGACCTTGAACCTGCATTGGCTACTGAGTTGATCAATCGAGTGGTGATTCAAAACTGTATTCTGGAAGATAATTTGAACGGGATTACGATCAATTCGACAGTTGGCGGGCTGGGCGATGTCGAGCATGTTTCGATCAACAATTGCACGATTCGAGTTGGAGATAATAGCGCCACTGGTTTTGATACGGGCACTTCTGGGATAGCCTTGAAATATGCAAAAAATGTGAATATTAGTAACTGTGTCATTCTGGGACAGTCGGATTTGACGAAGTCGGGTACAGGGATTTATATTCAGTATTCGGATCATATTTGTATCGATAACTGCATTATCAACGGTTGCCTCGATGGAATTAAAATCGATAACGTTGCGACTGCACCTACAAACGATCTTCAAATATCTAACTGCAAGATTAATGGAAGTTACCATGCGGGTATTTACGCGGTTAACGGAAGCGGAAATGCTGGAGATCGGCTTACGATCAGCAATACGCATGTCAAGAATAGTAGCCAGGTTGGAGCGGGGACGTGGCAGGGGATTATGGCACGCTATTTTAATTATGTGAATATCAATAATTGCCAGGCTTACGATGACCAGGGAACACATACGCAGAAAACAGGTGTGCACGTCGAGGATGCAACGGCGGCGGTTGTTATTGGGAATCTGGCCGATGGAAACACACACTCGCAGTTGCGGTTAATTTCGGCAGGGATCACCAACCTTGAATATGGTCACAATGTCGGTGTAGTTACTTTTGTATAGGGAGAAGTTATGAACCATCATGCGGGTTTTAAATTATTAGACACAGGGCAAAATATCTGGAACGATGACGAGAACTTGACAGCTACTTCGGAGGGTGTTGCGGCTGATCCAGATATTTGTTTTACCGCTATTACAACCAATGGCGATGAAGATGAAGATTCTTTGACGTTGGCGAATCCCACAACGGATAATTCACTAAAGGTGTTCGTGTATAAATCTCATGGACATGCCAATGATTCGGTGAATATTACGCCTGCCAATTTGATTGGTGGTACTAAAATAACCTTTGCTGATCTTGGCATGGGCTGTATTATGGCGCATCATTCAGGCTATTGGGTGATTGTGGCAAACAATGGCGGTGTAATTTCTTAACAGGAGAAGCGATGAGGCAGGTTATAGTTATTACTGAAACGATGCCAGGCTATTTTGAAATCAAATCGGTGCTGAGCAAGGAAGAAACAGGAGGCATATTGAATCAGTTTGCGGTGCAGGCTTACAAGCAATCGGCTATCCAGCAGTATGAGAAAGCGATGGAGAAGCAGGGAGATATTATTAGTCCGCACACAGGGAAACCAATGCCGAGCAATGGAAGATTTAAAAAGGAACTGGCAGATGCCAAAACTTGATGATAAAGTAAATGAAATACGGGAACGGGTGATCGAGTCGGAGTGGGCGAGGCTGATGAGAAAAGCTGCCCAGAAGTTTCCGAGCGATAAGAAACGGCAGGAGGCGTATGTTTACCGAACGCTGAATGCGAGGTATGGACAGCCGAAGCAATTGGTGGAAACCCAACCAAAAGAACAATTAGAAAAACCAAACCGAGAAATTCCGTTGTCAGTGTGGTTTTCATTTAAAGCAGATTCATTTGGGCAAGGTGATTGCCTGGCGGAGATTATGAAACGAGATGTGGGTAAATGCGGAGAATTCTGAAAAATGTAAACGATCCGATTTTGCGGAAGGAGTTGGAGGCGATATGGGATCGGCTGAATTATGTTGAGACTAAAACGGTTGAACCGACGACTGCCACTCTTGCGCCAGGTGAGATGGCGGTTTATAACGAAGAGTTGTACGTTAATGACCGTAATAATATACGCCGCATAGGGCTGACGGCAACGGGGGTGCAGGACCATGGTGATTTGACAGGGTTGAGCGATGATGATCATACGCAGTATTTGAATGAAGCCAGGCATGACGCTGACGATCATTCAGGTTTGTTACCGATAGATCATGGCAGTGATGTTGATGGGCTGGGGGATGATGATCATACGCAGTATTTTCTTGCTGATGGAACTCGTGTTTTGGCGGGCACATTGAGCCTGAATGATAGTAACACGCAGATTTGGGAAGATGGCAGCTCTAATCTGACTTTTAAGGATGCTGTTGCAGGGACGTTGACGTTATCGGAATTAAGCTGTCCGCCGTATATTTACATCAAGGCGACAGGACAGGCGAGCGCAACCGATTTACATTTAAGCGATGGAACGAATTGGAACACAAGCAAAGCATTAATTAAGACGATTAGAGTTATCACAGATTCGACCGATTGGGACGCCTGGCTATTGCAGAATGACAATGGCTATGCGGTTGATGATGCGACTATTCCGATGAAGCAAATAATGGAGGGCGGCGGAGATGGCGATACCACTATATGGTTAGATTTGCCCTATCAAGATGAAGATGCAAGTGGGGAAATTCATTTATACTTTGTAGACAATTCAGGATCAGAAACTTTTGATATAATAATTCAAGGATATAAATTGAGGTGAGAAATGAAATATTTTTATTTGATTACAATTGTATTTGCTTTGTTGATTCCTCTTATAATCTCAGGGCAAGTTCAGCAAGCAAGCTGGCAAGTGAAAATTCTCAAAATAGGCGACACGCAGCAGGGTGGAAGTTTTGAGATGACTGTTGAAATTAGTGAGACTGTCTCTAAAAAAGTATGGACAGAGACAATATTTGTCAGTGGTGATTATTCAACTAAAGCGGAGGTTGTTCAGATACTAACAAAACTCAAAGAGAAATATGAGAGG
>Ga0114922_10003088_pt1 | contig 15538 bp, 17 predicted proteins | sample AartaG_FD_100975 | JGI IMG/M metagenome (GOLD analysis project Ga0114922, IMG submission 100975) | Deep subsurface microbial communities from Aarhus Bay to uncover new lineages of life (NeLLi) - Aarhus_00045 metaG | ecosystem: Environmental > Aquatic > Marine > Oceanic > Sediment | place...
CCAATCGATGGCCACTACCTTGCCCCATATGGGTGGGCCTTTTTTTCTATTCAGCCTAGTTTTTTTGAGCATCCGCTCCCCCGTTATATTTGGGCTCTTCACCAAGTAGTCAATAAAATAGCGATTTCCATACTGCGTAGATACACTAACGAAATTTACCGAATCTACATTCCTGTCCTCCAGCTCAATCAGCCCTTCCGACTTTTGACCTGAAGCACCAGCTAGCCCTATTCTTTCTCTGTCGTCACCCTCATTAGCCAGGGATGCTTCCACCCCCACCTCTCGAAGACGCTGGTAAAGCTCCTCTATGTTTGCAGCAACCTCCCCTTTCTTTCTTCGGCGAAAAATCAAAGGCAGTGCAACGGCTACCAAAAGGAAAAATAGAATACCGACTATGTTACTCCAGTCTTCCATATCTCCAATCCTTGCTGCTCAAAAACATTCCTTCATCCGACTTCCTCGTCTTGCGTGCAGTGACAGTGGCACCATTTTACATGGGCATCATAGCTAAATTTCCTTCAATTCGAAGGCATAATTTTCAATGATGGGATTAGATAGCAACTTACGACACATTTCATTAACTTGCTCCTGGGCCCTGTTTCGCTCATTTTCCTCTATTTTAACCTCTACATACTTACCCATACGGACGCTTGTTACCTCAGTGAAGCCCAAGTTATGCAGTGCTCCCTTTATTGTCAAGCCTTGAGGGTCATTGACCGTTGGCTTTAAGCTGATATAAATCTTAGCCAGATACATTCTAAATTCTCCTTATTCAAAAAGCACCGTGTCCTCGTCCCCATAAGAAGGAGTGCAACAACAGAGAAAAACCAGATCCTCGTCTCCCGTGTTCCAAATTCTATGCTTTTGCCCAGGGAGTATGACAATGCCATCCCCTTCAACCACTTCTTCTACATCGCCTTCCACTCTTATTTCAGCTCTGCCCTGCAAAATATAATAAATCTCCTCCGACTCGATGTGGTAATGTTGTATTGTGGCTTTACCCGGTGATACCCTTGCTTCAGCCAAGCTTTGATTTCTCAACGAAGAGTTTTCTGGAGAAAGGATCTCTCTAATCTCAGAGTTGTCCTTGGTGATAAAGGGCTTGGCCTTGTTTCTATTTACAATCTCCATCTTATCCCTATCCGAGAGAACCATCGGTTAACTTACTGTATACCTCACGATATCTTTTCGATGTTCCCTCGATTACTTCTTCGGGCAACAAAGGCGCTGGCGATTCTTTATCCCATCCTGAATCTGAAAGCCAATCGCGAACGGGCTGTTTATCAAAGCTGGGTTGGGAATGACCAACCTCATACTGGCTGGCATCCCAGAAGCGACTCGAGTCTGGCGTTAGTAGTTCATCGATAAGGGCCAATTTACCATTAATGAGGCCGAACTCAAACTTGGTATCGGCAATTATTATGCCCCTGGTTCTGGCGTAATCTCGAGCATAGCGGTAGATAAGCAGGCTCTTTTCTCTTAATTCTTCAAAAAGGCCTTCAATGCCAAGGTCCTTTATGTCCTGATTGGTTAAAGGGCGGTCATGCTCCACGTCGCTCTTAGTAGTCGGGGTAAAGATGGGTTGCGATAACTCTTGGCTTTCTTCCATTCCCGAAGGCAAACTGCTATGGCCAACTTTTCCGATCTCTTCATACTCTGCCCATGCCGAGCCAGATAGGTAGCCCCGAACGACACATTCTACAGGTACGCGCTCAGACTTAGCCACAAGCATAGAGCGACCAACAAGATAATCTAAAGTTGCCGGCTGAGAGAGGATATCCCGCAGCATTTCCACGCTTTCGATTACCTCAATAAGATGATTAGGTACGATATGGGCTGTTTTTTCAAACCAAAAAGCAGAAAGCTGGTTAAGAATTCTTCCTTTGTCAGGAATACCACAGGGCAGGACGGAATCGAAGGCAGAGATGCGGTCGGTGGAAACTATAAGAAGTTTATCACCTAAATCATAGACATCTCTGACCTTGCCACGCCGAAATAAGGGAAGAGCTAAATTGGTTTCCAATAAAACAGACATATTTAACCCATGCTAGATGGCACGTGGGGCTAGGCTTTCTACCTCAGCTCGTTCTGCCTTGTTTACCTCGCTCAACCCCAGCCGCTCAAAAACATCGTCCACATATCTCAGGTAATAATCATAATCAAAAAGAGATTTTAGCTCCTCTTTACTCAAATGAGTTGTTATTCGCCTGTCTGTTTCAAGCAAACCTAGAAAGCCTTCCCTCTTCTCCCAGGCCTTCATGGCGTCATCCTGTACCATTTTGTAAGCTTCCTCCCGTGTTAGACCTTTATCTATTAAGGCGATGAGCACCCTTTGAGAAAAGATGACCCCTTGGGTGAGCTCGATGTTACGACGCATATTTTCTGGATAAACCTTGAGACCTTTCATTACTGGGGTAAATATAGATAGCATGTAATCCACCGCCAGACAAGAGTCAGGCAGGGTAATTCGCTCTGCAGAGGAGTGGCTGATGTCACGTTCGTGCCATAAGGCGATGTTCTCCATAGAGGTTAAAGCATAGCCTCTTATCAATCTTGCCAGCCCACAAATACGCTCACAAAGCTCGGGATTCCGCTTATGAGGCATCGCCGAAGAACCCGTTTGCCCTGCTTGAAAGGGCTCCTCAACCTCCCGAACTTCCGTTCGCTGGAGACCTCTAATCTCGGTGGCAAATTTTTCCAGGGAGCTGGCGATAATAGCTAAAGTGGTTATGAATTGGGCATGGCGGTCACGCTGGATTATCTGGCTTGATATCGGGGCTGGAGCGAGCCCTAACTTGGCGCAGGCTATTTTCTCAACCTGAGGAGGCACAGTGGCATAAGTGCCTACCGCTCCTGATATTTTGCCCACAGAGATATTCTTCTTAGCTTCAGCCAACCTTTGAGCATTACGCTTCATTTCTTCAGTCCACAGGGCTATCTTCAAGCCCAAGGTAGTCGGCTCAGCATGAACACCATGGGTTCGCCCCATCATAATGGTGTATTTGTGCTCTACAGCTTTATTCTCCAACACGGATACAAGCTCGGCTACATCTTGCACCAATATATCTGCCGCCTGGGTCAACTGCAAACCAAGGGCGGTATCCATAACATCCGAGGAAGTAAGACCCAGATGTATAAAGCGTGACTCTTCACCCAGGCTTTCAGCCACCGAGTTAAGAAAAGCGGTCATGTCATGATGGGTCACCCTTATAAATTCAGCAATACGATCTAAGCTATAGCCAGCCTTCGTTATTTTGGCTATGCTTTCTCGGGGGATTTCACCCAGCTCGGCCCAGGCTTCACAAGCAGCTATTTCCACCTTAAGCCACTGGTCAAACTTATTTTCTTCAGACCATATTTTCTTCATCTGAGGTCTGGAATAGCGCTCAATCATATCAGCCCCCTGCCAACTCCTGTTTATGTTTACGATAGGCTTCTTTTATCTCTTTATGTGCTATACCTAAAATCTGGGCAGCCAGCAAGGCAGCATTCTTGGCCCCGCTTTGGCCAATGCCCACACAGGCTACCGGCACCCCCCCAGGCATCTGGCTTATGGAGAGCAAGGCATCTATGCCCTTAAGCTCACTCGTAGGCAGGGGGACCCCGATTACGGGCAAAGTTGTCCAGCTAGCTAAGATACCAGGGAGATGGGCAGCTCTGCCAGCAGCAGCAATAATAACTTCAAGTCCTTTGCCTTCTGCCTCCAAGCCATACTTCCTTAGCTTTTCCGGATTTCTGTGACCTGAGATAACGGAAAGCTCATAATCAATGCCCAATTGCTTTAGCATGTCAAGCGTTGGCTGTATTAGCTCGGTGTCTGTTTTACTCCCTATGACCACGCCTACTAATGCCATTCAGTCAACCTCTCTCAAAGCGATATCTTTGCGATAATAACAGCCTTCAAAGCAAATATTAGGAATGTTTCGGTAAACCTTTTCCCGAGCTTCAGCCATGTCTTTGCCTGTGCCTGCTACTGTGAGCACTCGCCCGCCGTCAGTATAAATTATGCCATCATTTCCCAACTTAGTTCCAGCATGGAAAACTAGCACATCCTTATCCACATTGTCTATACCCTGTATGGGAAAGCCGGTTTTGTAGCCTCCAGGATAACCACCCGAAGACATAACTACTCCAACGCAAGCCTCGGGACTCCACTCTATTTTCATCTGGTCAAGTTTACCTTGAATTACCGCTAAAAGTATATCCACCAGGTCGGTCTTGAGAAGGGGCAAGATGACTTGATTTTCAGGGTCGCCAAGGCGAGCATTGAATTCCAGCACCATAGGCTCTCCATTAACAATCATTAACCCCGCATAGAGCACTCCCTTATAGAGCATGCCTTCGCTAGCCATGGCCTTCACTGCCGGCAATAAAATATTCTTGGTTACCTTTTCTGTCATCCCGGCGGAGAAAAAACCCGGTGGGCTGTAGCTTCCCATACCTCCGGTGTTGGGGCCTTGGTCATTATCCCCGATTTTCTTATAGTCGCAAGCTGGTACCATGGGTGAGACTGTTTTACCATCGGTAAAAGCTATGAGGCTTAGCTCTCGACCCTCAAGGTATTCATCAATTATCACTCTATCCCCTGCGGAGCCGAAAATCTTTGCCTCCATTAGGTCGCCGAGAGCCTTATCGGCTTCTGGCAAAGCACCGGCGATAATCACACCTTTGCCAGCGGCTAATCCATCAGCCTTAATCACAATAGGCGGACGCTGTTCTCGAAGGTATTCACGAGCCTCGGCATAGGAAGAGAAAATCACGCCTTTGGGACAGGGAATACCATATTTCTCCAATAAGTTCCTGGCAAAAACCTTGCTTGATTCTATCTGGGTTGCTTCCTCAGTGGGACCGAAGATTGGAATGCCCAGACTATCAAAATAATCCACTATGCCCGAAGCCAATGGCGCTTCAGGACCTACTACGACAAGATCAATACCTTTTTCTTTAGCCGCCTTGCCCAAGCCTTCTATATCTGCGGGGCGCAAATTCAAATTTTCCGCTATCGCCGCTGTGCCGGCATTCCCCGGGGCGGCGAAAATTTCCTTCACCCTGGGGCTCTGGGCAAGCTTCCAGGCTAAAGTGTGTTCCCTGCCCCCACCACCAACAACTAGTATCTTCAATTTCAACCTCGCGTGTCAGTCCACATGGTACAGCCGCACTAAGTCCTCCATTTTCTGGGTTGTTCAACGCCAAATTTTTGAAAGATGGCACTGGAAATGATGGTGAAGGTTACTAGGAACAGCCAATCTTAGCCTCGGAAGATATCTATCGCTTCTTCTTCTTGTGCTTGCCCCTGTTCTTCTTAACCCCTTTTAGTTTCACTCTGTGTGCCATAGCATTATAAAATCCTCTTGAATTTCTCGGCCTGAGCAGGGTCGAGATTTTGAATTAGTCTCAGCAACTCAGCGACATGTTCCTTTTCCTCTTCAATAATATGTTCCAGTGTAGTCACGGCCTCTTCACTATCCAGGCTTAATATATGCTCCTGATACTGGTTAATGGCCTGCAATTCGCTCATCAAATCCTCGCGAAGCATGTCCAGGTCATCGTGTATGGCTAGCTGTTCTTCATAACCTTCTTCAAAAGAATGGCTCATCTTCTTCTCCTTTGATGCTTATTCCCATTCTATGGTTGATGGCGGCTTACTGGTGACATCATAAACTACCCTGTTGACGTTGGGAACTTCGTTAACTATGCGGTCAGATATTCTAGCAAGAAGTTCATGGGGCAGGCGCGCCCAATCAGCAGTCATGGCATCTTCACTAGTTATAGCTCTGACCGCTATTAGATAGCCATAAGTTCTATAGTCGCCCATGACGCCAACACTCTTGACATCAGTAAGTACAGCAAAGCTTTGCCACAACTGACGGTAAAGATTAGCCTTCTTGATTTCATTCATAACAACCCAATCGGCAGCTCGAAGAATCTCCAGCTTTTCCCTAGTCACTTCACCGATGATGCGAATGGCTAATCCCGGCCCGGGAAATGGCTGTCGCCAGACCATGTCTTCGGGTAGGCCCAAAGCTAACCCTACTTCTCGAACCTCGTCCTTAAATAAATACCTCAGGGGCTCGATAAGGGTAAAATTCATTTTAGCTGGCAATCCGCCGACGTTATGATGGCTCTTTATCTTAGCTGCAGCTTTGCTTTCCGAAGAGGTACTTTCAATGACATCGGGATAAAGAGTGCCCTGAGCCAGAAAATCAATCTTGCCTAGTTTAGCCGCTTCTTCCTCAAAAACTTGGATAAACTCGTTTCCTACTAAGTGCCGCTTTTCCTCAGGGTCAACGACGCCTTCCAGCCGTTCTAAGAACCTCTTAGTAGCATCTACATAAACTATATCCATTTTGAGGTTACGCTTAAAGGTATTAAGCACTCTTTCAGGTTCATCACGGCGCAATAGGCCATTGTTGATAAAGATACAAGTTAATTTATTGCCAATAGCACGGTCAATAATGGTAGCAGCTACCGCTGAATCGACGCCTCCGGAAAGAGCACAGACAGCTCTTCCGCCACCCACCTGCTCTCTGATTTTGTCCACGCTCTCAGATATGAAATTAGCTGGTGTCCAGTTGCCCTGGCAGCCACATATTTGAAATACAAAATTCTGGAATATGGTTTTCCCTTGAGCTGTGTGAACCACTTCAGGGTGGAACTGAAGTCCGTAAATGCCGCTATCGTTACCTATAACAGCAAACGGCGAATTTTCACTATAAGCCAAGGACTTAAAGCTCGGAGGCATATCTATTATTTGGTCACCATGGCTCATCCACACGGGGAGAGATGAAGGAAGGCCAGCGAAAAGCAGGCAGTCTTCAGCACTTATGTGTAAGATTGTATGCCCGTATTCGCGCTTTGTTCCCCGAGCTACCTGGCCACCCAATTGGTAAGCGATAGCCTGCATCCCGTAGCAAATGCCCATTACAGGTAGATGGCTTTCGTAGATGTAGGGTAAAGGCAAAGGAGCCCCAGAATCATAAACGCTAGCTGGGCCTCCCGAGAGGATAAATCCCCGTGGGTTAAGAGAAGTTATTTTCTCCCAAGGCGTATCATAAGACACGAGCTCGCAATAAACGTGGCATTCCCTCACCCGCCTGGCGATGAGCATGCTATATTGAGAGCCAAAGTCGAGCACTACTATAGTTTCAAGCTCGCTTGGTGGTAGCTGAGGCTCAACTACCGGTTGCTCGCCGCGTAACTCTTTGGCCAACCCCAGATAGGTGGAGACTTCGATATCATCGCTGGCAGCAATTCTGTGACTTTCTAGCTTCTTTTTCATTCCAGATTCATAGGGGTGGAAACACCTAGCTTATCACCGTCCTGCACTATTATCAACCCGGGATATACTAAGCTCAGGTGTGATATGCTTAGCTCCCCCGACAATATTTTGACAATAGGATTACGTCTAATATTTTTCGCAATGTCGTTTCCTTGTTTACCACGATTGAAATACCGGGTTATCTTCGAGTCAGTCTTCCCCACAGGGAAGGGCTCGAAGACTTCAAAAACGTACTAATACCTGTACGTTCAGCTAAAACTCTGGCATGATGCCGGCTGTCACGCCACCATCGATTACCAACACCGCTCCGGTTGCGAATGAAGCATCATCGGACGCCAGGTAAAGGACAGCCTGAGCAACTTCCTCTGGGCTCCCTGTCCTCCCTACGGGCTGCCCCTTTCTGAAGGTTTCTTCAGGGATGTACTTAACCATTGGCGTTCGGATTCCGCCTGGACAAATACAATTGACACGAATGTTCAGGTGCGCACATTCTAAGGCTATTACCTTGGTTAGTTGGACAACCCCTGCCTTGGAGGCGCTATAAGCAGGCATGCCCGCCACTCCTAGTATGCCCGAAGTGGACCCAGTATTGATGATGACGCCTCCACCTTGCTTAACCATCACCGGGATGGCATACTTCGACCCCAGAAAGACACCTTTAAGGTTGGTGTCAATAATACTGTCCCAATCCTTTTCTGTGGTATGCACCGCAGGGGCATATGTGCCTAGAATACCGGCATTATTGCAAAGGATGTCTAGCCGTCCATATGTGCCCAAGGTTGTCTCAATCATCCTTTGCACCTCGGCTGACTTGGAGACATTAGCTTTAATGAAGATAGCCTCGCCCCCAGCCTCATTGATCATCCTGACCGTTTTTCGCCCCCCTGCCGGAACGCGATCGGCAACAGTAACTCTAGCACCTTCATTGGCAAGTAGAAGAGCAGTGGCTCGTCCGATTCCAGATCCAGCCCCGGTAATTAAAGCTACTCTTCTATCCAACCTACCCATCTTTAGCACCTCCTCTATCTACATTACCAGGTTACCTATTTTAGCATTACATCCCCTATACTAAAAGTGGGCTACACTTAGAAACAGCGCAGCCCCTGACACCTTCCTTTGATGCTATTCTTTATCTACCCAAAAGGCATGAACCTCTTTGATTTTTTGCTCCCAGAACTCCAGCCTATTAGCCTGGATGTCAATTGGTATGACTTCCTCGTGCACGCCTTTACCCTCCCATGCATCGTAATTGATATGTTCTGGTACTACAGTTAAGCCATAAAAGCCATGTCCTGGATTACCAGTATCTTTTTCAATAAGGATGGCAGAGATTGGAGGCCGACTATTTTGTAGCTCAGCCGCGCTACAAGCACCTACAACGAAACCAATGACTCTTGCGACGCCGTCTCCAAACATTGACTTCAATTCATCAAAGACTTCGAGTTCACTATAGAATATGGTCTTCCCTTCTCTCGCTCTTTCCGCAAGCTGTAGGTAGCTTTTCTTAACAAGCCTTTTGAAATCTTCGAGGTTAATAAACGAATCCACCTTCCATTCCTTCCATGATTTTTCTATGTCCTTCTCGGCTATAGTTATATCTCTTACGTCATGCTCGGCTATAGTTTTCTTGCTTGGCTTAGCCACCTCGCTTGGCTTAGCCACCTTGCTTGGCTTAGCCACCTCAGCCCCTCCATATATTCTTATTTCCTCCAGCTCTCCCCCCACTGCCACCACCCACAAAAGCGCACCACAGCCAAGGCATTCAACTCTACCTTCAAAATTTTTGGCAATAGCATAGTCAAGACTTTTGCCGCAGTTTGCACAGGTTACTTTCATTCGCTCTACCCCCTAACATGATTATACTCCTAAGAACTTGCAAATCAAAGGCATCATGGGAGGAACAGAGATTTTGGAATGGTCTTAAGCCAGTACAGTACCCAATCAGAGGATGTACTGTAGCTTCAAGCCTTATGAGAGGCTCTAAGCTCTAGACTGACGATTGACCATAAACCCCAATGCCTAAATCGCACCTGAAGAGCATTAGAGAGCCAAGCTTTGACTCTGTATCACCCCTCTGGCACAAGCATGGGCGCCTGCCGCCAATCGGTTACGGGAACCACATCTCCACCACGTACCTCATATATTCTTATTGATGTGCTGCCCCTATGGTCCTCCGGGGTATAGGTAACTTTCTTACCAGTCCCATGGGGGTCAAAATCCTTGATGCTGTACATGCCTTCCTTCACGGCACGACCATCCAGGTTTTCATAACCCACCTTTTCAATAGCTATACTGACGGCTTTAATCCACGCAGTCATGAATGCCAGTGTGCAGGCACCATCCCCACCAGTGTCTAACTTTCCATCAACCTCCCTGAGTATGTCAAATAGAACTGGCACCTCCTTGTACCAGGGAGCCCTCCTTGGAGACCAGTAACCCTCAGCAGCAGCCCCTAACCCAAGCATTGCTATTGACTGGCTATTTTCAAAGCCACCAAAGCGTATCTCGTCCGCAAGCCCCAGCCTCTCAGCATCCCTCATGACCGCCGTCGCTGTTGTCCAAATGGCTTGGATATAAACAAAATCTGCGCCTCTCTCATGTACCCTTAACAATTGCGGGGACGAATCCAGGGGCATATAAGGAACGGTTTCAAAGGGCAGCATTTCTATGCCTATGCTCCGAGCATATGCCGTACCCATCACTTCCGGTGCATGCCCAGACGGTGAATCTGTGCCCATTATGGCCACTCTGGGAGGCCGTTCCTCCTGCCAATTTTCCATAATCCAGTCACAGGCAACGGAGAAGCCCTCCGAGTCAGTTGGATAAACGCTGAAAATCGAGCTCGGAGGATACATCATCCCTTCGTCTATACTCATCACAAAATTGACCACCCCATCCCTGTCCGTCCTCGACTTCAGTCCCGCTCCTTCGACAGGGCTGGGCGCGTAGAAGAGTACTACACCCTGCTCACGCATCCTCTCGTATATACTAATTGCCCTGGGTACTTCAAATGCGCTGTCTCCCCACACCAGTTCGATAGTCACTCCAGGCGGGAGCTCCAACCCAGGAACACCCACTTCTTCAAAGTATGAGAGGTAATCAATTATATTCCTCCAGGCAATATGTATAGCGGAAGCAGGAGCCCCGGTAAGAGGAGCTATCATCCCAATTTTCACCACCTTTTCCCCTTCCGAGGGTGGGGCAGGAGCACAGGCGGTGAACAGAAGCACCACCACTAATGCTACCGCCAACACTGCAGTCAAGGCTGTTCTTTGCTTCACCAGCCTAACTTTCATTCCTTCACACCTCCCCCTAGTCTCTTATGTAACGCTGAGCCTAGTCGCCCTGAGGATGAATTTAGCGCACAAGTATAGTAGCGTCCCTATAATCACTCACAGGAACTATCTTGCCGCCTTGTATCTCATTCACTGCTAAAGAAATGGAGCCCCTGCGGTCTTCCGGTCCAAAGGTGAACTTCCCCATTCCCTCAGCATCGAAGTCCTGCATACTTTCCAGGGCTCTTTTTACGGCAGGACCATCCACGTTCTCCAAACCTACCTCGGCTACCGCACTCCTTACAGCTTCACAAACTATGGCGCCATACACCCAACCGGCGAAACCCTCGGGAGTCCTACTTACTTCCCCGTGGTACTCCGTCAATTTATCTACCATCGTCTTTACACCGGGAATATCCGTATCATCAAACCAGGGTGTAGACCTTGGGCTAAGAAAACCCTCGGTGCCTGCTGGAGCGAACTCGACCAGACGGTCTCCAACGATCCATTGGGTGCCAGCGAACTGCATCTTGTCCTGAAGCCCCAACCTCTCAACATCCCTCATGATAGGCCCGGCTCCTGAAATAATGGTCAGGAGATAGACCAAATCCGCCTCACGCGCTTGTATCCTTATCAGTTGAGGGGAGGCATCTACAACCACATGGGGAGCTGCTTCAACCGGCAGCACTTCGTAGCCTATGCTCTCAGCGTACGGTGTGATTTCTTCTACCGGGGTCCACCCGAATCCCGAATCCAGGATGAAAAGTTGGAACTTTGGGGGCCTTTCCTCCGTCCAGCTTTCCATGAAGTAGTCCAGAAGGACTGTAGCTGACTCGCCCTCAGTGCCCCAGGCACAGAAAACCCAGCCCGGGGGCACCACTAGGGGGCCTGCCGAACCTCCTGTAACAAATGGTATCTGGTCTTTTGCCATTTGCGCCGTAAGCCCTTCTAACGCAGTACCATAGTTTGAGAACATGATCGGTACGCCACGGTCGGCAAACGCACGGTAGGCGCTTATAACGGCGGGTATGCTTGTCTGGCCGTCCCTCCACAAGAGTTCGATGCTTGCTCCAGGAATGCCTTCCTCCTCATTGAAGTACCTGATGTAATCTGCAGATGCCCTGAAGCTAGGTTGATCAGCGCTGCCACCGCCGCCAGTAAGCAAGGGTATAGCGCCAACTTGCACCACACTTTTCCCCACCGGCAGCGGCCCCTCCGAAGGGGCGCAAGCGGTAACCACAAGCAAGGTGCTTAGTGCTACCGCCAACACGGTAATCCACGCCATTTTCCGCTTCACTATTCCATTTATCATTCCTTTGGACCCTCCTTCATAATTGTGTCCTAGTTATCTCTACATATCCTAAATGAAAATGGGGGGAAAGTCAACAGTATGTAAAAAGTCAATTATTCGCGCTCGATTGAAGTGCAGCCAGAGTTTCGTTCTTTCATCTATCAAGGCTTCCCATGTCTGACCAAAGCCTTCCTGAGTAATCAAATATCGAAAGAAGGAAGTTCTGACCTAGGCGAATACCGTGCTATACTAGCGTTAAGAAGATGGCTGTTTTACCACGAGAAATTGAGAAAGGCATTAGAATCCTTGAAAAGGGTGGGGTGATTGCCTTCCCTACCGATACTGTATACGGCTTAGGGGCTGATGCCTTCAATTCCAGGGCTGTGGAGAGGATTTATGAGATAAAAAACCGTCCCCGCCATCAGCAACTTCCCCTGCTTATCGCTGATACATCTATATTGACCGCTATGGCTGGAGAGATACCAGGAATTGCCTGGTTTCTGGCAGAGCGTTTTTGGCCCGGCGGGTTAACTTTGGTCTTACCTAAAGCAGATTACTTGCCTGCCTACCTAGCCCCAGGACACAGCATAGCAGTACGCGTTCCCAACCACCCTATCTGTTTAACCATCATCCAGCACATGGGAAATCCAGTAATTGGAACCAGCGCGAATATTAGTGGCCAACCAGCCGCCTTAACTGCCGATGAAGTTGGACAACAACTGGGAGGAAAAATCGACTTCATTATCAACGGAGGCAAATGTCCTGGCGGCAAGGAATCCACCGTGGTGGATATCAGCAGCCATGAGCCGGCAATTTTGCGCCAGGGCATCATACCCGCGCATGAGATTGACAAAGCTTATAATGAATACCTGGAGGCGAATAGTGAGACGCATTGCAATAGGTTGTGACCACCGTGGCTTTGCTTTAAAGCAGGTAATTATGCCCCTTCTTCAAAAGTCAGGGCACAGCTATCAAGATTTTGGTTGCCGTAACACCGATTCTGTGGATTATCCGGACATCGCTCAGAAAGTCGGGGAGGCAGTGGCTTCGGGCAATTTCGACCAGGGCATCCTAATATGCAACACTGGCATAGGCATGAGCATAGCAGCTAACAAGCTAAAGAGCATAAAGGCAGCTTTATGCCATGATGCATTTGCAGCACAACGAGCCCGTCAGCACAACGATGCCAATGTCCTGTGCCTGAGAGGGGAGGATATAGAAAACGAGTCAGCTTTGGAAATCGTCAAAATTTTCTTATCCACGAACTTTGAAGGCGGCAGGCACATACAAAGGGTGAATAAAATAAGAGCTTTGGAAGGCGATCCACAAGAATAATAGCCTTTGTTCTTAAGGGGTACGACCCGAGGAGCAAATTATCTCGCCAGGTCACACTACATATCGACTTCTCAAATCGCGAGATAACTTAGCAGCAAATTCCAAAGCCTGACTTGCTGCTTCCGGCGACAAGCTCGCGAGACCACAGGAGGGAGTTATCAATCCCTGAGCTATAATCTGCCTGAACTTAACGCCATCCCTTGTGAATGGAGCCATGGCTTCTTCCAGGCGGTCACAAAGGCTGGACAAGGATTCTTTACCCAACGCCTCTTCATCATTGGGAACTATCCCCCAGGCGATGCTGCCACCACGCTCAAGGAAGGATTTCACCTTGTCGGAATGAGTGCTCAGGGAAGAGGCATAATTGTAAGCATCAAAGCTGAGAATATCGATTTTCGTGTCCAGAAGGACTGACCAGTCGGTATTTCCACAGCAATGCAACCCTTTTACCCCCCTTATTCCTCCGATGACCTCATCTAACAGAGCAGGTACCCTCTCCTCAGGAATAGGAGTGAACACTGAGCCCAGAGAAAGCAAATAGGGCTCATCAACAAAGATGATGGTATTAGGCGATATATTCCTCAAGATATTTTCCTGCCACGAAGCCTTCAATCTCAGGAACTTTGCTGCTGTTTCAGCTAAAGTCTCGTCATAGAGGATGCCCAGACCATCCTGACCGGTAACCGTCAGGCCCCAGGTGATGGGACCTGTTACCTGTCCTTTGACTATTCCACTGTCTGTTACTTTCGAGAGGAAGGCATGGAGGCCTGCAGCATATTCGGCCGAAATGCCATATTTATGGTCACTGCCTTCCTCACAATCGATGTAGATTTGTTCCACCTCGCTCTCAAAATCCCCTGATTGTCCGATGTGAATTTTGTCCCCATTTATAGCTATCCCCGGGAAACCCTCGCTGAATTGCAAAGCCATGTTTTCCTTTGAGGACCGCTTTGGTAATTGTGGCCAAGCAGGAATGTCAGAAAGATACTTCGTAACGATGGAGCAAGCCTCGTCGGGATTGGCGTGAGGCATGCTCCCGATAGCGGTGGCCAGACAGCCGAACTCAAGCCTGCTCGGCATCTTCTCCCTCACCTAAATATTTGCCAATTAGCAGCCCGAGCTCTTTCCTCTTTTTTTTCGGTATGTATTTCGTCTCAGTAGCTATGGCACATTTAAGAGCATTAGCACAGGCACAGTCTCGTTTCTGCGGTATAGAAGTTAGCAGTAATTTTAGAATTCTCCTGACAGTATCAATCTCCCTCTGTAGATTGGTCAGAATCATCTCCGCAGTCACCAAGTCATAAGTCGGATGCCAGCAATCGTAATCGGTGACAAAGGCCAGCGTAGCATAACATATTTCCGCTTCTCTAGCTAATTTAGCTTCAGGCAAAACAGTCATTCCAATCACGGCGGCACCCCAGGACCGATAAAGCTGTGACTCAGCCTTAGTGGATAATTGCGGCCCTTCCATAACTAGGTAGATGCCACCCTTATGCACCTTATCCCCAACCCTGGCGCTTGCCTCAAACAAAGCTTGACTCAAAACAGGGCAGAAAGGTTCAGCGAGAGAGACATGCCCCACTATCCCATCGGTGAAGAAGGTGCTGCCTCTTCCTCTGGTGCGGTCGATGAGCTGGTCCGGAATGACTACGTCCAGAGGTTCTATCTCCTCCCTTAGACTGCCTACAGCGCTTACGGATATAATCCTTTCCACCCCCAGAGATTTCAAAGCATAGATATTAGCTTTCGCCGGTAGCTCACTGGGGCTTATTCGATGTCCCTCGCCATGTCTGGAGAGGAAGGCAACCTTTACCCCTTCAAGATTGCCCAAGATAACAACATCGCTGGGCTCTCCAAAGGGCGTGCTTAGCTTCACCTCCTCCATCTCCGTCATCCCTTCCATCTTATAAAGCCCGCTCCCGCCAATGATGCCTATCTTTGCTTCATACATTTAACACCTCAGCGAAAAACGTTACTTCTCGCTCCTGCATTTCCCTTCCCACCTTTCCTTCTTCCTCAAGGTATTTCAAGTGAGCCAAAGCCTCTCCAAAAGCAAACCATTTTTGTGACGGAGGAAATAAATCCCAGGAGCTATAGCTTAGATCCCAGGTCATTTGCGATGCTATTTGAAAGACATTTTGCCTGCCTTTCTCTATAATGGAGATAAGCTCACTAAGCCTTATCTGGTGGTGCTGCTTCAATTCTCTAATTCTCCCTTTGTGATTCCAGAAAATGCTTTTATGACCAGGTAGCACAAGTTCAACATCTAGATTATAGACCTTGTCCAGACTCATCAGATATTCACTCAGCGGATTTCGCTCATCAGACCAGAGCGAGATATTTGGCGTTATGTCAACA
>Ga0114922_10003089_pt1 | contig 15537 bp, 9 predicted proteins | sample AartaG_FD_100975 | JGI IMG/M metagenome (GOLD analysis project Ga0114922, IMG submission 100975) | Deep subsurface microbial communities from Aarhus Bay to uncover new lineages of life (NeLLi) - Aarhus_00045 metaG | ecosystem: Environmental > Aquatic > Marine > Oceanic > Sediment | place: Aarhus...
TCTCTGCCTGTCCAGCCGAAACATCGGCATCGAACTTCTTCACAACGGTTAAACATTCACACCAAGCTTGAACCTAAAAACAGACTGATTAATATACCATTTATTACCGCAAAAACAAACCGATAACTGGTGCTTACTCAGGCAACTGTTGTTACCCAAATAAAGCATGTATTTTCTCTCTAAAGAAAAAATTATATGTCAAAATAGTGTCTTTTCTTTAATATCAATGACTTATATGAATACTCATCACACTTTTTAACATAAAGCCCACATCAAATTGACTTAAAATTTCCCCTGTGCTATAAGCTGTTTACAAGGAGCGAAACAACGCGACAATCTCAAGCTTAAAAGTGTGTTTGATGAATCCATCCTATATGATTAAATCAAGCGACAGGCTTGATGAATCAAGCCCCTACAGCTTTTTCTTATAATTTTGCAACGCTAAACATATTATGACATTTAACCAGCTACCTTCGGAACAGAGCCTATTTTTATTAATAAATTTTATTAGAAAAAAGATGAAAAAAGCACTGCTAACGGGTTTCCTTTTTTTTACTGTTATGTTGATTACTGCAGGTGTTTCTTATGCGGCTAAAATTCATTTAAAAAACGGAAGCGTTATCGGATGCAAAATAATCGCCTTTGATGACACCTCTGTAACTGTTATAAACCAGGCATTAGACATCAGGAAAATATCCAGAGAGAGAATCATTAAGATCGAACCACCCCTGGAGAAGAGCGAGGTCTTAAAGGAAAAAACAAAAGCTGAAATTCCAAAACAGGAAGAGCAGTACTATGTAGATTTTGCAGAGAGAGAAAAAAAGCTTTTAAGTTTTTATTTTAGCGGCGGACTTAATTATATTAACGGCGGGGATTTAAACGGTGTCATTAAAGACTACAAACAACTCATACAAGACTATAATGAATATTATTCAACAGAATATAGTGTGCCCTGGAAAGAGCTTAAGTGGGTACCAAATTTTAAAGGGGAAGTGCTGGTTAATCTGTCCCGTTCTTTTAGTGTCAGTCTTGGTATTGAATATCTAACCAAGAAGAGCAAAGGAGATAATACCTTTAACGACAGTTTCAGCGGGACAATTAATGAAACAGCATTTTATTATAATTATTCCCTTTCCGATAGTTATTTAGAGGACCCTGAATATGAACTAACTGCAATTCCTGTAACATTTAATATTTATTACTTCAAGCCTATAAATAAGAAAACAGAGATTTTTATAACAGCAGGAGTTGGGTATTACTTTGGAAAACTCAAATTTAATATGCCTTACCAATCTAACACTGAATATCAAGAAGACTATTACGCTAATGATGGGACTTTTTTGTACAGTTGGACAGATGATTATTCATATAGTGGAACGGAAGTTTATGAAGCCAAATGTAACGAAATAGGATTTCATGGCAGTGTGGGGGCTGATTACATGCTCATCTCAATTCTCTCAGCTGATAAAAAGCCTTTCTCAACTATTTCATTAGTAGCTGAATGCAGTTATCGATATGTCATATTTAAAGACTGGAATGGAAACTGGAGTGATAACTGGAGCTGGAATGAAACATGGGGATGGTCGGATATAGGTTTAAGCGAAGATAGCAGGAGTGTGAGTGACAGTTGGAGCGGGAAAATTTGGTATTATGAATACGAGGATCCTGACTTAGAAAAAAAGTACAAACGGATGTCTTTGTATGAGGAACAGCCTGAATCTGGACAAGGGATAAGCAATATACGTCAGGCAAAGATCGATCTAAATGGTTTTTCCTTTAGAATTGGAATTAAAATCAGCTTTTAAGCTTTATTTCTTCTTTTTTTTGCCCGTTTTAGACTTTTCTTTTTTTGGAACATCACCCTCAGCCTTGGATTCAGGGAATTCATCCGTCCTTTTAAGAGTGCTAATATTATGGGTGACAAAACGGTCTAAAGCATCAATAACCTTAGGATCAAATTGTTTTCCTTTTAGGGCTTTACACTGTTCCAGAGCTTCATCAAAAGGTAATGGTTTATTATAGGGGCGCTGGGTGGTCATGGCATCAAATGTATCAGCTGCTCCTAAAATCCTTGCTCCGAGTGGAATTTTATCGCCTTTTAGACCATCAGGATATCCCGAACCATCATACTTCTCGTGATGGCTCCGGACCATTGGAAGGGCAAAATTAAGGTATCCAATGGGTTTTAGAATATTTTCGCCTGTTAGCACATGAGCCTGTATAGTGTGAAATTCCATCGTTGAGAGAGGGCTTTCTTTCCCAATAATTAGATCTCTAACACCGATTTTCCCGATATCATGAAGTTCAGCAGCGGTTTTGATCTTTTTACATTCTTCCTCGCTCAATCCCATTTCCTGGGCAATACCGAGCGCATAGCGGCTTGTTCTCTGGGAATGCCCCCGTGTGTAGGGATCTTTTGCTTCCACTGTATTCATCAACGCAAGAATCGACTCATGGTAGGCTTTCTGCACATCCTCGTAAAGCCGCGAGTTATCTATAGCGATTGCAGATTGATTGGCAAGAGCAGAAAGGAGAGCCGCATCGTTCTCATCAAAACAATTTGGTTTCTCACGGTTGTCAAGGTAGATCAGGCCTAACACAGCTCCCTTGCTTACCAGAGGCGCGCACATAACAGAGCGGAGGTTCATCGTCAAGACGCTCTCTGATGCAGTAAACCGATCATCGCTGGAAGCGTCATTTGCCAGTATACAAACCTCCTCTTCAACCGACCTCTTTACAATGCTTCGACTTATCTGAAAAGGACGAGGGGGAACATCTGATCTGTTTTTGATAAATTTTGGTTCATAGTCTCCATCTTTCTCGAGGAGAATACAAACCCTCTGTACATCAGAGTATACACTTAATAAAGTCTCTGCTATCTGATCGAGTAATTCATCAACTGTTTGAATTGAATTTATGGCTTTTCCAACCTCATAGATTGTCTCAAGGTTCTTGATTAACTTTGCCGTCTGGATATGCTTATCAGTAGCAACCTCGGGCTTCTCTTCAGCAGTTTCAGGCAGAGACACGGCCTTTTCTATCTGGCTTGTCATCTGGTCAAGTGGAATTTTTGAAGTGATAAGCGGATCATCCTTCTGCCAGTTAATACCTGTTGCCAGGTCATCTTCAAGAACTTTCATCCTGGTGTCGCCAATTCTTACTTCGTCACCAGAAATCAAGATCTGACGCGAGACTTGATCATTGTTGATGAAGGAACCGTTCAGGCTTTCCTTGTCATGATAAATATAACTATCGCCTTCTCGAATAATCTCGGCATGAATTCTCGACAACTTTGCATCATTGATAACAATATCACAGACAGAATCGCGCCCAATTACTATACGTTCTCCTGGAAGTTCCCAGATAGTATCTTTTTCTTGGCCTTCTATGCAGATAAGTTTCATTCAAGTTCCCGAAAAAATTTATAGCATAGAAAGAAATTAATGTCAAAACAATGTACTCGTTTCACAACCCTATCCTATCCGAATCAACAAAAGGAAAACCTTGATTTCACCTTTATATATTAAATATAATCTTTTCACTTACTATGGGGAAATCCGAAACAAGGAATAAAGAAAAAATGAAAAAAACATTTGTTTTGGCTTTATGTATCGTTATGTTGTCGTTTTCTTGCAGCAAAAAAGAACAGAGTGAAGCTTCAACTCCCGAACCCTCCCCTGTACTGCCTGAAAACGCCCAGGCCATCTCTCTGCTGGGGGAAGTCCTTTATTCCGCAGAACCGTCTGAAGCGGCACTGGAAAAGCATGCTGAAGCTAAATTAAATTACGAGCAAGAACCCGACAATCCGGATGCGCTCATCTGGTATGGACGCCGGACCGCCTATTTGGGGAAATATCGTGAGGCAATAGAGATATATACCAAAGGAATTAAAAAATTTCCCGAAGATGTGCGAATACTTCGCCACCGCGGTCACCGCTACATCTCGATCCGCGAGTTTGATAAAGCAATAAAGGACTTTGAACAAGCCGCCACACTTATCGCGGGCAAAGAAGACAAAATCGAACCGGACGGCATGCCTAATGCTCAGAATATTCCCGTCAGTTCGCTACACACCAACATCTGGTATCATCTCGGTCTGGCTTATTACTTGAAGAACGACCTGAAAAACGCTTTAAGGGTATATCGAAAAGGCATCAAAGCCTCTCAAAACGATGATATGCTTGTCGCAACCACCCATTGGCTGTATATGACCCTCCGCCTCCACGGCCGGGAGGATGAGGCGAAGGAGGCGCTGCAGCCGATTCACAACAAAATGAATGTTATTGAAAACATTGCCTATTTTCGGCTCTGCCTTTTCTACAAAGGAGAACTCACACTCGAGAACCTCACGGACCAGGAGTTCAGCTCCATTATGAACGCTGCTGTAGCCTATGGGATTGGTAACTGGTATTTTTACAACGGCGACAAAGAAAAAGCCAAAGAAATATTTCAAAAACTGTTGGGACAGAAGGGATGGGCTTCATTCGGATACATTGCGGCCGAATCGGATTTTGTCCGCGAATTCAGATAATGCGGCTCTTCTCGGTTTATTCTCCTCTGCATCAATGCTCGGCTGCTCCTGCCTCTGCATGTGTCTTCCACCAGTTAAATGACTGTCCCTCTGCTGATAGTCCGACATCGACTTTTTTCCCAGGTGCAAGGTCGATAGGTACTGTTGGACCCAATTCATTTCCGTTAGAAAGGTGAACTTCAACACGGACTCTGGAAATAGTCTTTTCAGTTACATTTTCTACAGTTCCAATGAAAGAGGAAGATTCATTATCAAAATATAAAATTAACCGTACTCCTTTTCGGATTTCATCGTATGTTCCGTCTTTAGAAATCCGCGGGCCAGTTTCTTCGCCCTCTCCTGCATGTTCTCTCTTTCCTGCACGTTCTCCCTGTTCGTGTTCTTGTCCCGCTTGTCCTCCCTGCTCATGTTCCTGCGTACTTGCTTCTGCGGCCTCATTTTTTTTAGAGCCTTTATTACAACCGTATACAAACACTAATAAAAGACTCATACAGATAATCGTAAAAAATCTTAATTTTGGCATCTTCTTTTACTCCTTCCGATCAGATTAGATATTAGGATTAAAGAGCAATTTGACCTGACTTGGCAACACATGTCAACTTAAGTTTTGTTTATTCTACCTAAAGCAAAGGTTCCAAAAGCTAATTTTCGCGGATAATTTTTTCTTCAATGGAGATTATTTTAGAACCGATAGAACTGCATTAATTTTCAAACATTTAGAAGCAATTTCTGATAAAGGGTCAAGTTTGGCAGCGCTACGGGGATTCGAACCCCGGTCTGATGGCTGAGAACCATCTATCCTAGTCCCCTAGACGATAGCGCCACCAGGATAGGATACGCCAGAATACCAGATGTACCCCTGGGATGTCAACTTAGTAAAGATTTCCTGCAGTTTCTGTTTTAGTATGGTTTAGTACAATTTTTTATGATTATGGATAGTTCTGGTCAAAATTTGGCCAATAATAAAATTTTACAATTCTTCAAATGAACAACATAACTACACAAAAGTTGACAATAGAGAAATTTAATTTTAATGTATTAAAAAGGATTATTACAATTACCGGGATAAGTGCTAATTAATACCAATAAAAATCTCATGTTTAAATAGAAAAAAGGAGGAAGGATTATGGACAAAAAAATTATCGATTTATACTATGAATACACTAATGGATCATTGGATCGTCGTGAATTCCTCAAGAAATTAGCTGTTCTTGCTGGCAGCACTGCCGCTGCTATCACTATGCTGCCTCTAATAGAGCATAATTATGCCGAAGCCGAAGTCGTGCCAAAGGATGATCCCCGCCTTCATACGGAATATATCAAATATCCCGGTGAAACAGGCGAAGTTCGTGCAAATTTAGCAAGGCCTAAAGGAGACGCAAAACTACCTGGTGTGATCGTAATCCACGAAAACAAAGGTCTTCATCCGCACATCGAAGATGTTAACAGGCGCGTAGCTTTAGATGGATTTTTATCTATTGCTCCAGACGCCTTATCACCGTTAGGTGGGACTCCGGAAGATACTGATCAAGCTAGATCCCTAATGCGCAAGCTCGACAGCCAAGCGACAATAAAAAATTATGTTGCTGCGGCAAAGTACTTAAAGACACATCCTCAGTCCACAGGAAAAGTGGGATGCATAGGCTTCTGTTGGGGGGGTGGAATAGCAAACCAGGTTGCAGTTAACTCTCCGGATTTAAAAGCAGTAGTCCCCTTCTACGGCAGGCAGCCTGCGTCTGAAGATGTTCCTAAGATCAAGGCATCTTTGCTTCTCCATTATGCGGGTCTTGACAAGCGAATCAATGCGGGCATTGAGGCATTCGAAGCAGCCCTAAAGAAGGCATCCGTAGATTACAAGATGTATATGTATGAGGGGGCTGCGCATGCTTTTTATAACGATACAGGTTCCCGATATAACGAGGAAGCGGCTAAACTTGCTTGGGAGCGTACGATTGCGTTCCTAAAAGAGAAGCTTAAAACCTGACGTCCAGCCCTCACCTTGACGACCACAGTCCAATCACTTGCCCATGCAGCATTTTTTGTACTTCAAGCCACTGCCGCACGGACACGGATCATTCCTGCCCGGTTTGGAAATTGCCCGTACACCTGAAGCCTGCGCCGGCTGCATTTGCTGCTCGGAGTTTTGCTGTCTCCACAGGGCAGCTACCTCTGCAACAAAAGGCTGACAGTAGGTAAAAAAGTGTTTATAGCCCGTACACAGGTAGTTCAGTCCCTCTTCTCCATCCGGCGTCTGGAGGAAGCGATTCTTCGGGCACCCACCATTACACATATCCCTGACATCACATGCCTGGCAATAGCGAGGTAATGTATCCAATTTAGCCTGACCGAATTCTCTCTGCGCCGGACTCTCAAGAAGCTCGACAAGTGGAGTCTCCTGGATATTCCCAAGGCAATGTTCATTATCGACAAAGTGGTCACATGAAAAGAAATCTCCGTTGTGTTCAATGACAGGAACATCACCGCAGGTCTTCCGAAAGATGCACAGAGAATGCTCCTGATTGAAGGCTGTTCTGGCAGCCTCTTCGAATATCTGAACTTTGACCTTTCCGATATCCTGGTCTCTCCACTCGTCGAAAATGGTGCAGAGAAAAACACCCCACGCATCAGCCGGCACGGTAAGGCGGTTTACACCGCCTTCGGCGTCTGGCTGCGGCTCGACCACAGGAAGAAAGGTCACGTACTGAGCATTTATCTGTTTGAAGAATCGGTATACCTGCATGGGATACTGCACGTTATTAGAACTCACCACACATAGTATTTCACACAAGACTTGGTGCTGCTGTAAGAGTTTATACCCGTGCATCGTTTGTTCATAGGTAGGCTTCTGGTCTTTGGTGACGCGGTACCTGTCATGCATTTCCTGCGGACCGTCCAGGCTCAACCCAACAGCAAAGCCCTCTGCTGCCAGAAAGCGGCACCAATCCTCATCAAGGAGTGTTCCATTAGTCTGCATACCGTTGGCGATGCGACGATTAGGGGGCTGATGCTTGCGCTGCAGCACCACAATCTTGCGAAAGTAATCCAGCCCCAGGACGGTCGGTTCCCCACCATGCCAGGAAAAGCTAATAACCGGACCGGGGGAAGCGTCGATATGCTGGACAATGTACTCCTCCAGGATGTCATCAGGCATACGAAACGACTCGCCCTTTGGATAGATGTGTTCCTTCTTCAGGTAGTAACAATAGTGACAGTCCAGGTTACAGATTGAGCCAATTGGTTTGGCAAAAACCTGAAATTCGCGGGCAGCTTTTACCATGGAAAATAAAGGCTTCATCAATAGAATTAGGGTCTATACAGTATATTACTTTTTTGCTTTGTAGGAATTATGATCCCTTAAAAGGAAACAATTAGCCCAGCCGGATGTTCCTTGAAGTTCATTATTTTTTATAACCGGAGGTCTTTCAAGCAGATTTTTTTCGTCTTTTTTAAAATATTTATTCCTTGAATATGATTTAACCCAAATACAATATTTTCCAGTTTTTGTAACTTCACATTTATCTTTAAAACTTCCGCCACAGGGTCCATTTCTTTGATCTTTAGCACATTGTGATTGAGGGCAAAGGTAGGCTATATCAGGCAAAGAACAATCGCCACATTCCTTGCACGAAAATAATACAGATTTAATCATACGCTCATTAAAATAGGAAAACTTGCTTAATCCCTTATATCTCTTTTTTTCTAATAATTTATATATAAATTTCATCACATTAAAAAACGGTGCCTTATAATCAAAAAAGAGTGAATGAAACAATCTGTAAAAGCGGTAAAATAATGAAACATGTTTTGAATAGCGCGACTTTTTAAATTCTGTTAAACGAGAATTTTTTCTCTTTATATCAGATAAATTATTATTCTTATCTAAAGAATAGAAATAAAATTCATTAACAACTGGATTAGTAAGTTCAACAACAAAATCTTTCCAGTCATCAGATTTATATTCATCTGCTTTTTCAAGGATAGCTGTAAAGTCGTCATATTTGTTTATCCCTCCGATATAAGCTCCTGTATATCCCATTCCTTTAAAAGCAGCAAGCTGTTTAGCTGCAAAATCAGTAAAGAATTTTTTCCCTTTGTCATCTGATTTTTTTTCTCTATTTATTCTTGCTAATAATTCATCAGATACAACACAACCAGGGATCATACTTTCATTAAAAATTTGGGCTACTCCAGGGGATAATTTGTATACATTCCCAAAAACAGGGACAGAAATATTATTTTCTTTTAAAAAACATAACAATTCGTGTGATTTTCTAATATTATAGCCAAGTTGAGGAATAATAAATTCAGCACCTGATTTTATTTTTAATTTCAACTTTTCATATTGCATTACCTGTTCAGCTTCGCTTGATTTAAAAGGAGACACTACACATCCAAGAAAAAAATTTGTTTTATCAAGAGTCGATATAGAACCGGGTTTTCTACCTTTGACCTGTAAGCCATTATTCATATCACTTAACATCTTTAACAAACCAACAGAGTCAATGTCAAAAACAGGCTGGGCTGTTCCCTTATATCCTTCAACCGGGTAATCTCCGGAAAGAGCAAGCAGATTATTGAAGTTTTCGCTTGCATATTTCCATGCAATACTTTCTAATCCGTTGCGGTTAAAATCTTTGCACGAAATATGAATAATAGTATTTTTTCCATTCTCCATAATTTTTTTCCCAAGATAATCAGGTGCAAACATTGGATTTCCGCCAGCATTATCAGTAATGGAAAGCCAGCTTACTTTGTCATCATTTGATAACTCTTCAGCAAATCCAATAATTCTGGAGCCGTTTTCTTGTTGAGCAATTCCGCGTGTAGTGACTAATTCAACACCAATTAAAAAGCTCTTTTTACTTTCGAATATTTCTTTTAGTTCGTTCATAAATAAAAATATTACATAACAAAATCCTGCGTATCCTTAAGACAATTCCACTCACAGAATTTCTCTTCACCTACGCGAACTTTCCGGCTGGAACCAACAGATAATTTTTAAATTATTATTTATAATTAATATTATTATTCAACCACTTTTCTGTTTCTTTCACAGACATACCCTTTCTTCTAGCGTAATCAACAACTTGATCTTTTGAAATATTTCCAACATTAAAATATTTTGCCTGTGGATAAGCAAAATAATATCCGCAAACAGATGCTTCAGGATACATAGCATAATTTTCTGTTAATGATATTTCTGTATTTTCTTCCGCATTTAATAAATCAAATAATTTTTGTTTTTCAGTATGGTCTGGACAAGATGGAAAACCAACAGCAGGTCTTATTCCTTTGTATTTATTTTTAAACAATAGGTCAAGCGACAATTTTTCGGTTTTTTCATATCCACATAATTCATTGCGAACCTTACTGTGTAACAATTCAGAAAAAGCTTCAACCAAACGATCTGTTAATACTTTCAACATAATCGCACTGTAATCATCATTCTCTTTTTGAAATTCTTTTACTTTTTTCTCTGCTCCCAATCCTGTAGTAGCTGCAAAAACGCCAATATAATCGGTTTTATTTGTATCTTTTGGTGCAATAAAATCAGCTAATGATAAATTATTTAAGCCGTCTTTTTTTAGCTCCTGATTTCTCAGAAAATTAAATTCAATAATTACTTCATTATTATCTTTATCAGAATAAACTACTACATCATCGTTAATTGAATTTGCCGGATATAATCCTATTACTCCTTTTGCTGTTAACACTTTCTCACCAATTATTAATATTAGTAATTTTTGAGCATCTTTATATAGTTTTTCTGCTTCTTCTCCTCTTTCTTTATCTTTTAAAATATCGGGATATCTTCCATTTAGATCCCAGGCATGGAAAAAAGAAGTCCAGTTAATAAATTTTGATATTTTTTCTATGGAATAGTCATCAAAAACTTTATTCCCTGTGAATGAAGGTTTTATTATCTTATATTTTTCCCAGTTAATTTTAAATTTATTATCCCTTGCTTTATTTACTTCTATATATGTTTTTGCTTTATTTTTAGCTATATATTTATCTGTTATTTTTTTATATTCATTTTTTAGCTCTTCTAAATATTTCTCTTTTTGTTTAAGGGAAAGAAGTTTTCCAACGATACTGACACCTTCAGAAGCATCTTTAACTTGAATTGAAGGGTAAGTATAGTTAGGAGCAATTTTAATTACGGTATGAATTTTTGAAGTTGTTGCCCCGCCCACTAAAAGAGGCGTTTTTATTCCTTCCCTTTCCATTTCTTTTGCAACATTAACCATCTCTTCAAGTGATGGAGTAATTAGACCGCTTAATCCTATTATGTCAACATTCTCTTTTTTTGCTTTTTCTAATATTTTTTCGCTAGGAACCATCACTCCTAAGTCTATAACCTCATAATTATTACATGACAAAATGACTCCAGCAATATTTTTCCCTATATCATGAACATCACCTTTTACTGTCGCTAATAATATTTTGCCACTTGTTTTGCTCCCGCCAGATTGTTTTTTTTCTTTTTCAATAAAAGGAAGTAAATATGAAACTGCTTTTTTCATTACTCTGGCACTTTTTACAACTTGAGGTAAAAACATCTTTCCTGCACTAAACATTTCCCCTACTTTGTTCATCCCGTTCATTAATGGACCTTCAATTATTTCAAGGGTAGCATTATAATTTTTTCTTATTTGTTCAACATCTTCTTCAATATAATCGCCTATTCCTTTTACTAAAGCATACTGCATACGCTCTTCAACATTCATGCTTCTCCATTCTCTTTCCTGTTTAACTGCTTTTTTATCTTTTATATTTTCTGCATAATCGACCAAACGTTCAGTAGCATCCCTACTTCTATTTAAAACAACATTTTCAGTATACTTAATAAGCTCTTTGGGAATATCATCATAAACTTCAAGCATTGCAGGATTTACAATAGCCATATCCATTCCTGCATTTACTGCATGATATAAGAAAACAGAATGCATTGCTCTTCTAACAATATTATTTCCCCTAAAAGAAAAAGATAAATTACTAACACCTCCACTAACATTTGCATTAGGTAAATTTTCCTTAATCCATTTTGTTGCTTTAATAAAATCAACAGCATAATCATCGTGTTCTTCAATTCCTGTAGCAATAGTGAGAATATTTGGGTCAATTATAATATCTTCAGGTGAAAAATTGATTTCTTTTGTCAGAATATTATATGCACGTCTGGCTATTTTTATTTTTCGTTCATAAGTTTCAGCCTGTCCTTTCTCATCGAATAACATAACAACGGCAGCTGCACCGAATTTGCGGATTAATTTAGCTCTTTTCTTGAAAATTTCTTCACCTTCTTTCAAGCTAATAGAATTTACAATAGATTTTCCTTGAGTGCATTTTAGCCCTGCTTCAATAACAGACCATTTTGAAGAATCAATCATTATCGGAACTTTTGCAATTTCAGGCTCCGATGCAATAAGATTTAAAAAGTTTACCATTGATTTTTCAGAATCAAGCATTGCTGTATCCATACAAACATCGATAATCTGAGCACCGTCTTCAACTTGCTGCCTCGCAACAGATAAGGCTTCGTCAAATTTTTCTTCTTGTATTAATCTGGCAAATTTTTTTGAGCCTGCAACATTTGTTCTCTCTCCAATATTAACAAGATTACCTTCTTTGTATATTGCTAATGGTTCCAATCCGCTTAAACGAGTTAATTTTTCAGTGTCGTGTACCCTTCTTGGGGGATATTTTTCTGCAAGTTCAGCAATAAATTTAATATGTTCAGGGGTTGTTCCACAACAGCCGCCAATAATGTTTACTAAACCATTTTTCAGGAAATCCTCAATAGCTTCCCCCATTTGGCTGGCAGATTCGTCGTATTCTCCAAATTCGTTAGGAAAACCGGCATTAGGATAAGCACTGGTAAAAAATGGAGAAATCTTAGACAATTCTTCTATATGGGGCTTCATATCTTTTGCTCCTGTTGAGCAATTAAGCCCAATACTGAGCAAATTAACATGAGATAAAGAGTATAAGAAAGCTTCTACTGTCTGCCCGGACAAAGTTCTTCTGCTGGTACCAGTAATAGTTCCGGATACCATTACAGGAATATCTGTATTTTTTTCCTCTTGAACATTTTCTATAGCAAATAATGCCGCTTTTGCATTTAAAGTATCAAAAACTGTTTCTATTAATAAAATATCGACACCTCCATCAATAAGAGCCTCAATTTGCTTTGTATACGTATCAACAAAATCATCAAAAGTATAAGGCCGGTAACCCGGATTATTTACATCAGGCAAAATAGATGCAGATTTATTAGTCGGACCTATCGAGCCAGCGACTAAACGGGGTTTGTCGCTGTTTAAAGTAGTATATTTATCAGCACATTTACGGGCAATTTTTGCAGACTCAAAATTCAACTCATATACAAAATCCTCTGTTTTATAATCAATTTGTGATATTAAATTCGAATTAAAAGTATTTGTCTCAATAATATCTGCTCCTGCTTCAAGATAATTTTCATGTATTTCTTTGATTATTTCGGGTTGTGTTAATGATAATATATCATTATTGCCTTTTAATTTAGCTTTGTGCTCGAGCAATAGTTTTCCTTTAAAATCCTGTTCGGTCAAATTATATTTCTGTATAATTGTCCCCATTGCTCCGTCAAGGACAAGTGTTTTTTTTCCTAATAAATTTTCTATCGATTGCCTTTTCATAATAGTAATAATTTTAGTCTTTATTATAGGCTAATGGAGAAGGTTTGACCTAACTTCTGCCTGCCATAAGCATTTTACCTTTTACCTCTCCCCCGTTTATTCTCCACAGCATGGGCAGAGGTCTGTCAACACCTTCTGTATATTCTGCAGTATTCTCCCAGTGATAGTTAAGAATCAGGTTATAATCGGAGAAATGCTGCCAGCGGCGGCGAGGTAAACCTGTTATCATATGGAAATGATTGGCGGGCATCCCGACTTTAGCCAGACTCGAAGGAATATTTTTAAAAGTCAGGAAAGTATGGGGCCATGAATAATTCGAGGCATGGCAGCATCTTTCTCTTAAAGCTGGAGGCAGCTCAACGCTCTGTGCTTCATCCTGGACCATAGTGAACATTCCTGAAAGATCTGAGAAAGCCATTCTTCCTGCGATGCCAGTGATTCCCTTTGGAGAGACAAAGCCCACAGAAAATCCCAGGCCCGGGAAATAATATTCAATAGCTTTAAAAAGATAAACTTCCTCGGCATAGTCCAGGGATGCACTGCCAGAGTTGTTTCCATCAATAAAACCCTTTTTCATCCAGAACTTTTCCTTGTAAGGAGCCAAGTCCAGCTTGATTTCCTTAGCAATTTTTTCTATCTCCCATGGTTCATAGACCTTTCTAAAGTCCATAAAAAGAGGTGGTTTTCCACCCGATAAATAGCAATAGGTTATCATAGTCAGAAGGCCCTGAATGTCATTTTCTGTGGCAAAAGGAATCACAGTTTTTACTCCGGTATGGTCTTCAGTGGAGTTAAAGAGGGACTCGGCTATGTCCGCTGTTGTCAGAGGGATTCCCCTTCTATCTGACCCCCAGGCTAACTGACTTGTCCAGCCTCCTCCAATAGCGTTTATATCCTTCATATAATTCCTTATAATCAAATACAGAGCCAGGCCTTCATCCAATTTATTCTTTTCATCTTCAGAAAGTTCAGGAGCCTTAATATTTTTCTGAGTGTATACAGCTTGTTGGGATTGAACAATTTCTTCAGTGTTGGATAAAATACGATCTTTAAATTTTACATTTATCACCCAATCCTTTAATTCCTTAAGCTCCTCTGGATTGTATCCCCCTTTCTTTTGAAGCATATCAGCAAAAATCTTCATAGATTCCCGTGTTGATTCAAGACCAAAGAATCGCCTGGCTGCATGAACGTGGTTTAAGGCTGTCTCCATCTGCATGGAATCTGTATCCACAGAGAGATATCTTTTCCCCCTCAAAGCAACAGTAGCCATTACAGCATAAGCAAGGTCAACGATCTCATCTCTGGTTTTCTCATCAAATTCCGGATTCATTCCGGTCTCCGGCATATTTCCTATTATCATGGGACATAGACGGCCGGTTTGAGCATAAGCACCAACCAGAGCATCTATGCCCACTACTCCTGGCTTGGGCGCATTATTTCCCCCCACACAAACTAAAGGAGTTGTCGGAGGAAAGTGAGCTGAAAGAGCCATGGCACTTTTTCCAGGAAAAAACCAAGTGTCGGGCACAATGATTAAGGCTTCAACTCCGGCATCCTTCATCTCCCGGGCTCCGGAATCAGCTGTGTTCTCGCTATCTATGAGAAAAGAACAGAAGAAAACATTGGGAGGACTCCCATCAGGCATCTGAAGTCTCTTTGCTAATAAATTTGCAGTTTTTTTCCCTATATTGAATGCCCTCTGGCGCGACGATTCATCAATTCGAGGGTCGCAGGGAACAAATACTCCTAAAGTGGGAGGGCCTATTTTTTTTTCGTTCACGTAAGGCATGGTTCCTCCTTTAAAATTGAATTATGGGAAAGTTCAAATTCAACCATAAACATATACCTTTATAAATCACAATATTATTGATTCTTTTATTTATAGATCTCTTTTATGTCAGGCTCAATGTGAACCAGAATATTTAAAGGATTGGACAAAACACTTTTGATTTTTTTTTCAAGTTCCACCGAAATATCATGACCTTCTAATACTGACAATGTTGAATCAACTAAAACATGAACGTCAATACACAATTCACCCCCAAGCTTTCTTGTCCGGAGAGCATGCCAGCTGGAAATACCTTTTTCCTCTGTTAAGACTTTTTCAATTTTTTGGATAGATTCTTTGTCTGCAGAATGCTCGGCTAGCTCCATTACTCCTTCAAATAAAATCTTGCATGCTATGCCCATAATCATAAAGCCAACCATAATTGTCGCCAGTTGGTCGGCATGACCCCAACCTAACAGACTAATAATCCCTCCAATTAAAACTGCTACCGAAGAAAGGGAATCTGACCGGTGATGCCAGGCATTTGCATACAA
>Ga0114922_10003090_pt1 | contig 15536 bp, 16 predicted proteins | sample AartaG_FD_100975 | JGI IMG/M metagenome (GOLD analysis project Ga0114922, IMG submission 100975) | Deep subsurface microbial communities from Aarhus Bay to uncover new lineages of life (NeLLi) - Aarhus_00045 metaG | ecosystem: Environmental > Aquatic > Marine > Oceanic > Sediment | place...
CCCTGTCGGTGCATAAATAGCTGTATTAATACCTATCACTTCACCATGGATATTTAATAAAGGGCCGCCGCTATTACCTTTGTTGATTGCTGCATCAGTCTGAACAAGGTCTTTATAATCTCTATCCCCAATTGTCAAATCCCGTCTGTCATCTGAGATTATGCCCATAGTAACAGTTTGCTCAAACCCAAATGGACATCCTATTGCCAATACTATATCCCCAATCTCTATCATTTCAGAATTGCCCAATTTAGCTGCAGGAAGCGCACGGCCGATTGAAATCTTTAAAATTGCCAGGTCTTTATTTTCTTCTTGTAATACTATCTCAGCAGGATATACAACATTTTCTGCACCAAACAGCGTGACACTGATACTTGTTGCATTAGCTATCACATGATAGTTAGTAACTATATAACCACTTTGGTCAACAATAACACCGGACCCTACACTTTTTTTCTCTAAATCATCGGCTGCTGGATTCATGAATGTGACACCCCTTTGAGGTCTACCTGTACTACTCTGGCTCTGTGCAATTTTAGCCATAATATATACAGTCATGGGTCTAACCTTAGAAATTGCACTGCTAAAAGATTCCTGCAAGCCAAGGCTTGCCAGTTGCAGGCTGCCCTGTAAAAGAGAAGTATCCGATGTAGACGTAAGCTGTGATGCTTTGCTTCGAAATGGATTTATAACGTCATAATTATCACCAACCCACAACACACCTTGTACTATCAAAACAATCAGTATTACTATAATAGTACCCAAAATGGCTGGACCAAAATTTCCTCTTGCCATCATTTTATGTGAAGGTGTGGATTTGGCCTGTTCCTGTTTGAGATCCTTTTTTTTCATAAATTTCCTTTCAATTACCGATTATTCTATATATACCCTCACCGCTTTATTTACTCCATAGGCTACCAGGCCCACAACCAGTAAGCCCAAAATAGTACCGGCTACGGTTCCGGCACCGAGTGCCGCACTTACACCTGATCCTGTCCCGGATGCTGCAGTAAGTGTAGTGCCTCCTGTTGGTAACAGGGCTGTAGTTGTCAAGGCAGTCTTATTAATTGCCACAGCAGCCGTAGTTTTAGACCCAGACACCAGTGCAGTAGTTTTAGACCCAGACACCAGTGCAGTAGTTTGAGGCGCAGAAACCAGTGCAGTAGTTTGAGGCGCAGACACCAATTCTACCGGTTGTAATGCTCCGGATATTAACGTACAGCTTCCATCTTGTAATCTGTCTTGTAATTGTGATGCGATTAAAGTAATCATACCACGCCTCCTCTTAATTAAATAATTAGACGATAACGAATTTGTAAATTCTGTAAAAAATATACTATAATATCACCATACTAGCTTTTTGTGCGTCTCTCCCCAATTTATTTTTAGATTTCCCTTCACCTTCACTTTCCTCATGGCTGCCAGAACCACTATTTTCAGTTCCCAGGGTCGTTTCTGTTAAATGGCCATCCATATAACATTCAAGTGCCTGAGAAACAGTACCGGAAACTCCTGAATATACCTTGATATTCAACCTTCGAAGTTCTTGCATCGCCTCTAATGAAATATTGTTGGTAATGACTGCCCCTGCTCCCTTATCCACTACAAATTGGGCAGATTGAATGCCTACATCTCTTGAATCATTAACATTGGGATTCCTAAAAGCTTCAGAAATGCCCAGTCCGACAATTACAAAATAGGGGGACCTGTCAAATAGAGGTGCTATTTTAGAACTTAGATTCTTGCCCTGAGACGCTATTGCTATTTTTTGACTAATACTCCCAGAAGTTGTTATTGTCTGTTGTCCCTTATCGGTTGGTGGAATAGTCTCAGGCTTATCTGATATAGTCACCCCAGGTATGGCTCTTACCATTGGGGTGCCGCACTTTGGACACTTCATCGCATAGCAGGGAACACTTGCTGCGTGGGATACAAGAGTTCCGCAGTTAGGGCACACACATTCCCCGCTGGGGCCACCCGAACCAGAGCTACCATATCTGCTGCTTCCCATACTACTGCTTCCTTGAGACATACCTTGAGTACCAGTAGTTCCCCCCTGAGCCATGCCTTGATCAGCTGTGGGACCGCCCGAACTGGAGTTCCCAGTCCCGCTGCTTCCTCCGCTGCCACCCTGAGCCATGCCTTGACCAGCTGTGGGGGGTCTGTTACCCTGCTGAGTCTCCCCTTGAGATGTAGAAAAGTTCGCACCAGGATCTACAGATGTCATCCTGCTCCCACAGTAGGGGCAGTTAAGATCTGAACAGGAAATCCCTGCTGGATGACCTACTGTTGTACCGCAAACAGGACACATACATACCTGAACCCTGTTTACAGTGCCGGCTGTGGTTTGAGCACCCACAGCTTGGCCACCACCAGTTGGCTTGCCCATTGATGGTATATCTGATGGTTGATCGGAAATCGGTTTCCCGGCTACTTGATATATATTTATTACATTAGCCGCATCACCTGGATTACCCATAGGCGGAATGGTAGACGGCTTATGCCCTTCATCATCATCATCTTCGCTGCTGCCTCCCCCAGTCAGAATACTGCTTAATGCCGTTGGATTCAAATCCCTCTGGCCCTTTGCGGCTCCAGCATATGATGGCCTCTGAGGATCGCCCTGATTTGGTGTGCGAGTATCATCAAAAGATGTAGTTATTCCCGGGCTTGCATTCATCAGCCTGCTTCCGCATATGGGACACTTCAACTGAGAACAGGGTGTACCTGCAGGATGAGTAACTGTGGTTCCGCAGAGGGGACAAACGCAAACCTCAATCCTATTATTCAGTGTGCCTGCTGTTGTTCGGGCCCCCATGGTCTCCGGATCATACTCCCCCTTGGGAGGAATAACAGGAGGCTTTCCCTTGTATCCTTCGTCATCATCCTCGCTGGAACCCCCCGTCAGTACAGTGCTCATACCCAGAGAAGCCGTGGGGAGTTGTGATGGATTAGCCTGGACCGTAGTGTAGGAGGACTGTTCATCCCTGAATATATCAAGGACCACACCCTGGCTGCCTGCAATTTCTTCATAGAATTGGGACAGTCCTGTGGTAGGCTGATTATTTACCGCAAGAATTACATCACCAACCTGTATTCCCGCAGCACTGGCGGCGCCAGTTGGTATAATACTGGTTACAAGAATCCCTTCTTGGCCTTGCTGGAGGCCATATCTCTGGCCCATATCCGGACTAATTGGTGCTACACCCATGCCCCAGCCCGGCTGCGTGGGCGTTTGTTCTTCAGGCTGTGCCTGCGTTAGTGATACAGGAGATGCAGCAGCCGGAGTTTCTTCGAGCTTAATATAAAACGCCTTGGTCTTCTTATCCCTTTCTACTGCTACTCTAACCCTGTCACCCGGAGATGTCTCAGCAATGAGTTCCTGCAAATGTGTTGTATCTCTTACCTTTTGCCGATCGAATTGCATAATAACATCCCCTCGCTGCATACCTGCCTCGTCTGCAGGAGAACCATCGATTACTGAATTTATCAGAGCGCCCTGAGTAGTAGAAATGTCAAGTTGTCTTTTAATTACTTCATTCAAATCCAACAATTCGGTTCCCATGAAAGATTTTAGTGCCTCCACTTTTTTGGTGTTTACCTCAAGACCGCCTCTAGGGGTTCCTTTTAATAATTTATCAAGAACCAGACCTGCTAAAATTGCACCAAAAATTATTACGAGTATTGTTAAATAAATGGCCCATATTTTGGTGCTTCCTGCTCTGCTTTTGATTCTTTCTTGATTTTTATCAAGCATAATCTTGCCCCTTATTTTAAATAAACACTAACATCTCCAACATTATAAGACTCACGCAAGATGCGAGATTTTATTAATTCACATATACGGGTTGCCTCTTCAAGTTTGGTATCAGGCGCGACTCCAACCTCAAGATCCACAAGAGATTTTTGACCTGACTTGCGTGTCTTTATATCATAAACATTTTGTACACCAGGTACAGAAGCTGCAATCCCGTTTAATGCATCCAACTCTGCTTTATCTATATTCTCTCCCAAGAGCCCGTGAATAGACTTACTAAGCATGGATATAGCGAATTTACTGATCAAAATACCTACAAAAAGAGCAGCAAGGGGGTCCAAAAACCTTAATCCCATCCTGGCACCAATTATTCCAATAAGGGCGGCAGTTGATGTTAATACATCAGCACGATTTTCCATTGCGTTTGCAAATACTGCAGGAGAATTGAACTGTCTGGCAACACAGAAAGAGTGGCGTGCTATAATTTCGTTACCAGCTATACTGAAGATAGCGGCCAGTATTCCAATTGCACCCGGCACAGGTAGAGTGGCTGCGAACAGAGCCCTCAAAGAAAATGTAAAAATAATGATGGCTACAACCAAAATAAACACGGAAATGATGCCGAGAGTTATATATTCTACGTTGCCGCGGCCATAAGGGTAATTTCTGTCAGGAGGTTTTGCTGAAACCTTTAGGGTAACCAAAAGGACCACGGCAACAATAATATCCGCAACAGAGTGAATCGCATCAGCAAGCAACGCCGTTGAGCCAGATAGGATTCCTCCTCCTAACTTTACTACTGCCAACCCAGTATTGGCCCAAATATTTATTGCCCCGACATTTTTAAGACACCAATCACATTGTTTATATTTCATTTATAATTAACCATACTTAAAAATTTGAATTTAAACATACAACAATGAAAAAAGTTTCAATAACTACTGCGTTAAAATCACTTGTTATCCATCAATTCGGAACGCCACTTTTCGAGTATTTCATTTGTTCTTTTTCTTGTTTCCTCATCTAATGTGGTTACCCACTCGGGCTTGCCACTCCATTGAAAATATGGTTCTTGTTTTATTTTAAATATATACGCCAGTACAACAGCAGGAAGTGAACTTACTCTAATATTAAAGTTGAGCACCTTTTTATTATATTCTACTCTTTTATTCAGGATTTCCATCTCAGCATCTGCTATTTTTGTCATAAGAAGTACAAAAGGCTCGCCAGTTTTAATATCCGGATAATTCTCTGCTATTGCAAATAGCTTTGATAACAGTTCATTATAATCATCAGCAGGCACGGGGTTGCCGGATGGGTTGGGCTCGCTTTCGGAGGACCGGGGTTTATTTTCAAGAGACCTGGCCCTTTCATCTGCTGCATGTATGAATATTTCATTCTCATGGATTATGAAATTGGTTATAGTCGTTAAGATTGCAGGAACCATATTCTCCCTTTGCTGTAAAGTAGTCTCGATATCTGAGCGAGCATTTCTAACTTCCTGTCGAATAGTAACAAACATGTTGTAATAATAGATAACACTTCCAATTATTATTATTGTAAAAATTACTCCAATAAAAATCCACCAGCGTTTATCAAGCGTAATGATTTTTTCCCACAGACTCTTCTTATTAGTCTCTCTTTTTTTAGATTCTTCAGTTTGTGGGGCATCCGAATTATTCATTATCTTTTCAATTAGTTCTCTTTTTTCCCTTTTTTTGCGAGACTTCATCATCATCCTTCCTCTAACTCAACTGCCTTTTTAAAGCAGGCAACTGATTCATCGTGCATACCCTTGCTGTCATACGTAAATCCAAGGCTCTTGTAATACCGTATGTTAGCAGGATCCGTTTTAATCGCCTTGTTGAAGCATTCTATGGCCTCGGCATATTTCTTTTTCTTATCATAGACTATACCCAATCTATAATGAATTTCAGCGTATTCCAGGCCGAGCTCCCGAGCCTTTTTTAAGTGGATCATAGCCTCATCATTAGAATCATTCCGTGAATAAAGTAAGCCAAGTCTGAATTGTGCATTCAAATGATTCGCATCAAGTTGAACGGCTCTGTTATATGCATCAATTGCTTCCTTATTCATTCCCATGTTTTCATAATCAAATCCTAATTTATAAAAAACCTCAGGATCCTCAGGCCTTAGTTCAGTTGCCTTTTGCATGACAGATACGGCCTTATTGTATTTCCCTTTCTTCTCGTAATTATTTGCTTTCTTCAAGTAAATTTCTAATGCATCACCTGCACCAAGCTTTAACAGACTTTCGTATTTTGAGACTAATCTGCCTGTAGTTCTTGCAGCACGCAGTAAAAATGCCTCTAACTGAATTTCTACAGATGCCTTTACATCCGAATCATCATCTGCTGTTTTTACCGCCCCCTCGTTTGCTGGAGTTGCACTTGCCTCGACACCCAATTCTTGATAATGCTTTTCACATAATCCATTCTTATGCGCCTTTTCTGTGCAACCTTTAATTTTACATTCTTTCATGTTATTTCCTTTCTTAAGGCTACGTTTTTTACTGATTATAAAAGTCTATTGTTATTCTCTATTATACCACTTTTCAAACACCAATAGTGTAAGCTTTGTAACCAAAATATACTAATGTGACCTATTATTTATTTCTTTTTTCTGCTAAATCCTACTACAAGAGCAATTACGCCGAAAGAAATTAACATACACGGAAAAACTACCCAGAGTAAATCCAGGAATGCCCACCAGTGGTTTGCTAAAAGCCATGCACCTAAAATAATTGCAACAACACCCACAATTTTATGTACCATCTTTTTGTCTCCTTTCATTTAGCCTTTCAATATTATCCCTTTAATTACCAGGTTTTATATACTTATAAATTCAACTCTAACCTGTTCGACCTTTTTCAGGTTCTCGGAAAGCTTTTCCCTGATCTTATCTACAATAACATTAGCATCAGAAGTAGTTATATTTCCATCCATACCAACCACCAGGTCCACATGTATTTTTTCCCCTGCAAGTTGTGTCTTAACAGTTGAAATTTTCTTTACTCCTTTTACTGACTCTACAATTAATTTTATCCTGTTAGATATCTCTTCAGAGAAGTTCCCGGACATTAATACTTCATATGCTCTTTGAAAGATTCTCATGCTCGTCCAAATGATAATAATTGCAATAATTATAATACCTAATTGTGCTAAGAACCAGAATTCTAACATGGCTCCGATTATACTTATTAGAACTAAGATTGATGAAAAGATATTTATACGATTATTCAAAGCATTTGACCGTAACAACAAAGAGTCAAACTCTTGGTTCGCATTCATTCCATATCTGAATAAAAGTTCGTTCCCAAAAATTGATACAATAACGACCAGTATTGCAATAATATTAGGTTGGACTGTCCTTATATACCATAAACCCCTTAGCCCCAGCATAAGCAGAAAACATGCTTCCGCTAAAATTATGAGGCATGCAGCACAAGAAAGAATACACTGTGCTTTATGATGGCCGTATGGATGTTCAATATCTTTTGGTCTCTCACTGGCTACCGCCCCGATTAAAAAAATAATAGATAAAACAGCATTGGCTGAAGAGTGCAAACCATCAGCAAATAATAATCTTGAGTAACCAAGAATGCCAATACCGATCTTTAATATTGCCAATCCCAGATTCCCCCAGAAACTTATCCATAGCACATGTCCGTAGGAACCAGTTGTGCTTAATTGTTGCTTATTCAAAGCGGTCATTTTTTTATGGCGCAATAATTTTTTTAAGATTTATTATTCCTATTGAATTTTTCTATTACTTTCTTTTTGTGTCCGTTATACATCACCACACCTATAACAGTAGCACTACCTAATAAGAACCCTATGAGCAGAAGAAAAATAACACGAATCTGCACAGGTTTTATAAAGGGGATGTAAAAATTTGTGATATGCATATTGTATGTAATGAAAACAACTAGTGCAACAAATAGAATTGTTATACATACCAATTTAACTTTGGACATATCACGACCTCTTTAATAATATATTATTAAATAGTCATTAAAATTAAACCAATGTTACATCACAGAAATACCGGGAGGCTTGCCCTGGTATCCCGGTTTATCTTCTTCATCAGCCGTAAGATAGATATTCTCATCATCTCTGCTAATATCAAATATTACTTCCTCTGTGCTGCTGATCGCTGTAAAAAAATTTGATATATCCGGCGTTGGCATGGAGTTCACACCCATTATCAAATCGCCAGGCAGCAGTCCGGCTATTGCAGCCCTTGTACCAGGTTGAACCTGTATTACCACTACACCCTCATTATTCTCCGGTATTCCAAATGCCTGTGCAAGAGTCGCTGTAAGCGGTGACACAGCCATTCCCCACAGGAGCATTGATTCAGTATTTTCATTACTTGCCGGTACGGCCCCAATCTTTACATATAGAGTCTTGGAATCCCCATTCCGAACTATAACAACCTGCACTCTTTCGCCAACAGATAGCTTAGCAATAAGATTTTGTAGAAATGAGACATCTTTTACACCTCGGTGATTAAATCTTACAATCGCATCGCCCCGTTTGATGCCGCTGTTATCAGCAGGAGACCCCTGTATTACCTTATTTACTAATACACCGTAATCATTCCTGATGTCAATCTGCTTGGCAATTGTTTCATCTATATCCTGTATTTCTATTCCAAGCCAGGCTGTTTCGGCAGGACTAATTTCACGAGTCTCTGAAACATTAGCAACTGTTAGTATTTTATCCGAAAGCTGCCCATCGCCATATCCTGCCCTGCCTTTTTGCAAAGAGTCAAACATGGCCAGGGCCATGATCATGCATCCAAAGCCCAGTAGAAGCGCAGCATATAATTTAAAATTCTTCGGGCATTTTTCCTTATTGGATTCTTTTTTCATGCTCATACCCTTTATTATCAGGCACTATTGCGGTTTTACTAATACTACCGCTCTCTTTATCCGATAACTCTTTTTCAATCTCGGTAACCGATTGTTCAAGTTTTGATAACTCTTCATCAATGCTTTTAGCATCCTCGGATAGATTGAAAATTGTATCATCTTTTTCAGGTTTGGCAGCTGTTTGAGATTTCGTCTTCTCTTTGGGACGAACTTCTTTATCAGATTTGGTAACGGCTCGGGATTTCGGTTTCTTTTTTGGTCTTATTACAAATTTCTTAATGTTATCTGCAGAACTCTTGACCAAACCTAATGTGACGCCTGTTAACCATATCCCTGTCAAAAAAGTATCAGAAAAGTTATTGGCAGTTTCTCTGATACGTGATATTGGGTATGAAAGGATATTTTTATTGTTCACAGCCATTCAGCTTTCTCCTTATTTTTTTGTAGTAATTTTTGTACTGGCTAAAGCCTTATAAATCTCTTCCAATGCATTTCTGGATTCACGCAATTGTTTTACCTCTGACTCCAGAGGCATAATTTTCATAAGGGCCTTATCTCTTTCCCTTGTAACGTTTGTAAGTTCTCTTTGCAAATCCCTTGATTTTTGAACTTCAGACATCGTTTCTTTGATTACCCTCGATTTTTCCTCCTCTGATGATATAAGCTTGCTCTGCAGGTCTTTTATGGTTGTATCCTTATCTTGCAGCTGTTCCTCGAGACTATCCAATTTATCGCGAGTATTTTCAAGATCTTCATTAAGAAATGCAATTTCATCCTCAAGTCCCTTTATTGTGGGAAGTTGTTTTTTTATTGAAATTAATTGAGAATTAAGCTCCCCAACCTCCTTTTCTTTATTACTTAAGGCTTTTTTTGCATCATTCAAGTCTGATTCCAGAGCATCCCTAATTGCATCTGATGATTCTATCTGTGATTTGTATTCTTCAATTTCCTGAAGAATGCTGGCTTTCTGGTATCCTGTATCTATATCGAGATCCGGCTTAGTTTCAAACGAAAAATTTGAAGGCGATTTAGTTACTTGTCTCTCAGTTTTCTCATAAAGTGGGTTCTCTACTTCTGGTTCTTTTTTTGTATCCATTCTAAAACCTCTTTACTTAAATTTCTATAAGCTATGCTCGCTTGACAGGTTTCATCATATTTATATACTGGCAAATGTGCATTATGCGCTTCTTCTATCTTGATATTTTCAGGGATAACGGTTTTGAATACTTTGTGCCCAAAGTAATTTCTTATTACCTGCACTGCTTCTCTGGCTACTACTCTGTGTTTGTACCTTGTAATTAACACGGCCTTTGTGAGAGACCTTGTGAGAAGCTTAGTTTCAACATTATATAGAATTTGTTCTAACAGTTTTATTCCTCTTAAAGAAAAATACTCGGGACAAACTGGTATCAAAACTAAGTCACAGGCTGTTAGTGCATTAATCGTGATTAATCCTAAGCTCGGTGGGCAATCCATTATCATTATATCATACTTCAAGCTTTTAATTTGACTGAAAAGTATCTTTTCTCTACCAATTTCTTGAGCGATGGACAAATCAGCCGCCGACAGCATTATGTCGCTCGTTACTACATCATAACCAAAATTAGAGGAGTTTTGTATTGTCTTCTCAATATCCATTCCCTTCACTATTACATCATAGATGGTTGAATCAAATTTTTTATTACCAAATATAGCGCTTGTAGCTGAAAATTGGGCATCGAGGTCGATGAGCAGTATTTTATGCCCTATTCGATAAAACTCAGCAGCCAGGTTTACTGCAGTTGTGCTCTTAGCAACCCCGCCCTTTTGATTAACTATAGCTATTTTATACATTTATAATTACTTTTCATAATCCGGTCAAATGACCGGACAGGTAATTGTCTATTTTAATTTAAAAGTGCATCTATATCTAATTTTCTGAGATCTTTTGGTTTTTGTTTCTTCATACCCTTTTTTTCAGGCTTTTTAACAGCCCTGGTTACTTCCTCAGCTTGTGGACTGATCTGATCTATTACCTCTTTTTCAGGCTCTTTTACAGTCTCAATTACCACATCAGCTATCGGCTTGATCTGATCTATGACCTCTCTTTCAAACTCTTTAACAGTCCTGGTTACTTCCTCAGCTTGCGAACTGATCTGAAATGTATCTTTATTATGGCTCCACCATTGCTCCCACTGTGCTATGGCATTTTCTCCATAGTATTTTTCATCATTTTCTTTGAAACCAAAGGTCTCACCCGTCCATCTATGCAGGGTGCTGGCAGCAAGAGTTCGTACATCAGCATTTGCATCATCTAATACACTGATCATTTGATGTACTGTGGATTTATCTTTTATTCTTGAAATAGCTTGAACGCATGCCTCACGTATAGAATCATCCGGGCTATCTAGCAATCTAATAAGCCCTGGAACCGCTGCATTGTTGTTACAGGTATGGCCTAAATATGTTGCTGCATGTTTACGAACTTCTATATTTTCATCTTTTAAAGCACGAACAAGATATGGGACTGCAGATTTTCCAGCAAGTTTATAAATGCCTCTCAATGCTGCTAAGCGTATGCGGATATTCCTATCGTTCAAGAATTCCATAAATTTTGGCACAGTTTCCTTAGCTTCAAGCTTAATTAAGGATTCAAGAGCCTGTACGCGAACATCGTCGTCCTCATCCTGCAAATTAATAACTATAATGGGGATAACCACCTTAATCTTATTCCCTAGCTCTTCTAACCCCCTCACGCCCTCACACCTTACCTCTTTTCTTTTATCATATAAGTTGTTTGATGCCAGGCCAAATAGGACCCTATCAAATGCACTCCCAGAGGCAATTTGTTTCTTTACATTTTTTTCAATCTCTTGCTTTAGCTCTTCTTGTTTGGACTTTTGCCTTGCTCTTGTTCTCTCTTGTTTGCCTCTTTCTCTTTGCTCCCCTTCTGATTCTCGTATTTCCTCAGCTTTTCCTTCTGCTCGAGTCTTCATTATAAGTGTGATAGCCTGATCAATCTTTTTCATCCGTTCCTGATAACTTGTAACTTGGGCAGTCAAGTCCTCAATTTTCTGTTTAGCAACGCCTCCTTCCTCGCTTTGTTCAATTTTATTTATCTCCGCAACAAAATTTTGAATCCTTTTGCTCAAAATTGGAATTTGAGATTTAAGGTTATCTAATTGTCTTTGTTCATCATTATTTAACATCTTCACATTGCCTGTAATGAAAAAAAATCATCGGGCACAGTACATGTTAAAAGTGAGCAGTAACACTACTATAGATGGATTTCGATAAGGTGTAATTAATCTTTTTTTTCATATTCTCGGAGCATACGTACACTCATTTTCACTATTTCAGCCGCAGTTGAGATATAGTAAATTGTTTTGCTCTCATCTGACTTTTTCATTCTAACAAGAAACTTTTGGCCAGTTTTGAGGGTGGGATTCTGAAAGCTTGATGGCTTTTTTTACAGAATGGGGTGAGGATAATTTGGAAAATATCATAAGAGTATGTTGCGCCATGTGGGTACCCTCTATTCAATTGTTATAGTTGTCTGCGCGCTGAATATTCACCTGAATAGGCTCCAGTGATAGGAATATTAGTTTATGCATAACTATAAAGAAGTATCCTGGCATTATTGCTGTCTATCTTATTAATGAGATTTCAGTTACATAATTACAATCAATAAAATGCAAATACAATAGATACTGTTTATAAAAAGATACACAAACAAAAATAGTATACAATTACAACAATGATCTATTAAAAAGTCAAGGTTTTTTGGTCAAATTAAATTTTAAAAACATATTACTTTTAACTTAGATAGAATTATATAAAAAGTATATTAACAGTTTCAATTTTAAAATTCAATCAGAATATATCTTAATTTAAGGTAGGGAAATATCTGAATTTGAATAATCTGATTTTCTGAGAGAAAGGATTGTCACTCTCGTTCTCAACAACCATGTGAATGTTATTTCCTAAAGTGCCAGGTGTAAGTTGCGCTTCAAGACTTACCGGAATCATGATGAGTTGATTATAATCGTGAGGTTTGTATTTAGCCATGGTGTCACTTGTCCTGTTTTAACAATAGTTCTGTGCACACCATAATTTACAATAATTATGTAAAAGAAGAGAATTTTGAAACACTTTTTCGACAGTCTCGTCAGGGTTTCGTTTTACAACTTGTGGCACTTCTAATTTTAGTTCACTTTAGTCACTCCAATTTAACCACTTTCACGCATTTTAGCCCATATTTATTAAAATCTACTTGTTTTATTCATAATAATGTTTTATACTAAAACCACTTATCATTTTTAACGCATTCGAGCAAGGAATCTGTGTCTTCAGGGAGTGGGGGACCGGTAGCCCTGGCTCCGAGTCTTCCCCAACTCCTTCTATTATTTCCTATGCCAGGCTAAAGAGAGAGGGAAATTTTTTTCTCAATCATCGATGGGATTCTTTACACCCAAGGCGCCGCGGGTTAACACGTGCGTATAGATCATGGTTGTGAGGACGTTTTTACACCATGAGATAATACTTGTGCCTATCATAGATACCGTATTTGGGAAAAACGATCGCATTGAGAGCCTGATTCTGCATAAATACTTATAAATATTCGTAAACTAAGAAATGGGTGAAGAGTTTACTTGTCTCCGGTTTACGCTTTCCATGGGTCTTGGGGAGGATTGCTTTATGGGGAAAGAGCTAACAGCGGAAACCAACTATCACAGCACTGCCAGTTTGAAAAAATGCTTTACCGAGGAAATAGACGCCCATATTCCCGATCCTGACTTCAGAAAACGTGATCCGAGGTTTAAGAATCAAGGTCGTTACAGGCCGAATAAGAAGAAACGGAAGGTTTTCAAGAATGAGAAATAAAATTAACATCCTGATTGTCGAAGACAAGAGTTTGATAGCCCGGGATCAACGGAGTTATTTGAGGTCTCTTGGGTATCGAATATCGACAGCCGTGAATTCAAGAGCCGGGGCACTGAAGAAAGCAGGCGAACTAAGGCCGGACCTCGTGCTGATGGACATCGTGCTCAAGGGCAAAAAAGATGGGATTGAAACCGCGAACGATATCCGATCCCGGTTCAATATTCCTGTAGTGTTTGTCACAGCCTCTGCCGATGACTTACGGATCAAGAAGGCGACGAGAGCCGAACCATTTGGATATCTCATCAGGCCTTTTGGAGAAAGCGAATTGCGGATGGTTATTGAAATGGCTTTGTATAAGCACGGGATGGATGCAGAATTAAGAGAATCCGAGAAACGGTATAGAAATTTGTTTGAAGACATTGGCGATGCAGTAATGGTCTTTGGTTTGCGGGGAAGGTTCTTGGATTGCAATGACATCACGCTTCAGTATTTGGGCTATAGCCGTAAAGAGTTCTTACGTCTGAAACCTGTGGATATCGTCCATCCGGATTTCCACCTGAAAATGAAGGAGAATCAAAAACGGATAATGGCTGGAGAATCCACAGTATCGGAGTCGGCACATCGCTGCAAGGATGGAAGGGTCGTACCGGTAGAGGTCCACGCCCGCAGGATTGAATATCAGGACGAACCGGCTATCCTCGCCGTGGTACGTGACATCACCGAACGCAAGCAGATGGATGAAGCGATCAAGAGCCAGAAAGAATTCCAGGCAACGGTTATCGAATCTTTAACACATCCCTTCTTTGTCATCAATGTCGATGACTACACCGTCGTAATGGCCAATTCGGCTGCAGGATTTGATATACAAAAAAGGAAGGTGACCTGTTATGCTCTCACTCACCACAAACGCAGACCTTGCCATGGAAAGAATCATCGGTGCCCCATTAAGATCATCAAGAAAACCCTAAAGCCAGCGGTAGTAGAACACATCCATTTTGATAAAAAGGGCAACCAAGTGATTATGGAACTTCACGGTTATCCGATAATCGACGAGGCCGGAAAAGTCATCCGGATAATTGAATATGCCCTGAACATCACCGAGCGAAAAAGGGCAGAACAGGAACTCATCAGCTATCAACAACAGCTTCGTACACTATCATCCGAATTATCATTGGCCGAGGCGAGAGAAAGACGACAGCTCGCGGAGGAATTGCATGACAGCGTCGGGCAGACATTGGCAATAACCTCATCCAAATTAGCCAATTTGCTTAAGTTAGTTTCAGAGACAGAATATTATGAAGTTCTTGAGGAGATATATAAATATATTACCCAGAGCATTAAGATGACTCGTTCGTTGACTTCTGAGCTAAGTCCCGCCATTCTCTACGAACTGGGTATTGATGAGGCAGTTGATTGGTTAACTGAACAATTTCATGAGCAGCACAACATAGACATCGAATTTAACACGGATCGGAATCCAAACCCTATGCCAGAAGATGTAAGTATCGTTCTCTTCAAGGCGGTAAGAGAACTCTTGTTAAACATCGCCAAACATGCAAAGGCGACCCATGTGAAAGTGTCCATTCAAAGAGTCAACAATACCATACGCATTAAGGTTCAAGACAACGGAATAGGATTCGACACGAATAGGATGTGTTTAAATGTGGATAAAAATAGAGGCTTCGGGTTATTTAACGTTCGTGAGAGATTAACTCTGCAAAAGGGGCAGTTTGAAATCGATTCAAAACCGGGAAAGGGTACAGCTGTAATCCTGGCGGTTCCACTAAAAACCGAAAAGAAGAAAGTGGGTAATAAGAAATGAGTATAAAGATTGTCATGGCCGATGACCATAAGGTCGTACTCGATGGCCTTAAAAGTTTGATCGATAAAGAAAGCGATATGGAGGTCGTTGGCGAGGCGAATGATGGACGAACGACCTTGAATGTGGTCAGGAAAGTGATACCCGATGTCGTCATCATGGATATCAGTATGCCCGGATTGAACGGTGTCGAGGCAACC
>Ga0114922_10003091_pt1 | contig 15534 bp, 18 predicted proteins | sample AartaG_FD_100975 | JGI IMG/M metagenome (GOLD analysis project Ga0114922, IMG submission 100975) | Deep subsurface microbial communities from Aarhus Bay to uncover new lineages of life (NeLLi) - Aarhus_00045 metaG | ecosystem: Environmental > Aquatic > Marine > Oceanic > Sediment | place...
AAGTTAAAAGCACGGAGAGACAACGCCAAGTTAGAGAGGATTTTAGACAAACTAAGAAGTGTCTGCGAAAAAGAAGAAAATGTGATGCCTATAATAATGGAAGCTACAAAAGAAGGGGCAACAATAGGTGAAATATGTGATATTTACAGAGAAATATGGGGTATTTGGGAACCTCCGTTAGCAATTTAATTAAGGTGTTAAATATGAGTGAGAAAAAGATTAGAGTATTAATGTCTAAACCAGGAATTGATGGTCATTGGAGGGGCGGGATCGTAGTATCAAGAGCCTTAAGAGATGCTGGCATGGAACTCATTTTTGGAGGTTTTCAGAATGCAAAACAGATCGTAGAAGCAGCAATTCAAGAGGATGTCGATGTTCTTGGTTTATCCATACACAGTGGGGCTCATTTCGCATATACAAAACAAGTAATTGATCTTTTAAAGGAAAAAGGAGTGCTCAACGACATTCTCGTCTTAGTAGGAGGAGTTATTCCCGCTCAAGATTTTACAAAATTAAAAGAGATGGGTGTAGCTAACATTTATGGCCCAGGAAGCATGACTTCTGACATTGTTGAGTTTATTAGAACTCATCTCAAAAAATAAAATAAACATGTTTAATTTTTTTATCTAATTAATATTTCATATCAAAAATTTATCTGAGGATGTATTTTATTGACGAATGACGACATTATAGAATCTTTAGTTAACAGAGTTAAAAAGAAAGATAAAATTGCTTTAGCTAGATTAATAACAATTGTTGAAAACGAACCTGAGAAGGCTTCTAAGATTTTCAAGCATTTTGAAAATATAAATCACGACTCTTATATTATTGGACTTACAGGTTCTCCTGGCGTTGGAAAGAGCACTTTAACCGGGGCAATAGCTCAAAAAATGTTAGACGAAGGAAAAACTGTAGGTATTATTTCTGTAGATCCAACGTCTCCTTTTAGTGGAGGTGCTTTTTTAGGGGATAGGGTTAGAATGACTAATATCTGCTTACACCCTAACGTTTTCATGCGTAGTCTTGCATCGAGAGGGTATCAAGGAGGAATTTCAAGAGCAGTTTTTGATATTAGCATGCTATACGAAGCTTTTGGCATGGATATAATCATTATTGAAACTGTTGGCGTCGGACAAGCTGAATTCGATGTGTACAATTTAGTATATACTGTTGTTGTAATTTTAGTTCCTGGTTATGGAGACGTTATTCAAATGCAAAAAGCAGGGATTATTGAAATAGGAGATATTTACGATGTTAACAAAAAAGATTTAGGAGGAGAAGACATAGCCGTACAAATTGAAATGATGCTTGACGATACGATATTTCAGAGCGGGTATCGGCCCCCAGTTGTATTGACTGATGCAATCAGTGGCGAGGGTATCGACGAACTTCTCCAAAGTATTTGGGATCATAAAGAACATGTTGAACTTTCAGGAAATATCAACGAAAAGAAAAAAAATCGATTTTCTTACAAAATTAAGGAACTTCTTTTTTCTAAAGTTGAAAAGCTTATCATGGAAAATTTTGTAGACGAAAACGAAGTAACTAATATTGTAAAAAACGCTTTGGAAGACGGTAAATTCAATATTTATAGCTCTATTCATAAAATTTTTGATAAAATAACCTTAGAAATAAAAAAAAATAGTTAAATCTTTTTTATTTATAGAAATGTTTAAAAAGTGCACCTCAAACCTTTTTTAACTAAATTTCTTCTAATTTTTTAGTTATAGAATTATAAAAAAACATAATAAAAAAAGAAGAAATAAAATGAATTTAAATCGGTATTTTGATAAAATAAAAGCTATTGCATTAAACTCTTCAGCTGTGATGATCCCATTTTTCCAGTTTGTCCCGTGTGCATCTATATGGTTCGGAATAATGAGTTTGCCTTTGATCTCTTATTTCATTAATTTTTTGAGCTATCCTGATATTCTTTTATTTGATTTTAAATTCTTTTTTGGATACCCTGGGACTTATGTAGCTTTGTTAGGCGGGGTGATCTTTTTAATTTCTTTAGTTTATCAATTAACTCATTGGAAGGGATTAATTCAAAAGGGACCATATAAGTATGTAAGGCATCCACAATATCTTGGAATAATTATTATGACTTTTGGACTTACTATGATATGCTTAAATACAAGTCCAGTCTTTCCATTTATACATGAATTAAGTAACGAGTTAACGTGGGTTGTATCTATTTGGATTATTGAAGCGTTAACTTATCTTCTGTTAGCTGGAATTGAAGATTTATACTTAAAATCGAAATATAAAGGAGATTATTTAGAATACAAAAATACGGTGGCTTTTATGATTCCTTTTTTGAAACTTAAAAAAAAAGATAAACTAAAAAGGATAAGTTCATAAAACTAGCGGTAAATTTTACATATATGTAATCAAGGGAAAATTTGAAAACTATGAGTAATTTTGATAAAAAATTTAAACATACCAAAATATCTTTTTATTTTAAATTAGGATTTGTACTATTACTCATTATTCTTCTATCGTTCGTTGATTATCAGATATATATATCAATAATTGAAGAAAATTTCTTCTCAGAAGATAATACCATCAAATGGGCATTTATAGCATTTATTTCTGTTCTGATTTTAGGTTTAATATCGGTTTTTCTTTCGTTAACAGTTAAAGAATATAAGATGTATTTCAAAGGAAAAGATTTTTCAACTAAAGGACACCACATCTTATCTTACAACGATATCTTTGAAAATGAAAATCGCAAAAAAATAATCACCAGTATTCTTCAAGAACCAGGGATTCATAATAATGAGCTCCTTCGCCAATGTAATTTGCAAAAAGGACAATTACAATGGCATCTATATGTGTTAATGCAATATGGAATTATAAAAAAGGAAAAAGTAGGACAGTTTAGCGTTTTTTTTCCTATAAAGATGACCAAAGATCAAAATCAATATTCCCGATTACTTATTGGAAAATCTAAAACTTCCTTAAAAGTATTGGATTTAATTGAAAAGAACCCTGGAATTAATTCCAGTGCAATTGCTCTTCAACTACATTTAAATCGAAGTACAGTGAAGTATCACATTGATAAATTAAAAAAAAAAGATTTGATTTTATTTAAACATAAAGGACGTAAAATCGAATTATTTCCTAACAGAAATTTTAGCTAAAAATAGTCTTAGTTAATTCAAGATTTTTTTTTCTTCTAAGAAAAGATACTTCATAAAAAACATATTTTTATTATTTTTCAACTAATATAAAATAATTATAATAAAAATAATGAAAGATTATGAATAAAATGGTTGTTATTAAAACTAAATCTGGTAAAATCCAAGGTTATAAGGAAAAAGGATTAGATATATTTAAAGGAATTCCTTATGGAGAGCCTCCTATAGGCGATCTACGATTCACTCCTCCCATTGCAAAAAGAAATTGGGATGATGTGCTTGATACTACCAAATATGGACATTGTGCTTTTCAAGGATATACTCAGCTCGAAGAACTTACTGGCAAACTTAAACCCGAAAGTGAGGATTGTTTAACTCTTAATATTTGGACGCCCGCCGCAGATAATAACAAACGCCCAGTAATGTTCTGGATACATGGTGGTGCTTTTATTATGGGAGGCGGGATCGACCCTATGTATAATGGTTCAACCTTAGCACAGCGTGGGGATATTGTAGTGGTTACTATTAATTATCGGTTAGGCGCTTTAGGTTATCTATATCTTCCTGATGTTACTGCCAATGTAGGACAACTTGATCAAATTTTAGCTCTAGAATGGGTCCAGGAGAATATCGAATTATTTGGTGGTGATCCCTCTAATGTTACGATTTTTGGTGAATCTGCTGGAGGTTATGCAGTTGTTACGTTACCCGCAATGCCAGCTACTAAAGGACTTTTTCGCCGTGTTATTGCTCAAAGTGCCCCTGCTATTGATCCAAAGGTAACCAAGAAACCTACAAAACGATTAATGCGTATGTTAGGAATTCAAAAAGGAGATCTTAATGCTTTGCGTGAAATATCTCCCGAAAAAATTATTGAAGCACAAAACAAGCTTCTTGCAGAAGACCCTACCAATCTCCTTGCTTTTCGACCTTTAATTGATGGTGATACACTACCCATACATCCGTTAAAAGCATTTCAAAACGGTAATTTTGGGAATATTGAATTTATGATAGGCACTAATTTGGATGAGGCTAAGTTGTTTACAGCTCTTAGTCCGGAAATAAGCAAAATGAGTGATGCTGGGGGGGAAAAACTCCTAGTCGGATTTTTAAGCAGATTAGGCATTGATATGAATAAGAGCAAAGTAATGATCGATACTTACAGAAAAGCGAGGGAAAGTGAATTTTCCACAGAACCTAAAGAGATAATGAACGCTCTTATGACCGATTATATTTTTCGCATTTCAACGATTAAATTGCTTGAAGCGCAGAGTACGCATCAGGTTAATACATACAATTACTTGTTTACTTGGTCATCCCCCGTATTCGATGGAAAATTAGGAGCTTGTCACGCTCTCGAAATACCATTCGTTTTTAATTCGCTTGATGTTCCTGGTATGGCGGATTTTGCCGGTAATAATCCTGAAACTGAAGCCATTAGCAACAAAATAATGGATGCTTGGATTGCATTTGCTCGTACTGGAAATCCTAACCACGATGGCATTCCTAAATGGCCCGCTTACGATATTGAGAAAAGATCGACAATGCTAATAGGTAAGGAATTTAAAGTAGCTGAAAAATTTCTCGATAAAGAACGAGCTGCTTGGGATGATATTATTTAGTTTAGTCTCATAATTTTTTTTTCATTAATTATTAATTCCTAGTCTTTTCTAAGCCATTCTTTGAGTGCAACCTTAACAGAACGACGCATTTCCACCGTAAATTCTGCTCCTAGTTTACCAAGATATAGCTGTTGTCCCATATTTTCTGCTTCTTTAACTACTATTTTTCTCGGGTCATTTTCAAGCATATTGTTGAAATCATTCATAGATAACCTTGAATACTGGTTTGTAAACTGGATATATTTTTTAGGAAAGCGTGTTAAAAGAGGAATTTTGTTTTTATCTCCTTTGGGGCGTCCATAACATAACAAAGTTATAGGAAACACCCATTTGGGAAGGTTAAACATCTCACGGTGAATTTCATAGTTCTCCATGATATCTCCAATATAGCACGAACCAATATCTAAAGCTTCAGCGGTAATTACAGAATTTTGGGCAGCAATTAATGCATCGCAACAAGCGAGAAGTAAATCAGACTCTTGAGGCGTTTGGAACTCCCTACCTATTTCATTGCATTTTTCCTTGACATTGCTAACTCTAAAGAAATCCCACCATCTTTGCATGTCCGCTAAAAACAATAGGACCAACGGCGCTTTAGCTATAAGGGGTTGATTATCGCAAGTTTTTACTAATTTATCTTTTAATTTTTGATCACTTACTTGAATAATCGAATACATCATCAGATTTCCGGCTGTAGGAGCCCTCATTGCGCCTTGAACGATTGCATCAATCTCATCTTGAGTTAGTGGTTTTGGATCATATGTGCGAATCGTTCTTCTATTCTTAATTAGCTCTATAGTTTGATTTTTTTGATTTTTTTCATCCATAAGAAATTCACATTAATACTTATTAATTACATTTTAACAGTTTTGGAAACTTATTTTCCTTTGCTAATTCTTTTTGAATTATTTCATCTAATAGCTCTTCTCGTTCATTGCCTGAAAGAACTTCTAATTTTCTTATCTTTAAAGGATCAACATTCTCTCTTAATAGGTCTATTTCTTTAACGGTAGGAGGTTTTGTTTCTTTTAAATCATTCGGAATAATCAAATCAAATCCTGTTGAGTCTTTAACGGTATCTATAACGACACCTGGATGAATTGATGCCAACCTCATTCTTTTGCTTTTTCCATCAAAATCTAAATATGCTAGATTAGTTATGACGCATTGAGGACCAGATCCTCCACATATCGATGGTTTTCCTTCAGGGAATCCTACTCCGGAGATGAAGAAGAGCCTTTCTGTTGAAACAAAAGTTCTTGAATCGTGTCGGGGTGTATATAAAAAAGATCCTCTTTTGTAGAACATACTAAAATCTAAAATTCCTGCGGCCCCAGGTAGCCTTATTTTCGGACTTTTCCAATCTCCTATACATACATTATTAGAATTTCCAAATTGGTCTATTTGAGCGGGTCGAAAAAATTCTATGGTCGTCAATTTTTCGGAAGGAAGTGACTCCAAGGTACATTCAACAGAATTTTGGAATCTATACGCTCGTGCTGTATTCATTTCTAAATAAAGAAGAGAAACCTGTCGTGGTTCTATAACAAAAGTATTTCCCATAATATAATGATAAATTGCATCAGGGGCATGTGTTAATTTTGCTAGAGTAAAAGCTGCCCAGACCATGGGTGTTGCCACCCCTACGATCATAACATCATCATTTCTGACTTCTCTCGCCATTAAAACTGTCATTAATTCATCTATAGTATACTCTTTTGAAAATTCAGTCATACTTTTACCTCCTATAATAATATATTTAAAATAGTTTGAACTCCTCCAGCTTCCTCTAAATACTGAACGGAATTTTTTCCAGAAATAAATTTCTCTTTATAATTTTTAAAATCTGCTTTTAAATATGCTTGAATGTGAAGAGGATCGAATGTATAGAAGGGATAACAACTTGTAGGGTGTGCCCCGTAAGGGATCTTAACTACCGCGGTTGTTGTTTGCATTGGTAATTGCGCTTTCCCTGGTAAATACCTAATATCCTCTGTTTCGACTAATTTTTCCGTTATTATAATCGTTTTTTTAGCGGTTTTTGCCATATCGTCATCCATCCAAACAGCTCCAGCAATATTTCCATTTCCATATTCATCTGCATAAGGAACGTGTAAGATAGCCACATCCAAATCTATTTTGGGCAATGCCATTAACTCTGTATCTGAGCCCAAGGGATCTTTAAATTGTTTAATATCATTCCTTACTTTTGGCATATCAGTTCCTATAATACCTTTTAAAGGCATGAAAGGCACTTTCAAATAGGATGCTCTTAATCCTAAAGCAATAGAAGCTTCGCTTTCTTCAGAAATCTTTATTGATCCGGACTCAACAGCTTTCCTATAATTTGGAGCCATACCAAAAATTTCCATTCCTACGAAACAGGCTCTCACTTGAGACGCACAACCTGCAGCTACAAGCATATCAATTTCGATCCCTCCAACAAAAGTGCAAAGAGATAAGTCCTTTTTGTCTTGTCTAATTATCTCTCTACATGCTTCTATCGGTTTTCTCCAAAACGAAAGTCCCCCAAAACCAACTAGATCACCATCTTGAACGTAAGTAGAAATTGCATCATCTAAGGTTATTAATTTACTTTTTCGAATTTTTGATCTCCTCACTTCATAGAATATTGAATTTTAGAGATTAATACAATATTTAGGAACAATTTTTCTTAAATTAAAAATACTCCTAATAAAAATCTATTTTAATAATAAATGTAAAAAAAAATACCCCGAATCATATTAAAAATAGATAGTTAAATAATTAATCTTCTTTTAGAGATCCTTCTTTTTTTATAAAATTCTTAAACCATTTCGGTAAAAAAAAGCCAAAGTAAAATACTATAGCACTTGCTATCTCAAACCCTCGAATTATCGGAAGAGTCACAAAATTTAACGGAATTGAAGTATCTAAACCACTACCTATAGTAAATAGGATAAAAGCAATAAATATTAGTTTACCTTTTAATCGAATTTCGAGATCTTCTGACTTTAATGATTCTCGAGTAAATAAAAATCCAGTCCCCATTAATATTATTAAGATTGAAAGAACATAAACCACAATAAACATGCCATATTGAACATCAGTTAATCCTTTCAATTGACCTATCAGATTAGGATTAATACCTAATAGAAGAAAAAATATTATATAAAAAATTAATCCATAAACACCTGACAATATCATTATTAACTTCTTTCTCTCTTTAAATATAAAATATTTTAAGGTAATCATCCAAAAAATGACCGCTATCGGTATAAAAATATTTCCGATTATAAAATAAGGAATATTCGTTAAAGAATTTCCAGTTAAAAGGTATAATATAAATGAGATAGACGCAGGATACCATGGACAAGTCAAAAATATCCATACTAAGCCAACCAATAATAATTCTCTCTGTTTATATTTAAAATATTTCAAAGATATTCTAGTACCTACATAAATATTAAGAGCGCAAAAAATTATGAGAACAATACCATTAGTAATATCAAGGGCTTGAATTGTCATAATAATCTAATTTTTATAAGAATTTTATATAATATTTAGGATAAATAAATGTTCAGTTAAAAATCTTATAATTTATATCTGATTTTTGCAAAATTGATTTCTTTTTTAGTTTTTCTTAGCTTTATCTAATTGTTTTTTTAGTTTTACAAAAAATTCAGGAGTAGATAATTGAAAAGGTACAGGGTATCTAGTTCCGGCTCTGTGGGTTTTTTCCATACCTTCTATTATTTCTTCAACAATTCCCATAGGTATTGAGGCAATTAAATCCGTATCAGTTGCCATACCAAAACGGCGATCGCCAAGACATGGAAATGCAACTTGTAGTTCACCCGTAAGAATGGCATTTGAAATAGTATCTGCACAAACTCCATCACAAAAAGTTGACATTGAAACCCTCCCTCCTTTTTTCCACAAAGATCCCTGGATTATTCTCATAATCTGGGCAGAATTCCCCCAAATTAGAATCAAATCGGGATCAAAATCAACGCGACTTAAAGCGCCAGAAACAACCGCAGAATATTGGCCAAATGGTAATTTAGGCATTGTAGCAGTGGTTTTCTTAGCCGCTTCTTTTGTCTCATTGTATCTTCCTACAAAAAAAGCACCCTCTTCGAAAAGTTTATTTGATTTTTCAAATCCGAGACTTATTTCGGCTAGTGGACATAAATTATCCTCCTTTACACACCCCATTGTCCATCCGTAATACCTCGCATAACTGAATATTTGACAAAGCGCAATTTTTTTTTCGGTTTTTTTTAAAAATTTAATACCATTTAATTCTTCGGGATTCTGTAGTAATTTTACGGCAACGGGGAAAGTAGCTAACCGAAGATATTTGTTTAGTTTCTCATCTGTTTTTTCGTATTTACTCATATTTCTTCTACCATTTTTACGGATTTTAATTAATTACCTGCACTAGACTCATGTAATTTAGCACATCGTAAGCCTGGAGTAACTGTCGTAGCTAAACAACCATTGCAGAATATACAATCTACTTTTTGGTTTCCAATACCTTTCATCCATCTATTAGGAAGATCTGGTTCTCGGATTAAGGGTCTAGAAAATGACACGAAGTCAGCACTTTCATTAGATAATATTTGTTCTACTAGATCGAGGGAGTTAATACCTCCAATTAGAATAACGGGTATATCAAGAACTTTCTTGAATTCTTTTGCATAAGCTAGATTATAAGCAGGTTCATTCATCGTTCCAATAAAGATTCGACTTTCTGGTAAAAATGTTGATTTCCAACCAAGATCTTTCTTTTTTAATTTTGCAACTTCCCATATTCCTGCACTGACTTCAATTGCGGCATACCCTATATTTTCTAACCTTTTAGCAACCTCAGTAGATTCACTTATAGTAGTTCCTCCCTCTATAAAATCAACACCATTCATTTTTATAAAGATTGGAAATTCCTTTCCAACCAACTCAACACTTTTATTGTAAATTTCTTCAAGGAACCTAGTTCTATTCTCTATGCTTCCCCCATAATCATCCGTTCTTTTGTTTATATAAGGAGAAAGAAATTGAGTTATGATATATCCATGAGCTCCATGTAACTGCACAGCGTCGAAACCAGCTTCTTTTGCTCTTCTGATCGCTTGGGAGAAAGCATCAATAGTATCTCTTATTTCTTCTCTAGTCATTTCGCGCGGTATCTTTCTGGTTAACTTTTCCTCCTGAGCAGAAGGGGCTATTGTATTTTCAAGATAACGAGATTGATGTCCACAATGTGCAATTTGTAAAGCAACTTTGCAATTATCTCCATTTTTATGAACTGTTTCAGCAATTCTACTTAAACCCGGTATATAATCATCTCTACTAACTCCAGTTTGTTTTTCGAATGCTTTACCACTCTCTTGAACATATGCATAACCCGTAATTATTAAACCTACTCCTCCTTTAGCTAAAGTTTTATAAAGTTCGATGTGCTGATCAGTAACATAACCATCTTCAGTTGCCATTCCTTCAAATGTAGCCGATCTTACAAATCGATTTTTAATCTCTATTGGACCTATTTTTTTTGGTTTTGAATACATATTAATATCACATTAAAATTTAATACAAATACATACTATAATTGAACTTAACTGTTTTTAAACATTTATTCTCATATTTAAGAATTATATTTTTAATATGTATTAGATTATTATTTGTTCAAAGGGATGATTTTTTGTGGGATATTGGGATGACGAAAAAAATATAAGGGAATATATCAAGATGTCTGAGGGTTATGAAGGGAAAGAATTAATTGAAATTTTAAAAACTCATCTCCCTGCGGGATCAACAGTGTTAGAGCTAGGAATGGGAGAGGGAAAAGATTTAGATATTCTAAGCGAAATTTTTAAAGAAACTGGAACAGATATTTCATCTCTCTTTGTCGATTTATATAAGAAAAAGCATGAAGATGCAGATGTTTTTGTATTAGATGCTAGAGAATTAGATACAAATAGAAGTTTTGATTGTATATATTCCAATAAAGTTCTTCAACATCTTACTAAAAGTGAATTTAAAACATCGTTAAAAAAACAAAAAGATTTGCTTAATGAAAATGGAATTCTTTTCCATTCATTATGGAGGGGAGATAAAGAGGAGAGATATGGAGATTTGCTTTTTGTATATTATTCTAAAGAATCTTTAATAAATTTAGTTGAAAATGATTATGAAATAGTAGAGATTAAAACATATAAAGAAACACATGATGATGATTCTCTTTACATAATATTAAAAAAGAAATAAAAAATAATTGAACTTAAATATTTTTAAGAAAACATAGAAATTTTATTTTATATAAAATTACTTATCTTTCTAAAGCTTTTTCTTTAAGTTTTACTTTTCTTTCCATTATTTTATCGAATAAATCATCCATTGTCGGATATGGAATAAATTGTCTTTTTCTTTTATGGAGTTTAATTGCTTCAGAGGGACATTTAATAACACAATTTCCACATCCTATACAACGTTTCCGCTCGATCGAGGATATATCATCAATGAGCGTTATTGCCTCCATTGGGCAAATCTCAACGCAAGTTCCACAACCTGAGCATAGATCAGGTTCCACATCAGCGTAAAAGTTAGTTATTGTAAAATCTCCGGGATTTGGTAATAATTTAATTTTTGATAAGCCTTCACAACAGCAACTACAGCAGCTACAAATAACTGTTAAATTTTGTGAGTTGTCAGGTTGAAGCACTAATCCTTCTTCCTCATTTTTTCGTAGAATTTCAAGAACTTCATCTTTACTTATAGAACGCCCCCATCCTTGTTCTATATATAGTTCTGCTGCAAATCCAAAAGCTAAACATAATTCTCTCCTAGAAGTCGCTTTACAAGGTTGTTCTAAGATGTCCTTTATTTGCCTGCAAAGACAATTAGTTACCATGTATGGTCCATCGGTTGTATCAAGAAGCTTTATGACATCATCGTAAGTACTAACATTATGACCGGATTCTATACTTTGCTCAACTGGAATTACCCGTAATTGAGCACCCTTCACTTTTATAGTTTCCGCAAGCCATTTTTTACCAAAATAATCGTGAAAATCTTCTATAAATTCCTTTGTGAGCTTGTTTACTTGGAACTCAAACATTCCAATCATGAGTAAAGCATTACCGTAATATTTCTCTTCTGCCTTCCTTTTAAACATAAGAAGTCCTTTTTGAACCATTTTATCTAAAGCTTGTTCTAATTCTTCTTTTGAGATTCCAGTCTCTTTCGCACGTTCGTAAATGGTATATAAAGGTTCAAGGTCTCTCTCCCATCCAAACTTTAAAAATGTAGCAATTTTAGCTTCTTGGGGCGCGAATAGACGTTTTAATAACTTAATATCAGATCCTGATTTTGTTGAAGGAAAGCCTAATGGCATTTTATCAAGATGCTCCTGTAATTTTCGATACAGGTCTATGTTTTCGTTGTTTAAACTCATAATCATTCCCTTAATTTTTTTACATTAATCTTAATATTGAAAATTATCAAAACAACTAGTTAAAGAATATCTTAATGGTATAAAATATATTCTAATGTAAAAAATAAAAGGTTGTTTATTATTTAAAAAAGATTAAACTAAGGATTTGTGCAAGTTTATTTTTATAGATTAATTAAAGGAACTTGATAATTATGGTCGAAAGAAAAAGATTAAATGTTGGCCTTGTACAAGTTTATTTTGGTCGGGGTAAAATTGCTATAAAAAAATAGTAATGCCTATAGGCAAGACCACTGCGGCTTTAGGACAAGGCTTTCGGGCTACGGGTCATGGATATAAAGTATATATGATTCAATTTATGAAAGGATACCCTCAATATGGGGAAGTTACGGCTGTAAAAGGGGTTCCAAATTTCGAATTGAAACAGTTTGGAACGCCAGATTTAATCGCAACTCCTGGAGAAATTGACTTTGAAGAAGGAAAAAAAGGCGTGAAGTTTGCAGAGAAGGTGATTATGGGCGACGAATACGATGTCGTTATTCTTGACGAAATTGGTGTTGCTGTCGAATATGGAATCGTAAAACTTGACGAAGTATTAAAATTGATTGATAATAAACCTGAAAAAGTTGAATTAATTATAACTGGTGGACCTAAGATGCATCCTAAAATTAAAGAGCGTGCAGATTTACTCACTGAAATGAGAATGATTAAACATTACTACTCTTCAAAAGGGATTAAAGCTCGTCTTGGTATTGAATATTAAGAAAAGAAGAAATAATAATGGGCGTTATAAAGAGATTATTGTCAACATTTTTAAAGCGGAATAATGTGAAGATAAAAGATATCGTTATAGATCACCACAAATACCTTGGTAAAAAAAATAATTCGCTAAAAATTTACGAATCTACGCCTAAAAATATGATTTATTCACCATTTAACATAACTACTGATCATATAGATCGTTTAATGCTAATTAATTTCGAAGAAGACCCTATTTACTATGCAATTGAACTCCAGATTTTTCGTATAGCTGGTGAAAAATTGCCTATGGTAATCATGTATAGAAAAGATGACTTGATGGACATCTATTATACAAATGAAGCAATTATCGAGTTTAGGAAGAAATTATTCGAGGACATGGGGACAAATGTTTCGTTTAACCAACTTGAAGTAATCGATTTTAGATTTCAAACAGATGATATGGGTTTAGATGCTTATCTATTTTTGAAAGACAAGTTAGAAAAAGACATCGAATTAAAAATTAAGGAAAATACGCCTGGAAGAGAATTAACTGCGATGTTAACTCCAATCGTTACCGCTAGTAAAAAGCCACAGTATTTTCCAATAGTATATCTCAACGAGTTTGGTATGGTAATCAAAAAAGATACTGAAATTATTATAAAAATTCATGGATTTTTAAGGAAACCAGTTGAAATGCCAGTTCGAATGAACGGTATGAATTTTTATTCAGCACACTACTCCTTAGAACCGATTATTGGAAATTGGAATAATTCTTTTAGTGGAAACTTAAATCCAATGCTTATAAATTCGTCTAATTTAAATGTAATTAACGAAAATTTAACTTATGAAATTTTTAACAATGAAGGTTTTTACGAGATAGAAAAGATTTCTGGAAAGAATGAAGTAGGTCATACGATTTCTTTTGAATTCTCTCCCGCAATTCCTAATTTAATTACCCTAAAAAGTAATATGAAAATTAAAGGTAAATTCTCTTGTTGTATTGATGATAAAAAGGGAATTTTTGCAGGAGAATATTATATAAATCGTGTAGGTGATATAATTTCACTTAACATTCAACCAATTAAAGGATGGCATCCATTTCCAGGAAAATTATGGTTAAAAATTTACAAATGGACTGCTAACATAGATATTATTGATAATGATAATATTAGAATTCAATCGTATTGGTATAGGATATAAATCAAAATAATTTTTCATAATGTTTCTCTTTTATAATACACAGAAAGTGATAAATACTATGAATAGTAAAAAAATTGATAAAACTTTTAAACTAATAGCTATATGTGGTCTGAATTGCGGTGAATGTGACATTTATCTTGCTCCAAGTAATCCCGTAATTGCTAAAAAATTAGTTAAACGATTTGATGGCATGTGGGACGATGTAAAAACCACAGATTTCCATTGTAGCACTTGTAGAGGGGATCTAACAAAATGTTGGACAAAAGAGTGTTGGATTCGGGATTGTTGTGTATTTAAAAAGAAATTAGAATTTTGTTATGAGTGTAAAGAATTCCCATGTATTAGATTAATAGATTGGGCGAAAAAAAGTGAAGGATATACCAATGCTTTACAAAATCTTTAAGATATGAAAGAACATATAAAACTATAATCGTAAAATAATCCCATCGAAATGATTATCAAAGGATAAAATTGCTTTAGCATTGAATTTTTTATATAAAAATATTAAAGAAGCATCCACAAAACTTAATAACCGTTTAGGAGTTGTATATTTTTTTAATATTTTATAAACATCTTTAAATTCTTCAGATTTTAATTGAATAATCTTGAAAAAATTTTCTTGCCCCCAAATTAATTCATAATATTTATCTAAATAATAAATATTTCCTTTATATCTTGAATTGGTTAAAGTAAAGATTTCACTTACGACTAAATTATTGGTAATTAATGGTTTTATAGAATCTTTTTTAAGTTCTTTGAATAATTCAAATGCTCTTTTGTGATTTCTATCTTTTTTCGATTTTAAAGCAAATAAATAATTTGAATCAATTATGATTGTCATTGTTTACCCTATAAATGTCTTAATTCTTTTTTCATAACCCGTATATTAATTCGTCATCAGATTTTTCCGGATGCATTAAAGGCGCATCAATTGCATTTTCTTTTATCTTCTTAATTAAATCGTCAGTGATTGGAGGATGATCAATCTTTTCAGAAATGAATTCGTCAAGTCGGTTATACGCAAATTCAATACTATTATCTAATATCTCTTGTTGAGAGATTTTTTTTCCTAATTTTAGAGTGACTTTTGCTTGTAATTTCTCTAATAGGCTTTTATTATTTAATTTTACATTTGCCATATTAATAAGTAGAGAGTTCTACTTTTTATTCTTTTCTAATTCTTTTTTAAATAAGAAAAATTTCAAGAAAGGATGCGCAAGAGTATAAAATAAAGAACTAGTAATTTTAGAAATAGAGAAAAATATAAGCATGAGTTTTAATAAAACTTTCTTTCTGGAATAGTTTCTATAATGCCTTGAATTTTATTTTTTATTTCATTAAAAATCTTTAGTGAACTGGTAAATTTATTCGATACTCCATCTTTTAAATACATATA
>Ga0114922_10003092_pt1 | contig 15530 bp, 15 predicted proteins | sample AartaG_FD_100975 | JGI IMG/M metagenome (GOLD analysis project Ga0114922, IMG submission 100975) | Deep subsurface microbial communities from Aarhus Bay to uncover new lineages of life (NeLLi) - Aarhus_00045 metaG | ecosystem: Environmental > Aquatic > Marine > Oceanic > Sediment | place...
AAGATCTGGCCGCGCTGCCCGTCGACGGAATCATCATTCAGGACGACTTCGTAATAAAAACATACGAGGGCTTCACGCAGGCGGCTCTCGATGGTTTCAAACTTCTCAATGGCGCCGAGGCCGGCCCCCGCGAGATGTTCGCCGACACCTTTCTCGGCAGCGACAACCGCCTTCACGTCAGGAATCACGGCGAACCTTACGAACTCTGGTGTCTGCACAAGGCCGGCCGCCTCAGGAAGCTCGGCGAGGCGCTGGTCGCGCGCTGTAAGAGAATTAAAGTTAACGTCGAAGTGCTTCTGAACGTCTATTATGATGCGGTGATGGCACCCGACGATTCCCTCTGCTGGCTCGGTCAGGATTTCGAATCGTTGGCGGCATCCTCGTTCGACCGGCTCTGCCTCATGGCCTACCACAGGCAGATCGCCGAAGAACAGGCGGCGAGTGTCAGCGAGGCGATAGTCTTGACGGCCGATCTGGTGGCACAATCGCACTGGAGGCTGGGCGACAGGCTGGTCGTCAAACTCCAGGCCGTCGACTGGAACAGCCGGGAGGAAATCGATCCGGACGAGCTGATATTATTGCTCGACGCCATCGGCGACGGAGTCGTAAATTGGGCTCTCGCGCCGGTGGAGCCGGACGGAGCGGTCAGTAGCAGGATAGCGCCGCTGCTGGCCGAAAGAGTTCCACGAGAGCGCTGAAGTCAGGTTTAGACGGTGGAGAAAAAGCAATTCTTCACAATGAGAACGGCCGTGCTCATGGCCGTGCTGCTGCACCTGATTATCATGCTGCTGCCGCAGGGTGTGGCCAATCTGCTGTTCTTCACCAGCCAGCCCGAAGTCGTCCGCGCCGAGCCCCTGCGCTTCAATGTCCAGCCGCCCCCCGAGCAGTTCGAGGAACCCGACCTGGTCCCCGCCGATGAGACACACGATGCCGTCACCCCCAGGCAGCCCGAATCGGAACCCCAGACGCCCGACCCTTACAGCGAGGGGCAGACCAACATCAAGCGCCTCCAGACACCGCAAGCCGAAGGCCAACCCGAACCGTCAAGCCGCCAACAGGCCACCGAAACATCGCTGTCAAAACAGTTCGAGTTCGAGCAGCCTCAGCCGACACCCGAAGAGCTGGCCGAGCGCGAAGAGCAGCGCCAGGCAGAAATCAGCAAGCGGCTGGGCGAAGTGCTCGAGCAGCCGCTCCTCGACGGCGACATTCCCATCCACTACGACCAGCGCAGACCCTCTTCCGCCGATCCCGTCGAGGGCATGATCCAGTTCGACACCTACGATTGGGACTACATCCCCTATCGCGACCTGATGCTACTCAAGATCTACCGCTATTGGGTCCCCCAACTCCGCGGAACATGGCAGTTCAACATGGGGCACGCCGGACGCACGATCATCAGATTCACCATCCTCCGCGACGGCAGCGTGATCAACGTCCAGCTGCTCGACGGCTCCGGCATCATCCAATACGACCAGGCGGCAAACTACGCCATCATCCAGCTCTACCCGGGAGAGGCTACGGCTTTCCCGCCGCTGCCCGATCACTTCCCAAAGAGGACTCTCACCGTCACGATCGGATTCTTCGTCAACACCACACTGCCGCGATAACGATGAGATAAAATTATTGATCTGATATCCTGTAAACAAACAAAGGTTCGGTAACCGAAAAATGCTGCGGCACATAACAGCCTTACCAATTGTAGCGATTTTAATCACTCTGCTCTTCTCCTCCTGCGAACAGGCACAAAAGAGCTGGCGCTACCAGCCGCCCCCCGAGGTCAAGGTCGCCGATGTTAAAAATCCCGACCGAGAACAGCTTGTAGTCGCCGAGGGCGTCAACGTAATCACCATCGATATCGTCAGCGAAGAGCCGGGCGCACAGCGCGGCGAAGTTATCCTCGACGCGCACGAATGGGACAGCCACCACTACAAGAACCTCATGATCAAAAAGCTCCACAGCTACTGGCTGGACGAAATCGATGACTCGATGCAGTTCCGCTCCGTCATCCCCGGCAGGACGATCTACAGGGCGACAATCACCGCCGACGGAGGCCTCAAAGCCGTCGACCTCCTTGCCCCCTCCGGAATCACGCAGTACGACATGGCCGCGAGAAATTCGATCGACCGCAAATATCCCGGGCTCCTTACCGAGTTCCAGCCTATGCCCCAGGACTTCCGCGGGCCGGAATTGACCGTCGATATCGGATTCTACGTTCACAATTCACCCGCAAAGGAAACAGAGACAGAAAAATGATATTTGATACTTTCCTCTCCGGCGGCATCACGATGGTTCCGCTGGCTTTCTGTTCGCTGCTGGCATTGGCAATCATCTTCTATAAACTCTACGACCTGCGCCGCAGGCGTTTCATCGATCGCAACGAGGTTATGCTCCTCAAGCAGATGATCGATTCGGGCGAGCTCAAGCGCGCCGAGGGCCATTGCGCCGGCAACCGCAACCTCTTCACCAACATAGTTGGGCGGGCACTGGAAGCCCGCGGGAGCGGAGAAAACGCCATCCGCGAGGCGATCGAAGAGGCCGGCCGCTACGAAGTGCCGCGCGTCGAGCAATACCTCGGCGGACTCCGCACCATCGCCTCGATCTCGCCCCTGCTCGGCCTCTTCGGAACTGTGCTCGGTATGATCAGGGTCTTCAACCGCATCCGAGAAGTCGGCCTCGGCCAGGTTGCAGAGTTCTCAGGCGGCATCGCCGAAGCGCTCATCACCACCGCCACAGGCCTGGCCATCGCAATACCAGCGCTCGTCATGTACAACATCTTCGTCGACAAGGCGGAATCGATCATCCTCGAAATCGAGAAGGCCGGCGCAGACGTCATGCGCAGCCTCATCGCCAAGGAGTCGAAAGATGCTGTTCAAGCGCAGACTTAAAAAAGACGCAGCCATCGATATCGCCTCCCTGGTCGACGTCGTCTTCCTGCTCCTGCTCTTCTTCGTCGTCACTACCAGCTTCCGCGAGAGCCCGGGACTCGACATGGACCTGCCCGAAACCACCAGCGAAGCCGGAGTCCGCCTCAAGGAGGTGGTCATCAGAATCATTCCGGAGGGAGAGGACGCGGCGATCTTCCTGATGGAAGACAAAGTCACCATCGGCGAATTGCCGGAGAAGCTGCGATCGCTGCTGGCCCAACAGGACGAGGAGAACCGTTCCGTAGTCGTTGAGGCCGACAGGAACGTCCGCTTCAAAACCGTCTTCGACGTGCTCGACATCGCGCGCCAGTCCGGGGCCACCAACATCACCTTCCCAGCCGTCTTCAAGACCGGGGAGCAGGCCGAAGATTCCCGCTAGACCGGCGCTTATTTTCAAACCGAACTCGCACCTGCCAGGGGATGACGATCGGGTTATAATCCCCTTGACTCGATCCAGGGGGTAAACCATGCCCGGTCGTAAAACCGTCGCAGCCGCCTTGCTCTTCGCTGTTGTTCTGATGACCGCCTGCGGCACCGCGCGCAGGACAACTAGAGAAACCACGCCGGCGCGCGAGGGAATCGTCGTCGCCGCAAGGTTCATCCCGGCGCCCGTGATGCGCATCGGACTTGAGGGAGCGGCGGGCACCGTGGTGACGATCAAGGCGCCGGGCGGTTTGGCTCTCGTCAGCCTTCCCGGCGGCAAAAGGATCGCGCCGGATAAGTCGCTCGAGCAGGTTAGCTTTTTTGTCGCCGAGGTCTCCACCGGCGCCGCGGGCGATACTCACCGCGTCCAGATTGCCTCCCTGCGCAACAAGCAGCAGGCCGAAAAGCTGGCGTCGGACGTCAGAAGGAAACTCGCCCTGACCGTTGTCGTGCGTTACAGCAGCCAGACACGCACATGGCGCGTGCAGGCGGGCGAGGCGGCCACGCGCGCCCAAGCCGCCGAAATCGAGAAAAAGCTCCGCGCTGCAGGCTATGAGGAGACATGGGTCGTTCGCGACGACGCCGCACCCGTCTCCGGCGGCACCATCTCGGCGGTGGACGCTTCCGGCAGGCGCATCGCCGCATCAGCGATTTTCCGCTGCGCGCCACGCAGGGAGAACTCGCGCATCGAGACCGGCGGCTACCGCTACCGCGGGGCGATGGAGCTCCGAGTCAGCCGCGAGGGCCGGATAATCCCCGTCAACATCGTCAACCTCGACAGCTACCTGCGCGGCGTCGTTCCGGTCGAGATGAGCCCCACAGTCTTCCCGCAGCTCGAGGCTCTCAAGGCCCAAGCCGTCGCCGCCCGCACATATGCCTACAAGAACCGCGGCCAGTACTCCGCCGAGGGCTACGACATCTGCGAGTCCGCCCGCTGCCAGGTCTATAACGGCACAGCAGTGGAACACGAGCTCACCGACAGGGCCGTGCGCGAGACGGCCGGACAGGTGATCACCTTCGACGGCGAGCCGATCAACGCCCTCTTCACCTCCACCTGCGGCGGCCACACCGAAAACGCGGCAAACATCTTCCCGGGCGACGAGGTCCCCTACCTCACAGGAGTCGTCTGCGAGCCCGAGGCCGAACTGTTCAGCAACGTCGCATCCGCAGAAGATCCCGGCATCACCTACGGAGCCGACGGCTTGCCGCTCGATCTCGTGCTGGCGGCGCTTAAAACTCTCGGAGTGATCGAGCGGGACTTCTCCCCCCAGCCGCGCGAGCGGGTGACCGGACCGCAATGGCGACGCTGGCTCGAAAAAACCTCCGCGCGCCTCGGCTTGCGGCAGGCGTATCCCCTCCCGCAACTCCCCGAATATCCCGACCTCAAGGGGGCGATTGTCGCGGCCGCAACGGCGGTCGGCTGGCTCGAGCGAATCGACAGGCAGGTCACCGAAGGCGACCTGATGATCCTCGCCGACTTCGAGGGAATCGGCGAAATCGACACCGAAAGCGCTAAGGCAGCACTCTACTTCCTCCGCCTCGGACTCATCGGCCCCGAGCCCGACGGCCGCCTCGCGTTCGCCGGACCGCTCAACCAGACAGCCGCCGTCAGGATGCTCCACCGGCTCCTGCGCCACGAAGCCGCCCGCGGCATCATCGAGGGCAAGCTCGTGCGGGTCGAGAGCGGCAGGGTTGCCATCCGCATCAGTGCGGCGCAGCAGGAATTCGCGCTCGCGACAGGAGTCAGGCTGTTCAAACGCTTCCAGGAATACTCGGTGCCCGTGCGCTCGCTCCAGATGGCCCCCGGCGACGCGCTGATCTTGTTCCTCCGCGACAACAGGGAAGTCGGAGCGCTCGTGCACTCGCCCTCGCTCGAAGGCATCGCCAGCGACCGCTCATCGCGCTACTTCCAGTGGGACGTCCAATACAGCCCCGAGGAGCTCCGGGAAAAAATCAAGCGCTATGCCGATGTCGGCCCCATCGAGGAGCTGCGGCCCCTGCGTTACGGCGTCAGCGAGAGAATCGTCGAGCTCGAGGTTGTCGGCGGCGAGGGTCGGAGCGTCCTCAAGGGCTTGCAGATCCGCTGGGCCCTCGGCTTGCGCGAAAACCTCTTCGTGATCGAGAAACGCTACGGAGAGACGGGCCGCGTCGAGACCTGGCGCTTCATCGGCAAGGGATGGGGCCACGGCGTGGGATTGTGCCAGGTCGGCGCATCGGGCATGGCGATCGCCGGCAAGTCATACCGCCGGATTCTCACCCACTACTACACAGGCGTTGAAATCGAGAAACTCTACTGACACCTCCGGCGCGCCGGCTTCGATGCCGGCTCCCTCACGCAGCCGTCTGATCGAACTCAGAAATAATACGAATAGCCGAAATTCGCCTGCCAGCCCTTGGTGTTGAAGTCGGGATTGAGGATGTTCGAGATGTTGAGATCGAGGTCGAGGTAGCGGACGTCGGCATAGAAAGTGGAAGGGCCGCCCATCGGGATCTCGATCCCGAATCCCCAGTGGTAGCTTATCTCGCTGTCCTCAGCGTCCTCGCCGAAAATGTTGCCGTCGATGCTGACCCTTGTCCAGCCAAGGCCGAAAATCCCGTAGATGCCCGCTCCGCTTGCAGGCAGCAGATAAAACAGCGCGGAGAACTGGATCGGATAGATGCTGACCGTTACGTCGTCGATATCCTCGCTCCGAAAGTCCAAAGATCCCTCCAGCCCAAGCCTTGGCGCGATCCGCGCGCGTGCGTGTATTCCCCAGGCCCAGTCGCGCTCGTCATCCTGGGTGGCCGATTTCGACCAGGTGCCGTGCGCCCCGACGCCGAGCTTTCCCAGCTGAGCGGCAGCCGTCGACGTGAACGCAAACAAAACAACGAAACAGACTATCAGCACCAGCTTGTGCATCTTATCCTCCCTCAGTGCGGGGTGCTCTAGAACGGAATGTCGTCGTCGCTTATTTCATCCGGCTGGAAGCCGCTGTCCGCCGCGGCGGCCTTGCCGGGCTCGCCTCGAGAGTCGAGCATCATCATGTCGTCGATGATCACCTCGGTGCGGTAGCGCTTCTGGCCGTCCTGGCCCTCCCACGAACGGCTGCGGATCTTGCCCTCGACGTAGATCCGCGACCCCTTGTGAAGATACTCCCCGCAGATCTCGGCCAACCGCCGGAAGGCTACGAGATTGTGCCACTCGGTGTGCTCCTGCTGCTCGCCCTCGGTGTTTTTCCACTGCTCCGATGTGGCAATCGAAAAATTGGCCACCGGAGTGCCGCCAGAGGTGAAGCGCACCTCCGGATCGCGCCCGAGATTTCCGATGAGGATCACCTTGTTAACCGATCTCGCCATTGGTCCCCCGTCTCACTACTGATGATGCCGCACAATAGCCCAGCACAGCTTTTGATGCAAGGAGATAACGCCGTCCTTGCTCCCTCCGCACCGCTTCCAAACGGGTTCGGAAAACAAAAAAGCAGGGGCGCGGCCGCACCCCTGCCGGTTTTTCTGTTCTGCAGGCCGGTTCTGTTCTATTGCGGATTCAGGCCAAGGCTGCGCAGCTTCTCGCGTGCAAGCCGTGCCTCGTTCGCGTCGGGGTGGTTGATTATCAACTGCTGCAGCAGAATCACCCCCTGGGCCGTCTGGTTGCCGTTGAGGAACGACAACGCCTTCTTGTACGTCGCGCCGATCTCGTACTGCGTGCCGGGGTAACGCTGGACCACAGCGTCGTAGGCCTCTACAGCCGTCTGGTAGTCGCCCAGATTATATAGGCACTCGCCGATGTAATACTGCGCGTCATCGGCCTTCTCCGCATTCGGGAAGTTCCTCAGAAATTGTCGCAGGCCCGTCAACGCCAGGCTGTACTCACCGCGCAGGAAGTCGGAGTAGGCAGTCTGGTACGCGCCCGTCTCGTCGGCGGGCAGCAGCGGTTGCGTCTCCGCTCCTCCCTCCGGGCGCTGCTCGCCCTCGGTCGGCTGCCCGGCCGCTCTGGGCTCTTCCTCGCCCAGCCGCTCGGCGTAGGGCCGCGTCGTGTAACTGCTGTAACGCAGGCCGTTGAGCTCCTTGCGGATGTTGCTTATGCGTAATTCCGAATCCTCTACCCGCTCGCCAAACGACTGCAATCTGCCGTCGATGCCCTCAAGCTGCACGCTCAGCTTCGCATTCTCCGTGCGTAACTCCCTCAGCAGCTCGGCTATCTCAACCTCAAGCTGCTCGAGCTTCGCAGCCGTGGCGCGGTTCTCGCGCTGCAGCAACGTCACGTCCGCCGTGATGCGGGCCAGGTGGTCCTCCACCAACGTTACCCGGTCCACCTTCTCAGCTTTCTTGCCGCCGGAAGCACAGCCCACCAGAAGCAGCGGGATAACCGCCAGCGCGGTAAACAATATTGTCTTCCTCATCTCGACCTTCACCCTGATGGCGGAGATGCCTCCGCAGTTGAATCAACTCTGACGCAAAATAGTAACCGCAGGTCCACTTGGGATGCAAATGGTAAGGCGGCACCCGCTGCGGGTGTCGACCGCGGTTTTTTATCAACCGCCTATCCCGGTCTAATCGTCTCTCTCAGAAATACTTACGCGGCTGGCTTACGCTTTCGTGAGTGACCTGCTTTAGCCGCGGGAGCGATACCCCACACCCACAGCGCCGCTTACGACAGGTCCGGATGACGCTCAACCCGCCTGGCGAGCCGATGGGCTACAGCCTCTGGAGCTACCGCTCGAACACCCTGAAGTGCGCGCGGCGGTTCTTCGCCCAGGCGCCCTCTGAGGAACGAGGGTCGAAAGGACGGCTCTCGCCGTAGGAAACAACCATCATGCGAGAAGCAATGATCCCGACGCGGATGAGAAAGTCACGCGCTGCCTTGCCGCGGCGCTCGCCCAGGGCCAGGTTGTACTCCTCGGTGCCCCGCTCGTCGCAGTGGCCCTCGATTATCACGCGAACCGACATGTGCTGCTTCAGCCAGTCGGCGTTCTGGTTGAGCTGAGCGATCGAATCGGGGCGCAGATCCGACTTGTCGAAATCGAAAAAGATATTCTTGAGAAATTCCGCGGCGTTGATCTCCTCCAGCGTCATGTTAGAAATCGGGCGCTCGCTGATGCCGCCCTCCTCGCCGATTCCGACGCCCTCGTCGACTACCTCGACATCATCTTCAGATATCGCGGTGTCGGGCTGCTCCACGGTCATCCCCTCGCCCTCGGTTACACCAGGTTCGCCCATCGCTCCCGGGGGCTTCTTGCCGCCGCAGGAGACGGCGAAGAGGAGCATCATCATAATCGCGGTGGCTGCTGCAATTCTGCGCATGGTTCACCTCCAGTGATAATACGCAGGGCCGTGCATGTCTCCGACGCGTTTGCCTGACATACTATCTAAATTCCGATCGCCTCGCTAGGTAATCGGTCACAGTTTACCGTTTTCATCCCAAACCCGAACCCACTCAATGCGACCAGCTCGGGTGCTTGTTGACTCCCTGCTGCGTCAGCTGCCTCATTCCGCGGCCGTCGATCCTGATCATGTAAATCTGGTAGTTGCCGCCGCGGTCGGAATCGAAGGCCAGCCAGCGCCCGTCGGGCGACCAGGCCGGGTCCTCGTCGTTGGCCACGTCGCGCGTGACGTAGTAGGTCTGGCCCGTGGTCAATTCGTGGATCCGGATGTCGAACGTCCTGCTGTCCTGCCGGCGCGCGGAGTAAGCGATCATCGTGCCGTCGGGGCTCCAAACCGCGCCGTCGTTGTAATTGCCCTCGAACGTGATCCGCCGCTGGTTCGAGCCGTCGGTGTTCATCACGTAAACCTGAGGAGTGCCGGTGCGCGAAGAGGAAAATCCGATCTGGCTCCCGTCGGGCGACCAGCAAGGGCTCGAATCTATCGAGCGGTGGCTCGTCAGACGCTGCGGATTGCTCCCGTCGATGGCCGAAATGTAGATGTCCATGTTGCCGTTCATGCTCGAGGCAAAAGCCACGCTCTGGCCGTCGGGTGAAATCGTGGGCGTCATGTCCACCCCCTGGGAGGCCACGATCTTTTCGGCGACCCCGCCCGTCAGCTGTAACCTGTAGACATCGGGATTCTCGTTGATGAACGACGTGTAGACGATGCCGCTGTCCCCCGGCCCGAAGCTCGGGAACAGCTTGAGGCTGTCGGAGTAGGTGACGCGGCGCTGGTTGAAGCCGTCGAAATCCATGATCCAGATCTCGCTGCGGCCGTTGTGATCTCCGCCCAGGTCGCGGGTCGAGGTGAAGATGATCCGCGAATCGAAGATCCCCTCGTCACCCGTCAGGTGGTAGAGGATCAAATCAGAGATCCTGTGGGCAACCCGCCGGTTCTGGCCCGCAGTGCCGATCAGCCGCTTGCCGAAGATCATTGCCCGCTTGCTAATGTCGAATAGCCTGATCTCCGCCACAATCCCGTCGCCCTCGCCGCGCACGTTGCCCACAGCGACAGCCTCGATGCCGAAATCCTCGTAGCGCTTGAAAGGCACCGCGCTCTCGTCATGGCTGCCGATCTGCTCGTAGACGACCCCGTCGGCAAGGTCGAAATACCCCATCAACGCCATGTCCTCGCGCACGACCTCCGTGATCTCACCGGCAGCACCACGGGCTTGCGAGCCTCCGCCGCGGTCGGCAAACGCCTGCACTGCCAGCGCGATCCTCAGGTTACCCTTGGCTACAGTTATCCTTAACGTATCGTCTTCCTGCTGCTCCGGCGCCGGCGTAAAGCTGGACAGCGCGGCCACGGCAGTGAGGACGACGGTTATTCTCGCCAGCATGGAAGAAGTTCCCCTTTCCTATTCTCCGATGAAATAGAAGCGGCAAGAGACCTTCAGCCTCGAACCCTTGATATAGTCCGGCAACGGCGGCAGGTTCCGAAGCCTGCGCACCGTCTCCTCCGCCGCCGAGTCGAAGCGCGCATCGCCGCTGCTCTTCACCATCACGATATCGACGACTCGCGCGCGCTCGCGGTTTACATTCACCGCGTCAGCATCTATCGGAGTGCTCTCGATCGTGAACTCAACGATCGCCTCCATCACTTGCCCCGGCCTCGTCCGAGGCGGATTCCAGCTCTGACCGATCAGCGCTACAAGCCTGTTGCGGAACAGGTCGGGCGCACCGCCGCTGCCGCCCGCATCACCCGCGTTCTCGAGCGCAACGTGATGAGACACCTCCTGCCCGCCGCCAGCGGCGCTTCTCGTCGTGTAGACACCCTGGCTGCTCTCTAGGCGCTGCCTCAGCTGCTGCGCAGTCTCAGCCTCGGGCTCCTCCTCCTTCGGCGCAGCTTTGGTCGATATCACCTTCGGCTCCTCGCGCTTCGGCTCAGGCTTCTTCTCCTCGACCTTCGGCTCGGGTTTCTTTTCCTCCGGCTCCTCCTCGACCTCGGGAGCGGCAATCAATTGCTCAGGCACGGAATGGATCGGCCCGGCGTCGCGCGAGCCGTCGATCACCGGCAGGCTGCTGGTGTCGATCGGCGGGTGCATCAGCGAAATGGCAAACGGTTGCTCATCAGGCTGGCTCAGCGTGGGGATGGCAAAGAAGGCAAGTACCAGGATGAACCCGCCGTGGATGAACAGCGAGAGGGCTACCATCGCGGCAATCCCGCTCGGCGCATCGGGCCGCTCGCCCGGCTGAACCTCTCCGCTCACTGCTCCTCCTCGATTCCCTGCTCCGTCACAAGGCCGATATTCGGCACGCCGGATTCCTTGATCAGCTCGATCACGCGCACCACTTCCCCGTAGCTCAGCGCCTTGTCCGCGCGCAGGTAAACGTAACGCCGTCCCGCAGCCGCAAGGCTCTCGCGCAGCCGGTCGACGAATTTGTCGCGGTTGACCGGATCCTGGTTGATGAACACCGCCCGCTCAGCCGTCACCGTGATCACCACTTGGTCGCTCTCCAACTCCATGTCGCTGACCATCGCGCGCGGCAACTCCGTCTCCAGCCCCTGCAGCACCACAGGAGCCGCGATCATGAAGATGATCAGCAGCACCAGCGTCACGTCGACCAGCGGCGTGACGTTGATGTCGCTCAACGCGCCGGTGAAGCGCTTCTTGTCGGTCTGGAAAGCCATCCGGCCCAATACTCCGAATTAAAGACCACCTCAGGAGGCGGATGTTCCGCCGGACCCGATGGGTACGCTGTCGATAAAGCTCCTCTCCGTCACGCTGATGAACTCCAGGCTGAAGTCGTCCATCTCGGAGGAAATCACCTTGATCTTGTTGAGCAGGAAGTTGTAGCCGATCAGCGCCGGGATCGCCGCGAACAGCCCCGCCGCCGTCGCGATCAACGCCTCGGCAATGCCCGGAGCCACCGTCGCCAGCGACGTCGAGCCCTCCGCCCCGATGTTGCGGAACGCGTTGAACACGCCCCAAACCGTGCCGAACAGACCGATAAAGGGCGTCGCCCCGGCCGTCGTCGCCAGGAAGTTCAGCGAGCGCTCCAGCTTGTTCACCTCCACTGAGGAGGCGCGCTGCAGCGAGCGGTTGATGCCCTCCAGATTGCGGATCTTCACCCGGCCCTTCACCGACGCGCCGTCGGGATTGTGCACCGCCGACTCCATCTGCGATACCTGGGCCCTGCCGAGCTGGTAACGAAGCTCGTTATAGCCCGCCTGGAAAAGCCCGACCAGCGGGCTGTAAGGCAGGCGCTTGCTGTAATCAAGCACCTCGGAAAACTTCGTGCTCTGGCGGAATACCCTCAGGAACGAGCGGTTCTGCCTGCGGGCGCGCGATATCACCCGCCACTTCTCGAGGATGATCGCCCACGAAAGCACGCTGAAAACAACGAGCACGATCAGCACACCCATCGCGATCGGGCCCATCTGTAAGATCATCGATATCAGATCGGTTTCGACTTGCGATTCCACCGCTCCCTGAGCTAGAAAATTCGGCATAAACTCTGTGCTTCCTTATAGTTGGATGACCGACCGTACTATAACATACACAGCAACTTGCGGTCAATCGGCGGAAACGGTCAATTCCTTGTATATCTTGGTAATTTTGCGATTTAAACCAACAAAAAGACAAAAAGGGAGGGACGAAGCCGAAACCCCGTCCCCGCCTGCGGGCCAAGGGTTCGTCAAGGCTCGCAGGCAAACTTGCCACACATCAAGTCCCGCTTAATGAAACGTTTCAAAATGAAAAAACGGAAATTTCAATATCAATATTTTTATGAATCAAGCTAGCGCAATAGCCGCTTCCAAAGCCCGGTATGCTATAATTATCGTTTAAATTATCCTTTAGGTTGCCGCCATGGCTCCTGGCTTGTTGGATCTCAACATTTGGGGCGAATACACGCTCAAGTTGTTCGTGGCAATGCTGTTATCCGGAGTTGTAGGCATCGAGCGCCAGCGGCGCAGGAAAACCGCCGGCATGCGAACCCACATGCTCGTCTGCCTTGGCTCGCTCATCTTCACTCTCCTCGGCATGGACCTTTTCGCACGAGGCTCTGCAGGCGCAGGTGTCGGCGGGGTGACGCGCGTCGACCCCCTGCGAATCGTCGAAGCGATCGTCGGCGGGCTCGGCTTCCTCGGCGCCGGCGCCATCATTCAGGCCCGCGGCGCCATTCACGGCCTCACAACAGCCACATCGATCTGGACGATGGGCGCTCTGGGCGTCGCCGTCGGCATTGGCAACTACCCGCTCGCCCTGCTCACAACACTCTTCTCCTACCTCGTCCTCTCCACAGTGGATATTTTCGAGAAAAAATGGGTGCGGAAACTCGAAGACAGGTACGAAGCCCGCAAGTCCCTCCGTAAAAACAGCAAGCATGATTCCTTGCCGTAGCCGCCTATCCGATCAGCACCAGCCCGTAACGCCGCTCCCAATGGCTGCGAACCGTCTCGATCAATTCCCGGCGCTCATCTGCCTCGCCCGAGCCCGGCTCGATTATCAGCTTGAAAGCCTCACGGCGGGCGGCCTGAAGCACCTCCGCGTCCCTGATGATGTTGCCCACACGCAGCGTCGGCATCCCGCTCTGCCGCGTCCCGAAGAAATCGCCGGGCCCGCGCAGCTCGAGATCCTTCTCAGCTATCTTGAAGCCGTCGGTGGTCTTGACCATGATCTCCAGCCGGTGCCTTGCGTTTTCTCCCCTGCCCGGCCTGTAGAGCAGGATGCAGTAGCCGCGGTGCTCGCCGCGGCCGACGCGGCCCCGCAACTGGTGCAACTGCGACAGCCCGAACCGGTCGGCGTTCTCGATCAGCATCACCGTCGCGTTGGGCACGTCCACCCCCACCTCGATCACCGTCGTGCAGGCCAGCACATCGATCTCGCCGCCGACAAACGCCTTCATCGCCGCCTCGCGCTCGGCCGGCTTCATCCGGCCGTGCAGCAGTGTGACCTTCCGGCGGGGAAAAGTACGCTGCAGGCGCTCGTGGAGCTCAGTGGCAGTCTGCAACTCGCCGCTCTTCGATTCCTCGATCACAGGCGCCACCGCGTAAATCTGCCTGCCCTCCTTCATCTGCGATTCCAGGAATGAGTTGATACGCCCCCTGCTGCGCTCGCTGCGCGCCGCCGTCACCACCGGCTGGCGCCCGGGCGGCATGTCCGTGATTATCGACAGGCTGAGGTCGCCGAAAACCGTCAGCGTCAGCGAGCGCGGGATCGGCGTGGCGGTCATGATCAGCACGTCCGGCTCCGCCTCCGCGCCGCCTTCCATCAGTCTCGCCCGCTGGAGCACGCCGAAGCGGTGCTGCTCGTCGATGATCGCCAGGCCCAGCCGCCGGAACTCCACGCCCTCCTGGATCAGCGCGTGCGTGCCGACAACCAGATCGACATCTCCCGCCGCGACACCCTGCCGCACCCGCTCCTTCTCACCCCCCGCCAGGCTGCCGGTCAACAGCGCAGTCCGGTATCCAGTGTGCGAGAGGTGGCTGCGCACGCTCGCGAAATGCTGCTCGGCCAGGATCTCCGTCGGCACCATCAGCACCGCCTGGTAGCCGTTCTCCACCGCCAGAGCCGCCGCCAGCAGCGCAACGATCGTTTTGCCGCAGCCCACGTCGCCCTGCAGCAGCCGCCTCATCGGCTGCGCCGAGGTCATGTCGTCGACGATCTCCTTGAATGCCTGCCGCTGGCCCTCGGTGAGCCGGAAAGGCAGCATCTTGAGCAGCGTCTCGCGGATCTGCGGCGACGTCCCGAAAGCTATCCCCTTCGTCTCCTCACGCGCCGTCCGGCGCCGCAACGCCAGGCCGGCCTGCAGCATGAAAAACTCCTCGAAAACAAGTGAGTTCTGCGCCGGATGGCACCATGCGTTGAGCTTGACCACGTCGGCATCGGGCGGCGGAGCGTGAATCAGCCGCAGGGCTTCCTCGGAACCCAACAATCCCAGCCGCTCCAACACCGAAGGCGGCACGGAGGTCGGCAGCGGCAGACTGTAGCGCTCGAGCAGGTCCCCCACCGCATGCCTGATCACCCGCCCCGGCACCGACCCCACCTTCTCGTAAACCGGCACCACCCCGGCCTCCCCCTCCGCGTCCTTGCCGATCTCGAAATGCGCATTCTGCGCCTCGAGTATTCCTCCCCCGAATCCCGAGGCCCGCACCTCGCCGAAAAGGCTGATCTTGTAGCCGGGCTTGATCGTGTCGGCCAGGTACGGCTGGTTGAACCACATCGCCAGCATCCGACCGCTCTCGTCCTCGATCACCGCCCTGAAGATGGAAAACCGCCTCCGGTGCGTCTTCTGCACCTCGGCGCTCACAACCTCCCCGCCGAACAGCGCTCGCTCCCCCGCACGCAGCGAAGATATCGCGCGCACGGTGCGGCGGTCCTCATAGCGAAACGGCAGGTGGAACAGCAGATCCTCGATCGTGCGGATGCCGGCGCGCTCAAGATCCTTCTTGCGTTTCGGGCCGATACCCTTGAGGCAGCCGACTGCCGTTGTTAGCTCGGCGACAGGCTTGGTAGAATTCATATCCGGTCCTGCAGCAATTATTGGCTCGCGGCGGGCCGGCGTCAACGGGAGAGAAAGTGACTCAGCCGATATTAATAGCAGCGGCGATGGGCATCGAGCTGCGCGCGTTTGGACGCGGCCTAGGCCGCCTGACACGCCTGCCGGGGAAAACTCCTGACGCCAGGGAAGCCCTGCTCGGCGACCGGCGGCTTGTCCTCACGCGCATCGGCATCGGCCGCCACGCAGCCTGCGAGGGCCTGCGGCTGGCGATCTCGAGCTTCAGCCCCGACAAGGTTCTGCTCATCGGACTCGCTGGGGGACTGCGCCGTGAATTCCG
>Ga0114922_10003093_pt1 | contig 15530 bp, 12 predicted proteins | sample AartaG_FD_100975 | JGI IMG/M metagenome (GOLD analysis project Ga0114922, IMG submission 100975) | Deep subsurface microbial communities from Aarhus Bay to uncover new lineages of life (NeLLi) - Aarhus_00045 metaG | ecosystem: Environmental > Aquatic > Marine > Oceanic > Sediment | place...
ACCCCTGAGAAACAAGGGTCTTCTTCGATGGCAAGGCGAAAAAAACTCAGAAACTGCTGTGTCGCTCCCCGCGAAACGCGGTTTTTGGGGCGTTATCGCCGATTTTACCCCGTGAACGGTTACTATCTGCGAAACCTCAAGCCCCAGCGTTGGTGCCAGAGCGGCATGCTCCATATCGCTCGATGTGTTGCTGCCGAACTTTACCAGTGGCTCAGCAGACATCTATTCCCGGTTCCGACATGATTGCCCCTGGGTCTGCTCGCCTTGCGGCATCTCATCCACGCTGAACTGGTGGCGTGACGACGGCCCCACGTTCGTCGGCACCGCTGCGTCCTGACAGGCCAAAAACCTGTCCCAACGTTAGCCGCAAACGCCCCGAACTCGGTCAATCACCGCTGTGCGAATATGCTCTCTCACTCAAACGAGGCCAAACCTCATCCACCGCGCGCCTTAGCGCTCCATTTGCGAAATCCCTGCGGCTGGTGGCAGGGGGTTGGATATCGGAGCGGAGGATGTTATAATCGAGGCGCGCGTCGATTGGAGTACGGGCCGGATGGTCCGGCGATTCGGCGTCGGGCGACGGACATGTCATTTGGTCGTAACGAAGGAGGAATGATGATGAGACGAACGGCGGTTCTGTTGGGAGTAATGGCGGTTGTAGCTTGCCTGCCGGGCATCTCGGCGGCGACGGACTTCGAGGATACGTTCGAGAACTACAATCTCGGCGAAATCTGCGGCCAGGCCGGCCCTCCAGGCGGCTGGGAAGAATGGGAGGGCAGCGTTGATGTGTGCGGCCTGGTCACGGACGAACAGGCCAATAGCGGGACGAAGTCGCTGAAGATCATCGGGGACCCGGGCGGCAGTCAGGGTTTGGGCGACGATACCGTGCAACGCATGGACGAAGAGGGCGGCGTCTGGACGTTCAAGATCATGACGTACGTGCCCGGCGATGCCACAGGCACCGGGTCTGTGATCTTGCTGAATACCTACCCCGCAAGCGTGAATCAAGATTGGTCCCTTGTGGTGGCGCTCGATTCCGACAGCGGCGCCGTCGAGCGATGGTCTGAGATTTACCTCGCCCCGCTTATTGTCGACCGCTGGGTCGAGTTCCGGGCCGAGATCGACATCGACAACGACCTTGTGGATTACTACTACAACGGTGAGAAGGTTGACTCCGGTGTGAGTTGGATTAACGGCATCGCGCCTGGAGGTCTGCCGCGAATTCAAGCCCTTGATCTTTACGGCGGTGAGCCGGGTGGCATCCCCCCTGGTACGACGGGCTTTTACCTTGACGACGTCTCGTTAAAGGAAGTCGCCCCTGAAACCGGCTGCATGTACGTGCAGAAGAAGAATTCCAAGGCCAAGAAGGGCTGCACATTGTGCTACAAGAAGGGTGACACAATGATGTCAGGTCAGGCTTGCGAGAAAGTAAAGGATTGCACACCGAAAAAGTTGAAGGAGAAGAAGTACGACTGCCTGGATCCCGAGGCTCCGCCCGAGGCCTACTGCAAGAAGCTCAAGGCCAAGAGGGATAGCTGCATCCCCTAAAGGCACGTGCTGGAGGAGTTGGAGTCGACCGCTGCGGCGGAAGTCGCCGCGGTCGATTCTATGTGCCGGGCATGTCGTTGACCCTCAAGGCCTGATTGAATCACACAATGAACCACCCGGGGCGGTGCGAATCATGACCGTCCCGGTTTCTGCAACTGATAGATCAGATAATCGGGCGAAACGGACTTGAGAGTGAAGCCGTCCGACTTGAGTAGTTCTTCGAGGTGCCGGTTGATTTCAAAACGCCTGGAAGGCGGCATCGAGTCTTTGAGCCACCAAACGCGCAGGCCTGCATCAAGGCATTGGGCAAGCGACCGCGCCATTTGCCCGGCGTCGCGCGCCAGACGAGCGGCATCTGATAAGTCCTCGTCGGTATCGAGCCATCCGACCTGGTTGTCGAGCCAGGAGGGAAAGCTCACGATCCGCCCCTTGAACCCCGCGCGACGAAGATAGTAAAGCATGTATTCGCGGTCGTAGGAGAGCGTAACGGCCAGGTCGTCCGGCCCCGCCAATCGCGCCAGTTCCTCGGCCCGTTGTCTGTGAGGTGAAGGCGGCGGACGCCAGGCAAGAAACCGGACGATGGGAACGGCGCTGCACGTCACCAGAAGCAGGCAGATCAACAACGGAGCTTTGCCCAGGACCCCATCGCCGGGATTCCTCCCAGCGGGCGTCCACCCAAGACGGTCAGAAACGTGAACCGTCACCAACGCCATGAACAGGATGAACCCCGGCCAGGCCACCATGTCGTAGCGTCCTACGAAGTAGTTGGGGCGAACCACGACTGAATACAGCCATACCAGGATGATTGGGACGAAGGTCAAACATACAATGAAAAGGACCGTGCGGCCCGCCGGTTCATAATATTTGTACATAGATTCATCTGTGACGGGTCGCGTCCTTCGCCTGCTCCACAAGAAGAACACCGCACCGGCCAGCAGAGCTGCCGGGACAAGCCGTGTTACCGCGTCAAGCGCCGGTACCAGCGGCACAGTGTCGGAAGACGCCAGCGACAACCCGCGAAGATGCGTCGGATAATCACCGGCCGGCAACAGAGCCCACACGGTGCGCGGGATTGCCAAAACCGGCTCCCAACTCTTGTTGATCCACTTGTTGCCGCCGCCCTTTCCGGCGGGCAGCACAGCCGCAAACAAGTAAGGAGCAAACAACACAGCGACTACCAAGGTCGTAATGAGCCATTGCCGCAACACGCGGCGTCGATCCCCGGCCACCGCCACACAGGCAGCCGTCGCAGGTACCCAATACATCGTGAAGTAGTGCGTTGGCAGGCAAAGCAGCAACGCCGCGCCGTACGCCGCCCACCACCGCCACCGCCCGCGCCGGGCGGCCTCGTAAAGCAGAAACATTGCCCCGGACAGAATGACCATCCAGAGCGCATACGCCCGGGCTTCGTGGGCGTAGTAAATGTGAAGTGGATGAAATGCGGCCAGAGTGGCCGTGATCGCGGCCGCCCGCCACCCGGCCATCCGGTAGCACAGCCACGCCAGAAGCGGGACCGTCAGCGCCGCCGCCAAGGCCGACATCGCGCGATATGCCAATTCCGAGTGACCGAACAGCGCCGCCCATCCGCGCAGCACAACGTAGTACGGCAGGTTCGTGCTTTCCACAAAAAGGTTGGCGACTCCGGCGGGCCAATCAAACAAATCATACACATAAATGAACGTGCAGCTCTCGTCATACCAGAAGTCGCGGACCCCCAATGCGTAAAATCGCATCCCTGCGCCGATCAGCGTCACCGTCGCAATCGCAATTAACGGCCATCGACGATCGCCCGGGAGTACACCCCGGCTATTACGCTTGCGTGAAACGGCGGAGGGCTTCATCAGTTCCTTCCGTTACATGAGTAACGCCGTGGCCGGGCTATTCCCACGCACTTCAACTCCGAGTGGAGGACACTCTCATAAATCGGGCTTGGTGCCCATTCCAAAACTGTGAGACAGGTTTTCCGACCTGTCGTTTGAGCGGCTGGAAAGCCGCGTTAGACCGGCTAAGCCGGTCCCACAGGGGTTTGGGTATGGGCTCTAATCGCCGTCGGCGCGGCGCCGGCACTCTCTTAGCAAATGTTCCAGTTCCGGGGCGAAGCGCCCTCCCGATTCTGGATCGGTGTAATGTGGATTCGCCTGTTGGTTTTGGATGGCCTTGATAATACCGCGGGGATCGTGTTTCAATTCGTCGCGGCATTGCAGGTCTCGCAGCAGCGCTTTCCAACGCAATGGCTCGCCGCCCGGCAGTTCCATGGCCAGCTTGTTGAACATCGGAAGGGCCTGGGCGTACTGCTCCATCTGGAAGAAACACTCGGCCAGTCCCATAACCGCTCGCGCGTCGCCGGACTTCCCGGCGGCGGCTTCCCGCGCGCCGCATTCCTCGAACAACACCTTCGCCTGGGCTGGCTCATCGTTCATCAGGTGCGCTTCCGCCAGTTGCAGCTTCAGACCACGAAGGTCGATTCCTTGACCCGGTCGATCGCGTGTGGCAGCGGTTTCCGACCGGTGGATCGCCCAATCGTATATCTGCCGGGCCATCTGGGCTGCCAGTTCCGCTTTCGGCTTGGCATCCGCTTGGCGCCCGGAGCGTCGCAGGTGTTCGATCTCGTCGGCCAGGTCCAGGTAGAGGGGTTGCAGCGTGGCGCCGGCGCCTGCCGGGTCTGCGCTGACATACCGCGGCAGGAGCTTGGCGGCCTCTTCGCACCGGCCCAGCTTCTCGCACGCCCGCATCCGAATCGACAAGACGCGCCCAACAAGACGCTTGGCCTGGGGGAACAACTCCTCGAAGCCGGCTAGGGTTTCCAGCGCTCGACTCGGGCGGGCGATTTGTGGAAGCAGATGAATCTCGGCGGTGATCAGCTTGGACTCCGCCAGAAGCTGCACCAGCTCGTTCTTCCGCTCGCCGGATGCCTGGGCCGGTGCTTCCGTGGCCTTGGCTGAGAAACCACGCAACACGTCAAGGATCTCGTTGGCTTCTCGGCGATTGGCCACGACCGCCTCCGGCTCGCGGGTCGATCGCCGGGCAAGGGCCGAAGCCAGGCTGCGGGCCCGAAAGCACATCGCCTCCAACGCCCGCTCGTGGAGGGGGTCCACAAGCAAATACTGGTCGGCGGCGTCCCGGAAGCGTCCAGCCTCCTCGAGCGCTTGGGCGTAGAAGAACTGCCAGTATCGTGCGGCAGGATCGCTACCGCGCCCGGTCACCAGTGTCGCCAGAGCCTGCAGATAAAGCTCGTCCTGGCCGGTGGAGACGCCGCCGGCCCCACCAACGGTCGGGGCTGTCGAGCCGGCGTCGGAGCGCAGTTCGTGGGCGGTCTGGACGGCCAGCACGGCTGCCCGGGTTGCGTCGGGAAAGGCCGGATAGTCTCGCGCGACATCGAGAAACCGGCGGACGGCTTCGGCCCGGTCGCCACGGCGCGATTGTGCCACCGCCAGGTTGAAGATGATCTCGGGGATCAGCTCTGGCGCGTCGGTGGGCTTCTCCCTTGCCACGGTTTCGCCGATCACGATGACACGCTCCAGTAGATTCGCGGCACTTTCCGCTGCTGCCCGGGCGGGATCACTCCGACCGAACGTAGCGGCATCTTGTTCGGGCTGCCCGGAGTCGCGCAGCAGACAGGCCATCAATGCCGCCCGTTCAATGGTGTCGAGCTTGGCCGGGTCCGCGTCGCGTCCGACGAGGTCGTAGAGCGTGTCGTATATCTTGTCGCGATTGCCGGCATCGCTGCGACAAAGTCGCAACAACACGCCGGTAGCCCGAGCCTGATGTTCCCGGGATTTGGAAATGTCGCCTTTCCGCCGCGCGGCCTCGGCCAGAGCCTTGTGCACAGATCGCTCGGCCATCGCCAGCACCAGACGCACGCGGAAGTCGTCGCCGCCGCTGCCGGCTACGTGCTGCCGGAAATCTCGCAGGACGGCCAGCGCTTTGTCTTCTCGGTCTTTGTGGATCAACGCTCGAGAGCGCTCCACGGTGCCTCGCAGCGCCACGTAGCCGAGCGATTGCCTCTCCCTCGGATCGCCGATCCGCTGCGCGACGCGCACGGCCAGACCCAGGTGGCGATCGGCGTCATCATCAAACCCGAGCAGACGGCAGGCCATCCCGGCGAGCAGAAGCGACTGCGCCTGCACGTGGGTTTCTTCGTGCGGCGTCTCGATCAGCCAGGATTCCTGCTCGAAGTGGCCCAAAACGGCCTCCAGCCGGCGAACCCGGACGGGATCGTCCCCCCCCCTGGCCAGCGCGTCGTAGTACAGCACCCACAAGGCCAGGTAGTCCGACTCTTCTTTGACGGATTCGAGGCGATCGATACGTCCGCTTTGTTCGATTCTCTCGTATTCACGAATCGGCATCGCGTCGAGCCGTGCGAACTCAGTCTCGATCTCCTTCTTGAGCGTGTCGAGGGCGGAGACGGCCCGTGCGGCTCGGTGTCCCAGTTGCCGGCGATCATCGGCGTTGCCGCCCAAGAGCAGGATGCGCGCGATGAACGGCTCCGCTTCCTCGAAGATCAACGATCGGGCCAGCTCGAATCGCCACTGGTGCCGCCGTGGATCGATCGATCGGATCGCAATCAGGTCCTCCAGCAGGTTGTTGGCCTCGTGCAGCGCGGCGTATCGCGCATCCTCCGGGAGCGACTGGTCGGCGTAGGTAGCCAACTTCACCTGCCGTTTGAGCAACAGCAGGGATTCGGGATGGCGCGGCGGGAATTCCCTAAGGTGCAGTTCCAGTAGTTCATTCAAACCCCGTTGACGCAACGCGTTATGAAACGCAGCCGAGTCGAAACGGTCCTCCTCCGCCGGCCGGTCCTGAGCGGATGTACGCCCGGCGACCAGCCCAAGGGCCAGCAACACCACAATCCGCAACCCGCAACCGGTAATCTGCAATCGACCCGCTCCGTCCCGCACAATCCGCAATCTGCAATCTGCAATCCGTAATCGCTACGTCCGCGTCACCCCTCGCCGAACATGATGTTCTTGTACTTCACGCGTACCGCGGCGTTCCAGCAGTTGACCACGTGATCCCATCGCACGCCGCCGCCGGCCATAATGACCACCGGCGTTTCGTCGTCAAAACCGGGACGATTCTGGATTTCCTCCAGCATTGAGGCCAACTCGTTGAAGTCAGCGGGAACCTGCGACGCATTGTCCAAACGCATCGTGTAATCGGCGAACTCGGGACCTGCCGGGTCCACACGGATGACGATGGGACTGAGCGGCAACGGTACCGAGACGCCGGTATCTCGCGGCAGTTTCGAGGCCAACACGCCCTCCGGAAGATCAAACGTCGTGGTGATCAGAAAGAAAATCAGCAGCAAGAAGGTGACGTCGATCATAGGGGCCAGGTTCAGCGTCAACATGCCGCGCCGAGGCGGCAGCCGTTTACGCCGAGGGCGAAAATGGACCACGTCGCGGTCGCCAGTCCCCGCCGAGGTGGTCTCGCGGTACGATCTCGACCTGGGTGTCATCATTCTGTCACTCACCCCTGGCCGTGTGGGCGGCCACGTGGATCATCTCCAGCCCGCTCCGCGCCACCTCCCGCATGACCGCGCGCACGTCGGCGTATCGAAGCCTTCGATCCGCGCGGACGATGACCTTCAAGTCGGGTCGGTCGGCCTGTAGCGCGGCAAGTCGCTGCGAGATCATCGCCAGCGATTCGGGCGGGTTGGGACCGATGCTGTACAGCGCCCCCGCCGCCGGGCTGCCAGGGACGGCGGGGCGGCAGTTTATCACGATCCGTTCCGGCAGCTTGACCGTTTTGGCTTCGCTGGAGTCCGGCTCGGGCAGCAGCATCTTGACGCTCTCCGCCGAGGCGAACCGGCTAACCAGCATGAAGAAAACGGTCAACAGGAAGATCACGTCGATCATCGGCGTCGCGTTAAAGCTAAGCGGCGATGATCGATATTCCCGTCCTGATCCCGGCATGTAGCGCATGGCACTCATCCTGCGTATATCAACGTCGTCGTCAGCCCGCCGGTGCCGATTCTCGCTCGGCGGCTGTTGGAGCGACCGACGAACCACCCGCGTTCGCGCTCGAAGCGATTCCGCCTGCGGTCTGGCCGGCGGCAGCCGCCTGGCCCACAGCACCGGGTTTGAAGACCCGCAACAGCCTATCGGCAGCCAGAGCACATTCGGCCGTCAGAACGTCCACGCGGTTGCGGAACCAGCCGAAGCCCGACAGCGACATGATGGCGATCAGCAACCCCCAAAACGTGGTCACCAGCGCGATCGAGATGTCGTCGGCGATGCGTCCAGGCTCCGGGATCGCCCCGGCTTCGCGGATCGAGCCGAACAGCTTGATCATGCCGAACACCGTCCCGAACAGGCCGATCATGGGCGCGACGGATCCGATGACGTTGAGCCATTCTATCTTGCGGAACAGGCGGGCTGATCGCTCCTCAAGTGATTCCTCCACCGCACGCTCCATGGCGGCGAAGCCGTTGGACGCATCGAGAAGACCGGCATTGACCACGTAGGCCAACATGCTGGGGTCGTCGGCGGATTGCTTGACGGCCTCGACGTATTCCCTCTTGTCGATCAGCTCGCGGATTCGTTGCCCCACCACCGGGGCGACGACGGTCGCGCGGCGGATGGAAAAAAAATGCTCTATGATAAGCGCGATCGACACGACCGACAGGCCGAGCAGGAAAAACGTGATCCACCCGCCCTTGACCACGAAGTGATCGAACCAGTTTGAGTCCGACGCGATATCCGGCAGTGCGGGCCCGCCCGTTTGAGCCAGGCCCGGCACAGCCCACACCGTCAGTATCAGCGCCGTCGTGGCTATCAACCATGTGCTCCGCAGTGACATCCGCGTTCCTTAAAAAGAAATCGGAACCCCCCTTTGTCCCCCCGCAAGCGGGGGGAGAGTGGTAAGGGCGAACCCTTATCCGCCCGTTGAACCCGTCTTGTCCCCTTGTGGGGCCGATCGCAGTCGCTCAAGGGCCGCCTGCGCCTTGTCAATCACGGCGGGCGCCGCCCCTTTATGCCTGAGGCACTCCTCCAGCAACCGCACCGCCTTGTCGGGCCGCCCGATGCGTTCGTGCACCGTCGCCGCTTCGAGCAATCCCTGGGCCGCCCGTGGATCGTCGGCGAAGTGTACCACAACCCGCATAAAGGCCCACCCGGCGCGGATAAACTCTTCACGGGTGCCGGCAGCGCCCAACAATGACCGACCCCTCAAAAGAAGCAAGTCCGGCACAATCTCGTCAACGCAGTCGGCGATCGCCCGGTCCAGCCATTTAAGGTGTTCTTCCGTCGCCACGGATTCAAACACCTTAGCTAACGCGGCGAACTGAATCTGGCCGGTGCGTTTTGTGCGGACCGACTCCGGCATGCGGAGGCGCGCTATGGTCGGGACCATCACCGCCGCCCGATCGTCACCGACCCGGCGAAGAAGCTCGTACCTCAAAAGCATCGCCAAAACCCGGTGGTCCTCGTGTTTGCTGCGATTGACGGCGGAATCCAATTGCTCGACCGCGCGCCTGAACTCGGGCGTTCTCTTGGCAGGTAAGTTGTCAGGCATGAGCCGGGCCGCAACGAGCGGGCCGCTCCACCGACCCTCGATCAGCTTAATGAAGTTGAAGACGGCCTTGTCCGCCATCCCAAGCCGGTCGCACGTCTGCAACATCCGCACCCGGATCAAGTCCGTCCAATAGCCGTCGACCAGCCGCACCGCTCTCTCGTAACGCGGAAGCGCCCTGGAATCGTCGCCTTCTGCGGCGTACTGCTCCGCCGTGTTGAAGTCGGCCAACCCGCCGAGGCTGTCCACGTGTATCCGGCTTACTTCGCTGATCGCCACACGAACGACCTGACCCGATGACGCCCTCAAGACAAGTTGCCCCTGCTCGAAGGCCATCACCTTGGCCCGTACGTACCGCTGGTCGCCCGCGTCGATCTGGTCGGCGAACGATTCCGGGGCAAGCGTGCATACAAGCGCGATGAAAACACCAGTAACCAGCCGCAGGCGCACGCGTCCATTCGCTGTTCTTAATTCGCTATTCGGAATTCCGCACCTCATGGCAGGTCGTCTTCCGAGACGTAACGATACTCGCCGCCGTGCTCGCGGGCGATCTTCTCCAGCAAGGCCGCCCCCTCCCGGTTGAAATACGCGATGGTGAATATCTTCACCCGACGGTCTTTGTTCCACCGTTCGAGCTTCCCCAAAAGGTTTGGATTGAACTGACCGTCCGTCAGGAAGAAGATGAGGTCGGGTTTAACCTGAAAGGCACGGTTCATCGCGTCGTGCGGGTCGGTGCTTCCCTGAGGAACCACCTCGCCCGAATCGAGAAAAGCGATAAAGGCCTGCTTCTGAGCCGTAATCGCGCTGATCAGACGCTTGGGCGGGTTTTCCACCGGCGGGCCGGAGTTGAAGAAGATCACGTGGAACTTCTGCGAGCGACGCAGTTTCCCGACCGACTCTATCAACTCCTGGCGGACGAAGTCAAACGTATCAATCATCGATCCACTACGGTCCACCACGTAAACGATCCGCCGCGCCCCGCGCGCTTTGGCACCGCCCGCCTTGAAAAACGTCGGGCCCGTCCCCCCCCTCGATACAAGCCCGTACTTGGAGAAGTCGCCGCCACCGGTCCCGATACCGATGACGGGCAACTGCGTTTTTCGCGGCGTGGTGGACTGGGAAACCTCATGGAAGCGGGTCGGCTCAAAACGCAACTGTGTCGCGTTCAGCGCATCCGAAATGCGTGTCAGGTCCGGTGTCTGGGCGATCGACAACTCGCCTGATGTTAGCTCGCCCACCAGTTTCGTCAGCGCCACCGGCAAATCGTCCGCGCCGGCATCGGACGGCAGGAACCACGGAGCCACGAACAGGATGTAAAGAAGCACGACGTGCAGGCCCAGCGAGATCAGCCAGACGAACAGAAGCGACCGGCCGGTTAGTTGCGTTCCCATAGACCTGATGCGCGCGCCAGGCCCACGTGAGGCGGGACGGGTCCCGGAATCGTCACGATCAGGCGAGGGAATCAAGACCGGCGAATCGGTCATACCGATATGGACCCCCGGAATCCGCTGAGCCGCCCGCGCGGTGCAGGTCACGAGCTTCGCGCGCGTTTCTCCATCTGCCCACCCGCCCGGCGGCTTGCGAAGCGCACATCAATAAACAGCACTAATCAAGTGTAGGAAGCGTCCCGGCCCGGGTCAACGAATCAACCGCACCACGTGGTATTGCTTGACGCGGCCAACCAGCAACCGGACGGTGGAGGGCAAAGATTCTCTTTGCCCGCCGGCGCCCGCCTCAACCCTGCTGAACAAAGTGCAACTTTGCTCTACCCCGGCGTTGAGCATAGGATGAACGGATCGGGACTGAATGATCGGTTGCCCACGCGTTTGCCTACGTGCGAAAAGACGCGTGTCTGACACAGGATCCGCTGCATGGAAATCGCCCATCGTCCCTTCGTCGTTACGCTCGCTGCACTGCTGATCTTGTTTGCCGACGTGTCGGCCGGGCAACAGGTCTCGTCTTCGCTCGACCACCAGCCGTTGTTGCTGCCGCCGGTTGCCCTTGCCCCCGGCGACGGCGAGGCTGACGAAAAAAGCGAGACCGAAGCCGTGGCGCGGCGAGCGGCTGAGTTGGCAAGACTCGCCGTTGCCGCCGCTGATCCGGTCACGCGGTGCGACCTTCACCTTGCAGCCGCCAACTGGATACTCGCCCGCCGGATCGAGCCTGCATGTTCCCAATACCTACTCCACCTTGATCGGCCCGGCGCGGCTGAGACGATCCGCCAGGCGCTGCCAAACGTGGACCGGCTGCTTGAGGCGGCCCAGGCAAGCATCCGCCAAGCGGAGGAGCGAGGCACTCAGACGCCGCAAGACTGGATGTCTCGCTCGAGGCGACACCTGATGACGCTGGAGACGTTTGTCGAGGCTTTTCGTGCGGCCCTTTCCGAGCCCGACTCGCCCAATTACGTCGAGGATAGACGCGCGGCCCGGTCAAGACTGGCGATCCTGCTCGAACACGATGAGCCTCAGATCCCGGCGGCGGCGATGCTGTGGTGCCTGGAACTTGCCGACCCGGACGCCGATCCGAAGCGGGTCATGCGCGATCTGCCGCTGGTTCTGGAGGAACCCTCGCCGGCGGCGCTGCCGCACGCTTTCTACGTGCGTCTGGCCCGATGTCGGCTGATCGCTGATGGCGGCGGCTACACCACGGCTGTGGCGTTGTTGATGCAATTGGAAGAACGATGCGCCGAGTGGTTTCGGGGTGACGATGCGGATAACGCCCTGCGAACGTGCGTTCTGGTCGAGCTTCAGATCCTGCGGCAGTGGCGCGACTCTCTGATCGCCGCAGGCCGTCAGCAGGAGCGGGCCTGGTGCGAGCGTCGATTCAAGAAACTGGTCGAGACGCACTTCACAGCCGTCATCAACCCCGTGCTGCGGTTGGGCTCGGTCATTCCCATGCTCATCGAACTACCCGACGAAAACATTGAGACGCCACCCTCACCCCCGGAAAACGCGCCTTCGGATACCGGACAAGGCGGGACGGGCTGAGAAACCTCACAGGCGGCGCCTTTGCTCAACTCGTTGCGGGCACTATTACCCGTTGTGCGTGGCCAACCTTGGGCAATGGTCCCCACATTTGCAGAGGGATTTGAGCACAGGTGAGCGGCCCGAATCGGCGTCGCCCTGCCGGAAACCGCCGCAAACGCGAGTGGTCGGACTTGCGCGGCGGTCAGGCGTGAGATTAAGGCGTCTGGCACTGGGAATGCTCTGTATAGTCACCATGCTGTCACATAGCCTCGGAGGGTTTTCGGCCGGAAGTGCCGAACTCTTCCTGTAGACAGCGCGCCACCCGGCGGAATCGTTAATGTAAGCGACGTTCTCGGGGGAGATGGACGAAGCGAGCATTGTCGAATTCGTCGGGCGACGCGTTTTTACCCGTCCTGCGCTTGTCAGCGAAGCCGATCGACCTCTTCCCGCACCGCCGCAGGAAGATAGTACATCTCCGTCTGCGGCAGACGGGCAAGAACTTGAAGGCACACTTCCAGGTTTTCGCCGGCACCGGCACTCGCGTCGAGAAAAACAAGCCTCCGCCCTCGCAGCTCGCAATACCCCGAGCGGCCGGAGTCGAGCCGCTCCGCGCGGACCTCGATGCCCATTTGTCCGAGAATCTCAACGACTATGTCAAGCTGGGCGCTCTGATTCATCCCATTCGGTCGCTTTCAAGCGCAAAGCCGCTCCCAACCGATATTTCATCTCGGAGGGCTTACGCCGCGGAGGCAATCCACATCATGCCCGATGACAACGTCACCCCACCTCGCGATGACATCGATCTGGTCCCCGAGATTCAACGCCAATTCTCGCTGTTGGAGGAGCGCTTCGGCCAACTGAAGACGGGCGTTCGCCAGGCCATGCAATTGTCAACACTGGGCGCCGCCACCGCCGTCTGGGCCCATGAGCTCAATAACCTCGTCACCCCGATGCTCAGCTATGCGCAATACGCGCTCGCTCAAGACGACGTGGATCTGATGAAAAAAGCGCTCCGCGTCACGGTTACGAACGCAAAGACGGTCACGGTCATGTCGGATCGTATCCTTGGATTGTCCGCTCAGAAAACATCCCCCACGCCCCAGGCGGTCAACATAGCGGCAGTGATCGAGCAGGCAACCGCTTGTTTGGGGCGAGACCTGGCCAAGGATGGCATCACGCTTGCCGTCGAGGTTGCCGACGATCTGGAAGCTTGGGTCGATCCACATAATCTGCAACAAGTGTTGTTCAACCTCATTCTAAACGCCCGGGACGCGATGGTGAAATCGCACGGCGGGCGGCTCTCGATTCGCGCGACCGTAGACGGCAACCGCCAGGCTGTCATCCGCATAAAGGACACCGGCGACGGGATACCCCCTGATCAGTTGGACAAAGTGTTCCAGCCGTTTACCAGCACCAAGCCGGCCGAGCGAAACGGGCACATGCGCTGCGGAGGCGTCGGTTTGTCCCTGTCGCGAGAGTTGGTCGAGGAATGCAACGGGCGGATTGAAGTACAATCCAAACCGCAGGTCGGGACAACATTCACCATCCTACTGCCGAGCAAGGCCTAGCCGGGCATGTCAAACACCGGACTTGTTCTGGACGATTGTTTCAAACGCCACGATACCGGACCCAATCATCCGGAGCGTCCGGCGCGGCTGGACGCGATCAAACGTCATCTGACCGACGCCGGGCTGGTTGAACGGTGCCGGATGATCGAACCTGTGGACATCGCAATGAACCGGCTGCTTGCTAACCACTCGCAGTCCTATATTGAGCGTGTCAGACAGCACTGTGCAGACGCAGCGGCCCACATCGACTGCGTGGACAGCGCCATCTGCCCGGAGACATACGACATCGCACTGCTGGCTGCCGGTTCGGTTGTGGCGGCGGCTGACGCGGTGGCGACGGGCCGGTTGAAAAACGCATTCTGCCCGGTTCGTCCGCCTGGTCACCATGCGGAGCGCGACATGTCAATGGGCTTTTGCATGTTCAACAACATCGCGCTGGCCGCCCGGCGGCTGCTGGACGACCACGGCATCGAGCGGGTGTTGATACTTGACTGGGACGTGCATCACGGCAACGGCACTCAGCACACCTTCGAGGACGACCCGCGCGTGTTCTATTGCAGCTTCCACGGCCACCCCGCCACGCTCTACCCCGGCACGGGCTATGCGGAAGAGCGAGGCATCGGCGCGGGCGAGGGTGCAACGCTCAACATCCCGATGATGCCCCATAGCGGTGATCGGGAGTATCGTCTTGCGTTCGAGAAGCAGTTTCTTCCCGCGGCGCGGCGGTTCCAGCCGGAGTTCCTGCTGATCTGTGCCGGCTTCGACGCCCACCGCAACGACCCGCTGGCGCTTATTGACCTGGAAACCGAAAGCTTCGAGTGGCTGACGCGCGAGCCGCTGGCCCTGGCGGACGAATTGTGCGGCGGGCGAGTGGTCAGCGTTTTGGAGGGCGGCTACAACCTCGAGGCACTTGGCGACAGCGTCACGGTGCATGTTCAGGAACTACTGAGCGCCGCGGGATAGCAATAGCCACAGCGCGTACAGACCCCCCAGGTCCTTCAAGCCCGGCCCCGGCGTCGTCCCGTAGGGACGGTATGATCGTAGACCAGCGTGAAACGCTGGGACAAAGCTCAAGATAAGAAACCGAGTCCTATAGGGACGACTGAAGGCAGAGCGAACCCATGCCCCACTCATACGTCCAATGCCGCCTACACTGCATCTTCAGCACCAAGGCTCGCAAGAACCTGATCCCTGCCGACGTTCAACCTCGTCTGTGGCCCTACATCGGCGGCATCGCCCGCGAGCAGAGCATGACGGCCCTCGCCGTCGGCGGAATGGACAATCACGCCCACGTGCTCCTCGCCATTCCGGCTACGATCACAATCGCCAAGGCGATGCAAGTGATCAAAGCCGGCTCGTCAACGTGGGTGCACGACACGTTCGCCACAATGCGCGACTTCGCCTGGCAGGAAGGCTACGGTGCGTTCAGCGTGAGCGCGTCGAAGGTCGAGGAAACGATCCGGTACATTGAACACCAGACCGAGCACCACGCAGCGCTGAGCTTCGAAGACGAGTTCACACGATTCCTCGAACGCCACGCCGTGGAGTACGATCCGCGATACGTGTTCGGATGACTCACGGCCGCCTCGGGCGGCGTTTGATCCCCGCGTTGGACGGCCGTTCGAGTTCATCGTCCACCGTGGCAGATCGTCCCGTAGGTTGTCGCCCACATGGCAGATGGTCCCGGAGGTTGTCGCCCACGTGGCAGATCGTCCCGGAGTTTGTCACCCAAGTGGCAGATCGTCCCGGAGTTTGTCACCCATATACCAGATCGTCCCGGAGTTTGTCGCCCACGTGCCAGATCGTCCCGTAGGTTGTCGCCCACGTGCCAGATCGTCCCGTAGGTTGTCGCCCACGTGGCAGGTCGTCCCGTAGGTTGTCGCCCACGTGGCAGGTCGTCCCGTAGGTTGTCGCCCACGTGGCAGGTCGTCCCGTA
>Ga0114922_10003094_pt1 | contig 15529 bp, 16 predicted proteins | sample AartaG_FD_100975 | JGI IMG/M metagenome (GOLD analysis project Ga0114922, IMG submission 100975) | Deep subsurface microbial communities from Aarhus Bay to uncover new lineages of life (NeLLi) - Aarhus_00045 metaG | ecosystem: Environmental > Aquatic > Marine > Oceanic > Sediment | place...
AGGATGCCCACCGCGCCGCGCCGCAGCACGGCCAGGTCGTACACCCGGTGCAGGTTGCCCCGCGCCAGCACGACCTTGCCCGCCACGTCCAGACCATCGTACTCCGCTGGACTCTCCCCTTTTTCGACCGTGACCACCTCCACCTCGCCGTCGAAGGCCACGCTGCGCTGGATGAGCGAGATCGGCACTTCTCGATAGTCAGCCAGCTTGCGTGCCCGGTGCTCAGGCTCGATCAGGTGCAGCGTGCCGGCCTGAGCATCCCACTCCTGGAAGCTGCGCGCCCCCCAGAAGGCCGTTGCGGTGTTTGCCGGAAAGCTTAGTATCTCGGCCTGTACGCCTGCCTCGGCCAGCCGCTCGCGGACGTACTCGGCCGCCTGGCGGAAGCCTGGACTGGCCTGGATGCGATGGTAGCGGCTGATGTCAGCGATGATCTGGTAAGCCGCTGCTCCTGAACATTCCTCTTGCAACGTGCGCCACAGTGATTTGAACATAGGTTCCTCCAGAGAAATAACGGTTCCATGCAGCGTGAAACGTGATGCGTGAAACGTGAAGATTTACTGGTACACAGACCTCATGTTTCACCTGGTTGCTAATTCCCCAGCTTCCTCTTCAGTGCTGTGCCCAGCCGGCGGATGCCTTCGACGATGACGTCCGGCGGGCAGAAGGAGAAGGTGAGACGCATGGCATCCCGTCCTCCATCCTGGTTGGGGTAGAAGTAGATGCCAGGTACGTAGGCGACCTTCTCCGCGATGGCTTCCTTGAGAAATTCTGTTGTGTCTATGGGTTCAGGCAGCCGCGCCCAGAGGAACAGGCCACCCTGGGGGTGGGTCCAACTGCAACCCTGGGGCCAGAACTCGACCAGCGCGTCGAGCATCGTATCCCGTCGTTCTTTGTAGACCTGACACAACTGCTTGACGTGCGGCTTTAGTAAGCCCCGCTGGCAGATGTCGCCGGCGATGTACTGAGCGAAGGTGCCCGTGTGCAGATCAGCTCCTTGCTTGGCTTGCACAAAGCGGTGCATCAGTGGCTCCCGACAGACGATCCATCCCAGCCGCAAGCCCGGCGCTAGAGTCTTGGAGAAAGTGCTCGTATAGATGGTGCGCTCGGGGATGAAGGTGCAGATAGGAGGGATATCCTCGCCCTCGTACCGCAACTCGCCGTAAGGGTCATCCTCGACGATGGGAAGGTTCAGTTTCGTGGCGATCTCGGCCAATCGCTGGCGTCGCTCCAATGGCAGGGTCGTGCCGCCAGGGTTGTGAAAGTTCGGGAGGACATAGATGAACCTGGGCGGGCGTCCAGAATCGGCCAAGACCTTCTTGTAGGCGTGCTCGATCTCGTCCACGACCATGCCATCGTCGTCGAGGGGCACGGTGTGATAGCGTGCCTGGTAGGCGTTCCAGGACTGGAGTGCCCCCAGGTAGGTGGGACGGCTGGTGAGCACATAGTCGCCGGGGTCGAGGAAGGTTCTGCCGATCAGGTCCAGCGCCTGCTGAGAGCCGTTGGTCATCAGGACGTTGCCCGGCGCCACCGGGACGCCGTACTTGTGCATTGCGTCGGCCAGGTACTCCCTTAGCGGTCCATATCCCTCGGTGGCGCTGTATTGCAGCGCGTTGGCACCGTCCTCGCGGATGACGTGCCGGCAGGCTTCCTCGATCTCGCGCAGGGGGAAGAACTCCGGGGCCGGCATGCCACCCGCCAGGGAGATAACATCCGGCTGTTGAGTCAGTTTGAGCAATTCGCGGATGATAGAACTCTTCATCCCTTCTGTGCGCGCGGCCAGATGTGGGGCCCAATCTAATTCTGGTATGTCGCGGTTCAAATCGAGCTTCGATTCCATGACTCACCTCCTGATTGAGATTTGTGGTTGGGCGAGGCCCTGTGACGTAGACAATCCCTCACTCGCCAATTTCGTCCTCCAATATCTCCCGCAGGACACGTTTACGTGCCGCGCCGCTGAGGGTCTCCAGGCGGCGGATGCCCAGCGGGTCAATCACTTCCCGCAATAGCTGTACTTCCTCAGTTGTCGGTGGTTCGGTCTCGTGCAGATCGGGGGCGATTTCAAGGGGAAAACCTGTCTTGGCGCAGATTTTCTCGATTGTTACACCAGGATGGCGGGCGATCAGCCTCATCCGCCCGCCAGCAAAGTCGAACTGACCCAGGTTGCTGACGAGATAGCACGGTCCCGCACCGTGCCCCAGGCCGCTGACGAAATCCACCCGTTCGACAAAGACGGCCCGACTGTGGCGTGGGACGTACAGGTAGCTCTCGCGGTAGTAGGTCGTCACGTCAGCGATGCCGCCGCAGCCGGGCAGCCGCATGCGGGGATGGGTGTAGTCAGCGCCGATGACGACGTTGTTGAAATTGCCGGCGGCATCCACCTGGGCGGGGCGGAAAAACTCCTTGGGCTGGAAGCGGGGCAAGAGTTCGCAGGCGATCTGGCCAAAGCTGAAGGTCATTAATGCCTGGCTAAGCCACAGTTCTTCTACGTGGGTCAGTCCAACAGCGCCGGGTTCGTTCACCAGCGCGTTGCCGATGGCCGAGGCGAAAGAGACGTGGGGTGCGTGGGTGTATTTGGCCAACAAATAACCCGCCATAACCAGCGGCGTAGCAATTCCCTGTGCGAGAATGTCGCCGTCGGTCACCTGGCGGGCGATACAGACGGATATCAGTTCGTCAATCGTGTAGTCGGTCGCCACGTGAGCATTGTAGCATCATAACAACACAAGGTCAAATAGCAAGAGATTTCGCGCCGTAGGCACGATGAACGCGACTTGACTATCGGGCAAAATAGAAGTATCCTTGCCCAGGCTAAGTATCACAGAAATCAGGAGGTTACCTATGTACAAAATCTTGCACAAGGAAACGCTCGGTAGTGATATCAACAAGTTGATGGTCATCGCCGCACCGGAGGTGGCGCGCAAGGCACAGCCAGGACAGTTCGTCATCGTGCGCATTGACGAGTATGGAGAACGCATACCGCTCACCATTGCCGACTACGACCGCGAGGCCGGCACCATCACGCTCATCTTCCAGGAGATCGGCAAGACGACGATGCACCTGGGGACGCTCGAACCGGGTGACGAGTTGGCCACCTTCACCGGCCCGCTGGGGCATTCGACCGAAGTCGAGAACTATGGGACCGTGGTCTGCGTGGGCGGCGGGACGAGTATTGCCATTATCTTTCCCATTGCCCGAGCCCTCAAAGAGGCCGGTAACACCGTCGTCTCGATCATCGGTGCGCGCACCAAGGACTTGCTCTTTTGGGAGGACAGGATGCAGGCGGTCAGCGACGAACTGATCGTCTGCACCGACGATGGTTCCCACGGGCGCAAGGCATTGGTCACCGAGCCGCTCAAGGAGTTGCTGGAGCAGCGCGACGGAGAGATCGCCCGCGTGTGGGCCATCGGGCCGGCGATCATGATGAAGTTCATCTCCCTGACCACCCAGCCGTTCAAAGTGCCTACCATCGTCAGTCTGAACACGATCATGATTGACGGGACGGGCATGTGCGGTGGCTGCCGGGTGCAGTTGACCGATGGTGCCAAGTTTGTGTGCGTGGATGGGCCTGAGTTCGACGCCCACCAGGTAGATTGGGACCTGCTGCTGGCACGGCAGCGGTTCTATCTGGAGGAGGAGAAACAGGCGGTCGAAAGATGGGAGCACAAGTGCTGCGAGGGAGGTGCTTAAATGTCTGAACTCACACAACGCGAGCGGTTAAAGATTTCCCGGCTGGATATGCCTGTGCAGGACCCCGTGGCCCGTGGAGAGAACTTTGACGAAGTTGCCCTGGGGTTCACGGAAGAAATGGCGCGGCGGGAGGCGGATCGCTGCTTGCAGTGCGCCAAGCCTGATTGTGTGGAGGGTTGCCCGGTAGGCGTCCTCATCCCCCAGTTTATCAAGGCGCTGCGGGAGGGGGACATGGAGGGCGCGGTGCGGGCAATGAAAGAGAAGAACAACCTGCCCGCCATCTGTGGCAGGGTCTGCCCGCAGGAGACGCAGTGCGAGGTCAAGTGCGTGCTGGGCAAGAAAGGCGAGGCAGTGGCAATCGGTCGGCTGGAGCGGTTCGTGGGTGATTACGAACTGGCGCAGCGGACCTGCCCTTTGGAGCGCGCCCCCGACACTGGCAAGCGGGTGGCCGTCGTTGGCTCCGGCCCGGCCGGGCTGACCTGCGCGGTGGATCTGGGGCGAGAAGGGCACCACGTCACCATCTTCGAGTCGCTTCACGCCCCCGGCGGCGTGCTGGTCTACGGCATCCCGGAGTTCCGTCTGCCCAAGAGCGTGGTGCACGGCGAAATTGACTACGCTGCCGAGTGCCTGGGTATTGAAGTACACCCAGACGCGGTGATCGGACGACTGTACACGATTGACGAATTGCTCAATGGCAATGGCAATGAGCAGGGCTTCGACGCCGTCTTCCTGGGGACGGGCGCGGGGCTGCCCTCATTCATGCGCATTCCCGGCATCAATTACAACAGCGTCGTGTCGGCCAACGAGTTCCTGACGCGGGTCAACCTGATGAAGGGCTACCTCTTCCCAGAGTACGATACGCCCGTCAGAGTCGGCCAGCGCGTGGCCGTGATCGGCGCGGGGAACGTGGCGATGGACTCTGCCCGCTGCAGTCTTCGCCTGCAGGCACTGCGCGCACAGGAGACTGGCGAGGAGCGTGGCGAGGTCCACATCGTCTACCGGCGCTCGCGAGTCGAGGTGCCAGCCCGGGCCGAAGAGTTCCACCATGCCGAAGAGGAGGGCATCATCTTCGACTTCCTGACCAACCCGGTGGAGATTTACGGGGACGAGAACGACAACGTGTGCGGTATGCGCTGCATCCGCATGGAACTGGGCGAGCCCGACGAGAGCGGGCGTAGGCGCCCTATCCCCATCGAGGGCTCTGAGTTCGACATCGTCGTGGATATGGTGGTCATGGCACTGGGGACGAGCCCCAATCCGCTGGTCTTCAACGACGCCGGCGGGCTGGAGCGGACGAAGTGGGGCACGGTAGTCGCCGACCAGGAGACGGGACGGGCGACGAAGGCGCGGGTGTGGGCCGGAGGGGACGTGGTCACCGGCGCGGCGACGGTCATCAGCGCGATGGGAGCTGGCAAGCGGGCCGCTGCCGATATTGACCGCTTCTTGAAGGGGGAGAACAATCCCTGGTAAACGGCAAATAGATGAAGTCAGCGCCGCTCGTTTGAGCGGCGCTGTGCTTTGCTCAGGGCATTGGAGTGGGAGAATAGGTGGGCGTAGGTGCTGTCTCCAGCCAGGTGAAGGCGCGCACCTGGCTGGGGACGCCAACCTCCTCGTATGCCAATGCATCGTCCAAGCGCCGTAACTCCCGCACGACCTGTACCTGCCAATGAAACTCACGCACATCAGCGTCCACGGCCGGCAGCAGGTCAAGAGGTACGCGCCAGGCGGTGGCACGGGTGTGGACTGTGGCCGACATCACACCGCCGGACGGTTGGAGGAGGGTCAGTTCATACCACTCAGTGTCGCGCAGCACGCTCACCGAGGCCCATTGTAAGACGATGGGTTCATCATCACTTACAAATACAGTACCATCGGGCGGGCTGAGGAGCGGAGGCGCCGGGTAAGGCGGGACAGGGGTAGGCGTGGCGTTGGGATCCACGGTAGGCGTAGGACTGGGTTCCGGCGTGCCCATTGGGATGACAAGCGACTGGTTGACGAAGATGGTGTCTTCGCCAATGGGCATGTCGTTGGCATACCGGATGCTGTCCATCGAAACATCGTACTCCTCGGCGATGGCACTGAGTGTCTCGCCCGGCGCGACGATGTGGATGATATGATCGGGCGGCGTCGGCGTAGGAAGACTGGGGTCAAGCGTGTTGGTGGGCTCAGGGGTAAGTGTTCCTCTCGGAATGAGCAAGACCTGTTCCACCTGGAGGAGCATTTCTGGCTCTACGCCCGGATTCAAAGCCAGGATGTCCTCGATCGTGGTATCGTACATTCCGGCGATGATGATGAGCGTCTCCCCCTCCTGCACCTGGTGGACAAGCGGTGGAACAGGGGTAGGCGTAGGAGTGGGGGTGGGTGTATGAGTGGGCACCATGGTCGGCGTGGCCGTGGGCGTGTGGGTGGGAGGAGCTGTTGGTGTCGGGTTTTCAGGCTCTGCAGTGATCAGCTTATAGAGCCCGAAGCCACCTGCGGCCAGGATCGCCAGCGCCAACACAACGACGATCAGGGCTCTGGCCCAGCCAGGCAACCCCCGCCGTACCACTTCCTCCGGTACAGTTTCTTCCTCGATGAGCGAAGCCCCGCACATCAGACAGGTCGTTGCCTGGGCGGCCACTCGTGCACCGCAAGCTGGACAGCGGCGAGGCTCGTCGGTTGGGAGTAAGACTTCAGGTTCTCCAGCCATCATGGTCTACCAGAAAACGGAGTGTATGATAGCACAGAAATGAGAATTGACAAACACACCGTATTCACAGCTTGCGCAGTGATTCGGTCCCGTGGATATGAGATTGCTGTTACCCTATCCCATTACGCTGTACAAGCCTGGGTCGTGAAGCCCTGCAAGGCAGCAAGTCTATGCCAGGCTAGGCTGTAGAAGCGATCACTTGTTTGTGCATTGGGGCTAATCCTAGTATAATGGCAAAGTTGCTGGTATAGTGGCAACAACTCGTCGTCGGGTAGGCATACACAAGCCGATGCACGAACTGTCCATTACCCAAAGTCTGATGGAAATCGCGCTGCGCCACGCGGAACGGGCCGGCGCCCGGCGCATCACCCGGCTGAATCTGGTCATCGGGGGACTGACGAGCATCGTGGATGACTCGGTCCAGTTCTACTGGGACATCGTCAGCCGTGGCACCATCGCCGAAGGGGCGGAGTTGCACTTCGAGCGCGTGCCGGGGACCTTGCGCTGTCAGGGTTGCCATCATATCTTTCCCTTGAACGGCCGGGATTATGCCTGCCCCGTTTGTGGTGAAAAGCAGGTCGTCGTCGCAGGGGGTGACGACTTCCGGCTGGAGAGCATCGAGGTGGATTGAATCAGGTGATTGACTTGTGACAACGCGCGTTTCTGTAGTCGAGGAGATTTTGAGCGCCAACGATCGGTTGGCCGCTGCCAACCGTGCCTGGCTGGATGCGGCGAAGGTCTTTGCCATCAACATGATGGCCTCCCCGGGTGCCGGCAAGACCAGTCTCATCACGCGCACGGTGGAACCGCTGAGGGACGAACTCCGCATCGGCGCAGTGGACGGCGACATCGCTACTACTCTGGACGCCGACCGGATCGCGGCGTTGGGCATTCCCACCGTCCAGATCAACACCGGTGGAACCTGTCACCTGGACGCGGCGATGTTACAGAGCGCGCTGCTGCAACTGCCGCTGGAGGAGTTGGACCTGCTGATCATCGAGAACGTGGGCAATCTGGTCTGCCCCGCTAGCTTCAAACTGGGGGGGCATCGCAGCGTCCTCATCGCCAGCGTGCCGGAAGGGGACGACAAGCCCTACAAATACCCGGTGATGTACCGGGGTGTGGATGCTTTGGTGTTGAACAAGATGGACGTATTGGCAGCCTTCGAGTTCGACGTGGACTACTTCCTCCAGGGAGTGGAAGTGCTCAACCCCAGCCTGGCCTTTTTCCCCCTTTCCTGCAAGACCGGAGAAGGGCTGGAGACCTGGCTGGCCTGGCTGCGAAAAGAGGTGAGAGAGTATGTGCCTGGCGATTCCGGGGCAAGTAATTGAAGTCAATGAAGACGAACTGATGCGAATGGGCAAGGTGGACTTTGGGGGGGTGACCCGTGAGGCTTGCCTGGCCTACGTGCCCGAAGCCCAAGTGGGAGATTATGTCATTGTCCACGCTGGCTTTGCTATCAGCAGGCTCGATGAGGTCGAGGCGCAGGAGACACTTGAATTGATGGTGGAGAGTGGACTGCTGGGAGAGGAAACTGAGAGACTCAGTAGATCCAAATTCTTGCCTCAATAAGACTTCGGAAGTCTCCAAACATGGCTCTATAGGCAAAATCCTCTTAGTTTGTCGAGCATTTTCGTCAGCGGAACGTTCTCTAAGACTTCCAAAGTCTGAAATCTGGGTCTACTGAGACTCATCACTGGCGGGATAGCACACCCGCAGAAGGAGGCGAATGAAACTTTGCAAAGTGTTGGAGCTCATTGAAGGCAAACCGATTTCCAAGAATGTGAACCTGGATCAAGAGGTCGAGATGGGTTGTGGGGCTGATCTGATGAGCGACGTCTTGGCCTCCACTCATGAAGGGACTCTGTTGATGTCCGGGCTCACCAACCCTCAGGTGGTGCGCACTGCCGAGATGGCTGGCATATCAGCCATTGTCTTTGTGCGCGGCAAGATCCCTCCGCAAGAGACCATCGCCCTGGCTGAGGAGAAGGGCATCCCGCTGCTGGCCTCCAAGTACACGATGTTTGCAACATGCGGCAGGCTCTATCAGGCTGGGCTGCCCAGTTGCGGTATTTTTGAGCTTACCTTGCGCCGATGGCGTGAGGCTTTTGAAGATCGGTAAATTGGTTGCCAACGCGCCAATTCCCAATGTACCAATGTACCAATCGTAACTACCAGGCTCTTCCCAAGACAAGCACAAATAGCACACGGATACACACAGATGAAACGGATTCTCACGGATTTTTTATTTTTATCTAGTACATCCGTGTAATCCGTGTTGATCCGTGTCCCATTTGTGGCTGGCTGAGCAGTTACCACCAATCTACCAATACGAGGAGACCGATATGAGCCTAATGATTCTAGATAAGGGAGCGCTGGCCCCGTTGGTCAATGCCTTGATGGCCGACTATCGAGTCGTCGGGCCCCAGGCGAAGGGACCCCAGTTTGTCTTCGAACCGATCACTGACCCGGTCCAATTGCGGCTTGACTATAACACGACAATCCTGCCACCTAAGAAGGTGTTGCAGCCCCCGCAGGAGCGGCTGGCTACTTTCACTCTTCCCCCCCGCAGGTGGGGGGGACAAGAGGGGGCGGAGGAGCCGCGCGTGGAACCGGTCATCGAGGCTGCCCCGACGGTGCTCCTGGGTGTGCACACGTGCGATCTGCACGCCATTCGGTTGCTGGACGAGGTTTTTTCCCAGGACTACCCCGATGCTCACTACCTGGAGCGGCGGCGGCAGACTGTTATCGTCAGCATGGAGTGTCTGGAGCCCTGTGACGAGCATTCCTTCTGCAAGAGCATGGGAACGCTGACCGCCGACGAGGGATACGATTTGCACCTGACCGACCTGGGACCGGCTTACGCAGTGGACGTGGCGACCGAGGCCGGGGAACAAGTTCTCTCTCGCTACGGGACTGCTAACGAGACCACCGATGCTGACGTCCGGCGTCTGAACGAGGTGCTCAGTGCCAAGTGGCCTCGCTTCACCTATCGTCTCGACTTTGACGCAGCCGAGCTGCCGGCCCTGCTGAGCATGGCCTACGATCACCCCCTCTGGGCAGAACTGGGGAAGCGATGCCTCGCCTGCGGCTCCTGCACCAATGTCTGTCCCACCTGCTACTGCTTCAACGTCCTCGACGAGGTGAACGTGGCGCTGACCGAGGGAGAGCGGCTGCGCCGCTGGGATTCCTGCCAGTTGGACGAGTTCGCCCGCGTAGCCGGTGGTGAGAACTTCCGCGAGGCCCGCTCGGCCCGCCAGCGCCATCGCTTTATGCGCAAGGGTAAATACATCTACGAAAAGTTCGGCGAGTTAGGTTGCGTGGGCTGTGGCCGTTGTATCCGCACCTGCGTGGCGAACATCAGCATCGTTGATGGTTTCAATACCATCCACGGATCAGTGGAAGGGAGAGCGAATCATGACAACATCCATCTATACACCTGAAGTGGCCCGCCTGGCCAGCGTGGAACAGATGACCGCATTGGAAAAGCTGTTCACTATCGAGTTGCCGGATGGGCGCAATTTGGGCCACGACCCGGGACAATTCGTGATGGTCTCGCTGCTGGGTGTAGGCGAGGCACCTATTTCCATCACCTCTTCGCCCAGTCGCTCCAACGGCAGCTTCCAACTCTGCGTGCGACGCGTGGGCGACGTGACCAACGCGCTGCATAAGATGCAGTCGGGGGGCCTGGTGGGCATTCGTGGGCCCTTTGGCCACGGCTTTCCCATCGAGAAAATGCGCGGCAAGGATATGCTCTTCGCCCCGGGTGGCCTGGGGTTGGCCCCACTCCGTTCGCTGATTAACCAGGTGCTCGACGAGCGCGGTTCCTTTGGGCGAGTGATCATCCTCTACGGAGCCAAGCGACCGAAAGAACTGCTCTTTCGTGATGAGTTAGAGGAGTGGGTCGCTCGCGACGACGTCGAGTGTCGCATCACGGTGGACCAGGGAGACGAGACGTGGGACGGCCACGTGGGCGTCATCACCACGCTCTTCCCTGAGGTCAGCATCAACCCACGCAACACCGCCGCTGTTACCTGCGGCCCACCTATCATGTACCGCTTCGTACTGATGGAACTGTTGGGTAAGGGCATCTCGGAGACACAGATTTATCTCTCGCTGGAGCGACGGATGAAGTGTGGCGTGGGGAAGTGTGGCCACTGTCAGATCAACAATTTGTACTGCTGCCAGGAAGGCCCGGTCTTCACCTATGCTCAAATCAAGGGCGTCGAGGAGGCACTGTAACAATGAACAATGAGACAATGAACAATGGGAAGCCGAAGGTCGCTTTTTTTGACTTTGCGTGCTGCGAAGGGTGCCAATTGACAGTGGTTGACTCGCTGCAGACCCATCTAGACCTGCTCGACGCCGTCGAGATCGTGCAATTCCGCGAGGCGATGACCGAGAAGGGGAAGGACTACCAGATCGCCTTCATCGAGGGCTCCTGCACCCGCCAGTCCGACGAGGCGCGCTTGAAAAAGATCCGCGAACAGGCCGATATTGTCGTCGCGCTGGGGGCCTGCGCCCATTTGGCGGGTATCAACGCTCTCAAGAGCTTGCACCCACTGGAAAACGTCCGCCGCTGGGTCTACGGGGACAAGGCGGATTGGTACGAGACCTACGACGCTCGGCCCATCAGCGCCGTGATCGAGGTGGACGCTGTCATCCCCGGCTGTCCCATTGACCGGGAGGAGTTCGTCCGGGTGGTCAAGGCGGTTCTCCTGGGCAAGAAGCCGCCCATCCCTGACTATCCCGTCTGCGTGGAGTGTAAGCTGAAAGAGAACGTGTGCTTGCTGCTCCAGGGCAAGTTTTGCCTGGGGCCGGTCACACGGGCTGGCTGCGACGCCATCTGTCCCACCTACGGCGATGGCTGCGAGGGTTGCCGGGGACTGATCCCTCACCCCAACGAGAACTCGATGAAAGACGTGCTGGCCGAGGCCGGTTTGACTGTAGAAGAGGTAATGTCTCGCTTCACGATGTTTAATGCATACCAGGTGCAGGAACGAATGGCTGAGGTGGGAAAATGAGCGCTGTGAATGTTAATGTTAACGTGCATCACGTGACCCGTGTCGAGGGCCACGGCAACATCGTCGTGGACACCCGCAACGGTGAGATCAAGGAGTGCCGCTTTGAGGTCGTCGAGGCTCCTCGCTTCTTCGAAGCGTTCGTACGCGGTCGGCCCTACTACGAGCTCAGCCACATTACTTCCCGCATCTGCGGTATCTGCAGCGTGGGCCACGCCACGACCAGCCTGCGTGCCACTGAGAAGGCACTGGGGGTCGAGCCTTCGGAGCAGACCGTGCTGCTGCGCAAACTCAACCTCCACGGCGAGATAATAGACAGCCACGTTCTGCATACCTATTACCTGGTCGCACCGGATCTCCTGAGTGTTGGCTCCGTCATCCCGCTGGTGAAAACCCACCGGGACGTAGTGCTGCGGGCGCTGCGGATCAAGAAACTCTCCGGCGACCTCTGCGCAATGATCGCCGGCCGCCATACTCACCCCGTTGCCATGGCGGTCGGTGGCTTCACACACCTGCCCACCGAGGCCGAACTGCGGGATATGCGGACCCGTTTCGTAGACGTCCGCGCCGATATGGACGAAACAATCGCGCTGTTCGCCACCCTACCCTGGCCGGAGTTCGAGCGGGAGACGGAATACGTCTCCCTCAAGAAGGACGACGAGTATGCCTTCATTGACGGCACTGTTGTCACCACCGACGGTTTTTCCTACCCCATCGAAGACTACAGGAAGGTGACCAACGAGGAGTGCGTGCCCTTCTCCACGGCCAAGTGGGCCCATCACAACCGCGAATCCTACATGGTCGGTGCGCTGGCGCGGCTGAACAACAACTTCGACCAGTTCCATCCTCGCGCCAAGGAGGCGGCTGCCAGGCTGGGCCTGAAGCCCCTCGTCATCAACCCCTTCCTCAACAGCGCCGCCCAGGCAGTGGAGATGGTTCACTGCGTAGAGGACAGCATCGTCATCATAGACGAGCTACTCACCCGAGGTGTCCGGCCCGAGGAGCCCCCGCTGGTGGACGTGAAGGGAGGAGAGGGAGTCGGTTCGTGCGACGTGCCACGAGGCATCCTCTTCCACAACTATGTCTACGATGAGAACGGCATCTGCACGGAGGCGAACTGCGTCATCCCCACCAACCAGAACATGGCCAATCTGAACCACGACATGCAGGCGCTTGTGCCCCAGATTATGGATAAACCGCAGGACGAGGTCCGACTTATGCTGGAGATGCTGGTGCGGGCCTACGATCCCTGCATCTCCTGCTCGGCTCACTTCTTGACGGTAGAGTTCGTGTAAAGCGATGTGCGTGAAGCGCGATGAGACGGCGGCTGAAGGAGAATGGGCTCTTATAACGTTGTGACGGTGCGCTGCTGATGGACGATGAGCGTGTTAGTGCTTGGATTGGGTAATCCCCTACGCGGCGACGACGGCATCGGCCCGCGAGTAGTGAAGGAATTGACTCACCGTGGGCTGCCGGAGGGGGTGATGGCCCTTGACGGAGGGGCCGGGGGGTTGGATCTGCTGCCAGTCTTGGAGGGATGGAAGCGGGCAGTGATTGTAGATGCTGCTGACGTTGGACGAGAGCCAGGCCAGTTTGTCCGCTTCACGCCGGCCCAGGCCCGTCTTACCGAAGCGGCGGATCGCTTCTCCCTCCACCACGCTGGTTTGAGCGAGGTGTTGGCACTGGCTAACGCGCTAGGGCAGGCCCTGCCCGAGATAGTGATCTTTGGCGTCCAGCCGGCTGAGGTTGGTTGGAAAGAGGGGTTGAGCCCCGCTGTGGAGGCCATGCTCCCGGTCCTGACCGACGCAGTACTCAAGGAGATTGCGGGCAGTTTGCCCGAGAGGAGAATGCTATGCCCAAGATTCTGGTGATTGAAGATGATTCTGACATGGTGGCGGCGCTTCGCATGCCGCTGGAGGCCAATGGCTACGAGGTGCTCACCGCTTCTACAGGTGAGGAAGGCCTGCAGAAAGTCAAGGAAATCGAGCCCGACCTGATCATCCTTGACGTGATGATGGAGACGACGACGGCAGGCTTTCAGATCTCTCTCCAACTTCGGAGCCCTGACTCCAAGTCGGAATACGCCGCCTACCGGCATATCCCAATTCTGATGCTGACCGCAATTCATACCACCACCTCTCTGCGATTTGGCCCTGATGAGGCCTACCTGCCGGTGGATGACTTTGTGGACAAGCCAATTGATCCCGACGTGCTGCTGGAGAAAGTGCGTGCGCTGATTAGTAGTTAGCTTTAGCCGTTAGCAACTAGCAAACCGGAGCGTGCGGTGGAACTAGAGCAGGTGCTGGCCTGTCTGACCGACGGAGCCAGACAGACATTGCAGGCGGACGCAGCAGCGGTCCGCCTGCTTGACCTTGGCAAAGGCAAAGTAGGCGCGCACTTAACGGTGGCGGCGGTCTCTGGTCTACCGACTGTGCCCAGCCAGCAAGAGCCCAGGGAGATAATACCGGTGGAGCACAGCCCCCTCGATGAGAAGGCCCTCTCTGGTCAACCGACCATCGTCACCGATACGCACACTGATCCCCGGGCTGTGAGCGTGCCCGGAGATTACCGCTCTATCTTGTGCGTTCCACTGATACACAAGCACAACTCCATCGGCACCCTCCACATCTACGCGACCACGCCCCAACGCTTCGGCAAGCAGGACGTCGCCCTACTGATGCCACTGGCCGATCTGGGCGCGGCGGCTGTAGCGGCTGCTCAGTCGCTGACGACGCTGGAGACCCTGGAAGCCAGCAAAGCCCACTTTATCCGCGTCGCAACCCACGAACTGCGCTCTCCCGTCGCCGTCGCCCAGTCACTGGTGCGGGGCGTGCTCAAGGGATACGCTGGCGAACTGACCGATAAACAGTCCGAGATGTTCGGTCGCATTAACCGCCGCCTCGATTTCCTGGAGAGCCTGGTCAATGACCTTCTGGATCTGGCGGCGGGCAAGGCCACCGAGTTGGCGGAGGAGGAGACCGCAGTGGCGATCAATTCTTCGGTGGGGCGGACGGTGCTCCTACTTCAGCCCCGCGCCGAGGAGAAGGGCGTTGCCCTCACTCACCGTGTTTGCTGTGAGGAGCTGGTGGTCTGGGGTGCCGAGGAGGGATTTGACCGGATATTTGTCAACCTGGTGGGAAACGCAGTCAAGTACACTCCTTCGGGGGGCAACGTGACCGTCTCTCTGCGCCGGGTGGATGATGAGGACGAGATCGAAGTGACAGTGACCGACACCGGCATTGGCATCCCGCAAGAGGCGCTTCCCCACCTGTTCGAGGAATTCTACCGCGCTCCCAATGCCAAGGTGTCGAACGAGATCGGAACGGGGCTGGGGCTGGCCATCGTCAAAGACCTGGTAGATCGGTACGGCGGACGCATTGATGTGGAGAGCAAGGTGAGGCAGGGCAGTACTTTCACCGTGACCTTCCCGTTGTTTCATCTTGATGAGTGAACGGATTTCCCTAATGTCCCTTAACAGTTGAGTTATCGACAGGTGGCACACGGAAGGTCAAAAGCTCTTTCAAGGTCCACTTGTGATCGGTGATACCAATTGCCATTGCCGGGGTCACCTGCCGCCACTTCTTGGGCGAACTACTGCCCTTGGTCGGTATCGGAGGTAGGCTGTTCCTCCCTTTGTGGCTACCCGTGATTATACTCAATTCCGCTGCGTGTGCCAAACGGATAGACAAAGACCCCAGGGATCTCTGAAACCCCTGGGGTCTGCGATGGCAAGGTACAGCACCCGCTGCCCCGCTTCACCCACCACAAGCAACGCTGATCCCGCATCCTTATCTTGACATCCTCCCCGTTTGCGGTATCCTTCCCCTGCGATGTTCTACGACCAGGCCAAGATCTATGTCAAGGCAGGCGACGGCGGCGATGGCTGCGTGGCTTTCCGGCGCGAGAAATACGTCCCCTATGGTGGGCCGGCCGGTGGCGACGGCGGCAAGGGAGGCGCTGTCCTGCTTTACGTAGACCCCCACCTCAACACGCTCTACCACTTCAGTAGGAAGCGTCACTTCAAGGCCACGCGCGGCAAGCACGGGCGGGGCAAGAACCAGCACGGTGCGGCAGGCGCGGACCTGCGCGTTCCGGTGCCGCCCGGCACCGTCGTGTACGACGCCGACACCGG
>Ga0114922_10003095_pt1 | contig 15527 bp, 9 predicted proteins | sample AartaG_FD_100975 | JGI IMG/M metagenome (GOLD analysis project Ga0114922, IMG submission 100975) | Deep subsurface microbial communities from Aarhus Bay to uncover new lineages of life (NeLLi) - Aarhus_00045 metaG | ecosystem: Environmental > Aquatic > Marine > Oceanic > Sediment | place: Aarhus...
GAGGAACATTGAATTTTCTTCACATGGTAGAATATTGTGACACTCTTGAGATCGAAAGACAAGAGAAACAGGGAATACAAAGGATACCTAAATGAAGAAACTATATTATGTTTACTCGACGAATTGCATTTAACTTATCTGCACACTCTTTGTCACTTTTGCCATGGTAAAGTCCTTTTAATGCTCTGTGCAAATGATATTCGAGAGACCTATCATAGTTAAATGTAACGATAGAGAGTTTATTATTCTGAAAATCGTCAAAGCCAGCATTAAGCGCACTGAATAACAACTCGTACCAAATGGGCTCGCCACCCATCATCATCTTCTCATGCTGACTTGGGTATTCCTTTGTTAATAATGCAGTTGCGATTGCGCATTTGCCAATCCTAATGAATCCGTGATTGTGTTCAAGAAAAGCGTCAACCGAGTGTGTTAGAAAATCTATAAGCGCTTGCCTGAAAATCTCGATAGAGCCAAAGGCATTTCCTGGTTCGGAGATGTTCACGGCATCTGCTATCCAACGCAGTTGAATGGACTGTTGGGCATCCCCACCAGGAACACGGCGAAGTATTTTACAAACCTCCCGAAAAAGAACATCCCCTGTTGGAAATCCAACTGGTGCGCTCGCACCCGCGCCTAAAATAAGTAGCGTCTTAGTCTTAATCATTCTTGTTTTACATGCCCTTTCGAAAGAGTTTAATTGTGTCCAGGAGCCTTCGCCCTTATTTATTGCCCCTTATTTTTTTGTTTCCTTACTGTGAAAACCAAACGGCCTTCTCGGTTTTTTCTCGACCTTCACCATCTGTTTCAGCACGTCAAAGACCTGATGAAACTTTTCATCGTATTTGCGCTCCATGGCCTCAATCTTTTTTCTAAGCAGGGCATTATCTGCAAGTATCCGTCGAAGCCGGACGAACGTGCGCATAATTGCGATATTGACCTCAACCGCACGCTTGCTCCGCAAAACGCTCGATAGCATCGCTACACCCTGCTCGGTGAAGGTGTAAGGAGGATATCGCCTTCCACCCCAATTTGAGGTCACAAATTGTGACCTCAAGTTCGCAAACTCCCCCTTCGTCAATTGGAACATAAAATCCTTGGGAAACCTGTTAATATTCCGTTTAACGGCCTGCAGCAAAACCTTTGTTTCAATCCCATAAAGACCCGCCAGATCGCTGTCCAACATTACTTTCTGGCCGCGGAACAGGTATATACACTGTTGGATTCGCTCAATCGGAATTATCGATGTTGCCTTTTTCGCCAATTTTGCCTCTTCAATCCTTTTTTCATAATCGAGTTTTTACCCCTCCGTTCCTGCGATAATTAGTAAATCAATTAGAAAAACCGCACAATAAATCCATATTATGCCCTTGTCAACGCAAATCTTGAAAATTCCTCCGGCCCTAAAGGCATTATCATTTCACCCTAAAGCTAAATCCTACGGCCCTAAAGGGCCTTTTAGCGGGTTTTATACCCGCTCCCAGCGTACCTCGTCGTCCGTGATGCGTCGTGCGTATAGCGTATCCACCATCAACAGCTATAAGCAAATCTTTTTTTGTCTGCTCAAAATAGGCCAACTTTTGGGCCTGTGGACGAAGGGATTAGCTTTCGTGATGCTTGCATCAAAGAAAGCTCATCACAAGAACACCAAGCAGACAAAAAAACAATCCGTGTTTATCCTGAGCAAGGTCGAAGGGTAAATCCGAGCAATCCGTGGTTGCTTTTAATTGAATCTCTGCGAGCTCTGTGACCTCTGTGGCCAAAAAAATCGTAACTCTTTGATGGTTCACTAATTACATAACATATAAAAATAGTTTGAAGATTCCCAAAAATAGTGCTTGACATTTGCAAAAAATCGGGTATAATACGCGCCCGAATGTCGGATGACAGAGGAAAAAGAACAGAAGCGCGTCGGCGCCTGCCGCGACGGGGCTATGGCACGGCGGGCAAGCCGACCGATAGATGTCTCAAAATCATTTAGCCCCGGCACCTGTGGCCGGGGTTATTGTAACTCACTTGTCCTGCCTGCCCTCCGTAGCCTCGTGCGAAGGGGGGAGTCGGTCGAAGCAAATTTCACACGGGGTTGATACTATTACCCAATTACGAGTATCCAGAATCCGGTATCGAGCGACGAGCCCCGAGCGACGAGAGACGAAGTATGCTCCACGAATCCCGAACCACAAAAAACTCGGTCCTTCTTGCCTGAAGGCAGTGCAAAACAAACCCAATTTAAAAATTGACCACATGTTCGTAACTAAAGTATTAATAAGCGGTTATGATAAAAGGACACTTGGTGTACGCGCCAAAAACAAACCCAATTCAAACCCAAACAAACCCAATCGCAAAAAGGCCAAAATGAACGTAAGTGCTGTTAATACAACCGAATATGAAAATTCTCACCTCCCAGGACAAACCCAAAACAAACCCAATCAAACTCGAAGCGAAGCGAAGATCCCCAGGGTGAGCTTCTCGGAATCATCAAACCGGGGACCCAATCAAACCAAATTATTCAGGACAAGAAGGTACGTCGACAGCAATGCCGGGTTTCAGGAAATAGAGACGAATGCAATCTGTTTGTTGCTTCAGGATTTCCGAGGCGGCGGCGGCGTAGTGCCGCATCTGCTCATAGTAGCCACGACGCTCGGCGAATTCGGCGGCAAAGCCGGCGGTTACGTCGTCGGTTTTGAAGTCGATGATGACCAGGCCGGCAGGAGTCTTTATAATCATGTCGATGATGCCCTGGATTATGACAAATTCCGAATCGGAGTGCCCGCCAAATTTGCGCTCGCTATATGCAAAAGTGAAGGGCCATTCACGCAGAACGCGGGCCTTGTGCTCGACAACCAGCTTGCCAAGGTCGCTTTGGAAGAATCGCATGATAGAATCGCAATCGATTTGTTCGGCTACTTTCGGTGGCATTTTGTCTTCGTTTACGAGCTTTGCAGCGGTCGCTCGTATCGAGTCGATGGTGATTTCACGGTCGAGGGCGAGCTTTTGAATGACGAGGTGAGTAGCGGTGCCGATGAGTTTGTTGTCGGTCTTGTCCGGCGATATCGCCCCGGGGCGGCGTTCGAAGGCGTCCGCCAAATCGTCCCTTACGAATTAATCGGCGGGGTGGGTCAGTTTGCTGACGGATGTTTTGGCGGACAATTTCGTCAAATCGTCGAACGGATATTTCCAATTCAAAGATTCTCTCACCCGCCCAAGAAGCTGTTGGGCTTCGTTGCTGATTTTGGTGGTCCCGGCTGAGAGTGGTTTTAGCCTGGCTCGTTTTTGTCTCATGATTGTATCTGAGATTTCGTTGAGTTCGGCGAGGTCCAGGAGCCGGCCGGCGAACAGATTGTCATCAACAGAATCCCGGGTTGAATCGAGGTCGAATAAATCGTGCATTTTCTTGTGATTGGCGAGTGCATACAGGAGCCAGTCGCAGTGGCATTTGGCGGATTTCAACTGCCAGTCTCTTACAGATTCAGCGGGCAGGAGGCTGAGGGGGGCAAGGATGTTTCGGCAATTGGACGCTTTCTTTGAGGCTGTCAGGATGAGTCTTTCCCTTGGGCGGGTGATTGCGACATAAAGTATGCGCATCTCTTCTGCGAGCATTGCGTCGAGTTTTTTTTCGGCGATGACCTCGTGTGCAATGGTGTCGAGTTTGACGTTTGCCTCTATGATTTGCAGGCCGAGGCCGCAGTCGTCGTCGATGAGGCAGTCGCCGTAAGAATCTTTCTTGTTAAAGGGGCTGTTGAGTTCGGCGGCGAATACGACGGGGAATTCGAGGCCCTTACTTTTGTGTATGCTCATGATTCGGACGGCGTTTTCGGTTAGATTGTCGGGTTCGGCGGGCGCCCAGTCCCGGCCTTGTTCGAGGAGTTTTTCGATGAACCCGACAAATCGCCCGAGCGATGTGGGTTGCGCGGCGGCTGCGAAGTTTTCAAACTGGATGGCCCTTTCGTGGAGCTTTAGGAGGTTGGCTTTGCGCTGTTTGCCGTTTGGGAGTGCCTGGACGAATGAAAGGAAAGCGGTGTCTCGGTATATTCGCCAGAGGAGCTCGGGGAGAGGCCGCCGGCGGGCCTGGAGCCGCCATTTTTCTATTTGGGCAAATATCTTGCTGAGCCTTTGGCGCAGGGAGCGGTCGGGGCCGGTTTGCGAATAACTGTATGCACAGTCATAAAAACTCAGCCTTAACTCGCTGCCGGCCGAGTCGCCGTATTTACGGAGCATTGCCAGGTCGGTTTCGTTCAGTTTGAAGAAGGCGCTGCGGAGGACGGCGGCGAGTTCGATGTCCTGTTGAGGATTGTCGAGGACCTTCAGGAGCGAGATGCAGTCGGTGATTTCGGTGGCGGCGAAGTAACCGGCCTGGCTTTGGCTTGTTACCGGTATGCCTGCCAGTTGGAATACCTCGACGTATTGGTTGGCGCGATGGGCCGGGGAGCGCATCAGGATGACGATGTCGCGATATTCGACGTCGCGGTATTCGCCGGTCTGTTTGTCATATATTTTGAATTGTGGCCGGCCGGTTTCTTTTCCGACCATCTCGCTGATTTTGTCGGCGATAAAGGCGGCCTGGCGTTGGGTGGAGCTTATGAAATCTGGGCCGGCGGGGGCCGGTACAGCGGGGGCCGGTTCTTCATCGAGGGTGTCGTCGTCGGGCTCGGTTGGTTCTTCGTTGAGGATGTATAACTGAACCAACGGCTCGGGGCATGTGGCGGTGGGGCGGAGCGTTTCATATTGAAATTCGGGCCTGAGGAATGTTTTTTCATCGTAGTCAACGAGGAACGCCGGTGCGGTCATTATCCGGCCAAAGACGGTGTTGGCAAAATCGAGGACGGCTTTGCGTGAGCGGAAGTTTCCGCTTAAGTCCACACGGAGGGGGGAACTTTCAGGTGAGGCTTTTTTATTCGGCCGCTTGTGCGGCTCGGCTTTTGCGCCCGTCGGCTCGGCTTCTGCGGTTGCCTGCTGGAGGCGGTCGAGGAAGATTTTCGGCTGGGCCTGTCGGAATGCGTAGATGCTTTGCTTGACGTCGCCGACGACGAAGAGGTTATCGGGCCGGCTAATCCTGTCGAGGATGGCCTGCTGGACGGGGTTGATATCCTGGTACTCGTCCACAAAGATGTATCGGAACTTTTCGCGCAGGGCGGCGCAGGTTGAGTCTGATTCAGTGAGGAGCTTGAGCATCTGGTGTTCGAGGTCGGCGAAGTCGAGACAGTTGAGTTTACTCTTTTCCTCGGCGTAAGCTCTGTCAAACCTTTTGACAAGCTCAATCATAACGTTGGTCTGCAAACTCACAGACGGTGCTACCATCTCTTCATACTCAGGATTGATAATTGCAAGTTCGGCGAGTCCCTGAAAACTTTCTAAGGCTTTTTTGGCGGGGGCCCTGATTAAATCGGCGAGTTCGCCAGAGAGGGCTTTGGGTTTATTTATGAACTTTCGTTTTACGAAATTTCTTATCGCCAGAGCGCAACGGTCGAGGTCATCTTTTTGGAGGTATTCGATACAGTTGTTAACCGGCTCTAAGCAATCGGCCTTTATTTGGCCTGTCCAGTGGCCGGTGTGAGTTATTTTTTTGTCGAGCAATTGTGCGTATTCGAGCTGTGATTTACACTGAATGAGTTTATTGAGGATGATTTGTTTTTGCTGTTGTGCGAGAGCGGATGTGTAAAATTCGGCGGCATCGGCCAGAGCCTCGGCCCTGTCGTACCATTCGGTGCGTCCGACGACACTGTCGAGGAACCGGCTGCAGGCGATAATCCTGTCGAGAAAATCCGAGTTTTGGGTTTGGATATTGCGACTTTGTAAAAGGGTGGTCAAGCCGGGTGCAAGGGAACTATCTTCCCATGCCTGTTCGATTATCTGGGCGAGTATCTCGAATTTGAGCAGGTTTTGCTCGTCCTGTTCGATTATGCCAAATGTCGGGTCTATGGCGAGCAGGTGGAAGTTTTCGGTAATAATCCGTTTGCAAAATGTGTGGACGGTGCTGATGTGGGCGGCGTCGAGTGTGAGCAGTTGGCGGCGAAGATAGCTGCTGCGGCTCTTTTGGAATTGTGCACGGAGGTTTTCGGCGATGCGGGATTGCATTTCGTCAGCGGCGGCATTTGTAAAGGTCAAAACGAGTATTTGCGAGATATTGGTCGGGTCGGATGTATCGGCCAATAGTTGAGCGCATCTTTGGGCGAGGACGGCGGTTTTGCCGGTTCCGGCTGATGCGGTTACGAGGATGTCTTTACCGGCCGAGGTGATGGCCAGTTTTTGCTGGGTTGTCCATTTAATCATTTTTTGTTTTTAGACACCGATTAACACTGTTTCTTTAATAAGTTCTTTAGCCACGGATCCATTCGACTTCGCTCAGGACAGGTTCACACGGATTAACACTGTTTATAAGTTCCTGGATTCCAGTTTTTGCTGGGTTGTCCATTTAATCATTTTAGTAGATTTTTAATAATGAATATTGACAGAAAATGTACCGGACACCTTTAATTTTTCTTCCTTTAATTTTTCTTAATAATGAATATTGACAGAAAATGTACCGGACACCTTTAATTTTTCCCTTAGCTTTCTTCGAAGCCATATTCAATCCCTTTTCTTTTCTCTTTTTTCTCTGTGTCCTCCCCGCCTTCGCGGGGTCAAGCCTGTGGCCAATCTAACGGATCAAGAGTTTATCACCCTAAAGGGTGTAACTCCCTTAAAATAAACGACTTATACGCCTTTTTACTCGTTTAATCTGCCACGATGTAAAGCCTGCAACACCACGATGTAAGCTAACAACACTTCAGAGTAAGTGTTGCGAACTACGCTACCCGATAAACTGCGTTCCTTTCTGTGCGTACCAAGAAAGCAAGAAACTCCCTACCAAACTGTGTTATGGACAAAGTATCCTCATGTTCGAGAATCAAGTTATTGGTCTTGAGAAAACCGAGGTATTTTTCGAATGGATAATCCTTCAAAAATTCAGGGTAGGAAGCTATGGCCTTATTATACACATCCATAGCCATCTGCTTTGGCGCAGAATTCGAATTTAAGACCTCAATAATTTTAAGTTGACCGAGGTATATCTGGAAATCGATACGCGAGAAGGTAAATTTTAACTGGGCGATAGCAAGATGGCGTATCAGCACTTTTTCCTTGTCTTCTGCTGTAGCAATTCCTTCTTTTGCCAGAACTTCTCTTATTACTTTCTCTGTATCCAGAAGGACAGGGCTATTTAACGCCTGCAAAAATTTCTCAGCAGAACCCACTTCGATCTCGGCAGCGTCTTGAGGCGGAGGGCCAGCTTGAATCTCACCGCCAGGATACTTGACCCCTCTTGCTCGGTTGATAAAAGCTGCAATGCATCGGCGAAAGCACACAATAGCAACAATTGCCACAAACGGCCACTTAATCACCTCAAGTATTTTCAGGAATGTTTCCATCATCAATATCCTTCCTTGGGTAACTGAACTTTTAAATATATAGCTTGTGTATAGAAAACCATTTCTATTTTCAAAACCACCATTACGCTATTGCTCGCATTACTTTCACCACGAAGGACGCGAAGTTCACGAAGTTAATAAAGTTAAAGAATAAAATCTCTTTTCGTGTTCTTCCTGAACTTGGTGGTTAACAATATTATCCATTATCGTAATACAACATAACTGCTGATTTTAACCGGCAATGCCTCAATGTAAAGCTGACATATCTGAATCCATAAGGTTTATAGTATCATACTCAACTTGAGAAGCCTAAAATAAGGTGTTATTAGCACGGCCAAACAAGTTTGGCCGTGGCACCCATGTTCCATTAGTAATATAAAGGTCAATGGTTTTCACTTTACCCTTTCGCCTGTTTTAGAACTTGTTCCTTGTTTACCTGCTCAAGCGGATTGTAATCGTTGATTTGCCAGTCGAATTTGCAGACGGCCCTGAAGTCACAGCGACTGCATGGTGAAGTCATGCCGAGGCGGTAAGGTGTTATGTCAATGCAACCGGAGATTATCTGTTCGGCCGTTTGGATAATCTTTTCGCGTGCAAATTCGAGAAGTCTCTCGAATTCAGCCGGTTTTATCGCACCGCTGCGACCGTAATGGCCGTATGGAGACTGTTCTTTCTTCAAAATCCGGAAGTTATAAAAGGTGCTCTGTCCGAATTCTATTTTGCTATCGAGATTATTTGCGAATTTTCCGTTGAATATGCCTTTTGCTTTTCGGGTGAATTTATCAGGCTCGTTCTTTGTGTCGGCGATTGTACCTTTTGGGGGCGTGGTTTCGACAGGTATATAGAAAGCCCCGGCTACGGAATCGATTGAACGAGAGGCAATTTGTGCATCGGTCACGGCGAGCATATAGAGGGCAAGCTGCATATCGAGAGCGTGGTAAAATCGGCTCCAGGAAAAGCTTTGCGGTCTTCGCTTGTAATCGAAGATAAGTGCGACCTGCCTGCCGTTTATATTTGCGCAGTCGATTCGGTCGATTATCCCTTTAAGGCCGACCTTTACCGCCGCCGGTGTCGAGAAACTGCCACGTGATGTCAGGGGGGCGTTTTTGCCGAAGGCGAGTTCGGAGGTTATTTGTCTGAAGGTGCCGGCCTTTGCCATTTGGGCGTAATCGGCGACGGCCCGGGCCAGGATGTCGGTGGCTGAGTCTAAGATGTATGTATTGTGTCGGCTTCTCTTCCTGAAGTTTGACAGGAAAGCGTCGGCTTCAATGATAGCGGTAATTACCCCGGCACAGGTGTTTTGGAGCTGTTGCTTTGAGGCGGCCGCAAAATCCCTGCCGTCTTTGTTTAGTCTTTTGAACAGGGTGTCAAGGACGCGGTGATAGAATCTGCCGAGGTCGAGGGGCTTGAGAGCGAACTGTTTTCGCTGCTGCAGGTCGAGGACGTATCGGGCGAAGTGTTGAAAGGGGCATGCGGCGAAGCTGCCCAGGCGGGTCGCCGAGCATTCGAGGGAATCGCCGTAGAGCTTCATTGCAAAATTCTTATCCAGCGCCGCTGAGTTTTCGTAACTGAGGGCGTATTTGACCTGCCGGCTTAACCTGGAGAGTTCGCTGTCTTCATTAAGGTTTTCGACCAATGCGTAAAGCGTGTTGGCCCGTTTCTGAGGTAGGTTCGAATCTTTGCCGAGTTTTGCACAGAGCAGGTCCGCCAGTTGAGTTTTGCTGAAGGTATCTTCTATGTTATCAGTCTTGGCAGGTGGTCGCTCCGCCAAGTCAACGAAGAGAGATTTCAGGTTGTCTAAGAACGGCGAAGGCAGGACCGGTGTGGCCGAGTCGGTTGTGAGGGGGTAAGTTATGCACAGATACTGTGAGGGTCGCGTAAATGCGATGTAGGCAAGGTATTGGCGGTTTGTCAGTTGGCGGGTTGCCTTTTCCCTGAGACGGAAGTCGTGGTCCTGGGCGACGGTTCTGTCATCATCGGTGAGTATGCCGTCAAAAGGGACCGGCTGGGGGAACTGTTTCTGAGTGGCGCCTGCGAGGAATACGGCCTTCAGGTCGGGGTGCCGGCTGCGTTCAATGGAGCCGACGAGGACCTGGTCGAGCGTTGGGGGTATGAGCTTTAGGGTCATTTTGGCCAAGGCGGTTGAAAGGATGGCCGTCCAGTCCTGCACAGACATCAAATCTTCGGTGAAGATTTGAGCAAGCTCATCGAACAAGTTGACGAGTTTGTCATAGAACTGTCGGTTTCCGGCCTGCCGGTCGGCGGGGTCGTCTTTATTCAGCCGGGAAAGTTTTTCAGGGACCTTCAGGTTTTTCAAGAAATCCCATACGGCGGCGGTGAACTTTTCGGCGGTGATAAGCTGTTCATCTTTGTTGAGTTCGAGGTCGTTTCTTAGTTCGGATAACGGAGCGATTGCCTTTCGCCTGATTTCGTCAATCATTTTGGGGTCGAACTGGGTGTCGTCTTTCGGGGCGAAGGCCCAGTCGGCGCCGGCGAGCCAGTCATTGCCGTCGATGCCGAAGGCCAGGCAATAGTTTTCAAGGACATCAACGTCATTTCCCGTGACAGGTGCGAGATTGGTCTTTAGGTACATGAAGACATCGCCGGTACGAAAGCCGTTTGTTACGGCCTGCATTGCTGAAGTGATAAGCTCAATTACAGGATGTGTCGAGAGTGATTTCGGCTTGTCGATGAAAAACGGGATATTGTAGTCGTCAAACAGCGCCTCTATGTAATGCTGGTAGGCAGATATGTCGGAGGCAATTACCGCGATGTCGCGAAAGCGCCAGTCGCGGCCCCTGACGAGTTTTGTTATTTTCTCTGCGATATACCTGATCTCGGCGCGTCTGTTTGCAGTTGATACGATTTGTATGTCGTCGTTGGTTTTTAGTGGGGCCGCGGTTGGATTGAAGATGCTGTTTTCGACGTGTGCAAGGGCCGGTGAAGCCGCAAATCGCACGGGCCTGTCAAGGAGAATCGGCTTTGTTAGCGGCAACCTGGATTTTCTGATTGCTTCGGTCAGGTCGGCAAAGGTTCGCTCGGTGGGGCTGAACAGACTCGTATCGTCGAGTTCGCACCGGTCGGGATACCGGGGGTCAAAAGCGTGTGGGTCGAGACACAGGGCGATGTAAGAATCGGATGCCGCCTTGAGCATCTCAAGAAGTAATCTTTGCTGCTGAACGGTAAAATCTGCGAAGCCATCGACCCAGAGCTTTGCGCCTCTTAGGAAATCGGCCTGCGGGATTTTTTTAATCGCCTGGGACAGTTGAATATCCGGGTCGTCAAACTTTTCGGCAATGAAGCCGGTATAATCCTCGAATATGAGCGCAATGTCGGCAAATTTCATTGCGGTCATGTTGTGCGGCTCGGCTTTTGCCAGGTCCCGGGCCAATCGGCGTGCATCAGAGGGACTGCAGTCACATTCGTGCATTTCAATAATGATGTCGGCCAATTTTGTTGCCATTCCCGGAGTCTGGGCGGCCTGGCTGAACAGGGTCAGTTTTTCCCGGTCGGCTCTCAGGATTTTGTGGATAATCATTTCGCGGCCAAGGCGCGAGATTTGGGGTCTGGCAGTGTTTTTTCCTATGAGCCAGAAGGAGAGCCTTTCAAATGAAAGGACTCGGAGTCGGCTGTAACCGGCGACCTTTTTGTCGGCTAAGATTGCGCGTTGGGCCTGGTAGGTGGCCTGCTCGGGGACAAGGAGTACAAGGGGGGTGCTGTTCCGGTTCCCGACCAGTTCGTGCGTGATGGACTTGATGCAATGAGTCGTTTTTCCGGTACCGCTTCTGCCAAGAATAAATTGTACGGCCATCAGAAAGTCTCCGCCAAATACGCTTCGGTCACTGAAGGACTATTTACCACAGGGAGGTGATTTATTCAATTGATAACCTGTTTTGGGCGATAATTGTGATAGGTGCAGGTTTCGGCTTGATGAGTCAAAGGCGAAAAAGGTATAATCGGGAAGAATTATTGATAGAAGGAGTTAACATGAAGATACCGAAAAGGACGCAGCAAGTTGTGGTGGTAGTAGTGTGTTTGTGTTGTTCAGTGGTCTGGTTAGGCTCCTGGACGGAAGCGGCCGAGAAGGTTTACGAGATTCGGCCGGAGGATACGTTGGGGGCGTACAGGAGCGATTCGGCCCGCATTATGGATGCATATGAACGGCTGATGGACCGTTATATGTCCCTGGTGGAGGGCCATCTGAGTAATATGGGGACGGATGTGGGAGGGGTGACCAAGAAGCTCAATTCCATCGAGAGAAAGATTGATAAGCTTGGGACGCGAATCGCGCGGATCGAAAAGGCCCTGAATATCCAACCGCCCAAAGCACAAACGAAGAAGACCATCAAGCAAAAACCCGGGCAATAGAGATGCTTTTGGTCTGAAGGTGACAGCATGTCTTATATTGAAGCTATCCCGGCCCTGTTTGCCTACTCAGACACTTGGGGACAGACCATTATGTACTCTCTTAACAGGTCCATGTCGGCCATTGCGACGGCGACTTTATCGTCCGCGGCGCCGTAGTACGCATACAATTGGTTTTTTTCTTCCATGACCACCGCACCGGTAACAAATGTCACATCACTAACGTCTCCGACGCGTTCATAGCGTTCTTTTGGTCCGAGGATCCATTCCTCACTTCTTCGCAAGACGCGCCAGGGCTCTTCGAGGTCAAGAAGCGCCATTCCGATTCTGTAAATCTCGCCGGCGGAAGTGGTGCGAACGCCGTGGTAAAACATAAGCCAGCCTTCGGGAATTTCTATAGGCTGGCATGCAAGGCCTATTCTGGAGTGATCCCAGTATGCCGTTCTGGTTTTAAGGAGAACTCTGTGGTCACCCCAGTGCTTGAGGTCTGGGGAGAGGCTAAGCCATATATGCGCCTCGCCCCTCACAATCGGGCGATGAATCAAGGCAAATCGCCCGTTGAAGCGTCGGGGAAACAGACACGCGTCCTTGTCCTCCGGCGGCAAGAGACCGCCGAGTCGGGCGAAGGTACGGAAATTTTTCGTAATCGCCAGCGACACAACCGGGCCGCCCTCGCTGAACGAGACGTATGTAATCGCATATTGCCTCTGCTCTTCGAGCCAGACTGCTCGCGGGTCTTCAAGGCCCCACTTTTCCTCCTTGGTACTCTGGTCGGCCTTCATAGTGGGCTCTTTGTCGATGATCCAGTCGGTCAGGCCGTCCTTGCTGCGTGCACAGGTCAGATGACTGAATCCGCAAAGCTCCTCGACACGGTTAAGCAACAGGACCTGGCCATCGATTCTGACGGCAGCGGGATTGAACACGGAATTAATCGGATAAGGCCAGATATCCGGTGTCAAAATCGGATTTCCCTCGTATCTCTTAAAGAGCGTTGCCGCCAGGGTTTCACGGGCTATACTCATAAACTGATTCCTTAGTCCAATAAATTCGCAAGCTATTTTTGGGCAAATGCCTCTTGCTAAATTCGGCAAAACAGGCAAATTTCTAAAGGCTAAATTATCCCTGCCCGGGCTGTCAAGAAGAAAATTTTAATACGGTTTTTGTGCAGATATTGTTCGGTGATTATCGGACAGAGTGTGGGGAGCGACTTTATTCCGAGACAACCATCTGCGTTTCGTACAAGTTCTGGTACAACGGGCAGGTACGACTTAACTGGTCGTGGGTGCCCCGGGCCACTATTTGTCCGTCATCCATCACGACTATAGTATCTGCGGAGAGCACGGTGCTGAACCTGTGGGCGATAACAAAACAGGTTCTGTTCCTCATCAGTTGGGACAGGGCCTGGTGAATCTTCGCCTCGCTGTCGGCGTCAACCTGGCTGGTGGCCTCATCAAAGATGAGGATGGCCGGGTCCTTGAGGATGGCCCTTGCGATAACAATGCGCTGGAGCTGGCCTCCGCTGAAACCCGAGCCGTGTTCGCCGATGAGAGTGTCGTACCCATTCGGGAGTGGTTCGATGAACTCATGTGCGAATGAGCGTTTTGCCGCGGCGATAATCTCATCCATTGTGGCGCCTTTTTTTCCGTAACCGATATTGGCAGCTATTGTATCGTTAAATGTTACGACCTCCTGCGTTACCATGCTGACCTGGTCGCGGAGGCTCTTCAGAGTGCATTTGCGGGTGTCGGTTCCGTCGATGAGGACCTGGCCGCTGCCGGCGTCATAGAACCTGGGAATAAGATTCACGAGAGTGGTTTTTCCCGAGCCGTTCGGCCCGACGACAGCAACGGTCTGACCGGTTGTGACGGTCAAATTGATTCGGTTCAAAACGGGTCTGTCGCCTTTGGGGTAGGTGAAGGAAATGTCCCTAAATTCGATTTTATCTTTCAATGGTTCCAGTTCGGCGGCGTTGATATCTTCAAATTCGGGCGGCTCATCAACAACAGCATATACCCTTTCTGCGGCGGCATTTGCCTGCTGTACTTTGTTCCAGACGTCGCTGACCTTGCGGATTGATTCTGCGGTAGTTCCCAGTAGGACCAGAAGGGTGAAAAATGCACTCGGCTGCATATTGATAGTGGCACTGAAAATCCAATAGGCCCCGACCAGAAGCGCTGCAGAGCCTGCCACCATGCCTAATACTTCCATAATAGGGCCGGTAGCCGCCTGAACCTTGGCGACGCGCAGTATCTGCCTGAGGAATCTGCGATTGAGTCCCGTATAAGCTAAGACCTCGTGTTTCTGGCGGTTATAGACTTTTACGACGCGGAGAGCTTTCATAACTCCCTGTAGTTTACCGAGGATGAGGGCGCTACTGATAAGGGAGCGTCTCGTGGCCCTTTTAATCTTCTTGCCTAACAAACTGAGGAGCCAGACGGTTACGGGGGCGGCGCCCAGGAATATCAGAGTCAGCTTCCAGCTAAGAAATGCCGCACAGGTCAGGGTGCCGAGGGCTTTTAACGGTTCACGTAGGGTTTTACCTAACAAGACCTTCACGCCTCTTCCCATTGTCGAGATGTCACCCAATAACCGGCTGATAGTGTCGCTTGTGCCCGCGTCGGAGAAAAAGCCTACGGTCATGTCCATCACGTGAGCAAAGGCATCTTCCCGCAATCTGGCGGTTGCTATCTGCACGACTTTTTCGGCGAGGTAGCTTTGATAGAATCTTGCAATGCAGCGAGCAATAGTAAAGCCGCCCATGAGCAGGATTATGAATACGATGGCACGTTTTTTGTTGGCTCTGTCCTCGTCACGTGGCAAGAAGCTGATTGCCCGCTGGGCCAAACCAGCGGCGCCTATCCGGATGTTATCGATTATAGAGGGTTCAGCTCGGCTGGTATTTAGCTGTATGAGTTTGTCTTCGGAGATACCTTGTTGATTATCCCGGCGGAGGCGCAAGGTTATCATGCCTTCGGCTGGGGTGGTGGCAAGTTTTTCGAGCAGTTTTGCGGAGGGCACTTTAGTGTAATCCTCGTCGGATAAGAGCGTCCCGGCGGCAAAGATTCTGTCGGCGCGTTTAATTCCGGCGGCCTGGGCGGGACTGCCATCTTCGACAACGGTAATAAGGAGATATGATAATATTTCGGCGTTTGTTTGAGTGAAAGAGACGATGTCCGGCACATTGAAATCCATGCCGAATCGCCAGTGGCAGGTCTTTCTGTCAACCCAGCCGTGCAGGCCCTCCTCGCCCATCATTACCTTCAGCAGCGGCATAATCGTCATGAAGCTGAACGAAAAGAGTATGGCTATCAGCACGGCTGTTGCGACGACAACCACCAGCCGGGGCCACTGGGGCCAGACGTATTTGAATATTCGCCAGAATGATTTCATTAAATATGTCCGGTTTCTGTAAGATACAACAGCCAGACAATAACACATTGAGGACGTCCGGTCAAGTGCAAAGGAAGGCCTTTATAGCAGGTAATTCGGGGGGAGTGCAAAAACCCAAAGCGAGGCATTCTGTTTGTTTGTAAGTGTTTGTTTTTTAAGTAGCTGTGTTTGGTTGAAAAAATTTCCCCCAATTTGACTTTGATTGGACGCTGTTAGGGGGGGAAATTAAAGGTGTCCGGGCAAAATTAAAGGTGTCCGGTACGAATGGCGGTTGCTTAAGGGTTTTTAATAAAAAAGGTCTCCCATTGCCGATAAAAGATTTGTTACGAAATTTTATTGGTAAGGAGACCATATTATGTCTAACAA
>Ga0114922_10003096_pt1 | contig 15526 bp, 23 predicted proteins | sample AartaG_FD_100975 | JGI IMG/M metagenome (GOLD analysis project Ga0114922, IMG submission 100975) | Deep subsurface microbial communities from Aarhus Bay to uncover new lineages of life (NeLLi) - Aarhus_00045 metaG | ecosystem: Environmental > Aquatic > Marine > Oceanic > Sediment | place...
GGTAGAGCCGGACAGAATAATCAGAACACATTTCTACCTCTTATTGAGGCTATGAAAGGTCTTCCGGATTTTTCTTTAACTGTTGCTGGTAGCGTAGATAATTATATAAGAAAGAAAATAGATACTAATAATATAACTAATGTAAGTTTCTTGGGTGATGTTCCGGACAAGAATATTCTGGCTGAGATTATATCAATGCACTCGTTCGGCGTGGGTGTTGGTCGTTCCGCCATGGAGATGTTGCTCTGTGGTTTACCGGTTATGGTATTTGGTTTAGGTTGGGAAGGTTGGGTAACGGAAAGAAATGTAGAATCATTACACAGACAGGCCAATATGACCTCACGTATGGCTGAAGAGATATCAGTTGAGGAGAAAGTAGAGAGAATTCGCTCGGCTATTTATAGCGCAGTTCCCATATCTAGAGAAAAAGCTGTAGAAGTATTCGGACTGAGAAAAAATTTACATATATACGAATCACTATTTAAGGAACTGATTAATGAAACTTTACAAGATAATATTAGTGGGAGCGATAGCTCTGTCGGCATACCTAGGGTATAGTAACTTTGTCAAGGTAGACCTAAGTATGATCACTGAAATCTTAGCACCAACATCGATGGAAGAGGCAGAAGACAGGGTAATGGAAAGGATGAGACCGTCTGAAGCCCCACCAGAAGAGAAGCCAGATGATTATGTCGATCTTGCTATGAAAATAGGAGAGACCTTAGCTCCTTTACTGGCACCTTTTTTAGCTGCAAGGAAAAGAAAATCTAAGTCAGGTGAGATTAAAACATTGGACGATGACATCGGAGATATCGCTGTCCATTTAGGCGTGTCAAAAGCTTTTGTTCGTGGAAGATTAGGTTTGGGAGATCGGAGAAAGAAACAGAATGGCACAACTGTAAAGAGGAGAGTTACCGATAAAAAATCTTAGCCTTTAGCCTTACTTTTCCATGAAGATTAGTGAACACGCCACAGCTTAAAACAGAAGCTTTCCAGCCAACGGGAAATGTATATTGTATTCGTTTTTGATCTTTCTTTAGAGTCATATTGTGTACCGGGGCAGCAAACCAGAACCCTATGTTCTGCTCCGGATGACCTTCTTTAAACCACAGGGTAAATATTATTTTTTCTACCCATACACTGTCATCTATTCCCCAAGCAGCCTCTTCTATAACAACTCTCCACTGATTCATTCTTCCCCACTCAGTTTTATTTGAGCGCCCCACTTCACTTGTTTCTATTTCAAAGAACCCGGTGTCAACTGTGTGTGTCTTGTTTAGTTGGACTGCTGTTGGTAGTTTACATCCACAAAAATTAATGAGAATAATACCAGCTATAATCGCACTTCCAAAATATAAAATCTTGGTACCATACTTAATCCAAAGTTCGTTAAACATATTAATCTCCTTTCGCTTCTTTGTAAGCTAAGTCGTGAGCTATGTTATGTATCGGATGATTGTGTCCTTCAATCCAGTAGAATTCTACTTCGTGAAACAGGTATAGGGGGTAGAGTTCTTTCCACAGATCAGCGTTTTTTAACTCCCTTCCCTTTGCCCTAATCCATCCTGAGTGAGCCCAAGTTTCCAACCATCCTAGTTTAGCAGCGTTGACAACGTACTTAGAGTCAGAAAAGATTCTTGCTTTAACTCTCCCGTCTGTTGTTTTAAGATTATGGAGAGCCATGATTACAGCAGTAAGTTCCATCCTATTTGATGTTGAATTGTACAATGATGCACTGTACTTCCTTGTGGACTTACCGTTCTGTATTACAATTCCGTATCCGCCTCTATTTGTTAAACCAATATACGAACCATCTGTGTAAATGTCAAGTGTTTTCATTTAAGTACTGTCATTTTCTTGCTCAACATTCGTATAGCATTTGTTCTAGTGTTGTGTGCTTTTAGTACATAGAAATAAGTTCCGCTTGCAATATTAGACAAGTCTACTCCCACTTCATGTTCTCCCGAGTTCATTTTTTCTTCTATTATAGTAGCGCTCTTTCTTCCATTGATATCATAGACAAACAACTTTACATGTGATGGCTCATCTATCTTAAACTTTATTGTTGTTGTCGGGTTTGCCGGATTTGGATAGTTTTGATACAGGGCCAGTCCATACTCTACTGGAACAAATATTAAAAACTGTCCTTCTGTTTCATGTACTCCGCCACATGACACTGATTCTAATCTATATGTATAACTTCTTCCCTGTAGTACTTTGCTATCTGTGTATCCATAAGTAGTAGAGGCTGATGTGCTACCTTGTCCGGCTGCTGTAAATATAAGCTCTTCAGACTTCCCGTGTTCTTTTCGGTATAGATTAAATGCACAGTTCTGCAATTCAGATTGTGTTATCCATGTTGCGACAACATCTCCGTTTATTAATACGATCTCAAAGAAATTTAGTTCAATCGGCAGTGGAGAATCCGTTGTATCTATTCCGACATATCTAGCATTTGTAGAATGTCCATAGGCTAAACTATCTAACAACATAGTATGTACTGTGTCAATCATTACCCAAAAAGAATCAAGATATACAGCTTGATGATAAGTAATTTCATACACGCCTTGCGGATAATCTAATGGACTGACTATTATAATAGAGTCAACTATCCACCATCTTCCTTCAACACTTACTGTATCTATTCGCCACAAATAACTGGTATATGGAGATTCGTATCGCGGATTAACAGTATCTACTACAAGAGTTGTTCGTAATGAGTCATCATCCAATACAGTATATGGTACATCATATCCGTTATTAACTTTAAAGATGCGTGCTTCATACCAATAGTCTGATTGAGAGTAAGCACAGCAAATTAACAAAAGTGTTAATATAAATACTTTCATTTAGTAGCCTCACAATATTCTCTCATAATTTTATCAGCCAATGCCGGGTTATACGTTTTCCATACAAGAAACCATTGATCAAATAATTGTACCTCTATAATTATATCATCAAGTTCTTCTGCTGTAAATTTTTTTATAAAGTTTCCGTATTCAGAATTTTCATGCACATATACAAGAGTATTTTTCCATTTGTATAGTGGCACAGAAAAACGGGTCATTTTATCTTCAGTTCTGCTTCCCAATTTCTCCACCTGTCGGCTTGTTTAATCTGTCTAATCTCTTCCTTGTAAGCTCCGTGCCTTAAAGATTCTACCTTTGGGCTGTGTTCCCAAAAAGCCTTCCATATTTCTTTACGCTGTTCCCGGGTGAACTCATTATGTTCGATAAGCTTTTCAATAACACATTTCTTACCAAGTACCGGGATATCAGTGTCTTTGAAGTATCTTTTGACTGTTGCGCTAGCAAGTAATGCTTCAGGTTGAATGGTTGATCCTTGATATAGAGCAACAGAAGTAATTCTGTTAGTTTTACCTGCTGTAATATAATCGTTTAGCGCCTTATCACACAGGGTAATCTCAGCAGGAAGGTTTTTCATTATCTCTGCATCTATTTCTTCATCCCCTGTGGGATACTTTGTTGTTGTGTAAAATTTTAGTCTATACATGTTTATTCTCCTTCATATTGATCACCATAATAATCATTTGAATTTATTCTGTACTTAGCAAAATTATATATCTGTGTTGATATTTCTATTCCTATATATCTCCGGGCAAATGTTTTAGCGACAAAAGGAACCTGACCTGATCCCATGAATGGATCTAGCACTAGGTCTCCGGGGCTCGATGAGTAAGAGACCATCTTCTCGATCAGATAACGCGGGAGCTTGTTCTGTGTCTTTACCCTACCAGTCCAGTTCTCTCTTTTTATATACCATACATCTGCTCGATCCATATAGTTTAGATTGTGATTGTCAACACCTTTTTCTTTGTCTCCGAAGTAGCATTCCCTGTTAAAAGTACGGTGTGCCCGACTTTTTCCAACGAATAATATGTGATAATGACTTGACACATACTTCCTTTTAGTATAAACGCCGAATGGATACTCCCATATAATATGATTGATAGTATGGAGATTGTTCTGTCTCAGCGCCCTCAATACATCCTCTAAGTTACTCCATCCTGACACGACATACATAGAACCTTTTGGAGCAAGTATCCGGGCAGCTTGTTCGATCCATTTATCACTAAACGCATCGTATACATCGTTTTCAACCTCAACATAACTGCTTAAGACAAGTTTACCGTTGCGATTGTAGGATGTGTTTTCTTTGAAGTGATCTATTCCGAATGGCGGATCAGAAATTATAAGATCAATACTTTCTTCTTCCATTTCACTCATGGCAAGAATAGAGTCTTTATTTATTAAAGATGATACTGTCCTGTTTGTCATTTAAGCCTCTTTAATTCTCTCTTTATAGTAGAAGATGGTTTATACGCCAGCCTTCTATGAGCAGCTACCATAACCGGTATATTTTTACGCGGGTTTCTGGCCCCGGTTCTTCCTTTAGCAAACTTCATTTCAAACACGCCGAAGTCTCTTATCTCTAATTTGTCACCGGATTTCATCTCTGATAAAAAGGCGCGGAATGAATACAAGAAAGCATTTGTAATCTCCAGCGCCTTTTCTCTTTTTATACCAGAGTCGATTGAGAATCTACGACTTAGGTCTTTTTTTTTATACTTCATATTCTCCTTATTAAAATGGCGAGAAGTGTTTTGTTACAGGGGTTCCCCCCTATTCTATAGTGTTAGGAACTTCTTATGCCAAATTTTATAGGACGGGAAGTAAACTGTCGGATTATAAGTCCGATGCCGTGAGGCATCATGAGGAACTTCCTTTGTCCTTTATATGGTGGGGACGGGGAGTAATTAAACCGGCGCTTACCGCCCGAGGGCGGCAGCCAACCGGTTCCCAAGTTTTTATAGGAACTCCCTAATTGTCCCCGTGCATTACGCTAACAAATTCAAGATCGTATCTTTCTCTAACTTTTCAACCGATAGATCGATATCAATCTCTAATGCGTTATTACTTTCTTCATTAACAACAACCGCACCAGCTCTTTTAAGAATATCACTTAAGCTGATAGCATTCTTGTAAAAGTTAACAAGATAGTCCTTGTTTCTCTCTGTTCTATCACTGCTGCCTGACGTTATAGAGCGCCCAACATACGTCTCAGAAAAGTAGAACTTACATCCGCCGGTCGTTACTGTTACAATACCTATTACCTTTTGTTGTTTATCCATAGTAGAGTCCGCAACAGCGACAACGTTATCCGGATGAAGCATGTAATTAGATTTAAGAGACTGCAGTTCTTTCTGAGCAGTTACTATTTTGAATGGAACAGGTTCTTTTTCGTTATAGTTATAGTAGTTAAGGTACACAAGATAACTTTGCTGTTCTTGTTTCTTAATATAGAAGAGCTCTGTTGCCCCGTTCTTTCCTTTAGCGTCTGTTATGTCGCCAGAGAACAGTACCTTCTTATCATCGTCACGATACAATCCGTCCCATCCTATTTTCTCACCAGCATTTATTAATGACAAGTCTAGATCAACCCTGTACGAAGGAGTGTTGTTCCAGTGAACACCGAAGATTAAATCTTTCGGTATTTCAATACTAGTCCCTGATGGGAAATTACCTGTAAACTGCTTCTCAGTAGCTGGTAGAGTATAGTTTACGTTCTTAGGAATATAAACCACCTTCTCAAAAACATTCTTAGATACATCATCTGAGATTGAGTTTGAAACTACATCAAGCGATCTTTTTAGCAGAGGACTGTAGTCAAAATTAAATTCATCGACAAATCCCTTACCGTTTCTTATCTTATACATGATAGAATCCACATCTAATGTACGATACTTGAGAGCATAAGCTAAGCGTATTTTTCTGAACACATTGGCTTTAAGTAGTTCCTTTTTTAGCTCAGAAATGCTAAGAGTTCCATACTTTATCTGTGCTGTTACTGTGTTAAGATAGTCCTCTTTCATGGGTTCATGGTTATATGTAGCCAGTTTTCTTATCTTATTAATAACCGGCTTCATTATTTTGTTCCCTCTAAATGCTAAAAATAGCACTTTAAATCTATAAAAGATAGATGATAGTTCTTCTAGACCGTGTTCTTTGTCATATATATTAAACAGTTTTAATGAATCTACTTGTGATGTTTTAATAGATTCAATTGTTGCTCTGTCTTTAATCAAAAGAGTTCTACCTATTGAATCATAGATAGCATATCTCAAGAACTCAATCGGATTGCTAGGAACCTTATCAAGTTTCTTATATAGAGACATCTTTATCTCTTTGTTTTTTACCTGCTCTATGTCGATGCCACCGACAAAATCCATAACCTCTATGATGTCGCTCATGGTATCTTCTTTTAAAGCGATGCCTGAACCTAATATTTTAAGCAACTTTTCCTTTAGTTCAGGTTTTTTATATCCTTTGATTACCATTAGAGGAACGCTGTCTGTTAGGTCTGGAACATCTAGCTTTTCATTAGGAATATATACTAAGTCCTCATCGTACACTCCTAGTGCTTCGTACCCGTAGACAGTTATGTAATGAAAGATTTGTTCTAAGACCAACTGCAAGTAAGGAGCAGTCTTAACTTTGTTCCAAGACTTATGGAATGTACTGTTAATCTCTGCAGGATTTAGTATTAACTCATGCTCAACAATAGCACAGATTTCATTCATATCTTTTTTAGGAAAGTGTTCGAATATCTCAGGGGAAAATATGTAACCGCTCTTGAGAGTTCTCTTTACTATACTAGAACTGTCGTATTTGTATTTCTTTTTTTCAAGAGGCAGTGCTTTGAATAGGTTTAAAGTAGTTTCGATCATGTTAATCTCCTTTCTGAGATATAAAGGCGAGAAGTATTTTTTTTCTAAGCAAAAGTTTATAGGAACTTCTTATGCCTTAAAATGTAGCGGGGAGTATTCTTTACGATCCGAGTTAACGGAGATTTTATAGGAACTCCCTTTGCTTAATGAGTTACAATATACGAAACGAAAATTTAAAAGTCAAGTTTTTTATTGATAATCTTTTGTCTGAATTATACCATACTTATGAAAGTATCTTAGTGGTCTCCACTTGTGACCGTTTACATAGAAGCCCCATTTGTGGTAGGGTCTTCCGCATAGAAGGAGTGTATACGCGCCTTCCTTTGGTATCTTAAGCCAGTGACGATCCTTCGCTTTAGCTTTCCAGAAAGAGATCGCCTTGACCGGAAATGATCCGACCGGGGTAACGTTCGTATACTTACCCTTGAGTACAATGGATATGAGGTTACAGGAGTGGTCATGATAGAACCTGTTATCGTCCGATTTAATCCAGTGGTGTAAACGTATGGAATAATTGCAGAACAGTAACGTCCACCGAATGAGGTACGGATTGTCTTCATAACCAAGTTTCTCCTTCCATCTTATTTCAAATAATTTAAACTTTCTATAAGGTTTCATAGTCAGCGGGGTGGGATTCGAACCGCACGGCCTCTCCTTGCGTAGTGTTAGGAACTCCCTATGCTATAAGCTGAGAGTAAGAGGAGCGCTCTAGCCAGACTGAGCTACCCGCCGATGTCTTAAAATATAGTACCTAAGTTCTTGAAATAATTTATTGTTATTGCTCCACCATCTATATACTGGTTGTATCCTAAGCCAAACTCATCATAAAACAGGGCTCCCCCTGCCCCGAATTGTCCCAACAGTACAGTTCCCATAATAGAAACCCGGTCGATCCATCGTCTCTTGTCGAGTACCTTAACAGGTACTGATTTAAAACGCATGAACGGTACATTGGTGTGAGTAAAAGAAACATAATCTTCATTTCCGGGTAGCTTTTCCAAAGTTATCTGGAATACAATATCTTGCAACTGCCTGAGACGCAAGCCATGCAAGAACAGAGGATCACGGTTTACTCTCCCCCTCACTTCGAACCATCCTTCGCCAAACGTTTCTCTAAAACCTAACGAATTAGAGTCCGTCGAATCGACGTAGATGATAGTCGTGTCTGCATCCGCAGCAAGTGAATCGAACCGGGTCTTTAAATTAATATAACTATCCAAAGTTGTACTGTATTTGTCACGCAGGTCTTCAATATTCTTAGACTGCTCGATTATTTCTGTTTCGGATTCGGTAATAGTGAGTACATGTGAGGAGATGGTGACACTATCCTCTTGTACTACGCCATGCAATCTTATGTTTTCTGAGGCAAGTCTCGCTTTAATAGCTTGCTGTTCGCTCCACCAGTTCTTTGCATAAAAGAACCCGATGACCAGTCCAATGACTGCTATAATTATAAATATTTTTTTCATTTGTCTACCTTACATTCTTTTATCCATCTTTCGAACTCATTATAATAGTCTTCATCATCGAAGACAGTGCTCATTAATTCTTTACACATTCTTATTTGATATGGTTGTAGTGTTATATAGAAACCAAGGGCAAGAGTCCGGCGCTGTACATATTCCGGACTCTTTTCCCAACATTGGCTTGAACAAAAATCTCTACTCTTGTAAGAAACGTGTGTGCAGGAAGAACAATAGTGAAACATTTGTTCGCATTCTTTACACTTTATTTCTCTCATTATTTCGAGTGATAATCTTTCCAAACTTTTTCTGCAGCTGCATGACGATACATGCGACCGATTTTTTGCAGAACGAGAGGATCATTTTGGAAGCGAGAGATAAAAGTTTCGTGCTCTTCGCCTTCCTGTGGATTAGGATAGCCAGCAGGTGTTGTCGTTGGAGTAGGCTGTTCTTCCGGTTCAGGCTCAGGCTCTGTCGCTTCTTCTGCGGCAACTTCTTCTTCATCGTCTTCAGGTGCTGCTTCCACCGTTTCTTCCTCTTCAGGTGGAGCGTCAGCCACTTCAGGAGCGTCTTCAGTCTCTTCATCTTCTGTTTCTTTTTCGGCTTCAGCCAATTCATCCTCTGCTTGCGCAATATCTTCTGCAAGCTCTTTTTCTTCTTCAGAAACTTCTTCAGTTTCTTCAGCTCTTACTTTGTCATCTGATGTAGGCATTGTAAATCTCCTTGTTGGTAATATAATAAATGTTTATTTAAAAGTCAAGCTATAAATCAGGATGGTTAGTTATTTCTGCACCCTTCTCTTCGCCGGTGTTTATTATTATAGTCCTTTCATCTGCTTTTTCTACATTGATATCTATGTACCATATTTTTGTACTATTATGTATACCGGACTTCTCAAGATACTTCTTTATTCTTCCCCACGTCCAATTTTCTTTTGGTATGTCGATCATCTTTTACTCCTTTTAATCTGTAACCAATAGATAACGGGCCTTTATCGTTGTAGGACATAGCAACTTTTTCACCCACATCTACATTATTATATAGTCCTTCGTTGTCCCAAATAACTTGTTGTAAATTCTCTTGTACATATAATACAACAACAAATCTTTCGCGAAGCTCTGTTTCATCTGCAACAAATGATTTCTTTTTCTTAATAAACTTAGTCATGTCATCTAATATAGCATCTCTAGTAACATGTTTCTTATCTAAAACGATACCGGTTCCAATAGAGGTACGCTCTCCAGTTACTTCATATTTATCAGTTGGATGAATATCGTAACTAAAGTCTCCCGTTATTCCGTAGCGATAATTATTCATGCTGACAACTTCCTGCCAGCTCTTGCTCATAGAGTCTTCAAATTTTTCTGACTTTATATTAAAATTTTTCCTTGCATTTATTTGAGCCAGTCCAATGTCTATCGAGTATATTTTTTTTCTTATCTTTACGTCTATGAAGTGTGCTATCACTAAACAAATCAATATAATAATAAGCGTCGTTGTCATAAGTCCTCAACCATTATCTTTTGGTCAATCATACCTTGAGTCTTTTCATGATGTGAAATAATAAATGTAAAGTGTTTGTTACTTACTTCTAATGCTCGCTCATGCATCTCCATATATTTTATAGCGTACTCGCTATCAATAGCTGATGCGGCTTCGTCCCAAAAGGATGACATGAACTTTTTATTCTGAGTGTTACCAAGAGTAAGGACAATACCCATTCTAAGAACAGCGTCAAAGACTTGCTTCTGTCCACCGGATAGATTGTGAGCAAAAACTTCTCTTCCATTCTTATATATTACTATTTTAAATACTTCTTTTAGTCCCTTGTTGCCAGATTTGGGCAAAACTGTCACTATTTTCATAGAGAATGCATTGTCATACAGACCCAACAAGTCATTAGCAAATTCTGTAGTGACCTGAGCCATCGACTCAAGCTCATACACTGGCACCTCTTTAAAGAACTTTTCTAACAGATTCCACTCTTCTATGTCTTCGATGAAAGTATTCATCTCAGATACCTTAGATGCCTTGGAATCTTCTTTTCTTTTCAACAGTTCAATTGATTTCTCGTACTCTTCTATCCGTGTCTTTGCAGTTTGAAGATCGTTCCTTGCCATTGTTAATTCATTCTGCATCTTATGCGTTAAAAATTCAAGGCGCTTAACCTCTGCTTCAATGCTTTCAATCTCTGTACTGTTCTCCAGTTCTTTGATCTCTGCCTCTAAACCGTTCTTCCTTTGTTTCTTTTCTGATGTTTTGTCTTCCGCTTTCTTTTCAAGCCCCTCAAGTTTCTCTTCAAGATTAGTTTTTATCTTCGCGCAAGAAATGATACGATCTTCAGATTTACTTAGGCGATCTTTCCAGCCCTCAATACTTTTCTCAGCCAGAGACAGTTCAGTTTTAATCTGTTCCCAATTATCTTTTTCAATCTCTGATATATCTGTACGTACTTCTTTTGCTGTATCGCTATCTTTTTTAAGCTTCAGCAGATTAATACTGTGGTCATCTATAGACTTTTCTTTATCCTCTAGAGTATCTTTAGAGGTAATGGCATTTATAAGGAGCTCACATGTATCATGATACTCTGTACCGACACACGGAACCCGTTCAAGTATTTCTATATCACGCTGTAACCGCACGATATCACTATGAATGTTATCGTGCATTTCTTTGGTTAGTAAGAGTTTTTTGTCTGCATCACCGATGCTCTCTAATACATTCTTTAACTCTTTTAACTTGTCAACGTTCTCTAAGATTAACTTCTTATTACTTATAATCTTCTCGGCTCTTTGTATCTCACGATCCATCGTCTCTTTATCTGAGATAGCAATGTCTGCTTCGGTCTGGTTGCTTTCCAAAGCAGTTTCTACTTCCCGGGCTTCCTTAACAATTTCTCCAGCCATTCCTTCTATCTCTTTTTGGAGAGTGGAGACTTGTTTTCTTTTATCAATAAGAGCATCGTTCTCCATGGTGACTCGGGTAAGAGATTGTTTGCTCTTCAGAATTTTATCATTGTGTTCATTAAAAGTTTTTTCATCTAAAGCAATACGCTCTTCCAGACTTGGAATAGATTCTTTGGTCTCTATTAACTGAGCACGTACTGACACCATCTCTTCAATGTCTTTGTCCAGTATCTCATAAGCAGTTCTCACACCCTGTAATCTATTCTCTGTATCGGTGCGTCTTAGCTTAAGCAATGGGAGATAGACGTTGGGATACTTCTCTAGGTTAAATAACATCATAAAGAGATTCTTCATCGGTGTATCTTTCATGGTAATAATCATGTCCGATGTTTGTGGCGCAAACACACTGTTAACAAACAGATCATAATCACCCATCGCTTCTGCGACATAGCCATCGTATTCTTCCAGCTTATCGTTTAAGAGATGGTCTTTACTTGTACCATTTTTATACAATTGAGCGACTGTCTTCTTTTTCGGGGCGTCTATCAGCAATCGACTAAGATATCTGTCGCCTTCCATTTCGAATTCAAACTCTCTCATCCCCTCTTCCATGAAGTGATCATGAAGTGAGCCCGGGCGCGTGATTAGCTTCCGGAATGGTGTCATGTTTTCCATGATGGTAGATTTTCCTGATCCTGTTCGACCAAAAATTCCAACAACTCCACGATTAAATTTAGTGAAGTCTATTTCTATCTCCCTCTTGCCTATTCCATCGAATAAACCTATACTATTTACTATCTTCAGTCTTATTGGGATCATAGTTCACCAATTTTCCTATCTTAGTTATTTCCCAATTAGATAAGGTAGTACGCAGGTCAAAGAATTCCTGCATATCAATAGCACTGTTCAAAGAGAACATTCCTTTGCCTGAATAGTTCTTATGTTCTGCTCTCTCTGTTTGAACAATGTTGTCATAGATGTTGAAGAATATTTTACCATCCTTCACAGATATAACAAGGCGCCTCTTCCCGTCAGCCCCACCATAAAAAGATTCAGAGTATGAAAATTTTGCTTTATCTTCTTTACTTTTAAGCAAAGAATATGCTCGCAACTTTCTTTCAACGATAGATATTACTGACCTTAAAGTACGGTAATGAAGGAAGAATTTTCCCATGTCTTCCCGCTTGTTTCCTTTACCTCTTTTTAAAATGGTAAAGGTTAGTTTTTGAGACTGTTCTAGGAAACTACCATCTATAAAGAAGGAGTATCCTGAACCATCTGCAGCTGAGTTCGCTCTCTCGAACAAATTTTGTTGTTTGTCAGCCATTATTTTTTCTCTTCCTTTTTCTCAAGCCCTGTTAGCTTGCCCTCTAGTAATTTATTTGCCTGTCCTGTTACAAGAACAGGGAACTGTGCAGCAATAGATTTTTTACACATCTCTATCTCTCCGGCTTCCATCTCAACTTCTCCACCGTTCTTAACTCTTAAGGCTAGGTCATAACGATCCAGCTTTGCCTTGGCATCATTCTTTTCTCCGTCAGCCTCATTGATAAGGCACTGGATCAGAACAGTTTTAAGCGTTAATGCTTCCGGCGGTTTCCCGGGGGCTACTGGTGTTTCAATTTTGTCTCCTAGCATGTCTAGGAATACTGTCTCTGTGTTAATCTTTGACATCTTAATCTCCTTTGTAAAGATAATAAATCAATAAGTTATAGTCAAATGTATTACTCTTTTTTTATAGGTAAGAGCAACATTCTCCTATCGCTTTCTGATATGAATATATGATCGTTCTTTGCCACGTTTAGAAGAACTTCTTCCTCACTGGAAGCAATGATACCATCAAGAAAATACTTAGTAAAAAATGCAACTTCTATATCTACGTTGTCCATGTTTTTAATTTTAATTTTATCAGTATATATATCTGGTTCTACATTAAACTTATTTTGTGAGGTCATGTTTAATATATCACCATCTATTTTAAATGTAATAGCTGCGCTTAATTTCCCACCTGCAAATCCCATGGCAGACTTCAAGGCAAACATCATGTCCTTGCGATTTACAGAAAAAGTTTTCCAATTACCATACAGAGCATTTAGTACTCTCCGATAGTCAGGGTACTCATTATTATTTAAGATGCTCTGGTATACTATCCAACTGTCTGCGCTATAAATTATGTGGTTTCCTATCCTTTGGACGTAAACATCTTCGTCGAATGCAAAAGGAACGCTCGGGTTAATAAGAAACGGTTTAACTTCTTCCATCTTTGTATATATTTCAAGTAGATGAAAAGCATCTGTTGCTACATAAGAAGTCCTTCCATTAACTGTGCTCATATATATACCGGTTAAAGACGGCCTAAGTGTATCGTCTGATATAAATTCAATTAGATTTTTAATACACTCCGGATAAACTTCTAACAGCACGCCATCCTTGTTCCCGATCATCTTATCGACAGGAAGTGGGAGCATGTTGTCAAAGGAACGTTCTTGTACTGAGAAGACTACTTTTCTACCCTTCTTCTCCACAGTAAGATTATTGCCAAAGGTAATCTCAGTATCTTTTCCCATAAACTTGATAGTCTCAAAGAATCTACGAAGGTCAACCTGCCCGGCAAAATCACTAGCCGTTCCTTCAGTATCAACTTTTATTACAACAATCATGCCAAGTCCGCCACCGATCAAGTATAACTTGTTATCACGAACTGTGATCTCAAGATTAGCCCAACGTTCATCGTATCCTGACTTAGAGAATTGAGATACTATCTTATTTAATAGAAACTTTGTGTCTGACTTTATCTTTAATGACACGCTTCTTTCTCCTGTTATAAAAGCATCCTTCGCAGCTTTCTTTTGGTTTTTCCTCTACTTGACACGCTTTAAACATCCCGTTATTGTTTACCATCTTCATGAATGCTACACAAAATTGATCCCATACTATCGTCCCTGTTTTCTTAGCGAACTGCTTTCTCATCTTCTTGACTTGTGTTTTAGTAGCCCGCCCTTTAGAAAAGCCTTTCCTTTTCATACTATGCCTTTAATACCACTTTTTATTCTGTTTTTGAGGTCTGCAATAATCGTCTGAGCCAGTCGCATAGTGGCAATAGCATCTGCTGAAGCATTATGAGCATTTGGTGTTTCAATTCCGAAATGCTTGCAGCAAGCTCCGAGACGGAAGTCTCTAATGTCTTCACCGGTAGTAATTCTCCAGAAGTCCATGAGTTGCATCGTGTCAACTTCTCTTCTGTCATAAAATCTCCAAGGCTGTCCTGTTTTCTTGAACAAAGCTTTTAAGAATCCGATATCAAATTTTACATTGTGCCCCATCGGTATTACTTTTTCTTTTTTCTTTGTGTTCTTGTCTACAAAAGCAACCATCTTATCAACAGATTCAGCGTTGCTTGAATGAGTTGCTTTCCATGTCTTAGGGTCTACTCCGTTGATCTCTAAGGCTCTCTTCTCTGCTCTGTCCCAATGGTCAGGCATTAAATTCATGTGTCCCTTAGCTTTGAAATTAAAGTTGTCATCAAGTATTACTGCTGCTAAGCTACACATCTCATGGTGATTACAATCTAACCCCGTCGTCTCAACATCAAATAGAAAATATGCCATCCCTTAACTCCTCATAGTATCTTAGTCGTCGTTCGTATTGGAAGAAGTTTCTTTGTGAAAATACATTAGCTAATCTTTTTCTTTTCCATCTATTTTCTTCTTTTTCCCAAGCGTTTTCGCTTATTATCCACCCTATATTTCTCAGATACCCAACAACATCTGTTTCACTATAGATTTCACCGTCTTCTTCTATGATTCTATTGTACGGATCGATTGCATATACATAAGTTATCATTTAAGCTCTCCTGCATACTGGACAGATAGGATAGCCGGACTGTCCATACATCAAAGCAGAGTAACAGTTCGGACATACCCCTATGAGATGAAATATTTTTCGTTTAATATAGCGCAGTTTAAAGCCGAGTCTCGACTTCAACTGTCTGTAGCCTGTCTCCTCTAAAAAACCCATGCTTCTCCACATTTATTTTAGTAACTTCGGTTCCTGTTTCACGCTCGTACTCAAAGATGAGTCTCAATATCTTTTTCTCAAGCACCATCTTCTTTTCCTTTAACTCTTTGATGTCCATAATGTTAGAATAACTAATCTTACTATGAAAGTTTATCGATTAATGTTAGGACAACTACACCTAAAAATGTACCACCTAGCCACCCAAGCATCCACCACTTCATATCGTCTCTTGAATTCGCCCGAGCATTTTTCCAAGTTCTATAATTCTCCGGCGCTTTATCAGATGTGAGTTGAAGCCATTCATTCCATAACTGCAAGAGCATATTAATAACAGTTGCTATTGCAATAGCAAGAATGAAGTGAGCCTGTAAACTTTCAGTCTTTAACCACCA
>Ga0114922_10003097_pt1 | contig 15523 bp, 10 predicted proteins | sample AartaG_FD_100975 | JGI IMG/M metagenome (GOLD analysis project Ga0114922, IMG submission 100975) | Deep subsurface microbial communities from Aarhus Bay to uncover new lineages of life (NeLLi) - Aarhus_00045 metaG | ecosystem: Environmental > Aquatic > Marine > Oceanic > Sediment | place...
GGACACCCTTGCCGTTCGGCTAACAGTTCCCCCTGTCGGGTCTGTAGAGGACTTCCACCTCCAAGTGATTGTGCCCTGCCGGGCACACTAACAATAAGGCGTCCCATACGGGACTCAAGACAATGGACTCTACTTGTTCGGCATACGCATCTCACCGATGCGGCGGCATCGGGAAATGTTCACTGTTTGCTGCTCCACGTAGTAAGTAGTTCACGATAGAACATCCCACTCAATTTGCGTGAATCGGCAGAAGAGTCTCAGCTTCTCGGTCAGGTCTCCCTTTACCAGCGCGAAATGTTGGGATGTAAGCTTCTCCATTATTTGAGCCGTGGGCTGTTTGACGGTCAGGCCCAGGCTCGGGTACTCCTTGCAGCCGAATTCGTAGAAGGCCTCAAAATCGTTTCTGTTCTCGCCCGCAATGACCTGCATACTGGGCCCGGCTTCCAATGGAAGGTTCAACCGTGCCAGCGTATAGACCCCGTCTTCGTAACGTGAGGTATTTATTACCCGCCCGAAAGAGAACTCGTTCTTGCATTCACTCGTGTGGGAATAGGCGATACGCTTGTCCCCATCACGCGCGTATTCGAATGCGCCAAACCCACAACAGGCAAAGTAGATACGGAACTCATCCATCAGCATGATATCGACGTAAGGGGCAGGCTTCGCGGCAAGGTTGTGCAGTATCAGTTGGGTCAGCGTCACCGGTATGTCCGATTCGCACGAGGTCACACATTCGTCAGAAAGTGCAGATATCGGCACGCAGGGCGCAAAACCGAAATCACTCGCCAGTTCGAAACAGCATCTGAGCGTTATGGCGGACAGACCATGCTGTGCAATAAGCTGCCTGATTGCCTCCTCCATGGCTATGCATGTATTCTGATCTTCAGTAGAGATGGGGTCCAGCAGGTTGAACTTGTCCTTCAGTGATTCCGTTCCCCGGAGCAGGGCCTCATCCTTCCTGTTGGCCTCACATTGGCTTATCAGTGTGTAGTTGTCGATGGGGATAATTTCCGTGCCGAGCAGCTTTTTGACTCGCAATGGATTGACCATTCCAGGATACATTCCCAGGGCGGCATAGCCGACCATGCCTATCCGCGCCTGCATGAGCGCAGTGACCGTGCGGGCGGCATCGAGAATGGCAGCCAGTTCTTCCGGCAGACCGGCCTTGTCGGGATTGCCGTAAAGGCAGGAATGCCCTATACCCATCTCCTCCAGGGCACCTTTCATGGGAAGCAGTGCAGCCAATGCGCCCAGGTGCGTCTTCTTTCCTTCTGACATGAAATAGTCAACACCCCAGATAACGCAGGGCTTGTTCTTCAAACCATTGAACAGGTCAACAACGACATTTGTGTCCACCCAGCTTATCAGGTAGAGCAGGACTGCATCATAGTTGTTGGCCCCAGCCTGCTCCCTGACTGCAGCCACACTGTCGAGGTCGCTCAGTGGGGAGGTTTCGATATAATCCACGTCTACCTTGCCAAGAACAGCTTTAGCATCGGCCAGATACTTATCGACACATCCCTTGTCGGCACTGCTGAAGAACCCGGGAACAAACAGCACTCTTGTCTTCTCAGTCATCATACCTCCCGAGATACTTGTTGAAGGATTTCACGTTTCGATGGAGTCTGAGATACTTCTGATACTTCTCGTCAAACTGTTTGACACTGTCCTGGTCCGGTTGAACAGTCTTCTTGTCCTTTACCCATGAATCTGCCGCTTCCGCTACTGAGTTGAAGTCTCCCGCAGCGGTTGCCGCCAGCAGCGCCGCAGCCATGGAACTACCCTCGTCGGTTTTGAGTGTAGAAATCTCGTAGCCGAGAACATTCGCCAGAATCTGCATCCAGGCATCGGACCGGGACCCGCCACCCGAAGCACGAATTCCCTTCACACTGATATTGTCCGCTTCAAGCTGTTGGTAATTCATTTTCAGGTCGAACGCAATGCCTTCGTATATTGCCTTTAGAACATCCGCGGCACTTGTATCCAGTCGAATGCCCAGGATAGCGCCCCTTGAGTCATCATCGCTGTACGGCTGGGGCGCCCCGGCCAGATGCGGCAGCACGAACAGTCCCGAAGGTTTGCCGGGGACGATCCTGCTGTTGTAATAATCATACTTATCGTTCTGTTTGTCACCACGGCGGCCCGGCCCGCTGAACTCGCGGAAGAACCAGTTAAGCACGGCACAGCCGTTGAAACTGAAAAAGAGCCCCATGTAGTTGTCTCCAGCAAGTGAGCAGCAATAGGAATAGTCCCGGCTCCGTATGCCATTTCTCTTCTCTATCAGCCAGTGACCGGCTATTACGGTTCCAAGACTCAAGGAAGAAACAGACTCACCGGTGACTCCTGCTCCCAATGACGCTGCCGCCTGGTCGAAACCGCCCGTCGCCACCAGGCAGTTGGGAGGCAGATCAAACTCACGCGCGACCCTCTTCCTGACTCTTCCGATCACCTTGCCCGGCGCTTCCACCTTGGGGAGCTTCTCGAACTCGATTCCCATCTTCCCGGTCAGATGCCTGGACCATTTTTTCCTGTTGATATCGAAAAGCAGCGTCCGCGAAACAAGTGAATAATCAGACACACACTCGCCCGTCAGCAGGAGATTGATATATTCCTCCCAGCCCAGGAACTGCCATGTCCTGTTATATATTTCCGGCTGGTTATCCTTGATCCAGAGCATGCGGTGCAGGGGATAGACGTTGCCACGGACCGGCTGACCGGTTATCTCGAAGAGTCTCTTTTCGCCACCGCCCTGCTTGATGATGAACTCTTCATATTCCTTACCTGTATCCTGGTAGGCGGAAATGACATCCGCCAGCGGGCGGCCCTTGCTGTCGGCCGGAAAGAAATCATCTCCTGAAACGGAGACGGATATGCACTTGAGTGGTTCCTTGAGACTGTCACAGCGACAGCCACGGATTACTTTGCAGACCCCTGCCCAGACGTTGGCCGGGCTTATTCGTGTCTGGATGTCCTTCTTATAGTCGCTTCCGTAATCCGTGTATCGTCTCTTCAGGACACGCCCCGTCTCACTCACCACAAGGGCCTTGGCGCCTGTCATGCCGATATCAATACCCAGGTAGCTCATGTTTCCGGCTCTATCCTTTCAACCTGCCCTGGACAGCCATGATCTGCTCCTCGAAGCTTCCGTCGGGAACAAATTGTTTCTCGAAGAAGGCGCCGCCTATGGTGAACGCCCAGATCTTGCATCGGTCGGTCTCATCCAAACGTTCCCAACTGTTGATACTGCCGGCCGAAATCAGGGGGATACCCAGTTCCATTCGACACCTCTCGACCAGCTCCCCCGCTTTCTCCGACTGCTCATACCTGTAGGCCACCAGGTCCAGCCCGTCGACACCCTTCTCTTCAAGCTGCTTGCCATGATTGACTATCTCGTCGACGGAACCGCTGAGAAGAACCGGATGCCCATGGATATGCCCGAAGAACGGGAAGTACTTGATATCCTCCGTTCGTACCCGGTCCAGTATCGAGTCGTAGAATATCGTTCCCGTCAGGTAATCCACGTTACATTCCAGGGCCAGTTCCGTTGCCTCAAGACATTCTTTCTCCCCGTAATGAACCACCTCAAGGAAAGTAGTCTTCCCCGCCGCCTTCATCTGTGCGACCAGCTCCTTCATCAGGCCTGTATCAAGGCCTATATCCTTGAATCCCCAGAAATTTACCGGCAACTCCTTCAACTCGGCAAACAGCGCCTGGGCATTCTCCACGGTAACATCGTTGTGTGTCAGCATCACAATCAAGTTGCTATTGCTCATTTGCTCTCCCTTGAGACGTAAGACGTCATGACCTCGTTCGCTTTGCCGTCCGAGCCCAGGAGTCTGATCTTGTCCGCCACTTTTTCAGTCATGGCCGCCCTGGCCGGCCCGAAAAGCAGTTCCGGATCAACCATTTTCGGTCCTTCTTTCTGCCTGATCTCATCAAGTTTCAGAAAGAACGCGCTACGGAATTCCGTAGCACAGCCGAAATAGGTCATACCGTTATCCATGCAGGCCCTGATGTTCTCATCCGTTATGAAAGACACCCCGTGCAGACACAAATGGGCCTTATCACCCAGCCGCTCATGTATCTGCTTCAATCTTTCGATATCCAGGTCGCCACAGTCGAACCCGCTGACCTCACCTATGGACACCGCCAGAGCGTCGATACCCGTTTGCTCCACGTATTTGCCGGCCAGGTCAGGATCAGTCAGTTCATGCGCCTTGTCTTCCAGGCCCTCGTCCCAGGTCCGATGGATAAGACCCACTTCACCCTCAACCGCTATGTTCAGCGGGTGGCATATTTCCACTACCTTCCTGGTAACAGCCACGTTCTCTTCGAACGGGCAGTGGGATGCATCGACCATGATCCCGGTATATCCGCCTCTTACAGCGCGCAGGATCAGGGTCATGTCATCGCTGTGGTCAAACTGTACACCAACCGGCAGCGGCGATTTCATCGCCGTGCCGATAGCCAGTGATCCGAAGGAACGGTAACGCGGGCTCCGGAGCTCCGGCTCATTCACGGCAAATGCGATTGGGGACTGGGTCTCTTCCGCGGCCGCAAGTACGGCCTCAATCTCTTCCAGGTTGGTAACTGTTGTGCGCAGAAAACCGTATCCACTGGATCTTGCATGATCCAGCATGAACCTTATAGGCATCAGCATTTTGTTCTCATTCCCTTTTCTTATTCGAACTTCTAATCTCGGGCTTCACGTCAGCGTCATGTAAAGGACCTTGCGCGGCGGCGCGGTCACGGTCTCTTCGGAAGTCGTACCGTTGGGCCACTTTGCACTGATCGTCGCGGTTACAGGCTCCTTGAGCGGGTTCCAGACACGTACCACGCGTTCAGTGGCCTCGGCCAGGTCAAACGTGGCTGCACGCGGCACGATCACGCAGAGCCTGTCATCATCCGATGCGGCGAGCCCACCCCCGAACACCAGCTCCCCTGTCAGGCAATCGGCGCCCTGGTAAGTGGCTGCCATTGTCTGGTCGTGGGGATTCTCGTAGGCGAGGTATGGCAGAACATCGTAGAAGGAGCGTTCGCTCTCGATGGTGTCGCGCGGAACGTAAATCACATTCCCCGACTGCTCGTAGGCGCGTTTTACTGTCCGCGCAACCGGGAACTGCGCGAGGCCCGTCCTGGCGAAATACCATACCGAGTCGTAGAATCCGGCTTCGAGATCCATGTGCTCCATGAGCGACACGAAACAGAGCAGGCCGACACTAGTCTCCCAGGGCGGACATTCCGAGATGAGGTCCCTGCCGGTCAGCGTGCCGTTGCACCAGCCCCGGTAATCGAAATCGGGATCGGGCGAATCGTTGTGGGTGGCGTAACAACGCGCGAGCCCGTACCTGGCGTACCGAGGCGCGTATTCCATGTGCCTCGAGTCGCCGGTGATATCACGGGCCAGGATACAGGCGCGGATGGCGCGTCCGTAACCCATCGCGGAATTGAAACCCCAGAAGTCGTTATCCAGTACCTGGTGCAGCTCCTCCAGCAACCGCAGGCCCTGGTCTATGAACTCGTCTTCTCCGTAGGTGATACCGGCGAGGAAATACGCCTCGGCGCGATGGCTTCGCTGGTCGTAGTTGTCTTTGCGACCAGTCTTGTTCGCTGCAATGGACAACTCCAGGCTGCGACGGAGGAGCGCACGCATCGACTCGGCCAGGCGCCCCTCGCCTTTCTTGCGATAGGCCCACCAGACGGACGGCATCTGGTCGGAACATGCGTGGGTGGGTTGCGCCTTCTCATTGTAAGCGGCATAGCGTTCGTCGCAATCGTCACAGTGCCGTGCAAAACCGGGTTCGCCCGTCACTTCTGCGCGGTATCGCAGGCGCGGGCTGTACATGGACCAGTGATACCATCCATAACCGCCGGCGACCGGGCGGGTGCCCGGCGTGTAGCATCCGAGACCCTTCTCGGGCCGGAAGTACTCTTCCGTGCCGTCGCCGGAATATACATCACGCATCCATTCCATCGCGGTCCGCCATGTCACGCCGCGTGCCGTAGTACGGTCGTAGGCGTCGATCCTGCCGTCGGCCGGCACATCAAACGAACAGACGCGTTCCCAGCCCTGCTGGTAAAACGTGTCCATAGTCCCGCCAGGCAGGTCGGTACTGAAGTTGAGCGCGAGCCGCTGCCGGTTGGGCCGATCTGATTCGAACCTGACATTCGGGTCCTTGACCCTGGCAGAGGACCAGTTGATAGCGCCCAGCAGGTACTTGTAGCCGCGCGTGTCGGCCGGCTTACTGAACGCACTGGGCGGATCATTTGGCGTGTTTCGCGTCGGATGCACGCAGACGTCCCGGACCCGACCGAAGCTCCAGTCGGCTGCCACGGTTATGTAGCGAGGCTTGTCGCCGTTTGCCGGTTCCAACGCCTGGCACAGGAAGGGAGCATGCGAAGGCGCAAGGGCCCGTACCGACTGGACGCGGCCATAGGCCCATGCCGGATTCTTCCACGTCTCCGGCGTGACCAGGCGGTTGCCCTCCCACTTCACGGTTGGGTTCATACCGATCGTGGTTATCACCGTTTCAGTCCCATCATAATCGTACGGCGTTTCGAAGGTCGAGTATGCCTCAAGCAACTCGATCGTGGCGGCAGGTTCAATCACGCACTCAACGACAAAACCCGTGTCGCATGGATCGGGCCTCACCGCAATCGACCAGCACACTTCTGTTATGCCGTACATAGACTTGCTGCTGAACAGGGCTCCGCCGTCTGGAAGCATCTCTGCTTCGGCTGCCCGGTCGGGCCGAACGTGCCCTATCGAAAGCCACTGGTGATCCTTGAAACGGAGCATCTGCCGATCGCCCTCATAGAACCAGTCGGGCGTCCAGAAACCGTCGGCCTTGACAAAAACGGCACGCCTGGCGCCGTTGACCAACTCGATGCGATTCTGTGTGTTTTTCATGCGGAAAGGTGCTCCGATCGTATGGTTCATGTCAACTGAAATCGTCGTGATATCTTGACACGGGTGCGATTACAGATCTTGGTTCAAGCCCTGGTCTCGTCGTCTGTACTGGGGGAAACCTTTCTGAAGAAAGGCTTTCCCCCAGACCCCCTTCCAAAGACTTTTGCCTGCCCTGCCGGCAAGAGCCGGCAGGCCTTGTAAAAGCCGAGAAGTTTCTGAAGGGGGGTGTGGGGGGAAACTCTTTTCAAAGAGTTCCCCTCCCACAATCCTTGCTTCAAAACGCCTCAAACAGCCGCTGTGATGCCATCCACGCACAGCTACTCAGCCGTCAAAACATAAGAAAGACCAAAATATTTAATTGCACCCCTTGACACTCAACTCATTCGAGCCCAATAAATCTCACTTCCTTTGGGAAGGGTGCGCTACTCGTTGCCAAGGTTCTCGAACAGGTGCAGGCCTTCCTTGCCTGGCGCCACAATATCGAGTCGTCCGTTACCGTTAAGGTCGGCTATTGCAAAGTAGATGCCTGTGCCGGAAGCCACGTCTGGCGAACCGTAGTCGATTACCTGCTTTACGAAACTGGTTCCGTTCCACTTGAAGTAGTAAAGGCCTATGTCGTCATTGCCTCCCGGATCGTGTCCGTTGTGAGCGCGATATCGTTTGCCTGTGATGAGTTCGCAGGCACCGTCACCATCGATGTCGGCCCACTGCAGGTCGTGATACTGAGAATTGTACGGATCTATAGAATGGGGGATCCAGCGGCGTTCACCGTTGGCGAAGCGCTGTTGCTCATACCATTCCAGGCCGTAGTTGTGGCCGCCGCCTACGATAACGTCTCCGAGTCCATTGCCTGTAATATCCACAACAAGCATAGGGGTGCTTGCGCTCCAGAATGTCTGGAACTCGGGATGCCAGACCCAGTCTCCCTTGTAGGGGTCTTCCGGGGCTTCGAGCCAGCCGCCATTAAGGATAATGTCGCATCGTCCGTTACCTGTTATGTCGCCGGCCCCGATACCGTGGCCCTGTGGCTTATCCCAGACCACAGTCTTCTCAAACTCACCTGTCCCCTTTCCATCCTTGTCCGTCTTGAGTTTGAAGATCTGAACCGGATCACCAGGGGTGTTGGGAACAATTTCCAGCCTGCCATCACCGTCGATGTCCCACGCACACGCTCTTTCGATACAGCCGCAGTTATCAACAATATGGACGGGCCATTGCTTGTCCGGATCTCCCGGATTTTCATACCAGCGAAGTGCCGCGCCCCATACAGCGCCAGTCAGGTAGTCGGTCAATCCGTTGCCATTGATGTCCATTGCGATGTTCGAAAAATCGTCATAGTACTCGTCGACCTCCTCTGGTTCGTAGATCTTGTGACGCTTCTTAAAATCCGGACCCTCATACCAGTAAGCGCCACACACGATGTCGAGGATGCCGTTGTTGTTGACGTCAAATGCTGCCGCCGACTCAAATGCATCATCAGAAAGCTTCGTCTTCTTGAATTTTACGGGCATTTCGTATCTCCTTGGTTATTGACTTCGAATCCCTTAATCGTTTTCACTGGTTTTCCCAATGCTGTCTTTTGCGGCATGCCGATCCTCTTCCCAGGCAACAAACTCCGGCAGCAGGCCGAACTGGTCCGTGGCAAAACTCTCGAACCCCAATGCGTGCGCAGGTGAATCGGGCTGGAGACGATAATCACCGTTGTCCGGGTCTACGAAGAGGGGATCAGCAAAGATTGAGTTCTTGTCGTACCCCTGCTCCTGCCACCCTTCAAGGTCGTAGACTGTCGACTCGTTGAGCGGGCTTGTTCTCTTTCCATTGGCACCGGGCGAGACACAGGCCTTGAACTCCCCAAGATCACTCCAGAAGAGGTTATGGTCGATCTCTTTCAAAATAGGGCTCTCCAGGGGTACCTGCATGGCATGATAGAAATGCCGTTTGAAGTCATCTTCGCTGATGCCATAGCCCGGGCCAATGTGCATATCTCTCGTGCAGACCATAATATTCCTGACGAACCGGTTGGTGTTGTGCTCGTAGGCGGAGTCGGACCTGGTGCCCAGTGCAGAGTCAATGATGATGTTATTCTCCGCCAGGTTCTCTGTGCCCTCCCTGAACTTGATCGGGCAACCAACAAGGAGATTGTGGTGGTGGTGATAGCGACAACTGCCGTCATCCATGTCGATCCCGAAGTTTCCACCGGCGTCTTCCAGGTAGTTGTAGCGGAGCACGTTCACGAAGAGCGCATCCTCGTGCACATTGCCCGGCTCATGCGACGGGTAGTCGGGCCCTTGGGCCTGGTTATAACACCAGTGCCTGGAGCGCCCCCAGGAGTTGAAAGGCCCGTGGTCCACCGAGTCCTGGCAGGTGCGATGCATCTTGGTATGCTCGATAATGTGGCCGCCCCAAGTTGGGTCATGAATCAGGACGGCGGCTCTGGGCACGTCGTGAATATCGCAGTGGTTGACGGTTATCTTCTGGCTGCAGGCAATAAAGACACCGGCTATCTGTGTCTGGTACTCACCAAGATGATGTATGTGATTGTTACGGATCAGCCATTCATCCGGGAAGGGACGCCGATCTCCCAGTCGCTTCAAGTTGCTTCCTACGAGGCAAATTGCACTCTCGCCGGTGTCAGTAATCGTGCAACCCTCCACGACGTGTTCTCTGTTGTACTCGTTCATGAAGAGCGCGTTGCCACCGGTGGCTGTCAGAAAGCAGTTCTTGACGCTACAGTTCCTGGCGCCCTCCATGAAGACCGCACCGCTCCGATGTATAGTCCAGTCACCCATGGAAATCGCTTCCCAGGGCTCGAGGTATACTGTGGTAGTGTGGGTGAGCTTCAGGCCTTCCAGTGAAATGTTGGCGACCGGCCTGTCCTGGGTTCCGAGGAACTCTATGAGTTGCTGCAGTTGAGGGGCTTCGACGAGGGCATCCGAAATATCCTCGCCGGCTTCCGGTATGTAGTACAGCTTGTTGGAGCGTTTATCGAAGTACCACTCACCAGGATCAGTGAGCGCCTCAAAGACATTCTCTATGTGGAAGCGGCCGAAGCTGATGAAGTTGGAATCGTCAAAGAGGCGGGTGTTCCAGTGCCATCCCCCCCGACCGAGTAGGAAACGGTTCGTTTCAAAGTCGAAACCTTTGAGCTGGAAGACCATTTCTCCGTAGAACCATCGAACAAACAGCACTGCCTCTTCCGGGTGCTTCCAGTCCTTGAAGGGCATTGGATGATCGTCAGTTTCGTAGAATTCAAGCTCCTCTGGCGGGCTGCCGAACTGCTTACCGGTGGGTAGCGCCCCCTTGCCTGCTTTAGAGGGATCAATATGATCATAGGCAGGGAACCGCGCCCGAATCTTGCGCCTGCCATTCACGAAGAGTTGATCCATGGCGCTTATCGTCCCGGGTACATCGGCTTCGTAGATCCCGTCTCTGAAAGGCTTCCAATCGAGATCCAGCTTCACGGCTCCGCTCACGGTCGCGATCTCGCCCGTGCAAGCTGAAAGTTTCAAAGGTGCGGCATCCGAGCGGGAGTCCTCGGGCGTGAATGTCAGAGGCTCAGGAAGGTGGTATGTCCCGCCACGCAACTGTATGGTGACTGCTTGGCCCTGCAAGTCTCTGGCCATAGCTTTTGCATGGTGCAGGGAAGCAAAGGGAGCTTCCTTGGTGCCCGCGTTCGAATCATCTCCGTCAACAGATACTGTGAAGACTACATCCTTAATCGTTTTCATGATCGCTCCCAATGCTGTCCGGGTCTGTCGCAGCGTACCAGCCTTGTCCGGTAACCGACCTCAGTCCGGCGTGTGTGTTGGCCGTACCGGGCGCCGGCAGCGGCGGCTTGAAGATCCAGGCCGTATTGCGGTCGTGAATGAGGGCTTCGACCCGACCATCGCCGTCGACGTCGAAGAGGCGCATACCGTACCCGTCGGCGTTCACGGATGGGTTGGCCGGTTCGGGGTACGGGAATCTGAACGGCTCGTCGCCGTCGAGGTTCACGGCCCGCGGCCAGCCCCAGTCGTGGATTATGACCGCGTCACTGCCGTCTGGGCAGCCCTGGGGCAGGATCAGCAGGCCTTCGCCGCTGTGCGCGCCGCTCGAACGCGTGTCCGATCCCGGCCACCAGTTCTGCGGATACAGAATCTGTACGAGGTCGCCGTGCCGATCGGCAAAGATCAGGGCGTTTCCGCTCCACTCATCCGGCCGCAGTTCCAGACCGTTCCGCGCCCCCGATTCGGTGAGATGCTCTCCGATGGTGTGCCAGAACCCGTTAATCTGGACGTTCATGAACGCGAGCGGGGCCCGTTTTTCGGCGCCTCGGAAATCCCCGACCAGTACGTGCTGCGGATGCCCGAGTTCGTATTGCCAGAGCAGTTGACCGTCGAGCGTGGCCAGTTTGATATCCCAACTCCCGGCATAAATGATGGCGAGCGCACCGTCGGGCCCCAGCGGCGCGATCTGAAGCTGATCCACGTGGTGCAGGAGCGGGATATACTCTTTTCCGGTCGGATCGGAGAGCTGCCAGAGCCGCTCGCCTGCGCCGGTATATGCCCCGAACCCGATCAGCAGCTCATCGTTGCCGTCGCCATCGATGTCGAGCGCACGCGGAGAGTGGCCGGAGCCGACGATCTGTGGCAGCTTGGCTACAAGCTTCAAGTCCGAGTCGAAAATGCAGGCGGGATTAGCGTACCAGTAGTCGTCGCGCTCGCGATCGGCGTTCTTCACCAGTAACCGTGTTTCGCCCTGCCACTGGAACGGAATGATGATGCCGTAATTGTCCGCGTCGAGGTCCACGGCCCGCAGCAGTCGACCTGTCGCGCCGTCGAGCACCACGAGACGGTTGCATTGCAGTGCCGCGATCTCCACGCCTGCCGAATCGGGCCGGGTCATGCAGCACAGGACCTGGTCCACGACGTGCCCGGGCCAGTGCTCGGCTGCGGTGTAGGGCGTGCCGTATTGCCACAGCACTTGCCCGCTCGAGTCCACCGCGGTGATGCAGAAAATGTGTCTCCGTGGATCTGCGCCTGCCGCACGGTCGCTGCCGCCGTAGACGTCGGATTTGAGCATGCCCGCGCTCTGCACGAACAGAATCTCCGGCTGCCCGTCGCCGTTGATGTCCATGGGATAGGCTTCGCTGGTCGGGAACGCGGACGTGTCGATAGTCGTGATAAGCTGAGCATTCATGCTTGAGTTGATGGTTCAAACTCCAATGTAACCGGCAATTGAGCGTCCGCCGCATTCCGCGACGGCAACATAACAGAGAAGCCCTTTTGCTCATTCCGCCATTCCAAGGCGTCAGCAACACCCAGCATCGTAAGCTTGCTCCCAGCCTTCGGCACAAAACTTCGAATTGTCAAACGCTCCTCGTTGCCGGCCTTGTCCCCTTCCTGCGGAAACACGAAAGCGTAAACCTTGTCCGCCTTCTGAGTAAATCGAATCCGCGCACCCTCGCCATAAGGCGCAATGGCCCGCGTCCCGTAAACGGCTTCCCCATTCACTTGCAACCACGCTCCCAAGCCCTTCATTCGCTCGAGCGCCGCCTCCTGCAGCGTTCCCTGCGGAGTCGGCCCATGGCCCAGCAGCAAATTGCCACCCTTCGACACCGTCTCGATGATCAGCTCCAACACTTTCGTAAGCGGTTTGAACTGCTCGTCCGGCTTGAAATATTTCCACCCCTGCCCCATGGGAAGGCATGACTCCCAAGGTTCATCCAACGGGGCATCCGGAATTTGATGCTCCGGTGTAATAACGTTCTCAAACTCCCCGGTTATCACTCGGTCCACGATGATCAATCCGGGCTGATGCTTCCGCGCCATCTTCGCAATGCTCGCCATGTCTATATCCGACACCGGCGGGCCAACCTGGCCCCCGTCCAGCCACAGAACGTCGATTGGTCCATACTGCGACATCAACTCCTCGAGCTGTGCAAACGTGAACGCCTTGAACCTGTCCCAAATCTCCGGATGCTCGAAACGGTCATAGTTGTGGCAGCGCGTGTTCGCCGGCCATTGCGGATTCCAGTAGTGGGGGGTATGCCAATCCGCCTTAGAAAAATAGCAACTGATCGCCAGCCCTTCCGCCCGGAACGCATCAAACACAGCCCTCGCAATATCCGCCTTGGGATGCGTGTGATGCGGGCAGTCACTATGCGTCACCCGGTAATCCGTCGTCTTCGTGTCCCACATGCAAAACCCGTCATGATGCTTCGTCGTGAAGTTAACGTACTTGAACCCCGCATCCTTCGCTGCCTTTGCCCACGACGTCGGATCAAACTCCTCCGGGTTGAACGACCGGTTCAAATTCCAATACGCCTTCTGGAACTTCTCGATGTCCTTCCCGCAATCCTGCCAGCACTTCAGGCTGTCAGGACGAGCCCAGGTATCTTCCGGCACCAGCGGCCACGACTCGCAACAGTCCCACAGGCTGTATATTCCCCAGTGAAGGATCAAGCCCAACTTCAGATCCTGGAACCACTCCAGCCGGTCCACCAGTTGCTGGGGATAGCGCAGGCGCCAATCCGTGGTTCCCTTCGAATGGTCATAAACGTCCAATCGTTCATCAGTCATGGAATCTTACCTCAATTACTACTCCGAGCGGAATATGGTTAACGTTTTCCGTACAGTTGTGCTATCAGAGTTGCCATCTTGGACTTCAGCCTCGTAGAGGCGTATTATTGTTAGCCCAGGGTGAAAGCCCGCCTTCAGGCGGGCGACAACCCTGGGTACCGGGTCACCCAAACAGACAAGCCCCGGAGGGGCGTACCTTCTTTGCCATCGAGCTGCGAGGTCCGAAGTCCGGAGTCTTCATTCATCCTTCCGCCTTCCGCCTTCATCCTTCCGAGGTCGCCCCTCTGGGGCTCAATTATTATTGTGCGTCCGCAACCCAGGGCTCACGCCGACCTCAGAGGTCGGCCGCGCCCGCCGCACGGCGGGCCAACCACAAGGCGTCCCTACGGGACTCAAGACAATGGACTCTACTTGTTCGGCATAGGAATCGCGGCGATGCAGCGGCATCAGGAAACGTTCACTGTTTGCTGCTCCCCGTAGTAATACCTTTCGTATTGTTTCGTTTGTTCATCCATCCTGGCGCCGCACTCACAGCGGTTATATGTCATAGATCCTCTTAGGGTTGTCGTAGAACCATTCTCTTGCTGTATCTATTGCCCTGTCGAATGTCATTCGTCCGTCTTCGATCCGCGTTGCCAGGGCCCAGGCTATATTCTCACGGGCCAGCATCAGCGCGCCTACGGTCTTCTCGGGGAAGCAATTATCGCCACCGAAAGCGATTATTCTGTTGGTAGAAACCAAATCGATCCACTCGTTAATCATCTGCTGTGTCATGTAGGGCGAGATTTGATGACACCAGCACATGTTGAGCACAATGTTTGGGTACTGGTTGGCCATCACCGCGATTTCCCTCACCCAGGGCATTCCGCCGTGGTAGAGGTCAAAGGTAGTCTTATTGTATTTCTCTATCAGGGGAATCATTCCGGTTGGATTGAGAGTGGTGAAGTTTCCGCCGCACCATATTATTCCACAGTGCACAGCCACAACAAGGTTGTACTCGGGTGCCAGTTCAATGCACTTGTTCCCGGCCCAGCATCCAAAGTTCCTGGCCTCTTCATCCGTGATAGAGGTGCTTGCGAAGATCTTCAGAGCAGCTTCATCGGATATGGTGTCGGCGTCCTGGGGCCCTATGAGTTTCATGCCGACCATGCCCTCGCTCTTGCGGCGTTCGATAAGAGCGCGGAGCAATTCGACAGGATCCTCGAAGTCTTTATCGAACATCTTTCGACACATCTCGCGAAAGCCAGACATCTGTGCCGCGCCCCACCCCAGCATCCGGAATTCCCACGACACGAAAGACGCAAAGCCTCCCCGGCCGTCGTTCCACGATCCCTGATTGATGACATTGGTCACCTTGCACTTTTGTTTCAATAGTTTATCGTAGAGCCCGGGCTTGTTATCATTTTGCAGAGCGTCTGAAATGGTCTGGTAGTTATCATCCTTAATATCGTCGAAACCGTAAAGCTCTTTGACGGACCTTCTTGCAGAGAGCACGTAGCCGGTGTCTTTTATGGCTGCGTACGTTTCCCGAAAGTGCTTCCACCGGGTATCCAGCGGAACATTTTGGTCCTTAAGCCATCCGCGCAGGTCGGTGCCACATTCCGGGTTCTTCAGCCCGGACATAATGGCGTTGGTTATGGTGTAGTGACAGAGGATACGGGTGAATATATCAGCCTGCTGACCCAATGCCTCCGCTTCCGAGGCAAGATGCTCATGAGCGTCAACAACAGGCATGGCTGAAAACTCGTTTAGAAGTTCTGCTGCGATCTCTTTCACTGTCTGCTCCTTTGGCGCACAGCTTCCCCCTGTAGGCCTTACGTTTGCCCGCGCGTCTGTACGGAAATGATACATTATCGGGGTGGGTTTGTCAAGGATGGGGGGCAGTTTTTAAGCCACGATGGTGGGAGGGAAACTCTTTGAAAAGAGGTATGTGTTTAGCGTGGTCTGAAATGACACGTCCCGTCTTCGAAAGTGCCCCCGACGGGCTTGTCCCGCCGGAGCAACAGATTGATAGGCTAAACCGTGTTGCCCCCGTGCATCCCGGGCCGCCGCA
>Ga0114922_10003098_pt1 | contig 15522 bp, 14 predicted proteins | sample AartaG_FD_100975 | JGI IMG/M metagenome (GOLD analysis project Ga0114922, IMG submission 100975) | Deep subsurface microbial communities from Aarhus Bay to uncover new lineages of life (NeLLi) - Aarhus_00045 metaG | ecosystem: Environmental > Aquatic > Marine > Oceanic > Sediment | place...
GCCATGGGTTTTACCCGTGGATGAATGCGAAAAAGGTATCCGCCGAAGCTTTAGCGTAGGCGGATGCTTCGGCGGGTTCCGCCGAAGATGGAGGTGCCACGGGCTATGCCCGTGGGGCTCCACTTGAAATATAAGATAGAATGTTATAATTGAAGTACGCATAGGCGGAGTCAGGGAGCTGATTGTGTCATTCTTGTTGGTAACGTGCCAAAATGGTTAGCTGCGCAAAGGTGGGACGCCAATGCGGACGGTATAGTGAACATGCGCGACTTTGCCGAGTTTGCGAACTATTGGTTAGAGGAAGCACAATAGCAGTTGGTTGGATTCGTAACAAGCACTTTATCCGGCAGGGCGTAATAATAAGAAGTGCCGAATACTCTATATTTTTCGAATCACAAAGAAGAATTTCCGCGTGATTTTTTCCAGCGGTATTTCGCAGTAATTCTTTATCTCCAGGCCTTGTAACTGGGTGGATTGCTTGGCATTTCTCAGGACTATTTTGTAAGGTGTCTTGACTATCTGTTCACTCACCAGAGAAGAGACATCATCAGCATCGACAAATAAGAAAACCTTCAAATCACGTCTGGTCAGGACAGATATCTTATCAGCGCTGGAAGGCTTTTTGAATTTGTCCAGGTACTCAGAATTCTGCCTGATATATTGCTCATTGAAGAAGCCGGTTTTTTCAGGTGGAACTGAAGTATTATCCACGAGGATGGCGCCGCGGAGGGCGGATGGGACTTCAACGAGCCTGTAGGCCAAATCAGTAGTCCAGGCGGGAAAACCGGTGAAAACAATTCCAATATTGCGGTGTGTGACGGTCTGATTTTTAAATACAAAGTCTACCGTCCTTCTGATTTGCCTGTGGTCGGGGGCCTTGGCCTTTGCCACCTGTGTGGTAGTCCTGTTGTACTTCTCGCGCATAACTTGGCCATATTTGCGCTGATTGCCGCCATAAGTGTTGGTAAGCCCTTTGTCCTGCCACCATCCATAGTGGTTAAAGTTGGCGTCCGTCCTGTCGGGCATGTTACGGCTATGAATACAATTCGCAACAAGCAGGACAATCAGCAACCCGCTTCCAACCCTGGCCAAGACCAGACGATAGCGAGCAGCCCTGCTTACGAGGAAGCCAAAATACAATAAATTCAAAAAGTTAAGGAGCACTTCCTTCCAAAGAATATCGCGGAGGATAAACCGTGTCGCAATAAGGATATTTGCAAAAGCAAGAACAGTAATTATCAAGCACAGGGCCAACCGGCCTTTTGTTATTCGGACAAATCCAAAACGGCAGCCCAGAACCAGAAGCAAATTCAGGGCGACATTAACAACAAACAGCGTGGGATTGTAGCTCAGATATGACAGGAAATTGGAGATATAAACAGGGAGGTCTTTAAGGTGGAAGATTTCAGAGTGTCTGAGAAAAACCATTTTGAAATCAAGCAACATATAACGCAGTGACAGACTTGGATTAGAATAAAAAAGAAAATGCAAGGCAAAGGTCAGGAGAAAGCCGGCCGCGATGAGGCTAAAAAAGCCGGAGAATCTGAAAATGGGCGTGGATGCTCTTTTTCTGAGATACAAAAAGAGTTGACAGAGAAACAATGAAAGCAAGGCCAAAAAGAAAAGGACTGTCATTGGTGTAATGCCGAAACCAGTGGCCCAGGTGGGGATGCCACGAGGCACAGGGGTCCGGTACGCAGCGATAGCCAAAAGCAGAAAAGCAATGACGTCAGCAAGGCTGACTGCCAGTATCAGATATGCGCGTGCAGGTGTAATGTGCTGACTATGCTGTTTGTGATGATTTTTTAGAACAGAAAACACAAGAATTAGTAGAACGGGCAGCTCAACAAGGTAAATCAGCGCCTGTACTTTGGTCAGGAAAGAAAGCCCCAACAGAAGGCCTGTCAGCAAGAGCAACAGGCATCTGCGGACCGGGCTGGTAGTTTTAGCAGCCATTGCGATTGCTAAAACGGCGCCACTCCAGTAGAAAACGCTGTAAAGCTCGCTTCTTACCAAACTTGAATGGTAGATAAGCGACTCCTGTGTGCCCAGAAAAACAATAAAGCAAAGAAGATACCATCGAGGCATATCAAATATCAGGTACACTGCGACAGACAGCAAGAGGACGATACCTACCGATAAAAATGGAGAATGAAGCCTGATAAAATCCGTCAGTTCGGCCATTGCCGCAAGGGGGTTGAGTGAGGCGTCGAGTTCGGTGAGATTTATCGCCGACACGGCGTTGAAGGCGTGGGCGATTTTCTGGCTGAAAAACAGGAGTAAATACATTCCGGAACTGGGGTGACATATCTGGTCAGGTAACAATTCACTTTGGATTAGCACTGTATCCACACAAGTGATATGGTCCATATCCCATATAAAATAATAGGGGTAATCACAGGAGATGTGTATGTACCAACCCAATAGTACAATAATTGCGACCGAGACGAGTATCGGAAAGAACGTGTTTTTTTGCGGCTCCGTTATCAATGCTGTCTCCAGTTTCGGCCTGTCAAAACTTTTTTTTCGCAGAAACCTCATGTCTATCTCGAGCTTATACGATAGCGATTTTTGAACGTGTGTCCATAACTTTTGTGCTAAAGATTTCTTATCGAGGCCCTGGCCAAAGTGACGTTTCAGGCCGGCTGGTTCAGTGAATCAGGAAAAGTGGCTGATGCACGAAACTTACGGCGGAACTAAAATAAATCGGCGGCAAAATCGCTGTCACAGTAGTTGTTTGCAGATTGTATATGCTGAAACCGGGCAAGTGCAGCACCTGTGAGCTACGTGGCCACGAATGGTGAGAGTTCGCGGAGTTTGTTTACGATTTCGGGCATTTTTTCGAGGCAATAGTCGACTTCTTCTTCGGTGTTGTACCGGCTCAGGCTGAATCGAATTGAGCCGTGGGCGGCGGTGAAGGGTACGCCCATTGTCCGCAATACGTGGGAGGGTTCGAGTGAGCCGGAGGTACAGGCGGAGCCGCTGCTGGCGCAGATACCGAATTTGTCGAGCATGAGCAGAATCGCTTCGCCCTCGATGTACTCGAAGCTGATGTTGGTGGTGTTGGGCAGGCGGTTTTGTTTGCCGCCGTTGAGACTGCTGCCGGGGCATTTTTCGAGTAGGGCATTTTCGAGTTTATCGCGCAGAGTTTTCACTCGCTGGTTTTCCTCTTCGATATTTTTTGCGGCGAGTTCGCAGGCTTTTCCGAGGCCGATTATTCCGGGGACATTTTCTGTTCCGGCCCTTCGGCCTGCTTCCTGATGTCCGCCTAACATATATGGAGAGAGGCGGGTCCCTTTCTTAACATATAAGGCACCTACTCCCTTCGGTGCGTGCAGCTTGTGGCCTGAGAGACTTAGCAAATCGATATTGCTTTTTGAGAGGTTCAGCGGAATCTTTCCTATGGCCTGGACGGCGTCGGTGTGGAAGATGACGCCTTTGTCGGTAGCCAGCTCGGCGATTTTTTCGATTGGGAACACGACGCCGGTTTCGTTGTTGGCGTACATAATCGTGACGAGGGCGGTGTCGTCGTCTATTTGCTCTTCGAGTTCGTCCAGAGCGAGTTGGCCCTGTTTGTCTACTGGCAGTTCTACGACCGTGTAGCCGTGGTTTTCCAGTTCGCGGCAGGTGGTGAGGACGGCGGGGTGCTCAACGCGGGTGGTTATGATTTTTCTTTTGTTTGGTTTGGCAGTCAGGGTGCCCATAATTGCAGTGTTGTCACTTTCTGTGCCGCCTGCGGTGAAAATGATTTCGCTGGGTTCGCAGCCGAGCAGGGCGGTAATCTGTTCGCGGGCGTTGCGGATTTTGGCGCCTATTTGTCCGCCGAAGGTGTGCATGCTCGAAGGGTTGCCGTAGAGGTCGCAGAAATAGGGCTTTATTTCTTCGAGCACTTGCTCTGCGACTTTTGTTGTGGCGTTGTTGTCAAAGTATATGGTTTTCATTGCTTATCCTCTGTGATTGTGTGGCTGCTGCGTTGAGTCCTTGTCCTCTTCGACGAAAAGCTCATGGCTGACAAATTCTCTTAGCTTAGCTTCGACCACGTCTTTCATTGTATATTCTGCCAGTTTGCACTGAGCGCACATACCTCTGAATGCGACGATGACTTTGTTTGCTTCGACGTCGATGAGCTCGATGTTGCCGCCGTGAGCGCGCAGGGCGGGTCTGATTTGCTCATTTATTGTCTGCTGAATCAATTGTATTTTTTTAATATTGGTTAGTTTGCCGGCTTTTGGAGGTACGGATGCAGCCGCAGCTTTTGCTTTGTCTCCCTGCACCTTTTCCAATATTTTTTCGATTTCGCCCTGGCATCCTCCGCAGCCTCCGCCAGCCTTGCAGTAGTTGGTGACCTGCTCGACGGTTGTAAGGTCGTTTTCACTTATTACTCTCTCGATTTCGTTTTCAGTGACGCCGAAGCAGGTGCAGATGACCTTGCCTTCAAGTTCGCGTTTTTTCCTGCCGCCGGTACGGTAATTTTCAATGGCGGCTTCGAGGGCTTCTCTTCCCATAACGGAGCAGTGCATTTTCTGTTCGGGCAAACCGCCGAGGTAGTCGGCGATGTCTTTGTTGGTTACCTTTGCGGCTTCGTCTATTGTTTTTCCTTTTATCATTTCGGTCAGTACCGATGATGTTGCTATTGCGCTGGCGCAGCCGAAGGTTTTGAACTTTGCATCTTTGATTCTGCCGTTGGCATCGAGTTTGAAGGTCAGCTTCAGGGCGTCGCCGCAGGCCAATGAGCCGACTTCTCCGGTGCCATCCGGGTCTTCGATTTCGCCGACGTTTCGGGGGTTGAAAAAGTGCTCTTTTAATTTTTCCGTGTATTCCCACATATTCTTTACCTCTGACTTGCCTTTAGCGCCTGTTCGAAATCGGCTTGCAGACGGCGCTAAACAGTATAAAGCATAACGTGTGAGATTGCCATCCCGCACCAATTGTGCTTAGGCTCACGCCTAATTGGTGCGGGACTTGGCAAGCCTTGCAATGACCATTACTGTTTTGACGGTAAAATTTCAACCATCCTATCAAGTGACTTTTCTTGCCCTTATTCTACCGGATGAATCCTTACCTTGTTATCGACAACCTCAACGGGATTCTAACCTGAGAGAAAAGTTGCTTCTTCTGCGGTTCAATTATTCCTCATTTGACGTTTAATATTTAAAGTATCGCCTGTATCCTTATAACGTTTAACTTCAACAGGCACCGGTTTTAAGTAAAGCCTGCTGTTTTTAAAGTCGAACGTCATCATTTTAAAAAGCCTTACAAATTTAATCCCCAGAATCGAGACGTGCTTCTTCTCAAAGCAAAGATTCGGAAGGTCAATGCCAGGCAACGGCGCTTGGCTGATAAATACTACCTCTGTTTCCTCTAAGTCGGAAGGATTGATAAGTGATAGACCTTGTTCACGAACAAGTGCTCCCATTTGCTGTTTGCTGTATTTATAATACTCAATTCCGTCCAAGCCCTTTAATTTGTCAAAAGTACTTTCGCGTAGCCGGTTATGAGCACTAAGTCCCGTATCAACTAAGAACAGTTCAGTTATCGTGTCAGTTAAATTTAAGTTGATTTGCGGCCAACCCGCTTCATTTTTTATTATTTGAACAGGATGTCCCCATTTTTGTCTAAAGTCTTCTGTATTTTGTGAAGCAGTCTTACGCCATCTTAGGAGCCGAACACACTTGTTCTCAATATCCAATTGCAACACTTCATCATATAGAAGATTCATTCCTATTATGCCGTCGTAGTTATAGTCTGGAGGGAGGCCAGCCACGCACAAGTCGAAACAGGCAATCGTACCCTTAAGATTTAAAGAGCCTATTTCGAATTGCTTGGGAAAATTATAAAACTCGAAGTCCACCTGCTTCTGTTTCGGTGTAACGGGGCGCTTTTCTTTCTTGACAAAATCACCTAATAACGATTTTAACTTGCTATCGACTATTGTGTTACCGGAGGCAGTGTCGATAATAAATCTGTATTGCCGTGAATTTATGGTTACCGGAATTACAATATAGTAGGGATCATCCAGCATAGGCAGGTCTGCAAGCACAACCATATTTGACTGTTTTTTCCCAGAGGAAGAGCATCCTTTGATTGATAAATTTGCTGCTCCCAGGAACAGTAATCCGAGCAATAGTATTTTGCATTTACTGTTCCTCAAAATCATTTTTTCACCTTTCAATTCTATTTTAATAGACATTGCCCAGACAACTGGTGCCGAAAATGATGGGTGAAACCGTTTTCCTGCGACCGCACGGCTGTAATGCATCAGGCCAGACCGCACACCAGCCCCAAAGGCTTATTCGGCTGACTACCCGTATGGCTTTTGTCTGGACGATGCCAACCGCATTTTCTTCAGTCTTTGTCATTGTTATCTCGTAGGCAGAATTTGTACCATTCTATCAAGAGCATTTCTGGCCTTTGTTCCTATCTCTTGCGGCACTGTCACTTTATATTGCATATCTTCCAGTGACCAGACGATTTTTTCGAGATTAATCAGTTTCATATTGGGGCAAATAGCTCTCTCGCTGGCCGGGATGAATTCAGCATCGGGCCGTTGCTTTTTGAGAGCGTGGATTATTCCTATCTCGGTGCCAACGATAAATTGTTTCGCTGTGCTTTTTTGGGCAAACTTGAGCATCTGGCCTGTGCTAAGCAGTTTGTCTGAAAGCTCTTTGACCGGCTCTGAACATTCGGGGTGGCTCATTACAATCGCATTCGGGTATTTTGCTTTTGCATTTTTTATGTCGTCTTCTGTTATCACCACGTGCGACGCGCAATAGCCCGGCCAGAGGATAAGGTCTCTGGCGGTTCTATCGGCTGCAAAGCGTCCAAGATGCTGGTCGGGGACGAAAATGACGGGCCTGTCCTGCGGCAAAGAGCTTACTACTTCAACGGCGTTAGCACTGGTGCAGCAATAATCGCTCTCGGCCTTGACTTCTGCCGAGCTGTTTACATAACAGACCACCAGCGCATCTGGGTGCTTCTGCTTGAGCTGTTTTAACTGCTCGGCGGTTGTCATATCAGCGAGGGGGCAGCCTGCGTTTTTGTCAGGAAGGAGAACGGTTTTTTGTGGGGAAAGAATGGCGGCGGTCTCGGCCATAAAGCGGACGCCGCAGAATACGATTACTTTTGCGTCGGTTTCAGCAGCCTTTATGCTTAAGGCCAGAGAATCGCCGGTGAAATCAGCGAGGTCCTGTATTTCGGCGGGCTGGTAATTGTGTGCAAGTATTACAGCTTCTCGCTGCGTTTTTAATTGTTTGATTTTTTCAAGTAATTGCTCGTTCAAAATTAACATCCTGAAAAGGAGGTAAAAAGGCAAAGGTTGTGAGTTCTTTGTTTCCTTATTTACTTTTTGCTTTCTTTTTCTGCTTTTTGTAAACCAGGTCGAGATTTCCCGCTGAGACGGTAACGCCTGGCGGGACGGATTCTTTTATCCAGACGTTTCCACCGATGACGGCATTTTTGCCGATGACTACGTCACCTAATATAGTTGCTTCGGCATAGATAGTCACGTTGTCTTCTATCGTTGGGTGCCTTTTTCCGCCCTTTATTATTTTTCCTCTTTCATCCTTTGGGAAGCTTAAAGCTCCGAGGGTAGCGCCCTGATAAATCTTTACGTTATCACCAATCACTGTGGTTTCGCCTATTACGACGCCGGTGCCGTGGTCGATGAAGAAGTTTTTTCCAATTTTTGCGCCGGGGTGTATGTCGATACCGGTTTTTGCGTGTGCGCACTCGGTCATTATTCGCGGAATCAGAGGCACCTGTTTGACGTACAATTCGTGGGCGATGCGATAGGTTGCAATTGCTATGATGCAGGGGTAGCTTATTACTATTTCCTCATAGGATTTTGCGGCGGGGTCGCCGTCGAAGGCCGCACCGACATCGCCCTTCAATAGTTGTCTGATTGTCGGCAGTTGAGAAAGCAAGTGGTGGGTGACATTTTCGGCCATTGTTCGGCAGTCGCAGGCATCACATTTGCCTATTCTGCATTGATATTGATAGGCTCGTTCTATCTGGTCGGAAAGCTCGGTGTAGAGCTGACATAAGATATCGCCGACGATGAAGTTGACATTTGATTTTGTAACCGTCCTTTTTCCGGTATAGCCGGGGAAAATCAATTCCGTTAGCAAATCAAGAATTTCCAGGATTTTATCCCGTGCTGGCAGGTTAGAGGCATCAATAAAATTGATGCCGGAATCGCCCTTATACGTTTTGGTAATTTCGGCGACCAAATTTTCTATTTTCTTGTTGGTTAACCCGTTTTTTTGCATCTTTGCACCTTTTGCAGAGGGAAAAAACTGTTATTCAAACATTTCGGTGGAGATATATCTTTCTCCGGTATCGGGTAGAATCACGACTATCGTCTTTCCTTCGTTTTGCGGTCGCTGAGAGACCTGTATTGCGGCCCACATTGCAGCTCCTGCACTTATGCCGGCCATTATTCCTTCTTTCTCAGCGAGTTGCCGGGCTGTTTCCGTTGCATCATTATTTGAGACCTGTATGATTTCATCGATTATGTCAACGTTCAAGACTTCTGGAACGAATCCGGCACCGATGCCTTGTATTTTGTGTGGTCCGGGTTTGCCTCCGGAGAGAACGGGTGAATCTTTCGGCTCAACTGCTACTACTGTTAGATTCTCGTTGTGCTGTTTCAGCACTTCGGCGCATCCGGTCAATGTTCCGCCGGTCCCGACGCCGGAGACGAAGATGTCGACTTTGCCGGCGGTATCCGCCAAGATTTCTTTTGCAGTGGTTTCCCTGTGAATTTGGGGATTGGCAGGGTTTTTGAATTGCTGGGGCATAAAGGCGTTTGGATTCTGTGCGAGCAACTCTTGAGCTTTTTCAATGGCTCCTGTCATACCGAGCTCGGCGGGTGTTAAGACGAGTTCTGCGCCGAACAGTCGCAAGAGCTTTCTTCTCTCGATGCTCATCGATTCGGGCATAGTCAATATCAATTTGTATCCCTTTGCGGCACAGATGAAAGCGAGGCCTATTCCGGTATTTCCGCTGGTCGGTTCGATTATGACGGTGTCGGGCTTAATGAGGCCGTCCTTTTCAGCGGCTTCTATCATTGATAATGCGATTCTGTCTTTGACGCTGCCGCAGGGATTATGCGATTCGAGCTTTGCGAGGATGGTTGCCTTGTCGGAGCCGAGCTTGTTAATTTTCACCAATGGGGTACGCCCGACTACAGTTGCTATGTTTTCGAATATAGCGCCCATAATTTCTCCTTCGATTTATATTTGGTAATCCAAGGCCCGCTTGTCTTTTGCCCTGTCAACTAAATCCTGTAACGTTATTGATTGCAAGACATTTGTAATGGCTTCCTGGACCTGCGTCCAGACTTGCCTGGCGGCGCAATCGTGGACTCGTGTACAATAACTTTCGTTTTCTATACATTCGACAGTAGTCACAGGTCCTTCGAGGCAATTAAAGACATCGCTAAGTTTAATGTGATTCGGGGGCCTGGCAAGAAGATAGCCTCCTTTGGCGCCTCTAATACTTGTGACGAGTCCTGCCGATTTTAATATGGCCATTAATTGTTCGAGATATTTGCCGGAGATATCTTGTTGCCTTGCAATGGTCTTGATCTGTAGGGGGCCCTTGCCGTAGTTTCTGGCCAATTCCAATGTGGCTCTTATTCCGTATCTGGTTCTGGTAGAGAGTTTCATAAATATGTCCCATTATTCCTACGATATTAGTAGTATATTATACGCATTTGGCGGGCTTCGTTGCAGAAAAAATGGCAAATTATTATTAAAAAATTTGAGGAATTCCGCAGATTCCTGTTTTTTTGGGGTTTTGGTGGTCTTTTCGGCCCAACTCCTCGGACGAGCGTGGGCTTTATATCCTATAATATGCGACCTCAATGGTCAATTTACTTGACAGCTTATTCGGCTTGGCGTAAAATCAGGTGTTGAGTTAGCGGCTATTTCAAAAAGGGTGTTAGGGATGGCAAAAGGTTCCACGAAAAAAGTGGCGTTTATTTCTTCTTTTCCACCAAGGAAATGCGGAATTGCGACTTTCACGTCCGACCTTATCAAAAGCGTGACATCATCAGGCAAGGGCCAGTTCGAGCCGCTGGTGGTCGCAATGCGTGCGGATAATAATCTTAGATATGAAGACCCTGTAAAGTTTGAAATTCGCCGGAACGTCAAGAACGATTATATCTGTGCTGCGGATTATGTGAATTTTAGTAATGTCGACCTGGTTTCTGTGCAGCATGAGTTTGGTCTTTTCGGAGGAGATGCGGGCTCGTATCTGAGCTTGTTACTGAATCGGCTAAAGGCCCCGGTGATTACGACGCTGCATACGGTGCTTGACTCGCCGAGCGGTGAATACCATAAGGCCCTGGTAGAGGTGTGCAACACTTCATATAGAGTAGTCACTATGAATGAGCGTGGGGTCGGAATGCTGCGTGAGAGTTATGGCATATCGAGCAAGAAGGTTGAGCTGATTGCGCACGGCATACCGGATTTGCCTTTTGTTGACAGCAACTACTACAAGCACAAATTTGGGAGGGAAGGCCGGAGGACAATTCTGACATTCGGTCTGCTCAACAGGAACAAAGGTATAGAGGTAATGCTGAAGGCGATGCCGGCGATAATCAAGGCCGAGCCTTCTGTTTTGTATGTGGTTTTAGGAATGACACATCCGCTTGTGTTAAAACACGACGGCGAATCATATAGATTCAGTTTGCAGCGGCTGGTCAAGGAGCTGGGCCTTGGGGAGCATGTGGTCTTTCATAACAGATTTGTGACCGACGAAGAGCTCAACAACTTTTTGTGCGCAGCGGATATTTATGCGACTCCGTACCTGAACGAAGCCCAATTGACGAGCGGGACATTATCGTTTGCGGTTGGCACAGGCAAGGCGGTTGTGTCAACTCCTTATTGGGCGGCTTTGGAGCTGCTGGCTGAGGGCCGCGGGAAGCTGGTGGACTTTGGCGACTCAGAGCAGATGGCCGAAACAATAGTGGAAATACTTGCGAACGATTCGCTTTTCTACTCGTTGCGGAGACGGGCGTACGATTACGGTCGGTCGAGGACGTGGCCGAAGATAGGCCAAGGTTATTGGAAGCTATTCAATGTGAAGCGCCTGCCGTTTCGAGTTACGACTAAGGCTGCGCGGTTACTGGCGGAGACAACCCCGAGTATTGAGGTTCCTGAGCCGTCGCTGGCCCACTTGAAGCGGCTAACCGATGATACAGGGCTGTATCAGCACGCGAGGTTTACGGTTCCCGACCGCAAGCACGGCTACAGCACAGATGACAATGCAAGGGCGGTAATTGCAATGACGAAGTATTACGCGCAGTACCCTGAGCCGGGTGCTCTACAGCTTTTTGATACGTATTTATCGTTTGTTCTGCATTCTCAAAACAAGGACGGTTCAATCAGGAACTTTATGAATTTTGACCGAACGTGGTGGAAGAATGAGCCTGTTAACGATGCTCTTGGTCGGGTATTGTGGGCGCTGGGGACGGTTATGGCCAAACCGCCTTCGTCGTCGTATTTGCCGGTCATCAAAGACTGCTTCGATAAGTCCGCAGAATATGTGGAGAAACAGTACCCGCGAGGTATGGCGTATTCAATACTGGGCATGAGTGACTATCTGAAGCAGTTTCCCGGGGCCAGTGACATCAAGCGCCAACTGGAAATAGCTGCGGACGGTCTTGTAATTCAGTACGAAGAAAACAGTCACCCTGATTGGCAGTGGTTTGAGGACGCTCTGACTTATGACAATGCGATTTTGCCGTATGCTTTGTTTGTTGCGGGGTCGACTTTGGGGGACAAATACGTCAAAGTGGCAGAAAGGACTTGTGAATTTCTGTTAGGGAATACTTTCAACGGCAGTCATTTCAGCTTTGTGGGCAATAAAGGATGGTATGAGCGCGGGAGGACAAAAGCGACATTTGACCAGCAGCCTATAGAAGTTGCAAGTACGGTTATGATGCTGCGTGCGGCTTACGATGCCACGCAAGACAAGAGGTTTCTGACGCTGCAAAGAAAGGCCTTTGACTGGTTTTTGGGTGAGAATGATTTGCACATTCCGGTCTACGATTTCAGGACGAAAGGCAGCTGTGATGCTCTGGTACCGGGAGGTGTTAATGTCAATCAGGGCGCGGAGAGTACACTAAGCTTTTTGTCGAGCCTGTTGGCAATAGTCGAAAGCTACGCAATAGTCGAGAAAGTTGAAGAGACTAAGGCAGTATCGTTACCTCGAGGCGCAGGTTTTAAGAGACCGGTGCCGATAAAGAGTATACCCGGCAAGAAGGAAGTTAAGAAAAAGCAGGTTGAAGAGCCGGCGTAAAGGGGTGGGGGTCAATTTGTCGAGGTGTCGACAAACGGAATCCCTGGCAATTGATGAGGAAAGTTTTTTATTCCTGGTCAACGACGTCGGAGCCTTTCTCACCGACCCACTTAATGTCTTCGCCCAGTCCCTGAGTAGTTTTGCAGCCTATCAGTAAAAACGCCGTGACAATTAGTGCAACCGCCAAAAGCATCTTTTTAACCATCCTACAGGCTCCTTTTATTGCTACCAAATTTTCAGCTCAACAACCAAATCCAAAGACTCTTTGCGGAACCCGCCAAGCGTCTGATAATATTATACAAAGTTTTTTGCCGTCCTGCCAAATGCAATTTATTACGGTGGGCAGGTTTGGATAGTATTGTGTGCCGGATGATGTAATTTTGAGTGGCTTTCGGTTCAAGTAAAGTGGTTTGAATGAAGGTTGCGAGCTTTAACGTCAATTCTTTGCGGGCCCGGCTGCCTGTGGTTCTTGAGTGGCTTGGGCAACATCGGCCGGATGTTTTGTGCGTGCAGGAAACCAAGGTACAGGATGTTGACTTCCCGAGAGATGCGTTTGATAAGACTGAGTACAAATATGTGTTCAAAGGGCAAAAGAGCTATAATGGGGTGGCGATTTTCAGCAGAAGTGAGATAGCAAACGTGCAATTTGGGTTCGATGATGAGCCGAAGGATGAGGCGAGGCTTATAAGAGCGGAAATTGGGGGCGTAGTTATGGTCAATACTTATGTGCCGCAGGGGTATATGGCGGGGTCCGAGCGGTTCGAGTACAAGCTAAAGTGGTTTGAGCGGCTGCGGAGGTATTTCGGTGAGAACTTCGAGTCAACTGATGCTGTTCTTTGGGTAGGGGACTTGAATATAGCGCCGGAAGCGATAGATGTGTATGACGCGGAGAGCTTGTTGGGGCACGTCTGTTATCATCCGGAGGTTCATAGGGCGTTGAAGGAGGTTATGAGCTGGGGATTTGTTGATGTGTTCAGGATGCATTGCAGGGAGGCGGGGCAATATACGTTCTGGGACTATAGAATGAGAAATTCGTTCAAACGTAATCTTGGCTGGCGGTTAGACCATATTATGGCTACTAAGCCTCTGGCTGAGAAGTGTTGGGCGTGCTATATAGACAAAGAGCCGCGGCTTGCGGAGCGGCCGAGCGACCACACGCCGATAGTCGCGGAATTCGACTGGTAAGTGATACTTCTACCATCTGGGTAGACATTGCACATAACGGCTTGTACGTATCTGGAGTTTTTAGGACAGCAAAACGTCAGGTGAAGCGGCAAAGGCACGAAACCAGATGCAGCAGGATATACGGGCAGTTAAAATTTCCACCAATTGCGGGGGACAGTTCCGTTTGTCTGGTATACATGTAGCACAGTTCCGTTGGTAGAATCAACAACGTATGACCAAAGCTTGAATCTTTTTCCGAAGTCATCCGCTTCTTCTGCAGAGCCAGCTACATAACCTGATTTCATTGCCATGAGCACCATTTTGTCGTCCGGTGAAAAAGCTATCGCTTTGGGGATTGCGTGGTAGGGGAGCCACTGCTTTGGAGCGGTGCGCATATGTTGCTCGCATATTTTTTCATCTATCCTCCAATTGTTCCCGGAGTCGATATTTGCAACCATGACCTTACAGGCTTTTGTAGCAAAATAATCGTTGATAAGCACCAGTTGACGCTGGTGTCCGAGTGCAGCTTTGATTCGGCGCCCATGAGTGTAGAAAAGCACGGGTTTTTTGTCTGATTTTCTTTGGACGTATACACTTCGGACATAGGTAGAGGGTTCAAGTCTTTGGACCATTTTGTATCCATTTCGGACGACGGCAGCTTCTTTATGAAAACTCACCCAAGCAGAAGAATTAGTTTCACGCAGGCTTAACAATGACTCGCATGAACATACTAAAGTGCACAAGACAATAAGAGACGCGCAAATCGCAGTTTTCATTTATCTACGCCCCTGGTCGGCAAGGAGGCTAAAAATGGTCAACTATATTATTCTATCGGTCAGTTTGAAAATAAGACTTTAGCTGTGTTCTGCACACTTGCCGGCGTCCGAGCGGAAATGTTCACGGTGGTATTCGATATCACGGCGTCAGCGACCACACACCTATTGTTGCTGAGTTCGACTGGTGAAAAAAGTACCTGGGATTGCGGATATACCAAGGCCGCAACAGTACATACAGAGAACCCAAGAACCTGATTCTCTACGCTCATTTCAACGGCCAGTCGTCGGGGCAGAAGGTCAGCCAAAGCTCGGCAAACATGCCGTAGTCAACGAAATCAACTTCCTCGTTTCCGCTCAAATCGCCCGGCAGACCAATGCCACTTTGCAGCCAGTCGTCAACGAAATTAGCCAGGTCTATAAAGTTGACCTTGCACGCCTGAACACCAAACCCGTAAAGGTCAGCAGAGTTGAAATTGAGCCAGCCGATGTTCTCACCCCAGGCCAAGCCGTCGAAGTTGCCGTCAATGTCAATGGTGACGCCATAGTGATTTGGGTCACCGGGGACATTCGGGTCAAAGTTGAGCCAGCCGACGTTTTCGCCCCAGGCGAAGCCTGAGAGTTGCCCACTGCCGTCATTACTTACGCCGGTGTTGGGGTCATCATCATTGGGGTCGAGATTTATCCAGCCTATATTTTCAGCCCAGATAAAGCCGGTCAGATTCTGGTCGCTTACAGTCGCACCAGCATTGGGCGCAGCTACGTTGGGCTCGAAATTTAACCACCCGACGTTCTCACCGTAGGCGTATTGCGAACCATCTTCATTGGGGTCGATGTTCTCAGCGCACAAATTCCCAGAGTATAGAATAAGGCAGACAGCCAGAATACTCACTCCAAATATATATCTTTTATTCATAGTAAAACCTGTCTTTCTTTTCATTATTACGGAGCGTAGTTTATGCCAAATGCGCCGCTACCAGGATTATTCATGTTTATGCCGTTGTTATTATAGGCAGTATTCTGGTCTACCAGACAGCTTCCTGAAAGAAAGATGCCGAAGACAATGCTGGTAGCCGAAGTTCCGTTGTAGTATGCCGTGTTGCCGGTTACTGTACAGCCGGTGTTGTTATAGATGCCGTGCACGTGGGTGCCGGTGGCCGAAGTTCCGTTGTAGTATGCCGTGTTGCCGATTACTGTACAGCCGTGGCCAGCATAAATGCCGTAGACGATGCTGGTAGCCCCAGTTCCGTTGTCACTCGCCGTGCAGTCCTTGATCAGA
>Ga0114922_10003099_pt1 | contig 15520 bp, 8 predicted proteins | sample AartaG_FD_100975 | JGI IMG/M metagenome (GOLD analysis project Ga0114922, IMG submission 100975) | Deep subsurface microbial communities from Aarhus Bay to uncover new lineages of life (NeLLi) - Aarhus_00045 metaG | ecosystem: Environmental > Aquatic > Marine > Oceanic > Sediment | place: Aarhus...
CGCATGTCAAGGTGCTGCGCGATTTCCGCGACCGCGTCCTGCTTACCAATAACGTTGGCAGGAGCTTCGTCGAACTGTACTACACCTGCTCACCATCTATAGCCGATTTCATAGCCAAGCATAGCAGTTTGCAGAGGGTGGCACGCTGGACGTTGTTGCCTCTTGTGGGAGTGAGTTGGGTTGCGCTAAACCTTGGCTCAGTTTCTGCTTTGGCGCTCATACTGCTCCTCACCTTTAGCCTAATTGGTTTTGCAGGTTTTAGTCGAAAGGTTAGGAGGAAACTGTAGTGAATCATCAGATACCATGTGAATGACATGTGGTGTTAAGCAAGAAAAATAGAACATGAGTCAAACGAAAATTTATGACCTGTTGACAAAAAGAAACGCCCCTGCAATTAAGCAAGGGCGTCAAACTAACGATGCTATCGTTAGCGCTGTTATCAATTATTAGGTATTATAAAGTTTATAAACGTTAAAGTCAACAGATATGGCCATTTTGATTTCTGCAGATAGCGACCTTATTGCTCCAATAAAAAAAGTAAAACAACTATTTACCGACAAGAAAATAGTGGTAGCCTTCCCTCCGGCCAGATCTTCATTTGCATTAAAGAAAATCGCCACTGCTTCTTTCGTAATCGGCAGGAAAATGCTGGCAAAAAGTAGTTTCCCCGAAGAAGTTGCTAAACTCAACGGCTTTATTCTAAAGAGGCTCGCGCGTTGGAAATAGTTAAACCTTGTTAAATTAGTGCGCTGAAGAATGAAACTGGCAAAGAGAAATACAAAGGTTTGGGATTATAAGCACGATACAAAGAGTAAAAATAACCAAGCCACGCTGACCCTCCACAAAAACGGCGGGCAAGCGGCGGGTAAACTCTGAACGCTGAACCCTGAACGTTTACCCCGTTAGATTCATGTTAGTGAAAGCGGAGCGTATTTCCCTGGGGTGCTGCCTGCACCGGGCCAGTGTTAGTGGAGCTTTTTTACGTCTATCCTGTAGGATAACACTTGCTATTAAGCAATAAAAACGAAACATGAGTCAAGAGCAGAGTTGACCCGTAGACTCAGTTAAATTTTTCAGGGCATCCTGCTCTAGGGCGTCCCGCTCTACACGTCAAACAGGGATTTTACCCGTTCACGGTAGAAGATAGGGTTGCAATAATTCAACATAACCAACAACGTCACTAAGCATAGTAGAAAAAGGGCTTCTTCACATGAATTCTTGTTACAATACCGGTGGTGAATCACATCTGTTGGGAAGTGAGGATTCAAACTTAGACCTCTACTCTTCGAGCATCGATGCGCTTCGGCAATCTCTTCATGCACAACTTAAAGAACTTGGATTTACCAAAAATGGAAATGGGTACGCCATTGAAGGTCAGTTGAGTAAACAAAGAATACGTGATATCCATTCAAAAAAGCGAATTGAAGTGCTGCAAAGAAATAAAAGCTTCATTGAGCAGTACGGCCCTGATTTAGTCATGAACTTTGCGACCGGAAAGCAAGTTGATCCTGAGTCTATCGACCCAGAACTCGTTGAGGTGAAAGCTGATTCAAAGGACTCGCGGCTTTTCAGGTTTGCGTCTTTTTTGTGGTCCGTTCCGGTTTCTAATGGCTTTGGCCGAAGACTTCGTTTTCTTGTTAGGGACAAACAGAATGGGCAACTTATCGGTCTCTTTGCCCTAGGTGATCCTGTGTTCAATCTCTCCGCTCGTGATAAATGGATTGGATGGTCATTCGAAGATCGAAAAGATCGATTAATCCACATGATGGACGCCTATGTAGTGGGTGCAGTGCCTCCTTATTCTCAACTTATTGGTGGCAAACTTGTAGCAGCCTTGATGGGAAGCAGAGAGGTGAAAGAGGTATATGAACGCAAGTATCTAGGGCTCCAAGCAGTTATCAGCGGAAAGGAAAATAGAGCGAGGCTAGTGTTACTCACAACCACATCTGCCATGGGACGTTCATCACTTTATAACCGCCTTACCATACCGAACGGGCCCCAATTCATTAGGATAGGGGAGACAAGAGGGTTTGGCCATTTCCACCTTTCAGGAGAGCTATTCAATAAGATGCGAAGTTATCTGGATGCAATAGGTCATCCCTACGCTAGAGGGAATCGATTTGGTATGGGACCTAACTGGAGAATACGTGTTGCCCGCACTGCTTTAGAGAAAATTGGCTTAGACGCTGCTGACATTCTAAATCATGGCATAGCCAGGGAGGTATATGCGATCCCCTTAGCACATAATTGGCAAAAAATCCTTTTGGGCAAGCAAAGAAACATTCGTTCCTGTGTTCTCCCAGCTTCGGAAATTATAGAATTTTGTTTGAAGCGATGGATAGTACCGAGAGCTTCACGTGATAAACGTTATAAGAGATTTGCGAGGTGTAGAATAATGGAAAGCTTGATAAATGCTGGCGTTGGGGCAACATGATGAACACGTAAAAAGAGGTGATGCGTGTGGAAATCAGCCATTGGCAAAATCGACTCGAAAAACACTTCGAAGAGTTGCGAGAAAAGCGATCAAGCATCTCGCCCGAACACCCGATTTATGGTCTTGAACATGGTCTTGGAAAAGAAGAACTTAAATCGCTCTCCAGAGCAATCAAAGAGAGAATTCTGCACGGGCCCCCTCACGATGACCAATGGCTAGTCTGGATAGTATACGCCACCGAAATTGGTTACGATTACGCAGGAGATGAATATTGGCAGACATTTGAAAGAGAGACACCTGGTTGGACTCAATATGGTGATCGTTACTGGCTCCGCAAATGTTTCTTTTGGTTCCACAAAAAATATGGTGGTGCTAGACCAACGGGCCGATGGGCAGAACACTTTTCCATTATATGTTGGCCAATCACCCACGCGATCCTACCTAAAGACCTGCAGAGGCAACTCGCTCTAATCCTCTTTGAATTAAGACATTCTTTTTCAGCACAGTTATTCGAATCTCCTACAACTCTTGGCGAACGCATTGCAGCTCGAGGTTGGAATGCAACGTCACGTTTTCAGAATTTTGCCGAAGAGACGCAACTAGTCGGCCAAATAGGTGCAGCCTTGCTCCTACAGGGAAAATTCGGCACTGCAGGAATTCTACAAGAGGCGACTCTACAAAGGATTGGTGAAGACCTGGACCGGGAACGTAGAGCACGCGAGTGGCTACGAAAAGCGCGAAAGACGGCAGAAAAACGTGCGCATATTCGTGGCCTTTCGTTTGACCATGGTAGATTCTCTCCAACCGAGTCTTCGCTCGAAAAGGCACGCTCTGAAGTCCAAGAGCTAGGAATAGAACCGCGACTCATATTAAGGCCAAAAGATGCCCAGAGAAAGATTTGGGACGTCTTACTTGAGATTCCCGATTTTTCTCATCTAATGTTTCATTTTCCAGCCTTTCGCGATATTCTAACTGGATCTCGGTGTGTCGTCGCCGGATCCTCTAGTCGTCCGCTTGCAAGAGGATGTTGCCTTTATGGCTCCCAACGCATAGCGCTTTCTAGATGGCCGGATTCAGATGAGGTCTTGCTCAAGTTCGACAGAACAGACTTTCAACTCGAATATTTGCTACGCACAGAATGTCTACTTCGTCCCGGGCCTACTTGGCTTTTCAGGATCGCGTCGGATAACCTAGCATACGAAACTCGGAGTCTGCGTGTTCGGCCGGGCGCGCGGTATATAATCGTCAACTCGGCTAGGTCACTAAATTCGGATGAAATCACCGAATCAATCATTTTAACTTGTGATGGAGTATACAGCGCACTAGTTGATTTGCCAAACGCACTTACCGAAGAATGGGAGAAGTGGCTACGAGACCACGGAATTGGTAAGGCAAAAACGATCGAGGTATGGCCTGCAGGTCTCGGAGCAGTAGTTTGGGATGGGGAAGGCTATGGTGAGTGGATCGCATCAGAGCAGCCGTGCATTGCGATACGCTCAGACCACTCTATTGATTCCCTCATCGTTTCTATGGGTAATGAACCGAACCAATCGCTTGAGATAGCTCCTGTGACTCCCGGGGAATCGTTTTTTGTGGAGCTTCCTGAATTACCAATCGGCTTACATACAGTGAATTTTTTGACACGTCAATCCCCATATGAAGAAAATGAGCCGCTGGGTGAGCTTGACGTGGTCATGCGTATCCGTGAAGTGCGACCGTGGTCACCAGGAATCAGTCCTCAGGGGCCTCTTTTACTTCAGATTAATCCAGCCTCACCCACATTGGAGCAACTTTGGGAGATGAGAATCGATCTTACCCTGCAAGGGCCAGAAGGACGTCAGATCGAATGCAAATTGAGTTTCTTTGAAAACGATGCCGAAGCAGCCACACTGATTAGGCAACTCCCCCCAATCGAATTACCAATTTCGCCAACTGATTGGCGAGAATATTTTGGAAAATTCTTTAAAAAATTAAAGGAAGCTGAGATCGCGTACGATGCCGCCCGTGCTTGTGAACTGTATTTCAACGCTGAAGAACTTGGGACATTTACAATTCGTTGTGAGCGTGAGTTTACACCGCTTCGGTGGGCGGTCCGTCGTAATAAGCAAGGTTATGTTACTCGAATTTTTGACGATAGTGGAAATTCAACACCACCAAAAATCAGTTATTATGCTTTCGAAGAACCGTCAATTGAGGAGCAACTTGAGTTTGATTCTTTTTATAGAGTAGCGGATGTAGGTGGTTTATACGTTGCGCGCCAAGAACTTCTAAATGCAGCGATAATCATTCCACCAGCAGTAACTATCAATAGGTTCTCAGCCCTCCGATGCATCCCACGTTTCGGAACACCTGACCGTTCTATTGAAGCCGTAATCAACCTTATAAGTCTTGCAGCGTTATGGTCAAACGCTAGGCTTCCTGGAGATCCAATTTCTTCCCTCAGACAACTCGATATTCTACGCGAGTTTACTCGCCAAGTGTTTCGTATTATAGGAGGGGAAAAATGGTACGAAGTGGAGAATTTATACCAGGATCGAAAGTGCAAGTTAATAGATTTGAAGGAAAATATTTCGAGACGAAGCAATGAAGACGGCTTCGCTTTGTTTTTGGCAAAGAACTATGTTTCTCTTGTAAATGCAACGAGCATAAATCGGATAGGCCAATTAGCATCAGTGGCTGTTAAATTCCTTCATCTTAATTCTGTTCCGTCGGTAAGGACTGTCGTTAGTAAAAGAGTTATCCGCAAACGCACTGTGAAAAGTGCTGAGAACGTATCCTGGCTTTGTCAATTGGCGCTACGTCTTGCATGTGCCCCCGCAACTACTGAAACATGGGCTGGGGATGAGCTTCGAACTGGTATAGAACGACTTTTACACGAACCAACGCTTGCTAGAGCCGCTAGATTTTTAGTAATTGCGATTGACCACCAAGTAGGTTCGAGTGCAATAACCGGAAAACCATATTCAGGTTGGGAGTGGGAATGAAGCTTCTAACTGCTATAGAGGTTCATGCACGTAAGGTCGAAGAGTTGGGACTAGATCCTACGGCCGTTGACCTCACATCTGTCGAGGCCATCGCTGGCGCACTCCGGAGAGTTGCCAGCTTCCTTTGTCCTTGTGCTGCGCCAACACTTGTAAGGGGAGTCGTCCGGCCGCTTCAGGGCTTGGTGGGCGACCTTATTGCAATCAAGGAGGTCGTTGAGTCGACACTCGAAGCAATTATTGCTCACGGCGATATTATTGAGCAATTCGATGTCAGTGGGGGATTGGGACAGGGTACGGGAATACTTCTTTATGCTGCGCCTCCTAGTTTCGTGTCGCGACAAAGCGGCACAGCCATTATACTTGGCATAGCGTCTGACCAATTGTCAGCGCTCCCAGAAGACTTGGAGGAGCGCATCGAGTACATCACTCACGTACGGCGGCTGGTCCCACTGGTGGGGGAAGACTTGCGTGCCGAACTTATCCAACTTGGTCTCACAGAACTTTCCTATAATACTTGGCTCAGGCAACCTCCGGATGAGGCACCGGCTAAGCACATCTCACGCCTCAACCAAATCCTGGACGCGGCACCACGGTCGGCTGATATCCCAGGATTATACCTGCTCGATCCTACACGCCCTGTTCGCTACTACCGCGACCGGTGGGTAGAATTGACAACTCAGTCAGGAAGATTCGTTGGACGCCGCGCACAGGCTTATGGGGCAGACCTTTGGTGCTATGTTGAGGTTGACAAAGGAATTCCTGTAAAATTTGTGGATTTTCCGCTACGAAATAGTGTTTGGCGGGGTTGTGATGAAGCATGGAGGCTCCAAGCGACCATTGACTACGAGCGGGGCACTCCCCAGCTATTTAGAGTCCGATCATCTCCTATCGGTAATCGCGTGATAGACTTTTTTTCGCCTGTTCCGAGATGGGCAAGGAGGAGATGGGATGCGGTTGGGGAGCCTGTTGAATCATCAGGATGCCTATTCTCCTACAAATTCGGAGATGACGAAGCTTTGGAAGAGGTTGGTTTTCTCGAAAACAAATTACGGCTCGCCGAGACAAGTTAGTGCAGACCGGCAATAGGCAGCAGAGGAGGCTTTAAGTGACATTGACAATTGGAAAGACCGTCGAACAATTGCATGGCGCACTTAGTGATTACATTGACGCCACTTACCATATAAGCCATCCTAACCTTGTCGCCCAGCGGCGAGAACTACTTCAGCAACCCGGTGTGATCTACCAGCGACCTTACCTGGAAAGCACGCCGCGATATCGAGTTGGAGAATCATTTGGAAAGATAGGTCTTCCCCAGGCCGCTCTTGAGGTCTTTTCGGCTGTATCCTCGCCTACACACGATAAGCCCTTGCTCATCCACGATCCCCCATATCACCATCAGGCGATGGCAATTAGAAAGGCCCTTGTCGAGGAACGCAGTTTTGTGGTGATGACTGGTACTGGATCTGGCAAAACCGAGTGTTTCCTCCTCCCCATCCTTGGAAAGCTCGCAATTGAGGCCCAGAAGAACGGCGACGGTTTTGGCACTAAGCCCGCAATTCGTGCGCTGGTGTTGTACCCTATGAACGCGCTCGTCAACGATCAACTCGGACGACTCCGACTTCTTTTTGGTGACCAGAGGATCATCGACAAATTCAAAACCTGGGCGGGCCGTCCAGCTAGGTTCGCCCGGTATACGAGTCGAACACTTTACCCAGGTGTGCGGAACGAAAAAAAGGACCAAACTCGGCTCAAAGCCATCGGTGATTACTATGTACGATACCTGGTGCAATCAAGCGGCCCTCGGTCCGAGGAGCAAAAGGCTGCAGAAAAACTGGTTCAGGAATTCAAGAGTCGTGGGAAGTGGCCCGCAAAGCCAGACCTTCTTGCTTGGTACGGAAAAAAGAACTCTCGGTGGAGAGATTCAAAAACAGGCGAATTCAAACGGTGTGTGACTCTCCCGGACGATCCTGAATTGCTCACAAGGCATGAAGTCCACGAGGCACCACCAGACATTTTGATCACGAACTACTCGATGCTTGAGTACATGCTCATGCGCCCCCTTGAGCGGCCCATTTTTGATCGATCACGAGAATGGTTGAGTTCAAATCCAGAGGAGCGCCTCCTTCTCGTCCTTGACGAGGCACACCTTTACAGGGGGGCCGCGGGAGCAGAGGTCGCACTGTTAGTTCGTCGGCTCCGCGCCAGGCTGAACATTCCGCCCGAACGCCTAGATATAATCTGTACGAGCGCTAGCTTTCAAGATCCGGAGTACGCCTCTGTTTTTGGAGCACAACTAACCGGAAAATCAATCGAGAATTTCGATACCATTCCCGGAGAACTGTATCTTCGGGATGAGGCGGGGTTCGGGAACCGCGACGACGCAGAAGCCCTCTGTAACGTGGATCTCGGTGCCTTCTACGATGCTGATTCCGAGACCGTCCGGATTGAGAACATCGAGACATTCCTAAAGTATCGCTCTGTTGATCCCCCATGGTCACTCGGCCCCTCACTATATGGCGCACTTAACGAATTTCCACCAATGAAGCGTCTTATCAATCTTACAATGACCGCAGCAGAGCCTGTTGACGAACTCGGTGCAAAAGTTTTCCAAAACATAGACATTTCACTTGCAGCGCAAGCTGTTACCACACTAATCGCACTGGGAAGCCTTGCGCGAAAGGAGCCAAGAACGCCTGGGTTGCTTCCGTGCCGAGTACACTCGTTTTATCGTGGCCTTGCTGGCATATGGGCCTGCATGGATTCCGATTGCTCGGCTTTAGATGCTGAGCAGCGTGGGGGCCCATGCGGCAAGTTATTCAGTCAGCCACGTGACACTTGTTATTGCGGGGCGCGTGTTCTTGAGCTTTATACTTGCCGAAATTGTGGTAGTGCATATGCCCGGGCCTACACGAATAATCTCGATGAACCAGATTTCCTCTGGGCAGAACCAGGTGGTGCTTTTCGTACTCTCTCCGGAATGTATGAAGAACTTGAACCGATAGATCTTCTCATGGAACAACCCGTCGTAGGAAAGGTGGAACCGGCTGACTACGACCTCGTGACAGGCCGCCTGAACCCACCTGCTCTCGGAGAACGAGTACGCCAAGTATTCATTCGTAAAGACCGGTTTAGGACACCAGAGGAGGACGCGGACAGTGTTCAAAATATGAGGCTAGGCGAATTCGTTCCCTGTGCAGTTTGTGGTGAGTCATCTGCCTTTGGGAGATCCTCTGTCCAAGACCATCAAACAAAGGGTGATCAACCCTTTCAAGCCCTCATCTCAAAGCAACTTCAGGTTCAGCCACCGAACTCCATAAAATCGACAAAACTCGCTCCTCTTCGGGGGCGGAAGGTTTTAATTTTTTCTGATTCGCGCCAGACTGCCGCCCGTTTGGCACCCAATATCCAGACGTATTCCACGCAGGATGTTCTCAGACCACTGATCGTCGTAGGATTCACCCGTCTTCAACTTTCCACTCTTCTTGCCCCACATTTATCATTGGAGGATTTATACCTTGCGGTTCTTATGGCATCGAGAGAACTTGGAGTTAGGCTCAGACCAGAACTTAAGATTGGCGAGAGTTTCCAAGCAGAGGAGATCGTCGATGAAAAGATTCGAGCCGGCGCACTTAATAGTGATCAAGGATTGTTCGATCTCTATATGACACTACGCAACGAATCACCTCCGATGGCCCTCCTTCGTGGGATTACTAAATGCCTGACGGATAGGTACTATGGTCTAGAATCACTGGCTCTAGGCTCTATTATTGAACGTCCGGCACACGAGGAGATCATCAAGTCTCTCCCCGAAATACGTGGTATCGCGACAGATTCTGAGCAGAAAATCGCTTTAGTCCGCGCATGGTTGCGTTGCTGGCAGCGAGCAGGTTTCTGGCTCAGCCGAATGCCGCACGGTTGGTGGAAGAACGAGGTTAAGGCACGCTCAGGAAACTTCCAAGCGTTGGATCGGCGTTTGGCCAATATTGAATCGCGTCGTGTTTTTAGACGTGACTGGCTTCCTGTGCTTCTACAACGTTTCACGGAGCATTTTGAAGCTAAGAAATACCGACTGAAGGGCAGTGAACTCACACTCCTTATCGGCGGCGAGTGGTGCTACTGCCGGGCATGCCGGACTACCCAAAGACCGTTTCCCGGCAGTCATCGATGTGTAAACTGTGGGCAGGAGTCATCCTCGCCGATCGATGCGAACAGTGACCCGGTTTTTACAGCTCGGAAATGGTACTATAGGGCAAGCACTGTTGAGGCGATGCGAACCCCTCCTATCCCTCCGCTATCCCTCATCGCTGCGGAGCACACAGCTCAGCTAAATGCAGCCTTATCGGACGAAGTGTTTTCAAAGGCTGAAGAACATGAACTTCTTTTTCAAGATGTCGATCTCGGCCCCGACGAAAGGGGACGAGATCGCACCGCCATAGACGTACTATCGTGCACGACTACAATGGAGGTCGGCATCGACATAGGTTCACTTAGTGGTGTATCTTTGCGCAATATGCCACCGGCACGAGCAAACTACCAACAGAGATCGGGCCGAGCGGGCCGGAGAGGTAATGCTGTCGCTACCGTTACGGCCTTCGGCAGCGCCGACAGTCACGACGAACACTATTTTACGCACCCAGATGAGATGATCCGTGGCGCGGTTGATGATCCCACTTTAACGCTCAATAACCAGGAGATAACTTTACGCCATGTCACCGCATATCTGCTCCAACGATATCATCAGGAAAAGTTGCCGAACATTGCGCCGGAGGACCAGCCTCATTTGTTTGCCGTCCTCGGCTCAGTGTTCGATTTTAAAAAGAAAAATACAATTTTTAACTATGATGATTTTGAAATTTGGTTAGAGTCCAACCAAGATATACTCAGGGATGAACTCTCAGGATGGCTACCTAGCGAACTCGGCGCTGAGCAGAGGGAAAAATTGCTGGCAGGATTTATTACCGATACTCTAAGGGCAATTGGGACAGCCATTGATTATGAAATAGCAAGTGACGCTTTTAGCAAGGACAGCACTACCGACGAGACATCTGTAGAGCAAGAAAGGGTGGGTGCAATCGGCGAAGAGGCAACGGCACTTGAGTCTCAGGACGAAACGGGCGAAGAGCAACCAGGCCGTGATCCCGGTTCCGAAAACTTGCTCGATCGTCTCCTATATAAGGGGGTGCTCCCTCGTTATGCTTTTCCTACAGATGTTGCGTCTTTCCATGTTTTCAATCTCGATGCTTCCACACGCTACAGACCTGTCTTCCGGTTTACACCGTCGCAGAGTCTTCCGATCGCACTGTCCCAGTATGCACCTGGCAAAGAAGTCTGGATCGGAAGTAAGTTATGGACATCTGGTGCAGTCTATTCACCGATGAAAAATGACCGCTTCCTTGCCTGGAAACGGCGAAGAATTTATTATGAGTGTAACTATTGCCGGTATGCTTGCACTATGCCACTTGAGGAAGGTACACGTAACGAATCGCGAGACTGTCCCGCCTGCGGTTATGAGAACACCTTCGGTCCGGGACGCTATTGGCTGCGGCCTCCCGGCTTTGCTCATCCTGTAGATCGTGAAGAGGGGACCTCTCCAGATGATCAACCGGCGAGGAGTTATGCAACACGAGCGAAACTAACTGCGCCGACCCCTGCTGAAAGCGAGAATTGGAACATTTTAAACGAACGGCTTAGAGTTCATCATATGCGCCAACACCTGTTGGTGACTAATCGAGGACCGAGACAAGAAGGATACACTTACTGCACTCTATGCGGGCGTATCGAACCAACAGCCTTACCTAAGGGAACTGTTGGTGCAGTTCACAGGAAACCTTACCCTGACGAGCAGGATCAAATGTGCCCTGGCGGTCGCGCAACGAAGGGGCTTGTCCTCGGCACGGATTTCATTACGGATGTCTTGCTAATCTCTGTGCGCGTAGCGCCACCTTTAGTGCTCTCTGCCGGTCTCCTTGCGACTGATGTTGCGCTCCGTACTGTTAGTGAGTCACTGGCCAAGGCTGCATGTACAAAATTGGGGCTGGAGCCACAAGAGTTACAGGCTGAATATAGGCCGGCGCTGACTCATGAAGGGAGGGAAGGAAGGGAGGCTGAAATCTACATTTATGATACGTTACCCGGGGGTGCCGGATTTGTTCGCCGCATTGGGGAGTTGGGGCTTGGCGTTTTTCAGGCTGCACTTTCTATCCTTGAGCAGTGTCCAGAAAACTGTGATCGCTCCTGCTATCGCTGCTTACGAAGCTATAAGAATAAGTTCGAGCATGATCTTCTGGATCGTCAACTTGGGGCGAGTCTCTTACGTTTCCTCATCCATGGAACCTATCTGGGGTTAGATTCCGAACGGATGATCGCATCTACTAATTTGCTATTTGAGGACCTTATCCGCCAGAATATTGCGGACGTAACCATAGAGAGAGACCGAGTTCTGACGTTGCCCGAGTTTGGCAACGTAATTGCGCCCATCTACGCTAGACGCAAGAACGGATCGGAGTTCGTTATTGGACTTCATAACCCTCTCACGCCTGACGATCCTCCTGACGCTGGACTTAGGAATCTCAAAGAGTTCTGTCCATCAATTCCAGTATTTCTTTGTGATGAAATTGTGGTACGGCGTAACCTGCCGCGTGCAACAAGTGAACTTATATCGCAGATAGGGTAGCTGCAATGTCAGGGCAAAATAATAAGAGTGTCTGGTACATATCGCAACCATCTGCTTGGCCAAAAGCCCCTCGATGGATGTCGTTTTCCACATTATCGGAGTTGGAGGCCTGTCCTAGACGTTGGGCTCTGAGCGTTGCGGATTACCTACATGTGTGGGAGAAACGCGGATATCCACCCAGGCCACAAATAACCGCACTTGAGGGAGCAGTTGTCCATCTGGCTCTGCAGAAAATCACGCACGTGCTTGCGAAACATGGATGTACTTCCTTGAGAGAAGCTTGTGCATTTTCTGCGCTTAAAGAACTAGGTGGATATACTGCCATCATTGCCGAATGCATCGATTGTGCGCTCCATCCATACGAGGGAAATCCACGAGCAGCACCTATTCTTGACACTGCTCGCCAACGGCTTTCAACCCGCGTGCCAGATTTCCGTATTCGGGTTCAAAAGCTTTTATCTCGAATTAGTCTTGCCTCTAGTAATGGTGCCTCATTAAGAGCTACCGCCCACGGAATCAATGAATATAGGCATCAACTATTCCACGGTTCTCATGCAGAGGTCGAGCTACAGGTGCCCGAATTGGATTGGCATGGTGTTGCTGACTTGCTCACACTCACTTCCGGGTTTTGCGAGATCCGAGATTTCAAGACTGGAATCTCCAAGCCTCAGTATGAGTTTCAACTTCGCATATACGCACTGCTATGGTCATTAGATCGCAACCTAAATCCCTCTGGTCGATTAGCCGACAAACTTGTGATCTCATACGACGAGAATGATGTGGAGATCCCGGCTCCGAGGGAAGACGAACTGCGCTTTTTAGAGGATGAGATTCGGAGACGAACTGCGGTGGTACTTGCTGATCTCCGCCTTAATCCGCCCGACGCTCGCCCAAGCCAAGAAAGCTGCGTATACTGCTCCGTGCGACAACTATGTGAAGACTATTGGAAGTGGAATGTTCGGGAGGAAAAAGGTGGCGAATCTCCAGAAAATCAGTTTACCGACCTCCAGATCAGACTCTCTGCTCGACACGGTCCTGCCAGTTGGGACGGAATAGTGGAGGCCTCCTCTGCTATCAAGGTCGGTTGGCCAATTCTATTACGAATTTCCAAACTCCTATTTGAACTCCATCCAGGGCAAAGACTTCGCATCCTTAACCTAAAGATAAGTATATATGAGAAGGAACAATCCGGTGAAAATAACCTACCTCAAATTGTGGCGACGGCAGGGATAAACACAGAATTGTTTTTAATGCCTTGACGGGAATTAACTTCACCTTTATGGGAAATCGTGTTTTGTCACTATAAAAGTTCAAGGTTTCGGTAAGAAAAATCAATAAGGAGGGTCAAAAAATGTATATCGATGATGATTCCTGGGCCCGTATTACGCCTTCAGAAGTTTTAAAATCACTTCGTTTGTCAGCATCTCTAAAGTCATCTTGGGATAAAGATACATCATATCCACGTGACGCAGAGAAGTGGACAAAGGATAATCCATCTATTGGACAATGTGCAGCCACTTCTCTGGTTGCTCAAGATATCCTCAATGGAGTCATTCATAAGAATAGTCCATTCCATCATTACTGGAATCAGTTGCCGTCTGGAGCATTTGTCGACTTCACTCACGATCAATTTGGAATAAATGAACCAATTGCTTCGGAGGGCAAAGTCGAAAGAAAAGACCTTTTGGAAGGCGAAAGATCGGACAATGCCTTAACAAATCAAAGATACAAGGTATTAAAAAAAAGGGCTACGGAAAACCTGGAGGGTTTGGCGCCAACTGTGTTTTTGCTATCTTCTAATGCACAGGCAGAGTACATCCATGACATTATTGAATCAATGGGAGTTCCCGAAGGTACTATTATGCATTTCAGATACATGTTATGTTATATCGACAATGCCCTTCGCAAGTTGATTCCAGTTAAAGGCAAAGAATTGTCAAATGAACTGATTGACAAGAATAGTATAGTCATATACTTAAACCAAAAATATATATCGAGCGGAGTTTATAAGTGGAACGACTCACTTCCTATTAGAATGGCAATAATAAGAGACTGCTACAAAACTGGAAAAGCAGATAATTCCATCGCACACTTCTTCTTTGAAGTTCGCGAAAGCCTTCTCAAGACCCACATATATAACCAGCACCTCCCCCAGATATTTGGGAAATCCTTCGAAAAGGCATATGCCTTTTTGACGTTTAAGGATACGACAAGCCTAGTAAAAAAGAGTCGGAGTAGTGAAGTCTTTGAAATTCAATGTGACAGGCTTAAAGATATCGGTTTTACTTTCGAAAAGGGGGATGCCAAGATCGAATATGAACCGCCATTATTGATTCTTTTTGAAGGGCTTTACAGGAAGTTTTTTTATAAATCAGAGACGGTTGTGAAACCAAAGTATGACGCCTCTGTGCCTAAGTCATACTATCGCCTTTTGGAAGGAGGTTCGTATCGCTATAAATTTCGGACCTACAGCTGGGAATACAGGAAACCATATGAAATTAAGCTAAAGGTCTCAAAGCAATTGTTCACCACTCCGGAAGAGTATTCACTGGTTGTCAAGTCAGCGTATGATAGTGAATGCTGGGAGCTAACTCCTTCCTTCATCGAACAGAACACTAACGGATACATGAAACTTGAGATCAATAGCATTGGAATGGAAAATGTGCGACAACCCCAACCAACAGAACTCGACTGGATAATATCTACGATATTTAAACTTGAGCGGAGATGGTTCCCCCGTATCTTAGACGCTTTCAGCGATCTACTATTTGTGCTAGGCCCAGTGTATATCGCAGTAACAAAGATATATGAGAATACGCCTAACAAGCCTGAGTGGATTGAATTTTGGCCAATAAACCTTATCTGCATCTATGCCATTTGGTTTTTGGCGAAACTTGTCCGAAGATTGATTAGTGGGTAATTAATCCAGTAAAGTAAAGGGGTCTAAATCAAATCTACGCTTGGCTCTTGTAAGGTCGGTAAACGTTCCAGGGAATACGAAATGAAGGTGTTTGCCCCGACTTTTTGTGGACTATATTAAACTCGGGATGTCGTGTCACAGGCAAGCCCGTAGAACTCCATCGGCATCACGGATAATGAGTGGTTTGCATTTCTCTCCCAGCAGCCAGGGATTGAAGAGGTGAATTTTTTTACCTAAAACACCCCGCCAGAAATATGGCGGATAAAAAGGACGGCGGGCAAGCCTTGAGCAGAAATCGGTAAATCTGATTTGAGTTCAGGGTTTGAATATTGGAATTTTCTTCCAGTCTAAGATAAAAATGCCCACATTACAGAAAAACCTCACCTCTCACCCACTACTCATTCACCATAAAGCAGCACTCATGCTGCCCTTATTCCATGATATATACGTCATGACCAGGTGAACATTATTATGCATCTTGATGGCTTTCGTGCAGGCGAGTGTTCACG